>Ga0207661_10001516_pt1 | contig 15756 bp, 14 predicted proteins | sample KBSC713LmetaG_FD_184337 | JGI IMG/M metagenome (GOLD analysis project Ga0207661, IMG submission 184337) | Corn rhizosphere microbial communities from Kellogg Biological Station, Michigan, USA - KBS C7.1-3L metaG (SPAdes) (version 2) | ecosystem: Host-associated > Plants > Roots > Rhizosphere ...
GCAGTTCATCGTCTCCAAGACGGTGTCCCTGAAGAAGAGCCATGTCGGTCTCACCTTCATCCGTGAATCCGACATCTGGGACAAGTCGTTCACCGAGCGTGCGCCGAAGCTCGGCGGCCTGATCGAGTTCTATCGCTCGCCCGCGCGCGTGCAGTGGACCCCGACCGGCAACAACGTGCCGGACTATCCGAAGCTGGCCCAGTTGTGGTGGCAGAACATCGGCGATGCGGCGTCGGGTGCCAAGACACCGCAACAGGCGATGGACTCGCTCGCGGCCGCCCAGGACTCGGTGATGGAGCGTCTGGAGAAATCGGGCGTGCAGGGTGCCTGCGGTCCGAAGCTCAACAAGAAGGAGACGGCCGAATACTGGTTCGCCAAGTCGGCCAAGGACGGCAACATCGCGCCGCAGCGCAAGCTGGCGAACGAGAAGCCGAAGGGCGAGACCGTCGACTACGACACGCTGATCAAGTCGTGGCCGGCGAGCCCGCCGAAGCGGGCGGAGGCGAAGTAAGCCACTGCTGCTAACCGTCATTGCGAGCGAAGCGAAGCAATCCATATCGCCAGAAGCGGAAAGATGGATTGCTTCGTCGCTTCGCTCCTCGCAATGACAAAAAACCAAAGGCCGGGAGCAATCCCGGCCTTTTCTCACTCTGCTGTCATCGTCCGGCTTGACCGGACGATCCAGTACGCCGCGGCTTCTCGATTTATCGCTGAGGTCTCTGGGATACTGGATGCCCCGCCTGCGCGGGGCATGACAGCGAAAGTGTTCTCTAAAACCCGGCCCTTCAATCCAGCGGTTCGACCTTGACGATCGAAGCGCCGTCATTGCTTCCCACCCAGAAGCTGACCGGCGTCGTCGAGCTGTCGACGAAGACCCTGCGGATGTTGGTCGAGCGCGGCAGCAGGTAATCGACCATCTCGCCGGTTTTCGTGTTCAGCCGTGTCACCTGGTCGGTCACCATCGACCCCGTCCAGGCGTTCTCGTTCTTGTCGAGCACGACGTCATATGGCGCTGACCAGCGCGTGTTGAGCTTCCATTCCTTGAACTCGCGGCTTCTGGTGTCGAACATGCCGATCCGGTCGGCGCGATATTCGCCGAACCAGAGGCGATCCTGCGCGTCCATGTTGCCGCGCCGCGGCGCCGAACGGGGCGTCGGCGTCTGGAACAGCGAGACCTGACCGGTCTTGGCGTCGATGCGGCCGATCTGGCCCTGGCGGAAGTCGGTGAAGTAGACGTTGTTCTCCGAGTCCGGGATGACATCGTAGATGTTGTGAGACTCGCCCTTGGGCGCACCCTTGAACGGCTGCCACGTCTCGATCTTGCCGGTGGCGATGTCGAGGCGGTGCACGCCGGCAAACCCGTTATTCTGGGTCCAGACCTTGCCGTCGACGTCCGAGTGCTGCGGGCTCACCATGTTGATCTGCGCCGCGGCGATGTTGGCTTCCGGCGGCAACGTCCAGAACTGGAATTGCGTGGTCTTCGGATCGAACTTGACGATCGTCGCCTGATACATGTTGCCAAGCCAGAGATTGCCCGCGCCGTCGGCGCGCAGGCCGAGGCTGCCGGTCGGAAAATTGTCGCGATGCGTGGGATAGGGATACTCCGTGACCTTGCCGGTCCCTGGATCGAGTCTCCCGAGCCGTTGCTCGCCGAAGCCGGAGAACCAGACGATGCCGCCTCTGTCGACGATCACGTCGTGCGGAGCCATTTCCTCGCGTGGCAGGTCGTACTCGGTGTAGATCACCCGCGTCGCCGCGCCCTTGGGGCGCGGAAGCGTCTTCAGCGCGTATTTCCAGTGGTCGGTCGCGCTGAGATTGATCGTGGCGAGATACTGCGCCACGGAGCGATAAATCTCGATGCGGTCTTCGCCTTGCTCCTCCATCAACCGCTCGGCTGGCCGTAGTTGCGGATGGATCGGCAGGCTCTGTTGCACATAGCCTTGCATGCGCGGCAGGATCTGGGTGAGAAATCCTTCGGCGTCATATTTCGAGCGCATGATGCGCTCGACGCGGTGGCAGCCGACGCAATTGAGCAACTGCCCTTTCTCCTGGTCGGTTCCGGGGATGCTTGCCAGCCATTCGCCGTTCGACAATTGAGCGGCGAGGTCCGTGGTCCTGCCGAGCTCGAGATCCGCCGTTGCGGCTGCAGGCGCAGCGGACGGGCTCGCGCCGATTTCGACCTTCCTGGGCTGCTCGAGCTCATAGCCGACCGCGCGCACGGCAAGCGTGTATTGACCGGGGGCGAGGCGGCTCGCCGGAAAACTGTAGCGGCCGTCCGAACCGGTCACCACGGTGACCGTGATGTTCGAGCCGGTTCGGGTTGCGCTGACCAGCACCCCTTCCATGATCGGCTCTTCCGCCGAGCTGACGAGGCCGGTCAGCGCTGCGGCCGGTCCCTGCGCTCTCGTGGGTTGCGGAGATGTGAGGGCAAAGGCGACGCCGACGGCAGCAAGCAGGGGATGACGCATGGTTTCCCTCCCGGCACTTCTTTTGATTGCGTCGAGGATAGGCTTGGGAGGTTGGGCGCAGCAAGCACTGCAAACGCAGATCGACCATGATTGACCGCCGGACGGCGTCGCCGCAACATGGGCGCCCAGGGAGTTTTCCAATGCGCATGATCTTCCGCTGCGACCCCGCGCTCGAACAGCATCTGCCGCGGCCTTATCCGGCGCGCAGCAGCCTGCCGGACTGGCTGCGTGCGATGCCGGCGAAAGCCCATTCCGACATCCACGGCCGCGACATCCGCACCGTCAAGCAGTGCCCGCCCTTCGTCGATGCGATGGCCTATGGCGTGATGATCCCGCTGCCCTGCGATATCAAGGTCGAGCGCGGCGCGTTCGCCTGGGATTGGGACATTCCGGAGCCCGTCACGGATGGCCATCCCCGCGCGCCGCTCAGCTTTCATCCGCCGGCGCAATTTCCCCTAACCCCCTTTGCGAACGGAAAGGCCGCGCTGAAATTCAACAGCTTCTGGACCATCGAGCTCGAGCCCGGCTGGTCGCTGTTTGCGACCCATCCGGTCAACCGCGACGACCTGCCGTTTCGATTGATCTCGGGCCTGGTCGATGCCGATCGCTTTCATGATGGCGGCATCAATTTTCCGGCAGTGTGGCTGAGAGAGGATTTTTCCGGCGTGATCGAGAAGGGCACGCCGGTGGCGCAGTGTTTTGCCGTTCCGCGCGAGACGCCGCAGCTGGTGTTCGAGAGCCTTGATGAGGCGCACCAGAGGGCCTACTCCAAGACCGTCGCCGAGGTGCTGGCCGCGCCCAATGTCTACCGTAAGCATTTTCGTGCGCGGCGCGGGCGCTTAATCTCCGAGTGAACGGCGCAGGTCGTTTTCGTCGAGCCAGAGCCGGCCGTGCGGGGCGGAGGTCAGCGCCATGGCGATGGAGCCGAACAGTTGCGGCTTCATTCGATAAGCGTCGCGGTAGACGCGCAGGGCGGCGTCCATCTCGCCGCCTTCCTGCAGGGAGATGCCGAGGTTGAGCGCGGCCTCCGCGTAATCGGGCTTGAGGCTGAGTGCCTTGCGATAGGCGGTCGCTGCGGCCGGGTAATCGCGCAGGTCCTGGCGAACCACGCCGAGATCGAACCAGGCGGAGGCGGGCGCCTCGCTCGCCGTGGCGCGTTCGAGCAAGGCTAGCGCGGTTTTGGCGTCGCCATCTTCCCAGGCCATGCGTCCGAGCCGCGCGGCTGCCTCCTGATGTTGCGGGATCACCTTCAGGATCGCCTGCCAGGCCTCGCGCGCCTGCGCCTTCAGGCCGGCTTGATCGAGCGTGCGCGCTTTCTCGATGAACACGTCCCGCTGCGGCGAGAGCGCCGCCGCGCGATCGAGATGGGCGAGCGATGCATCATATTCCTTCGCCGCGCGCGCGATGCGGGCGGCGAGCAGATGGGCCGCGGCGTTGTCCGGCCGCCGCTTCAGGCTCGCCTCGACATGCCGGCGCGCCGGCGCAATTTCGTTTTTCGAAAACAGCACGGCCGCGAGGAGATGGCTCAGCATCGGTTCGCCCGGCCGGCTTGCCAGTCCCTGCTCGCAAAGCTTTTGCGCGTCGTCCTTGCGGCCCGCGTTGAACGCGGCGGTGGCGTGGCGAACCAGTTCCTCGGCGGATTCCTTCATGCCGGGATTAGAGCAAAGAAGTCGTTGCCTGGGAACATGTCATTGCGAGCGAAGCGAAGCAATCCATGCTTCCTCATACGCGGACAGGTGGATTGCTTCGTCGCGGAGCCTGTCATCGGGCGCGCATTCGCGCGACCCGTTGGCTCCTCGCAATGACGGGGGACACAACGGGGATTTTCTAACTACTCCGCCGCCTGCGCCTCGGCGAGCGTCGGATAATCCGTGTAGCCCTTGGCGCCGCCGCCATAGAACGTGTTCTTGTCCCACGCATTGAGCGGCGCGCCCTGCTTCAGGCGCTCGACGAGGTCGGGGTTTGAGATGAACGGCTTGCCGAACGCGACCAGATCGACCGCGCCCGAGGCGAGCTGCTTGCTCGCAAGCTCGAAGTCGTAGCCGTTGTTGGCGATGTAGGCTCGCGAAAAACGCTTGCGGAGCGAAGCGTAGTCGAACGGCGCGATGTCGCGCGGGCCGCCGGTCGCGCCCTCGATGACATGGATATAGGTGAGCTTCAGCGCCTCCAGCCCGTCGACGATGTAGTCGAATAGCGACTGCGGATTAGAGTCCGAAACATCGTTCGCCGGCGTCACCGGCGAGATGCGGATGCCGGTGCGCTCCGCGCCAGCTTCCGCCGCGACTACCCTGGAAACTTCCAACATCAGTTTTGCCCGGTTCTCGATCGACCCGCCATACGCGTCCGTCCGCTTGTTGGGGCCGTCCTTGGCGAACTGGTCGAGCAGATAGCCGTTGGCGCCGTGGATTTCGACGCCGTCGAACCCGGCCGCCAGCGCGTTCGCTGCACCACGCTTGAAGTCGTCAATGATGGCGGGGATTTCCGAAAGCTCGAGCGCGCGCGGCTCGGAGACCTCGGCGAACTGGCCGTTCACGAAGGTCTTGGTTTTGGCGCGGATCGCCGATGGCGCGACCGGCTTGCCGCCGCCCGGCTGTAGTGAAACATGCGAGACGCGGCCGACGTGCCAGAGCTGGACGAAGATGCGTCCGCCCTTCTCATGCACGCGATCGGTGACCTTCTTCCAGCCTTCGACCTGATCCTTCGAGTAGATGCCGGGCGTGTCCTGATAGCCCTGGCCCTGCTGCGACACCTGGGTCGCCTCGGTGACCAGGAGCCCGGCGGAGGCGCGCTGGCCGTAATAGTCGACCGCGAGCGGGCTCGGCACCATGCCGGGCGGCACCGCGCGGTTGCGCGTCAGCGGCGCCATCACCAGTCGGTTCGGCAGCGTGATCGGGCCCAGCCTGAAGGGCTCGAAGAGTTTGGTCGATGGGCTCATATGAGAATTTTCCGATGAAATGACAGGTGGCCTACAATTGTGCATCGCGAGGACGAGCGCAAGCCGACAGCCATTCACAACGCGCAGGGGAGCCGGTCGCGTCGTCTGAAATCGAAAAATGCTGCGGATAGATTCGCTTCCGGAGGGCCTCCGGAGAAGGCCCTCATCCCGTCGAGCGGCCGTTAGGCCGCGCCTCAAAAGATGAAGGCCACAAGCGGGACCTCATGGTTCTCCCGGCGATGCCCAGCATCGTCCGGAGACGGCGCTCTCGCGCCTCCTCACCATGAGGGGCAGGTTACGCCACTCCGAGAAAATCGCGCTTGCCGATTTCCACGCCATTGTGGCGCAGGATGCCGTGGGCGGTGGCGGCGTGGAAATAGAAGTTCGGGAAGGCCATGCGGTTGATGAACTCCTGCCCCTTCAGGGTCAGGGAGGTGTTGGGGCCGGCCGGAAACGTCACGTCCCTCGCGTCGGCGCCGTCGAGCTGCGCGGGCTTGAAGGTCTTCAGATAGTCGATGGTCTTCGCCAGCCGCTCCCGCAATTCATCAAAGCTCTTTTCGGTATCGGGCGTCGTCGGCACGTCGACCTGCGCGAGCCGCGCGCAGCTCTTGCCGGCGAAGTCGCAGGCGAGCTGGATCTGCTTGGTCAGCGGCAGCATGTCCGGATAGAGCCGCGCGCCGAGCAGAACTTCGGGCTGGATGTTTTTGGTCTTGCAGTGGGCTTCGGCCTTGGTGAGCAGCCCGGAGAGGGCTTTGAGCATTTGCTGAAAGGCGGGAACGGTCGCGTCGTAGAAGGACATGTGATGCTCTCTGAGGTGGGAGAAAAGTGTCTTTCGAGATGGGATCATGGCGGAGAAAAAGCAACCGCTGTCATCGCCCGATTTAATCGGGCAATCCAGTACGCCGCGGCCTCTCGACAGATAACAACTGTCTCTGGAATACTGGATGCCCCGCATGAAGCGGGGCATGACAGCGAGAAGAGGATCAACGCGCGACCGGCAATGCCACGGGCCCCGCCTGCACGCGCGGGGTGCCGCGCATCCGCGCCAGCAGCTCCGCGGTCGGCCAGGAATCCGCCGGCAGCCCGTACTTGATCTGCATCGCCTTCACCGCCGTGCGGCTTTGCTGGCCGAGCACGCCGTCGACCTTGCCGACATCGAAGCCGGCGCGCACCAAAAGCTGCTGCAGCTCCTTGATCTCCTTGAACGGCAGTTGCGCGACCGCGATCGCCGGCCGATGCATCGGCGGCGCGCCCGCGATCCGAGTGGCGAGGTAGGCCGCGGTGGTCGAATAGATCAGCGAGTTATTCCATTCGGTATAGGCAGCGAAATTGGCATAGGCCAGGAACGCCGGCCCCATCCGTCCCATCGGCAGCAGCAGCGAGGCCGATAGGTTGTCTTTCGGCAGCGGCCGTCCGTCGGCATAGGTCACGCCGAGGCCGGCGAATTTCGAACGCGGCAACTGGATGGTGAGGTCGGCCTGGTCCCACGGGAAATTTTGCGGCGCGCGCACTTCTTCGAGCCACGGCTCGCCGCGCCGCCATTTCAATCCCGTCGCGATGTAGTTCGCGGTCGAGCCGATCACGTCGGGTGCGCTGTGCAGGAGATTGCGCCTCCCGTCACCGTCATAGTCGACTGCATAGGTGAAATAATGCGTCGGCAAAAATTGCGTCTGGCCGAGCTCGCCGGCCCAGGACCCGATCATCTCGGCGGGCGAGAGATCGCCGCGATCGATCACCTTCAGCGCCGCGATGGTCTCGTTCTGGAAGCGCTCGCTGCGGCGGCAGTCGTAAGCCAGCGACACCAGCGAGCGCAGCGTCGGCAGATTGCCCATGTTGGCGCCGAAATCGCTCTCCAATCCCCAGAAGGCGGCGATCACCGCGGGCGGCACGCCATACTCCTTTTCGGCGCGCGCAAACGCGGCCGCATAGGTCCTGATGTGCTGCTGGCCATTCTGCATCCGATAAGTCGCCGCCATGCGTCCGGCGAATTCGGTGAAGATCTGCCCGAACACGCGCTGGCCGCGGTCGCGGTTGACGATGCCCTGGTCGTAGACGAGGTAGGGGCCAGCCTCGGCAAGCGTGCGTTGCGACACGCCTTGTGCGGCCGCTTGCTGTTTCAATTCGGCGAGGAAGCGGTCGAAGCTCGCGCCGTTGTGGCAGGACGCCGCGCGCGGCGGCGTGGTTGGTACTCTTGGCCCGGTCACAGGCGAGCGCGCCAGAGGTGGCGGCAATTGTTGCGCGGACGCTGTGGAGGCGAGAGCAAGAACGCCGGCAATCACTGCGATCGCCGCTCTAATTCCACTTGAAGAGGCCGGCATTAGGATCCCCGATTCCTGCCCAAATCCAGCTCCGGCATAACCGAAACCGCCGTGAAAGGAAATCCGCGCATAAGGCCTCTACTCATCACTTCGTCCGCAACCGCCAGAATGCCGGGTGATGAGCTCGAACGGGGTGGCACCTCAACACGTGGGCTCGGTCGCCGCCGCACAGAGATCAGGTGGCCGGCCGGCGTCCCGCGGCGCCGCGACGCAGCGCCACCCCTTGCGGCCCGTACGGGCAAATCCATACCTCAATGCCCAGCGAAAGCGATGTTGCGGAACCACAGACAACAACGATGAACTATCTCAGGACAGCCCTTCTTCTCGCCGGCCTCACGGCGCTGTTCATGGGCGTCGGCTATCTGATCGGCGGCGCCAGCGGCGCCATGATCGCGCTTGTGGTTGCGGCTGCGACCAACCTGTTCGCCTACTGGAACTCGGACCGCATGGTGCTGTCGACCTACGGCGCCCATGAGGTCGACGCCAATAGCGCGCCCGAGCTCTTCAATCTCGTTGCCGAGCTGGCCCGGCGGGCCGGACTGCCGATGCCGCGCGTGTTCGTCATGGACAATCCGCAGCCCAATGCCTTCGCCACCGGCCGCAACCCGCAAAACGCAGCGGTCGCCGTCACCACGGGACTTGTCCAATCGCTCAGCCGGGAAGAGCTCGTCGGCGTGATCGCGCATGAGCTCGCGCATGTCAAAAATCACGACACGCTGTTGATGACGATCACCGCCACGATCGCCGGCGCGATCTCGATGCTGGCGCAGTTCGGCATGTTCTTCGGCGGCCATCGCGACAGCAATAGCGGTCCCGGCATCATCGGCTCGATCGCCATGATGATCCTGGCGCCGCTGGGTGCGATGCTGGTGCAGATGGCGATCAGCCGCACCCGCGAATACGCTGCCGACAATCTCGGCGCGCGCATCGCCGGCCAGCCGACGTGGCTGGCCTCTGCACTGGTGAAGATCGAGAACGCCGCGCACCATGTGCCCAACTGGGACGCCGAGCGCAATCCCGCGACGGCGCACATGTTCATCATCAATCCGCTCTCGGGTCACGGCGTCGACAATCTCTTTGCGACCCACCCGTCGACCGAGAATCGTATCGCGGCCCTGCAGCAGCTTGCCGCCGAGCTCGGTGTGCGCGGCGCTCCGCCCGTCACCGGGCCGAACTATCCTTCTCGCGGCCCATGGGGACGCTCGTCCAACTCGCACGGCCCATGGGGATAAGGGTCGCCGGGCCTGAGCGCGGTTTCTCTGAGCAATGAGGATGGCGGGCGCAAGCGAAAGTGAGGGAACTCGCTTCTGAACTCAGGAACTTGCCCAGCCTTGAGACGGTTTTTGTGCCGGGGCAGGGGCGCAGGGGGGCGCTCGCGAAACCTATCGAGAGCTCAGGAAGGAGGGCCCGATGGCACGCATGTTCGTTCTGGTAACCTCTGTCCTTCTCGTCGCGTTCGCGCCGGCCCATGCGCAGACCGGCAATGCCGCTTCCGCGCCGGGTACTCCGGGTTCGATCGCCGGTCCGTCCAATGCGTCGCCGGGCGCAGCTCCATCCAGAAATCAAATCGATCCCGCCCTCAGCCTGCGTGGCATGCCGTGCTCGGTATCGCTCAACGCGACTGGCGGCGTGACGACGTCTTCCTCCTGCGACACCGATCCGCTCGAGGTGCCGGCGCGCACGCTGGCGTCGCCGGATCAGTGGAGCAAGACGCAAGCGCCGGCGCAAACTTCCGCTGGTGGCTCGCAAACGACGGGGCAGGGAACTACTGGCGCGACGACGCAAAGAGGAGGCTCTAGCCAGGCGACGAGCAGCGCGACGTCGTCGGCACCCGCGGGCGGTGGCGTCCCTTCCAGCACCAGCACGCTCTGCTCGTCGACGATGCCCACGACGACCGGGTCGTCGAGCCCGGGAAGCCTGTTCGGAGCGGGCTGCTGAGCGCCCCAATCGTCAATTGAAACGGCCGCGATTGTCTAAATTTCGAGGCGATGCGCTAAGCGCGGCTTTACAGCCTAGATTTTATCATGGTGATCGCTGCAACAGGAAAGGTCACGATGACCGTGCAAGAGCGAAGGCCGAAGGTCCAGCGCGAACCGCGACGGGAGATGCATGGCCGTCAGGCCTGGCTGACGCTCGACCATGGCGAGACCCGGCGCCAATGCTCTGTCATCGATGTTGCGCCTGGCGGCGCCAAGATCGCCGCCGATGCCGAGTTCGACGTCGGCGATACCTTCGAGATCTTGCTGGTGGCAAGCCATGACCGGCGTCAGCGCTGCGAAGTGGTCTGGCGCCACGACAACACGTTTGGGATCAAGTTTTTGAACTGAGAACGGCGGTCGGGTCTCGAGCCAACCCCAGCTTTGGCGGCTGCCAATTGAATGTGCTCGTGTGGGGGCATGAAGAATCCGAACAGCACAAAGAGGCCCGGCCGGGTCGGATCATCCTCCGACGACTTCCTGAAAGAACAAGCGGTATACAAGGAGGTGACGGAGCGGGCCATCAAGCGCGTGCTGGCGCGACGGGGTAGTCGGCGGCAAGCCTGTCGCAGCGCGTTCCAACCCGACGACATTGTTTGATCCTGTTGAAGAACCGCTCGACCCGGTCGTGGGCGCGGTAGAGATACGGGTTGAATTTGAATTACGTCCGACCAAACGCAACGCTCTTGGCCCGGCCCCGGTTCGGTGCTTACGGGCCGAAGCGGACATCAACCGGCCGACAACCTCCGCTGGATCCGTCGAAGATGACCCACCTCAGACATGCGCGAGTGGGAGCCGAACAGGTATCGTCCACTGAACGTAGCCAGGTGACGTGCCCGGCCCTTTGTCTCATCGACCTGGCCAGTTAGTCAGGTTTTCGACTCCGACCCCTGGCCCTTCGAAGAATCCGCTGGCTAAGGAGCGGCTTGAAATGCAATCCTGTCGTACAGCAGGGGAAGCATGTAGACGATGACGATCCCACGTCGCTTTCGTGGTCCGCCGAACTCGCGTAACGGCGGCCATGTCTGTGGGAGCTGCGGCCCTCGGCCTAGGCTCACGAAAATCGAGATGGCCAACACTGGCGGCAAAGGCGCACCAGGCCGCGGCCTGATTCGAGCGCCTTCCCTTGACACTTACAATGACTTAGACCATTCGAAACCCTGGACATGACCCAGATCCGGTTCTGTAAATCCTCAGACGGTGTCCGTATCGCTTATACTCAGGGCGGCCAAGGTCCGGCGATGATTGAGGTCGCAACTTGGCTCAATCATGTGGAATACGACTGGAAGAGCCCAATCTGGAATGGGCGACTTGCCGAGCTGACAAGGAATTACACGCTTACCCGCTATGACGGTCGCGGCTGCGGCCTATCCGACCAAAATCCCCCCCACCTGACATTCGATGATCTTGTTGCCGACCTCGAGGCCGTCGTCAACGCATCAGGGCTGAAGCGATTCATTCTCCTCGGCTGCTGCCAAGGAGCGCCGGTGGCGATGGCTTTCGCGGCACGTCATCCGGAGCGCGTGAGTCACTTGGTTCTCTATGGCGCCTATGCACGCGGAAAGCTCACTCACAATCCATCGCCAGAGGACATCGATGAAGCCGAGACGATGCTCAAGCTGGTCGAGCTCGGGTGGGGGCGTGACAATCCGGCGTTCCGCCAAGTGTTTTCCGCCCTCCTGATACCGGACAGCAGGCCGGAGCAATACAGCTGGTTCATGGATATGCAGCGCATGACGATTTCGCCACAAAACGTGGTGCGTCTGATGCGGACGCATAACCGCATTGATGTTAGCGACATGCTGTCGGATATCCGCAGTCCCACGCTTGTCATGCACGCGCGCAATGACAGGCGAGTGCCGTTCGCCGAAGGCCATCTGGTCGCCCACTCAATCCCGAATGCCGAATTCGTGCCCTTGGAGAGCAATAACCATCTTCTGCTCGAACATCAGCCTGCGTGGCGTCAGTTCCTTGAGGAGACGGCACGATTTGTCCGCGCTGATCGGGACGCGGAATCCGGAGAAACCACATTTCTCAAGCTGACTGCGCGCGAACGCGAGGTGCTCGACCTGATCGCGAGCGGTCTAGACAATTTGCAGATCGCTAAGTCGTTGACACTGAGCGAGAAAACCGTCCGCAATCACATCAACAGCATTTTCGGCAAGCTCGGCACGCCAAACCGCGCGCAGGCGATCGTACGTGCGCGCGAGGCGGGGCTTGGATCTCGGGGCGTCTCGAGGGACTGACCGAAGCTGGGTCCTGGGCCCCAACCCTTTCATTGTTCTCGTCTAAATTGTGCGCCGCCTTGGGTCCGGCGGCTCATGACGAACGCTCAGTAATCTTGATGATGGGGCGATCTGGCGCGACCGCGCCATCAGCCAAGTTTGAAGGAGAAAGCAATGAGCGTGACAATAACCGCACCTGCCGGATCTGCTTCGGTGCAAGGGGACTTGTGGGGCGCGCGTGCCCGTGACTATGCCGAGGTACAAGAGCCGACCTTCCTTCCCCTTTATGAAAGCGTGCTGGCGCGTCCTGAAGTAGCGAAGGCGGGGTCAATCCTCGATGTCGGGTGTGGAGCGGGGCTCGCAGCGCAGGTTTTCTCAAAGGCAATCGGCCGTGTTGCAGGCGTCGATGCTACTGCACCCTTCATCGAGATTGCGCGGCGTCGCGTCCCCGGTGGAGAGTTCCGCGTCGTCGAAATGGAAGCCCTGCCCTACGAGGACGGCTCTTTCGACGTCGTGACAGGCTTCAACGCATTTCAGTACGCCGCTTCACCGGTGAACGCACTGCGTGAGGCGCGGCGCGTCGTGAAGGCCGACGGCATCATCATCATCGCGGTTTGGGGCTTGCCGGAAACCTGCGAGGCTGCGGGGCACCTGAAGGCCTTGGGCTCGCTGATGCCGCCACCGCCACCCGGCGCTCCAGGTCCGTTTGCGCTCTCCGATGAAAGCAAGCTCAAAGCGCTCGCGAGCGAAGCTGGCCTGATACCAGGCGTAGTCGTGGATGTCTCGTGTCCCTGGGTTTATCCCGATTTGGAGACCGCGCTCAGGGGCATGCTGTCCGCGGGACCAGCCGAGCGCGCAGTTCGGGCCTCGAGCTTTGAACGCGCCCGCGACGCAGTCGCCGCTGCGATCGAGTGCTACCGCACCGCGTCCAGCGGCTATTGTCTGAACAACGCGTTCCGATACTTAGTCGCTCGCTCCTGAAGAAGGGACTGGTTCCTGTCGCGAGCGCGATCGGAAATACGTCGCTGCCGTCGATCGATCTGACTCGCTGAGTCAGGAATTTCCGTTCATGAGCGACTGCCCCATTGAGAGGTGGTTTCACGTTCGCTGACATTCGTTGTTTTGGCGTTGCGGAAGGGATGGAAAGTTCTCACCGATTTGCCGGGCGAGCAGAACGAAGACAGCTGCTGTGCGACCCCACCGCGGACCGCAGCCAGCGGTGGCCAATCCAACAGCGGGAATGGGTATAGCCCTGGAAGAAGTCAATGTCCGACATCAATTTGCCCCAGACGCACTACGCGCTTTCAGGTGAGGTCAGCATTGCCTACCAGGTGATGGGCAACGGAGCGATCGACATCATCATGGTCCCGGGCTTGTTTTCGCATGTCGAGTTCATGCATGAGCTCCCAGGCTACACGGCGTTCCTGCGGCGGTTATCCCGCTTTGCCCGGATAGTGAGCTTCGACAAACGAGGCCAGGGGCTGTCGGACAGAATGTCCGATGCGCCCTCTCTTGAGCAACGCATGGACGATGTCCGTGCCGTCATGGACGAGATTGGATCCCGCCGCGCCGTCATTTTCGGTTTTTCCGAGGGTTGCCCCATGAGCATTTTGTTCGCGGCAACCTATCCTGACCGGGCCTCGCACCTTATTCTCGTCGGAGGGTTTTCCCGCGCTGCGGATCGGATGTCTGACGACTTGTGGCAGGCTCGTCTGGAACAGATCATCAAGTCCTTCGGTAGCGGAGGCATGATCAAAACGGTCATCTCGGGTCAATCGCACAGCGCCGCTGCCGTCAGCCAGTTCGCCAAGCTAGAGCGGTTATCCAGCAGTCCCGGCGCCATGCGGACGCTCTTGGCACTCAACCGGCAGATTGACGTCTCCTCGATCCTACCGACACTGAAGATCCCCACCTTGGTAGTGCACCGGAAAACTGATGCTCAGGTTCCGGTCACCCTGGGTCGAAAACTGGGTCAGCAAATCCCCGGCGCAAAATATGTCGAGTACCCCGAGGGCGATCACTGTTTCTGGGTCGGTGAAGTTGAGGCGCTCTATGGAGATATTGAGGAGTTTGTTACCGGCCATCGGGAAGCCGTATCAATGGACCTGGAGCGAGTATTGGCGACCGTGCTTTTCACGGACATCGTCGGTTCGACCCGGAGTGCCGCCGAGATGGGCGACCAGACATGGCGTCGATTGCTGGATTGTCATGATGAATTGGCGAAGCAGATGGTCGAAAAGCATCGCGGCACTTTGATCAAGACTACTGGCGATGGCATTCTCGCAACATTCGACGGACCTGGTCGCGCTGTTCGATGCGCGCTTGCCTTCGAGACCGCTTCAAAGCAAATCGGTTTGCCGTTGCGCGCGGGCCTTCACACGGGTGAGATTGAAATCAGAGGCCGGGATATCGGAGGTATTGCCGTGCACGTCGCGGCTCGCGTCATGGCCCAATCCAAAGCTGACGAGGTCCTTGTCTCGAGGGTCGTGACCGATCTTGTGGCCGGAGCAGGTTTGAAATTCTCTGATCGCGGATCGCGCGAGCTTAAGGGGCTTCCGGACCGATGGGATCTCTTTGCTGCAAGCGTCTAGTTTCAGGGCCATGTCTGCCTTTGTGCAGGGTTTCGGATGCCGGCCGCTTGAGGGACAGGGCGGCGCATTCGGCGGCCGGCGTCCGATGCTCCGGTTGCATAAAGGTGGTCGTTATCGAAGCGAAGCGGACATGCACGAAATTTATGAGTACGCGCCTTAGTAGGGCGGTTTAGCGTAAGCGTAATCCGCCATGCCACCGGCGAATTGCGGTTACGTGGTCGGCTTGGACTTCACCGCTCCTCATCCGGATGCACCCAGAGATACGGTGTGATCTCGCGCCGCTCCGTCAGCTTGATCATGTGCACAAGCGGGGCGTGACGGCCCTTGCGGCAGGCGCGGCATTTCAAGGAGGCTTCGAGCTTCCACAGCGGCGTGCCGCGCGGACGGCGGATCTCCGCCAGCGGCAGGCTCGCGCGGGTCTTGCAGCGGTTGCATTCGACCTCGAGCCAGCCAAGCCCGCCATTGAGACATTGGGCGATGGTTGGCGAGGGTTGCGCCGGCCCGCCATAACCTTCCATGCGGATCGACCAGGCCTCGGCCTCGGCGCGATCGGCCTCGCGGAGGGCTTTCGCCGCCGCCTCGCGCGCCGATTGCGCGCGGATTTTCGCGCCGATCAATCGGCCATGAAAGGCGGATTGGCGTGACCTCGAGCCCATGGCCGGCAATTTCAGCGCCGCGCGCGTCGCCTCGCAATGCCACTACGGTTAGAGGTGGATCGAGAGGCGGGTACACTACGGCTGTGCAGATAATCTGCCGAAGGCATCCAGGGATTGATGCTCCTGGTGCCCGACTTTGTAATTAACTCACCGCGCGCAGTTCCGCCGGAACCAGAGCGTCCGTTGGAAGTTTTTCCTGCGATCCAGAAAACCTGAACAGGCGACTGGGACGCGGCTCGCATCATTTGCGAGACTCGTGGCTTGTCGCCCGTCATCCGGTGATGCGATGAAGGATTTTTCGGATGCTACCTTCGTTCCGGAGATCGTCGAGGCGATGACCGAAGCGCTCGACGCCTCGATCGCAACGCTGCCGTATCCGGTCTCGTCGACCCAGGTCAACTTGCTCGCGGAATCGATCCTGCGCACGGCGAAGACCGGCGAGCACGATCCGCGGGTTCTGCAGCGGATGGCGCTGCTGGAATTGCAGATCACGCCGCGCGGGTGACGGATTTCGCCGCGGCATGGTTCCCACCCTGCGGGCAAATCGGTTCGTGTTATCAGAAGCCATGTGAAGCCGCCTTCGTTTT
>Ga0207661_10001518_pt1 | contig 15753 bp, 14 predicted proteins | sample KBSC713LmetaG_FD_184337 | JGI IMG/M metagenome (GOLD analysis project Ga0207661, IMG submission 184337) | Corn rhizosphere microbial communities from Kellogg Biological Station, Michigan, USA - KBS C7.1-3L metaG (SPAdes) (version 2) | ecosystem: Host-associated > Plants > Roots > Rhizosphere ...
CGCGAAGTTCATCCTCGGCTTCGGCTGAGTCTTCCCCGCGAAGCCGGATCCCGGAGCGGAATCCCGCCGCTCGATGCCCGCCTGCGGCGGGGCACATCCCTGAAGCAGCCCGCTGACGCGGTCGCAAAGGCCAGGAACGTGCTCTCGCCGGCGGCGTGACCCGGTGGGCCTGCTCTGCTTGAATTCCCGGCTTCAGGGGAGAGCTACAGAGGAGGCTTCGCGAATGAGACGCACTGCTGCTCTTGTGCTCGCGGCGCTCGCCGTGTCGCTCGGGACGGTTGGGGCCGCGATGGCGATCACGGGCGGGGAGCTCGACAACAACCAGCATCCGAACGTCGCGATGATCGTCTTCTACCAGCCGGACGGGCGATTCCGCTGCTCGGCGACGCTCGTCTCGCCGACCGTGCTCGTCACGGCAGCTCACTGCACGGAGGGCGTGCTCGGCAAGACGATCGTGACCTTCGAGCCCGTCGCGCCGACCCCCTCGCCGCGCGCGGCGGACGACACCGGGAACGGGATGTCGCAGACCGGCTACACGACGACGCCTGACGGCTGGCTCACCGGGACGCCCCACGCCAACCCGCTCTTCGACGACAAGCTGCAGCTCAACGACCTGCACGACGTCGGGGTCGTGGTGCTCGACCGGCCGTACCAGGGGGCCACGCCCGCAGCGCTGCCGCCGGCGAACTATCTCGACACGCTGTCCAAGGGCAAGGGCGGGCTCAGCAAGCAGACCTTCACGCTCGTCGGCTACGGCGTCTTCTTCGAGAAGCCTGCCGACGGCCCGCAGAAGCCGAGCGACGAGGCTGGCAACGACCGGACCCGCCGCTTCACCACGGCGGTCGGTCAGAACGTCTCGTCGGACACCCTCAAGCTCGCCGAGAACGCGAACGACTCTCGCGCCGGCGGCGGGAGCTGCTTCGGCGACTCGGGTGGCCCGGTCTTCCAGGGCGGGTACATCGTCGCCGACACGAGCTTCGGCGCGAGCCCGTTCTGCCGCAGCTTCGGCGGGTACCAGCGCCTCGACACCGCCGACGCACGGGCGTTCCTCGACGACTACGTCACCCTCCCCTAGCGGGACGGCGAACATCGATGCGTCGAAGCGGCCCGCGTCGGCGGGCCGCTTCGACGTGGGCTTGCGACCGCGACAGCGGGCGCCTTCAGGGATCTGCCGTGACCTTGCGACCGCGACAGCGGGCGCCTTCAGGGATCTGCCCCGCCGCAGGGGGATCACGCGGCGGGATTCCGCTCCTGCGGAATCCCGCTTCGCGAGCCAACCAGAGCGGGCCGACTCGGCGGCCCGCTTCAGCGTGGGCTTGCGACCGCGACAGCGGGCGCCTTCAGGGATCTGCCCCGCCGCAGGCGGGGATCACGCGGCGGGATTCCGCTCCCGCGGAATCCCGCTTCGCGAGCTAACCGGGGAGCCGAACCTCTTCGCGCCGCTCGCGGGCGAAGAAGTGCATGCCGTCGGTGAAACGCACCCAGTTGCAGCGCATGCACATGACGAGCGAGTGCGTGCGCGCCGACTCCGCCCCGAAGCGCACGCCGCGAAGCAGGTCGCCGTTCGTCACCCCGGTTGCAGCGACGATCACGTCGCCGCGGGCGAGGTCCTCCTCCGTGAACACGTGCGAGACGTCCTCGATGCCCACGGCCCGCGCCTCCTCGATCTGCGTGCGCGTCGTCGGCCAGAGCTGCGCCTGCATCCCGCCGCCGAGGCAGCGCAGCGCCGCGGCGGTGAGCACAGCCTGCCGGGTCCCTCCGATCCCGATCGCGAGATGGTCGTTCGTGCCGCGGACCGCGGCCGAGATCGAGGCCGTCACCGTCCCGTCGCCGATCAGCTTGATCCGGGTCCCGGCGCCACGCAACTCCTCGATCAGGTCGTGGTGACGGGGCCGGTCGAGCACGAGAGCAGTGATGTCGAGCGGCTGCCGGCCGAAGCTCTCGGCGACATGGCGGACATTGTCGGCCACCGGGCGGTTGAGGTCGATCACCGACCGGGCGCGGGGGCCGACGGCGATCGAGCGCATGTACATGTCGGGCAGGTGACGAAGGGCACCCTCGGACGCCGCGGCGAGCATCGCCATCGCGCCGACGCCGCCACGTGCGACGACGCCCCGACCCTCGATTGGGTCGAGGGCGAGATCGACGCGGTCGCCGCCCGCGCCCACGCGCCCGTCAGGTGAGAGCGCGTCGCCGGCACGGGCACCGATCACGACCCGGCCGTCGATCGGCAGCTCGTCGAGCGCCGCGCGCATGCCGCTCGCGGCCGCCTCTTCGGCCGCCTCCTCGTCAGCCCGGCCGAGCCAGCGGGCGCCTGCGAGCGCCGCCCACTCGGTCGCGCGCGAGTACCGCATGCAGATGCAGTCGGCCACTCCCTCAGCCTAGAGGCTTGATTTGAGTTGTCCGCGGCAGCGGATGCCGCAGGGACGTCCATTTCACATCAAGCATCTAGGTGCGCACGAGGCGGTCGGCCGTCGAGAGGACGAGATCGAGCACCTCGCCCATCGCCTGGTCGAGCGTCGCGTTGCGGATCACCGGCACGTCGAACCGCTGTGCGCGCTCGACGAGCGCATCCTGGATCCGTCGGATCTCGGGCATCCCGTCGAGGTACTTCTCGAGCGGACGCAGGCCCTCGGTCGCATGGTCACGCACCCAGAAATGGCTGCGGTGGAGATCCTCGTCCTCGATCGCGATCACGCACTGCACCACGATCGCGCCGGGGCGGTCGACGTCGACCATCCCCGGAACGAGGTGGACGCCTTCCAGCACCATCGACCATCCCTCGGCCAGCGAGCGGTCGATCGCGGCCTCGACACCGACGAGCACGTTCCGCGTCTGATCGAGGAAGCCGAGCAGGTGCGCGTCGCCTGCTTCCTCCTCTTCGGCCTTCGTCAGACCGAGACCCGCCTCGAAGCTCGAGTAGTGGACCGCGGGCATGAACGCCGGCGAGAAGTACGCGCGCAGGGTCTGTCGGATGAAGTCGGTCGACGTCACGCGCGTGATCCCGAGCCTGTGCGCTGCCTCCGTCGCGATCGTCGATTTCCCCGTCCCGGTCGCGCCGCCGACGAGGAGGACGATGGGGACGTCGAGCTGCCTGAGGGCGTGGAGCCTCCGGAGGCGCCGCATCGTGCGAGCGCCCTCGGCCTCACCGAGCACCTCGGCGGCGAGCTCGGCGAGCCTGTCGAGGTCGAGCTGATCGGTCGCACGCTCCGCCAGGTCGGCGTCGGCGCGGACGGCCAGCTCGTAGGAGCGCGTCGCGCCGAGCCCGGTCGCGGCCAGCGCACGGGAGAGCAGGCCCTTCGACCACGGCGGGCCCTCGTCCCCGCCGAGGGGCAACGGCGCGAGGTAGCGGCGCTCGCTCACGAGACGATCGCCGGCGCGAGGGCCGTCGCTTCTGCTGCGACCCGCATGACCTCTGCGTCGAAGTCGGGCTCGCCGTCGAGCGGGAGGACGTCGTTCGCCGCGATCACGACCCGCGCTCCACGGCGCACGGCCTCCTCCACCACGACGTCGACCGCGGCCGCCTTGAGCTCGACGACGAAGACGGCCGCGTCGACGGTCCGCAGCTCGTCCCGCAGCCGGGCGCGATCCGAGAGGGCTCCGGAGACGCGTGCAACGCGCGCGTCGTGACGCTCCTCGAGGTGCGCCGCGAGCGCTGCATGGCTCGTCGTCGGGGCGGTGCAGAAGTACGCGACGTGCTCCCCTGCGACCGGCTCGAGCGGCCTCGGCCGGAGCACGGCGCGGATCACCGGCGTTCCGGGCCGAACACGGTCGCGCAGCGCCGCGGCAAGCGCGGCATGCGGAGCACCGGCCTCGGCCATCGTGACGAGGACGAGGTGGGAGATCAGCGCGCGGTAGCTGTTCAGATAGCCGGCCGCTACGTCGACCGGCTGCGCTGCGGACGCCACGAGGAGCCGGCGACCCGCTTCGACGGGCGGAAGCGCCGCGCCGCTGCCGTCGAGGATCAGGATCTCGGGATCGAGCGTGGCGGCGAGCGCGACCCCTTCGAGGACGTTCGAGACGCCCACGGCGCCGGCGAGCCCGCCGCCGCAGCGGCGACACCCGACCGTCGGCACGGCCGCGGCGATGGCGGTCTCCAGGTGATCCGAGGCGGCATGCCGGCCGGACCGCGACAGCGCGAGCAGGGACTCGACTGTCGGCGGAACCGTGACGATCTCCGGCTCCGGGGGCCCGCCGCGGCCCATCGCGACCACGACCGGCGACCCGGTCGCGGCCAGCCGTCGCGCGACGTGGCCCGTCACCGCCGTCTTGCCGACCCGCTTCCCCGTCCCGATCACGGCGAGCGCGGGGAGGGTGATCGGCTCGAAGCGCGGAGGGTCGAAGCGGAAGTCGGGCCCTTCGTAGGGCACGCCCAGCGCGAGCACCCTGCTGGCGAGCGCAAAGCGGTCGGGCGGCGAGAGCACCGGCTCGTCCGACAGGTCGATCACGACGTCGGGCGCATGCTCGAGCGCGGCCGACTCGATCGAGGGCTCGAGCGGGACGCCGTAGTCCTCGCCACCGCGAAGCTTCTCGATCCCGCCGACGAGCACCGCCGCCACGACGAGGTCGTCGAGCTCCTCGAGCGCCTGGCGGACGACGGGCGGATAGTGCTCGCCGTCGACGATCGCGACCGCGCGCCTCATCCTCTCGTCGTCACCTCCCGCTCGATCTTCCCGGTGTACTTCTCGTACTCGAACGTCTCGGTGGAGAACTGGATGATGCGCTCCTCCCCGTGGAACGGGTGACGGCGCGAGATCGAGACGTGCGTGCCGTTGATCTCGACGACGTTGTAGCAGGGCCTGGTGTTCCCGCGAAGCCGGAGCGACGAAACCGTGCCGGTGGTCACGACGAAGAGGTCCTCGAGCCGCCACGCGTACGGGACGTGCTTGTGCCCCGAGAGCACGAGGTGGACGCGAGAGCGCTGGAGACACTCGATCGCGTCGCCGGCGTCGTACACGACGTTCCGCTCCCGGCCGGTCCCGGGAACCGGGAGCAGGTGGTGGTGAAGGACGAAGATCCGGAGCGACGACGGCTCGCTCGAGAACTGCTGCTCGATCCACGGGTAGCGCCCGCGGCCGATCTGACCGTGGTCGAGGTCGGGCTCGGAGGAGTCCACGGCGACGACGGTGACGCCTTCTTTGCGGAGCACCGAGTTGCGCTCTCCGAACAGCTCCTCGAAGTGGACGTACCCCACGTTTCGCGAATCGTGGTTCCCCGGAATCACGACGAAGGAGTCGCAGTCGATCCGCTCGAGGTACGAGCGCGCCACCTGGTACTCGTGCTTGAAGCCGAAGGTCGTCAGGTCGCCCGAGCAGATCACGATGTCCGGCTGGAACTCGTTGACCTCGGAAATCGCCCGTTCCAGGAGGTTCGCCTCGAAATACGGGCCTCCGCAGTGGAGGTCCGAGAGGTGGGCGATGCGGAACCGGCGCTCCCCGTCTCCCATGACCGCAGTTTACGGCGACCTGCAACGCATTTGCGACCGCGCAAGCGGGCGCTTTCAGGGGTGTGCCCCGCCGCAGGCGGGGATCGAGCGGCAGGATTCCGCTTCTGCATCCTGCTTCGCGAGCTGGGAAAAGTCGCGCGACGTCCGAGCCGCTCGGTACCCTCGGGATGGTGCGGGATGGGTCGACGGAAACCGTCCAGTTCCAGGCATATCGTGGCTCTGCGCCACCGCGTTTTGTCAACGGCGCGGAGCGTGAATGCGCCGCGATCCTCGACTGGTACGGGATTCCGTGGGAATACGAGCCTCGCTCCTTCGTGCTTCGACGCGACGTCGAGGGACGCGTCACGAGCGCGTTCACGCCCGACTTCTACCTGCCCGACCAGGATCTCTACATCGAGGTCACGGTGATGAAGCAGTCGCTCGTGACCCGCAAGAACCGCAAGCTGCGCGAGGTCCGGCGGCTGTATCCGGGCGTCAAGGTGAAGCTCTTCTACCGGCGCGACATCGAGCGTCTCGCGCAGCGGTACAGGCTGCGGATCGCCTCGTGACCCAGGCCGAGCGGCTCCGCGCCGAAGGGCACCCGATCGGAGACATCTACCTCGACCGCGACGAGATCGCCCGTCGCGTCGCGGAGCTCGGTCGCGAGCTCGCCGCCGCCCACTCCGGCCGCCTGCCGCTCCTCGTCGCGCCGCTCAAGTCCAGCGCCGTCTTCCTCGCGGACCTCTCCCGCGCGCTCGAGGTCGACCACGAGCTCGACGTGATCGAGCTCGCTCCGTACGGCAGCGGTCGTCAGGGCGGTGGCGTGCGCCTGCTCAAGGACCTCGACCGGCCGCTTGCGGGCCGAGACGTCGTGCTCGTGGAGGACGTCGTCGACACAGGCCTTACGCTCGGCTTCCTCATGCGCTGCTTCGCCGAGCGCGGGCCGGCGAGCCTCGCCGCCGTGACGCTCCTCGACCGCCCGTACCGGCGCCTCGTCGACGACATCCCCCTCCACCATGTCGGGTTCACCGTGCCGGACGAGCTGTTCGCCGGCTACGGGCTCGGGCTCGACGAGCGCTGGCGGGCGCTTCCCGACCTCCACGTCGTCGTCGCAGACGAGCTCCCGGCCGCGATCGACGCTGCCTAGCGACGGACCGCGACGTCCTCCGGCTCGCACCCGAGCCGCCCGGCGGCACGCGCCCCGAGCAGCGTCGCGAACTCGTCCCCCGTCAGAGGGCGCGAGAAATGGAACCCCTGCGCGTACCCGCAGCCCAGGGCGCGCAGCGCGTCGACCTGGACGGCATCCTCGACGCCCTCGGCGATCGTCTGCATGCCGAGGTGCTGGGCGAGCTGCACGATCGCCTTCGCAAGCGCCGGCTCGTCCGGATGACGCCCAAGCTCCGAGACGAACGCGCGGTGCACCTTGAGGATCTCGATCGGATAGCGCTGGAGGTACCCGAGCGAGGAGTACCCCGTGCCGAAGTCGTCGATCGCCAGCCGGATCCCGAGCTCACGGAGCTCCTCGAGCCGCCGGACCGCCTGGTCGGGATCCTCGACGAGCGAGCTCTCGGTCAGCTCGAGCACGACGCGCTCGGGCGAGAGGCCATGCTCCGTGAGGATCGCGGAGACCTCACCGACGAACGTCCGGTCCTGGAGCTGGCGCGCGGAGACGTTGACGCTGAGCGTCAGTGGGCCGAGCTCCGGGAAGCGGCGGCCCCAGTCGACCGCCTGTGCACATGCGGCCCGGAGCACCCATCGGCCGATCGGGACGATGAGACCCATCTCCTCGGCGAGGGGAATGAAGTCGAGCGGCGGGATCAATCCGCGATCCGCATGCTCCCAGCGCAGGAGCGCCTCGGCGCCCGCGATCGACTCGTCCGCGAGCTTCACGTACGGCTGGTAGTGGACGTGGAGCTCGCCGCGCTCGAGCGCGTGGCGGAGGTCCGCCTTGAGCTCCATCCGCTTGACGACGGCGTGACGCATGTGGGGCTCGAAGACCTGGAAACCGCCCTTCCCGCGTGCCTTCGCCTCGTACATCGCGACGTCGGCGTCGCGCATCAGGTCGTCGGGGCGCGCTTCCGGCGTCTGGCCGAGGGAGATCCCGATGCTCGCGCGCACCGCGATCTCCATCTCGTCGATCTCGAACGGCGCCTCCAGCCGCGCGCCCACGCGCTTCGCGACCGCGACTGCGGCACGTTCGTCGTCGAGGTCGTCGAGGAGAATTGCGAACTCGTCCCCCGCGAGCCGGGCGAGCGTGTCGCCGGGCCGCACGCATGAACGGAGCCGTACGGCGACGGCGATGAGCAGCTCGTCGCCGGCCGCGTGCCCGAGGCTGTCGTTGACGGTCTTGAAGTCGTCGAGGTCGAGCAGCAGCACGGCGACCGTCTCGGTGCTCGAGTCTCCGCGCCGCGCGAGCGCCGCCGCGACACGCTCCGTGAAGAGCGCGCGGTTGGCGAGGTCCGTGAGCGGATCGTGGAACGCCTGGTGCGTGACCTGCGCGAGCGCCTTCCGGTCGGACGTGTCGCGCACGAACGCGTTGATCCTCTGCGTCCCCTTGCTCACGGTCATCCACACGCTCAGCTCGACGGGGAACTCGACGCCGTCCCGTCGCATCGCTGTGACCTCGAGCGTCCGGCTCACGATCGGGCCGCCCCCGGTGTGGACGAACCGCTCGAAGCCGCGAACGTGGGCATCGCGCAATCCCTCGGGAACCACCGTGGTGGCGAGGGGCAGCCCGACCGCCTCGTCCCGCGTCCAGCCGAAGGTCTCCTCGGCCTGCCGGTTCCACTCGACGATCCGGCCCTCCGTGTCGACGCTGACGAACGCGTCGCTCGCAGTCTCGATCACCGCGCGGAACCGCTCCTCGCTCGCGCGCAGCGCCTCCTCGATCGCACGCCGCTCCGTGATGTCGGTGAGGACGCCGCTCCAGACCAGCTCGCCGTCCTCCGTCGCGACGATCGCGGCCGCGTCGCGAACCCACCGGCTCTCGCCGGACCGGGTCAGAAGTCGGTACTCGGACTCGTACACCTGACCGGGCGCGTGCCACCGGAAGTCCTGCTCCTCGGCGAGCACGCGTTCGCGATCGTCGGGGTGGAGCTGGCGCGCCCAGAGACCGGGGTCGGAGACCCACTCGGCGACGCGGTAGCCGAGGATCTCCTCGATCTGCGGGCTGACGTACGTCCACCTTCCGTCGGGGCCGAGCTCGGAGATGTAGATGATCCCCCGCGCTCCGGTGACGATCGTGTTGAGTCGCTCGTCCGAGCGGCGCAGCCGGTCGAGCGCATGATTGCGACCGCCGAGCCGCTGGAAGGAGCTCCGGAGGGCCGCCAGTCGGGATCGGCGCGGAGGAGAGGTCGCCGCACGCGCCACACCCTATGTATCGGATGTCACGTCGTCTCGCTTGACGGGCACTTTCGGTGCAGCAGGAATCGCCCGCGCTACAGGTACCCGAGGGGATCCACGGGACTCCCGTTCACCCGTACCTCGAAATGGACGTGCGGGCCGGTGGAGTGCCCCGTCGAGCCCGAATAGGCGATCACCTGACCCGCCGAGACCGACTGGCCGACCGACGAGGCGAGCGACGAGTTGTGGCCATACGCGGTCGAGAGGCCGCCTCCGTGGTCGATCACGACGAGGTTGCCGTATCCCTCCATCCAGCCTGCGTAGATCACCGTGCCCGCGGCCGCCGCATGGACGGGCGTCCCGGTGCCGACGGCGATGTCGATACCTTCGTGCATCCGGCCCCAGCGCGAGCCAAAGGGGCTCGTGACCGGTCCCGAGACGGGCCATGAGAGCCGGCCGCCGCCCGAGAGGGCCGGTGCGCTCGAGCTCGACGTCTGTTGCTGGGCGGCGCGGATGCGCGCAGCGAGCGCTTCGCTCTGTGCCTCGAGGTCCTCGAGCTCCGCGAGCACGTCGCTCCGATCCGACTCGATCGAGGCAAGTGTGGAGCGCTTCTCGCGCTGGGCGGCTGCAAGCGCGTCCCGGCTCGCGACGAGGCGCGAGACGAGGCCCCGCTGCTCGTCCGTCGCCGACTCTGCCGCTGCCTCGACGCGAACGGCCTCGGAACGAGCCACCTTCGTCCGCCGTCGCGCGTCTGCGAGACCGTCGCGCGCGTGCTTCACCCGCGCCGCGATGTCCTCGTCCTGACGCCCGATGCGGCCGAGCAGATCGAGGTTGTCGATGAGGTCGGCGAACGACGCCGTGCCGAGCACGAACGACAGTGCGTCGGGCCCGTCCGTCATGTAGAGGTCGCGAACGCGGCGCTCGAGACGCCGGAGCGCGATGTCGTACTGGCCGCGCAGCCGTGTCAGCCGCGTCGTCTGCGCCGCGATCGTCCGCTCGAGCGACGCGAGTCGGGTGTGGGCGGTGGCGAGCGTCCCCTCGAGCACCGCCAGCCTGGCCCGCTGGGCGTCCACGCCGGACTGCAGGTCGCGCACCTGTTGCGCAACGTCGCTCAGCTGGCTCGTCAGGACGCCGGCCTGGCGCTGCTGCTCGGCCTCCTTCTCGCGCAGGCCGCCGATGCGGGTGTCGACGCGCGCCTTGTCGGTGCCGGGATCGCCGACGGCGGCTCCCGCGGCGAGGAGAGATACGAGGGCCACGGCTGCGGCAGCGACGAGGCCCGCGCGACGACCCATCAGTCGATCTTCGCCTCCGCGTCGGAAGTCCCTGCCCGCCGTGGGCCTCCAGCGAGGCGGTCGAGCGTCCGGAGGGCCTCCGCGGCGTCGCGTCGGAGGCTCCCGACGACCGCGCGGTAGTCCTCGTCGGAGATCCGCTTCGCCCGGTGGTCGGCCTCGAGCTCCTGCAGCGCCGCGAGCGCACGGTCGCGCTCCTCCTCCGCCTCCAGCAGGCGGCGCTCGGCCGGATCGAGCTCGTGGAGGGCGTCCGAGGCGGGGGCCGGCTCGCGGAGAAACGGCAGCGCGACTGCGACGACGACGGCGACCGCGAGCGCCGCCGCGAGCAGGACCCACGTCACGTGGTCGCAGGCGTGTCCGAGCGCTCCCTCGCGCTCGCGTACCTCGTTGCGAGGCGCCGCTCCTCGCGTGCGTCGGGCCACAGCGTGATCACCGAGCCGAGCAGGAAGACGAGCCCGGCGAGCCAGATGAGGTTGACGAGCGGCTTCACGAAGACACGGAAGAACACCGTGCCGTCGTCGTTCACCTGTTCCGCGATCACGAAGAGATCCTCACCGGTGAGGTAGTCCGTGCGGATCCCGACCTCGTTCGAGACCTGCTGCTCGACGCTGTAGGCGTTCTTCCCGGCCTTGACCGTACCGAGGTCCTTTCCGCCGCGGCGCACGTCGAGCAGGGCGCGCACCTCGGTCGCGTTTGCGCCCTCGCGCTCGCCGAGCGAGCGGTAGGTCAGCGAATACCCGCCGACGTCGAGCGATTGGCCCCTCGCGAGCCGCCCCTCCGTGACGGAGTCGTACGCGCTCGATCCGGCGATGCCGATCGCGAGGAGAACGATCGAGGCGTGCACGACGTAGCCCCCGTAGCGCCTCCGGTTCCGGCCGATCAAGCGGCCGAGCGCGGTGGGCACGGGCTCGCCGGTGAGCGCCCGCCGTGCCGCTGTTCCGCGGGCGAACTCGTGGACGATCGTCGCGAGCACGAACGCCGAGAACGTGTACGCGACGAGCCCCGGGGTCGAGCTGCCCGCGCCGAGCGCGATGAGCCCCACGCCGGTCGCGAGCGCGACGGCGGCCGGCCACGCAAACGTCCTCGTGAGGCCTCGAAGCGACGCGCGCCGCCAGGCGATGAGCGGCCCGATCCCCATCAGGAGCAGGAGCGGAAGCCCGAAGATCCGGAGGAAGAAGTCGAAGTACGGCCGGCCGACGACCATGGTCTCGCCGCGGACCGCCTCGGAGACCATCGGCCACGCGGTTCCCCAGAGAATCGTCAGGCACAGCGCGACGAGCAGCAGGTTGTTGTAGAGGAACGCGGCCTCCCGCGAGACGAGCGACTCGAGCTTGGCGGTCGTCCGCAGCTGCGGGAGCCGAAGCCAGATCATCCCGACGGCGAACACGACGGCGACGACGATGAACCCCAGGAACCACGGGCCGATCGAGCTCTTCGTGAACGAGTGGATCGACGTGACCACCCCCGAGCGCGTGAGGAACGTGCCGAAGAGCGACAGGCAGAACGCGAGGCTGACGAGCGTCACGTTCCAGACACGCAGCATCCCCCGTTTCTCCTGGATCATCACCGAGTGCAGGAACGCCGTCGCCGCGAGCCACGGCATCAACGCGGCGTTCTCGACGGGATCCCAGGCGTAGTAACCGCCCCAGCCGACCTCGACGTACGCCCAGTGCGCCCCGAGCAGCTGCCCGATCCCGAGCGCCGTCCACGCCACGATCGTCCAGCGCCGTGTCGCAACGATCCAGCGCTCGTCGGTCCGGCCGGAGAGCAAGGCGCCCATGGCGAACGCGAACGGCACCGCGAGCCCCACGTAGCCGAGGTAGAGCGCCACCGGGTGGACGACCATGTACGGGTTCTGGAGGCTCGGGTTGAGGCCGCTCCCGTCGGCGGGCGCCGGGATCACGTCGAACGGGCTGGAGACGACGACGAGGAGCCAGGCGAACCCGACGGCGATCCCGCCGAGCACCGGAGTCACCCAGACGACGAGATCTCGCGCGCGCTTGCGGGCGAGCCACACGGCGGCGGCCGCGTACCCGTTCAACACCAGCAGCCAAAGGAGCAGCGACCCCTCCTGCCCGCCCCAGAAGGCGGAGAGCTTGTACGGCGTCGGCAGCGCCCTGCTCGAGTGCCCCGCGACGTACGCGAGCGAGAAGTCGTTGCGGACGAACCCGACCACGAGAACGAGGGCGGCGACGAGCGTCGAGAAGAACGACGCGATCAGCGCGTTCCTGGCGGACTGCGCGAGGCGCCGTCGCCCGCGCCATGCCGCGTAGCCACCCACGACGAGCGCATAGACGGAAAGACCGAAAGTCAGTATGAGGGCCGCGCGCCCGAGCTCAGCCACGGCCAGAGCTCAGCTCGACGTGTCGGCGGCCTGGTACTTCGACGGGCACTTCGTGATCATCGTCCCCGGCTTCGAGACGAAGACGCCGTCGGCACGCTTCGTCCCCGTGACGACGAGGTCGCGGCCCGGACGGAACATGTCGGGCACCGAGCCCTTGTAGAGCACGGTCACCCGGTGTCCGGGCTTGTGGATGTCGGTGAGCACGAACCGCAGTCCCGCGCCGTGCGCATCCCCGGTGGGCGTCCCGACGACGCGGCCCGCAAGCGCGACCTCCCCGGTTTTCGTCGCGAGCTCGCTCGGCGAGACCGACGGCGTGCCGCCACCCGCGAGCGAGGTGTAGAGAAGGAAAATCGCGAGCACCCCCGCGACGGACAGGGCGATCACGAGACGGGCAGGCGAAGACTTCCGCGCCACGCAGACAGTCTAGAGACGCTGAGCCGGAGGCCGCCGGGGGTGCCGTCAGCCGCGCGCGGCGTCGCGCTCGCGACGGCGGGGCACCTCGTAACCGTGCTCGAGACAGAGGGAGCCTGGCGCGTCCTCGGTCAGCGCGTCGCAGTACCCCTTGCCGTACGCCGCCCGCATGAACGCCGAGACGACCTCGAGATTCCACTCGGAGACGTCCGCGGCCTCGCGCCACAGCTCGGTCAGACGCAGGTCGATATCGAGCTCGAGCAGGTCGATACGCGTTGGCTGATCCATGCAGCCAACGGTACGGACCCCATCGGACGGACGGTGCGTCCGTCCCGTACAGTCGCCGCATGGCGCAGATCCGACTCGGTCCTGGGCACATCCCCGACCAGGAGAGCCCGGAGGCAGCGATCGAGCTCCTGCTGGAGCGTGGGTACGACGCGTGCGAGATCGACTTCGAATCCGGCTTCTGGATGGCCTATCCCTGGGCGGAGCGGCTCGGCGAGCTGGCGCGGGAGCATGACGTCGCGCTCTCGGTGCACGCCCCGCTGTTCGGCTGGGTCGGGCATCTCGAGGCCAGCGGGCGCAAGTGGTCGTCGGCGCTCGGGGCGCTCGACCGGAGCGCCGGGATCGCCACGGCGTGCGGCGCGGAGGTCGTCGTGTTCCACCCCGGGTTCCTGCTCGGCCGGAGCCGGGAGGACGCGATCGACTCGGTCGTCGAGCAACTCACGCTCGTCCGGGAGCGACTCGTCGGGAAGGGCCGCGGTGTCCCGTTCGGGATCGAGGTGATGGGCCGCGTCCGCGACCTGGGGTCACTCGAGGACTGCGTCGAGATCAGCCGCCGCGCCGGCTGGGTGCGGCCGGTGATCGACTTCGCCCACATGCACGCGACGAGCGACGGCGCGTTTACCGAGCCGGAGCCGTTTCGCGAGGCGCTCGAGCTCGCCGACGGCGTACTCGAGCCAGGCGCCCCGTTCCACATCCACTTCTCCGACATCCAGTTCGCGAACCGGAACGAGACGAAGCACCTCCGCTACGGCGAGGGCACGCTCCGCGCCGAGCCGTTGCGCGAGGCGCTCGCGGGCTTCGACCGCCCTGCGACGGTGATCTCGGAGTCGCCCGACGAGGAGTCGACTCAGATGATCCGAGCTGCGCTCTCGGGCTAGATGGTCCGCGCCGCGCGCTCGGGCTGAAGCAGGGCCTCGATCCGTTCTTCCAGGACACAGGCCTCGTCCTCGCGGCCGTGCTCGCGGAGGAAGCCGGCCAGCGCCGCGAGCGGCTCCGGCTCGGAGTTCCGCAGGTCGGTCGCGGCCAGGAGGTCGACGGCCTCGCGCAGCAGCAGCTCGGCCTCCGCGTCCCGTCCCTGCGCGGCGCGTACGAGCCCGAGCACCATGCTCACGGTGGAGCGGGACATCATGTCCTGCATTCCCACGGACTCCACCGCGGAGAGCGCCCAGCGCTCCGCCTCCTCGACGTGCCCCTGGGCGAGCACGATCTCGGCCAGCGTCCGCTGCGCCTCGACGATCTTCCCCCGCTCCTGGAGCGAGAGCAGCGTGCGCACGGTCTCGCGCACGAGGGCCTCGGCGCGCTCGGGGTCGCCCGCGCGCCAGATCGCGACGCCCTCGAGCTGACGGGCGCGGGCAGCGTCGGGCGCGGCTCCGATCTCGTCGAACAGCTCGTAGGCCTTGTGGAACGAGGCGGCGGCGTCCGCGAACCGGCCCTTGCGGAGCAGGATCGAGCCGCCGATGCGTGCGGTCCAGGCGCGTGCCGAGAGGCTGCCGCTCGACTCGGCGAGTGCCACGGCCTCCGCGAGCGCGCTCTCCGCCTGCGCGAGGTCGAGGCGCGCGAGATGCGCTCCCGCGAGCTCGACGAGCGCGAGGCTCTCGAGGTCGGCCCTACCCTCGCGGATCTCGAGCGCCTCGTTCGTGTACCGCTCGACGCTCTCGAGGTCGCCCTCCCACCAGCCGACGCCCGAGAGGAGGGTCAGCACCTCGGCGCGGGCGTCGCCCGGTGCGTCGGAGAGCAGCTCGTTCGCCTCCTGGCCGAGCTTCCTGGCCTGCGCGACGTCGGCGTTCCGGTTGAGCGCGATCTCGGCAAGCGCGGTGAGCGCGAGACCCTCGATCGTCCGCTCGCCCGCCTCGTGGGCGAGCACACGTACCTGCTCCATCTCGTCCGCGGCTGCGGGGAGCTCCCACAGCCGCCAGGCGGCGCGGGCAGCTTCGAACCGGCGCGCGAGCGTCGGCTCGAGCTCGAGCGCCCGCAGCAGCAGGCGCCGTGCCGTGCGGTTGGCCTCCCGGGCAAGCGCACGCCGGCCTGCTTGTTCGAGCGCAGCGCCCGCCTCCGCGCGCAGGTCGTCCGGAACCCTGCCGTCGAGCTCGGCGAGGAGGGCTGCAGCACGGTCTAGGTGGTACGCGTGGGTCTCGACGAGCTCCTCGGGCGAGTGCGCCCGCAGCCACGAGGCGAAGACGCGGTGCAGCCGTGCCCGCTCGGACTTGGTCAGCCCGCGGTACGCGACATCGCGGATGAGCACGTGCCGGAAGCGGTACGCCTCTTCCCCGGTGACCGTCGAGAGAGGCTCGCGCGTCAGCAGCTGGCGGTCGACGAGGTCGACGAGCGCGGAGTCGACGTCGAGCTCCGGATCGAGCTCGCAGATCGCACCGCGCCAGAACACGCGTCCGACCACCGCGCCGTGGCGGAGCACCGACTTCGAGCCGGGCGGGAGCCGGTCGATGCGCGCCGCGATCAGCGCTTGCAGCGTGTCGGGAATCCGGACGGTCGCGTTGTCGCCCTCGTCCACGAGGAGCCGCACGGTCTCCTCGACGAAGAGCGGATTCCCCTCGGTCTTGTCGAGCAATGCGGTCCGGAGGTCGTCCGCGAGCGGAAGATCCTTCACCAGCGCGTCGACGAGCATCCCGGTCTCGTGGTCGGGCAATGGGCCGAGCTCG
>Ga0207661_10001519_pt1 | contig 15741 bp, 16 predicted proteins | sample KBSC713LmetaG_FD_184337 | JGI IMG/M metagenome (GOLD analysis project Ga0207661, IMG submission 184337) | Corn rhizosphere microbial communities from Kellogg Biological Station, Michigan, USA - KBS C7.1-3L metaG (SPAdes) (version 2) | ecosystem: Host-associated > Plants > Roots > Rhizosphere ...
TCATGGCGCTGGGCGACGGCCGGCACAAGCTGCCGGTGAACGCCGAGGTGCGCCGGGCGATCGGCAAGGAGGCCGGCCAGAGCGTGACCGTCGTGCTGCTCGAACGGGTCGAGCGCTGATGCCCACCTTCATCGCACTGATCTACACGGCCGAGGTCGACTGGTCGCGGCCGGAGTACGCCGACGGGTTGCGCGAGTACGTCGCGTTCAACGAGGCGCACGCGGCCATCCTGCGGGGCGGCCACGCGCTGTACCCGAGCGCGACGGCGGCCTGTGTGCGGGTACCCGCCGGTACGGAAGAGGCAGTGGTGACCGACGGACCGTACGCCGAGACGAAGGAGGCGCTGACCGGCTTCATGCTGCTGGAGTGCGCCGACCTCGACGAGGCGACCGCGGTGGCGGCGGAGATCCCCGCGACCCGGTACGGCACGGTCGAGGTCCGTCAGCTCCACCCGTCCCTCGGGATCTGACGGTGGTGGCCGGTGACTTGCCGGCTGGCGACCTGCCGGCGGGTGACGCGGCCGAGGACGCGGCCGGGCGGCTGGTGCGCGAGGAGTGGGCGCGGGTCGTGGCCACGCTGGTCCGCGTCACCGGCGACATCGAGCTGGCCGAGGACGCCGTCGCGGACGCGGTGGTACGGGCGCTGGAGCGCTGGCCCCGCGACGGCGTACCGGACAGCCCACGCGCCTGGCTGACCGTCACCGCGAAACGGCGGGCGGTCGACCTGATCCGCCGGGAGGCGCGCCGGTCCGGGAAGGAGGCGGAGGCGGTGCTGCTGGGTGAGCCGGGCCCCGAGCCGGCCGAGGCGGTCCGCGACGACACGCTGCGGCTGGTGTTCACCTGTTGCCATCCGGCCCTGTCGGCCGACGCGCAGGTCGCGCTCGCGTTGCGTACCCTCGGTGGTCTGTCCACAGTGGAGGTTGCCCGCGCGCTGCTGGTGTCCGAGGCGACCATGGCCAAGCGGCTCACCCGGGCCAAGCAGAAGATCGCCTACGCCCGCATCCCGTACCGGGTGCCGCCGGCCGAGGAGCTTCCCCGCCGGCTGTCCGCCGTCGCGGCGACCGTCTATCTCATCTTCAACGAGGGGTACGCGGCCGGCGCCGGTGCCGACCTGGTCCGGGTGGGGCTCGCCGACGAGGCGATCCGGCTGGGCCGGCTGCTGGCCGAGCTGATGCCCGACGAGCCGACCGTGCTCGGCCTGCTCGCGCTCATGCTGCTGCACGACGCCCGCCGCGCGGCGCGCGTGGACGACCGCGGCCACCCGGTGCTGCTGCCCGATCAGGACCGCTCCCGCTGGGACGGCGCCGCGATCCGGGAAGGGGTCGAACTGGTCGGTGCCGGCCTGCGACGCACGCCCGACCGGCCGGACGCCTATGTGGTACAGGCGGCGATCGCGGCCTGCCACGCGCTGGCGGTCTCGTACCCGCGCACCGACTGGGACGCCGTCATCTCCTGGTACGACGTGTTGCTCACGGTCCACGACACTCCGGTCGTCCGGCTGAACCGGGCCGTCGCCGTGGCCGAACGCGACGGCCCCGCCGCCGGGCTCGCCCTGGTCGACCAGCTCGGCAACCTCGACGGGTACCCGTGGTGGCACGCGAGCCGGGCCGAACTGCTGCACCGCCTCGGTCGCACCGAGCCGGCACGGGCCGCGTACCGGCAGGCGATCGCGCTCGGCATGAGCGAGCCCCTCACCGCGCACCTGCGTCGCCGCCTCGCCGAACTGCCCGACGGTACCTTGAGTTGAAATTTCTCTCGACCGGACGGTCCGGCCCTGCCACCGTGCTCGTATGGGAGAGCTTGGCCTGAGCGAACTCCGGCTGATGCAGGGCCTTGCCCAGCAGGTGACCGCGCTACGGCCGGAACTGCTGAACGGCGACGCGACCGTCGGGGAACTGGCCTGGGTGTGGGCCAAGGACTTCGACGCGCTGCACCAGTTCTGGCGGCACCGGTTGTGGTTTGTCGGCGGCCGGCTGGTCGGGTGGGCGTGGGCGCACCTGCCCTACCGGGTCGCGCGCGGCGATGGGACGTTCCGTGAGACGCAGACGGCCAACCTGGTCTGGCAGGTGCATCCGGAACGGTCGGAGCTGCTCGCCGAGATCCTGGACTGGTACGACGATGTGGCCGGCGACGGCGTCGACCGGTTGCTGACGGTACAGGTCGGGGACGTGCGGGCGCGTGCCGGCGTCGCCGCGCACGGGTACGCGTTCGACGCGGAAACCGGTTCGGACAACGGATCCTGGCACCAGTTCAACGTACGGGAGCTGGTCGACGTGCCGGATCCCGTGCTGCCCAAGGGTTTCAGGTTCGTCACGGCCGCAGACGTACCGGCGGCGGACGCGGCCAGGGCGCACCGGGACGCGTGGCACGGGTCCAGTTTCAGCGAGGCGGCGTTGGAGCGGGTCCGGGGGACCTGGCCGTACCGGGCCGACCTGCACGTGTTGGTCGAGGCACCGGACGGTACCCTCGCCGCGACCGCCATCGCCTGGCTGGATGACTCGACGCGAACCGCGGAGTTCGAGCCCGTCGGCACACACCGGGACTTCCGGCGCCAGGGGTTGGGCACCGCGTTGCAGCTGTACGGCATGCACCGCGCCAGGGCGGCCGGCGCGAACCGCATGTTCGTCGCCTGTCTCGGCGCTCCGGCGCATCCGGCCGCCCGGAACCTGTACTACGGCGTCGGCTTTCGCGAGTTCACCCGGGACCTGCCTCAGATCAAGCGCAGAATCGGCAGCAGCGCATCCAGCGAGCCGACCGACGGTACCGACTCGGACCGGTCGCCCTGACGCACGAGCGCGACCGCCTGGTACCCGAGCCGGACCGCCGCGAGCACGCCACCCTCGCCAGATCGTCCACATAGGACCTCTCGTAGGGGGCCTGGTCAACAATGGCGATTTCGACCAGGTCGGCGATGGTGATCCGCTGCGGCATCGCCTGCTTGTCGTGCCACGGCTGTCGTCAGCTCCCGGACCAGGGCCGCCTGCAGAGCGGTCAGCCGCTGCTGATATGCGTGCAACCGGTCCAGATAGCCGACCAGTTCCTCGGACGTGCGGGACGATAGCGGCACGGACAGGCAACGATTCATCGCCTTCCGGCCATCGTCCACAATGGACCTCAGGGGAGTTCTTCGCGGGCCTCTCGCGCGTACTCCGCGAAGGTGGTCTCCAGATAGCTGCTCCACGTCGCGGGCGCGAACGGTAGCAGATCGGCCGCCAGCAGCGGCGCGTGCCAGGCGTAGTCGGGCCAGACAGGTGCGTCGACCGGTACCGCGTCATCGGGCTCGTGAACGCCCAGCGCGCCGGCGAGCACCGTCAGCAGCATGATGACGTCGACCCGTTCCGGCGGCAGCCACGCCGCGGCGGCGCGGTAGCACCGGCCGACCAGCAGCGTGACGTCGTCGGAGGTGAGCCCGTCGGGATGGGTGTCCTCCAGCAGCGAGCGCAGCACGTCGCCGAGCACCCGACCGCCGGCCGGCGCAGCGGCCAGCGCAGCGGCAAGCTGGGCGGTCACGGTGTCGTAGGCCGCTGCGTCGTCACCGCTGATCGCCGTGTCGACGGCCTCGGTGAGGACGCGGACGAAGTCGCGGGCCGGCCCCGGAATTGTGCTCGCCATGCCGCCATCCTGCCCGGCCGGTACGACGATCCTCGACCGTACGCGCGCTAAGGCGCCGGGACTCGTAGCCAGAGTATGCACATCAGCCCCGCGGCCAGTTCAAGCCCGGCGCTGCCGGCGAACGCGGGTACGTTGCCGAGCTGGCCGGCGACGGCACCCATGACGGCCATCGCCATCGGCGTGACTCCCAGGTTCGCCAAGGTGTTCACGCTCGCCACCCGGCCCCGGAACCGGTCGTCGGTGAAGCGCTGTGTCAGCGAGGTGACGATGATCGCGAGCGGTCCGCTGGTCAGTCCGGTCAGCGTGGTGGCGAGTACGGCGGTCCACAGGTGCGGCGCGACCGCGATGGTGAACACCGCGCCGCCCTGTACCGCGGCGCAGACCGCCGCGACTACCCGTCCGCCGGACCGTACCCGCATCATCAGCAGCGCGCCGGCAACCGCACCGATCCCGAACCCGGCCAGCATGTCACCGATGCCGGCGGCGCCCCAGCCCCGTGCCGTTGACACGAGTGCGAGACCGACGTTCATCGGCCCGACGAACCCGAGGTTCGTCAGCAGCGTGACCAGCAGCAGTACCCGCAGCAGCCGGTGCCGCACAAGGTAGGCGAGGCCCGCGCGCAGCGCGCCGAGGAGCGGCTCGCGCGGTCCGGAGCGGGAAGCCGCGGGCCTCGGTCGTACCGACGCCAGGCTGGCCACGGAGACGACGAAGGTGGCGGCGTTGACCAGGCAGGCCAATGGCAGTCCGCCGGTCGCGACCAGCACTCCGCCCAGCGGCGCCCCGATCGTCAGCGCGGCCCGGGCGGCCAGCGTCGTGGTGCCGACGCCCGAGGCGATCTGGTCGGGGTGCAGCAACCGGGGCGCGAGCGCGCCGGCGGCGGGGAGGAAGACGGCGTCGGCCAGGCCGAACACGAGCGCCACCGTGACGAGCAGCGGCACGCCGGGCGCCGCGAGCGCGGCACCCGCCGCACCGAGCGAGATCACCGCCCGCAGCAGGTCGCTTCCGATCATCAGTCGGCGAGGCCCGTACCGGTCGACGATCGCACCGCCGAGCAGCAGCAGCGCGAGCCGGGGTAGCGACGAGACGGCGAGGATCACGCCGGCCACGGCCGGTGAGGCCAGTCGCACCGCCATCCAGGACAGGGCCACATACCAGACCTGGTCACCCAGTACCGAGACGGCGTGGCCCGCCACGTACCGCAGGAAGGTCGGCTCGCGGTAGGCCGGTCGGACGGTGTCGGTCGGTTGGGCCGGGGCGAGCGCGGTCATCGCGGCCGGTCCGGGAAGGCGTGCAGGAACAGGAACACCGGCTGGCGGCCGGAGGCCTCGGCCGCGGACTCGCCGCCGGCGGCGTGCTCGTCGGCGCGCGCCTGGCGGCTGTGCGTGGCCCAGCGGACAACCATCTCCTGAATCTCGGCGCTCAACTGGTTCAGTTCGGCCGGGCTCAGGTACAGGAAGGAGTCGCTGCTGACGGCGGCCTCCTGCCACGATTCGTCCCAGGTCTCCCGGGTCTGTTCGTAGTGGCGCAGCCGTTCGAACTCGTCGATGACCATCTGGGTCTTCGCCGTGGAGGCGATCGCCCGACCCTCCGGGGTCGTGAAGTCCCGCCAGCTCCAGGTGGTCGGCCCGGGTACCAGCCGCCACCAGCGCTCACGACGGTCGCGGGCCAGCTCGGGAGCGTCCTCCACGAACCCGCGCCGGGCCAGTTCGCGCAGGTGGTAACTGACCAGACCCGGGTCGGCCCCCCCAAGGTGCTTGGCGAGCATGCCCACTGTCGCCGGGCCGACCTGGGCGAGCAGGCGGTAGAGCCGTTGCCGGAAGGGCTGGGCAAAAGCCTTCAGTACCTCGGGGTCGTGCACACGCCGTTCGCCGGTCATGCCCAGACGGTATGGGCGGCCACACAGTTCCGCAACGTTCCTACTGGATCTTATCGGCGTCGATGTGATGCGCTGAAGCGATTCAGTCGGCGACGGGACGCCTCGGCGGGCCGGTGCTGCCGCGCGGGGTGAGGCGTGCGGTGTCGCGTACCGACTGCGCCGGCCGGCCGGCGATGATGGCGAGCAGTTGGCGGGCGGCCAGCGCGCCGTACGCCGGGATGTCGCGGGACAGCGCGGTGAGCGCCGGGTGCACGAGCTGGCACAGCACCGAGTCGTCCCAGGCGACCAGCGAGACGTCGCCCGGTACCGCGAGGCCCATCTCGTGCGCGACCGAAAGACCCGCGATGGCCATCACGTCGTTGTCGTAGAGGATGGCGGTCGGCCGCCGCGGCGAGCTGAGCAGCCGCCGGGTCGCCCGGGCACCCTCCTCACCGCTGTAGTCGGTGGGGATGGTGACCGCCGGCTCCAGGCCGAGTCGCCGGCACACCTGCTCGAAGGCGGCGGTACGGGTGGCGGTGTGCCGCAGGTCGGGCAGGCCGCCGACGCGCGCGACCCGCCGGTGCCCGAGGGTGGTCAGGTACTCCACCGCCTCGACCAGGGCGGCGGGGTCGTCGGTCCACACGCTCACCTGGGTGACGTCCTCGCCGGGCTCGCCGACGACCACGGTCGGCAGCGCGAGGTCAGCAAGCAGCCGGGGACGCGGATCGTCGACGCGCAGGTCGCACACCAGCACGCCGTCCACCCGGCGCTCGTTCCACCAGCGCCGGTACAGCGCGACCTCGGCCGCCTGGTCGGCCACCACCTGCAGGGTCAACGCGTACGACAGGGCGGACAGCTCCGCCTCCACGCCGCTGATGAGCTCCATGAAGAACGGCTCCGCGCCCAGGATCCGCGCCGGTCGGCGCAGCGCCATGCCGATGGTCCGGCTCGCCGCGCCGGACAGTGCCCTCGCGGCGGCGTTCGGGTTCCAGCCCAGTTCCTCGGCGATGGCGAGCACCCGCCGCCGGGTCGACTCCGAGACCCCGGGCTGGCCGTTGAGCGCGTAGGACACCGCACCCTTGGACACTCCCGCACGGCGAGCCACGTCGGCGATCGTCGGACGCTTCACTCCACCTCCCCGGCGTACGGGCGACGGCTTAAGCGATTCAGCCCGACCACCGTTCGAGCGCGAGGTTACCGTACGGGCGGGCACGGGCGCGGTGGCCCGGGTGAACCACCTGGCGCCGAGTAGCGTAGTGACCTGTAGGGTGTCCTGCCATGCGGACACGCGCCGGTCCGGGCCGCCGGCCCCGTTCGGATGCGCCCGCCGAAATGCGTTTCAGTGATACGCGGCAGTTATCGGTACCGATATGGAAGTGCGAACGCCCGTGGTTTTCCACGGGCGGCGGGACTGGTTGACGTCAATTCGGGGCCGGGCATGAAAACCTGCTCGCAACTTTCATGAAAAGGAGCCAGTCCTTGACGTTCGCGGGTACCAGGCCTAGCGTCGTGGCCACCCGAAACGTTGTAGGGACATGTTTCGATAAGTTTCGGGCCCCGTAACGGTTAGACCGGGCATAAGCGGCTTGCCTGCCGCTCCACAGGAAGGGCCCATCCGACCATGGATTTCCCAGTGCACCAACCGGGCAGACGCCGGGTCCGAACGGCGATCACCGCCGCGGTCGTGGCCGCGACCGGCCTCGCCGCGGTCGTGGTCGCCATGACGGGCGCCGGTGCCGCGAGCGCGGCCGCGACGACCCTGCGCGGCGCCGCCGAGGCGCAGGGTCGCTACTTCGGCAGCGACTTCACCCAGGACCTGATCAACAACAGCACGGTGACCAACGTCCAGGGCACCCAGTTCGACATGGTGACCCCGGGCAACGAAATGAAGTGGCAGACCACCGAGCCGAACCAGAACCAGTTCAACTTCGGCCCGGGTGACGCGATCGTCAACTACGCCACGTCCCACAACGAGCGCGTCCGGGGCCACAACCTCGTCTGGCACAGCCAGCTCGCCGGCTGGGTGACCAGCCTGCCGCTCAGCTCGGTCAAGGCCGCGATGGAGAACCACATCACCCAGGAGGTCACCCACTACAAGGGCAAGATCTACGCCTGGGACGTGGTGAACGAGCCGTTCGACGACGGCAACCCGTCGCAGCCGCGCAACGACGTGTTCTTCCAGGCGTTCAACGGCATCAGCTACATCGCCGACGCGCTCAACACCGCGCACGCCGCCGACCCGGCCGCGAAGCTGTACCTCAACGACTACAACATCGAGCTTCCGGGCAGCAAGCAGGACGCGATGTTCAACCTCGCCTCGTCGCTGAAGTCGCAGGGCGTACCCCTGGACGGCATCGGCTTCGAGAGCCACTTCATCATCGGCCAGATCTCGAACGAGTCGACCCTGCAGTCCAGCATGGCCCGCTTCACCGCCCTCGGCCTGGACGTCGCCATCACCGAGCTCGACGACCGGTTCACGTCGCTTCCGCCCAGCTCGTCCGGGCTGCAGCAGCAGTCCACCGAGTTCGGCCGGGTGGTACAGGCGTGCGTGCAGACCCCGCGCTGCCCGGGCGTCACCCAGTGGGCCGTCGGCGACGCCGACTCGTGGATTCCCGGCGCCTTCTCGGGCCAGGGTGCCGCGACGATGTTCGACAACAACTACCAGCCCAAGCCGGCCTTCACCGGGGCGCTCAACGCGATGAACGCCGGCGCCACGGGCTCGCCGCCACCGCCACCGCCGAGCTCGTCGCCGCCGCGCTCCAGCGCGCCGCCGTCCTCACCGCCGCCGTCCTCGTCGCCGTCGCGCAGCTCCTCGCCGCCGCCGCCCGGCGCGTGCTCGGCGACGTACACCCCGGTGAACAGCTGGCCGGGTGGCTACCAGGCCGGCATCACGGTGACCGCGGGTAGCTCCGCGATCAACGGCTGGACACTCAAGTGGACGCTGGCCAGCGGCCAGACCATCACCCAGCTGTGGAACGGCGCACTCACCACGAGCGGATCGAGTGTCACCGTGAAGAACCTCAGCTACAACGGCAGCATCCCGGCGGGCGGCAACACGACCCTCGGCTACACCGCCAACGGCTCGCCGTCCACTCCGACGATCACCTGCACGAGTCCGTAACACCAAGCCCGTAACACCCGGCAGTCCCACACAGGAGTCGCCCGTGGCCGCCCATGAGGCCACGGGCGGCTCCGTCCTCAACGACCGTTGGGCCTTCCAGGGCTGGCACGACAAGGGATGTGGCGACCGACACGTGTCATCGCTCGCGCACGTACGTGGCCTCTAGGTGTTGACCGTCACGTTGTCGACGTCGCGCTTTGACTTGGAGTGCGCTCTAACTTCTAGTCTGCTCGGTGTGACGGATGAAGTCGGGGCGCTGAGCCTGACGGTCGCGCAGATGGCGGCCGCGACGCGGGTGTCCGCGTACACGCTTCGCTACTACGAGCGGGCCGGGTTGATCCGTCCGGTCGCCCGGAACTCCGGCAATCAGCGCCGCTACTCCGCAGCGGACGTCGAGTGGGTGAGGTTCCTGCTCCGGCTGCGTGAGACCGACATGCCGATCGCGCAAATGCGCGAGTATGCCGAACTACGCGCTCGCGGCGTGCTCACCACCGAGGCCCGGCTCGTTCTCCTTGGAGCGCATCAGGCCGGGCTGCGTGAGCAGATCGCCCGGCTGCGGGCCCACGAGAAAGCGCTCGACGCAAAGATCGCGACCTACCGCAGCGACCTCGCGGCGCTGCGCGCAACAGAACACCACCACGAAGGGGAAACCGATGAGTGAGGCCATGACGCGCGAGGAGCGCTACGACCGCGGAAGGGCGGTGCTCGACGCGGTCGACGGTGCTGCGGGTGCGAACGTCATCGACTCTCTCAAGGACGTCGCCCCGGAGCTCGGGCATCAGGTTGTTGCCTGGGGTTTCGGGGAGATCTACTCCCGTCCTGGTCTTGAACCTCGCGACCGGCAGCTCGTCACGCTGGGGATGCTGACCGCACTCGGCGGCTGCGAACCGCAGTTGGACGTCCATATCAACGCCGCACTCAACGTGGGACTGACGCCGCAACAGATCATCGAGGCGTTCCTCCACGCATCGGTCTACTGCGGGTTCCCCCGCGCCCTCAACGCGACATTCACCGCCAAGAAGGTCTTCGCCGAGCGTGGGCTGTTGCCGATCGCGTGATCGCGACCCGTCACGCAACGTGGCACAACCACCCGCATCGCAACTCGACACCGACTCCTCGGGCTACCCGACAGAGACCCTATAGACCCACTCGAATCCCTTCGTCGTATGTTCGCGGCGTCCCGTCCTGTGACTGCCGCAGACGCAGGGTTCGCGATGCCGCTGCCCGTCAGTTCTCGTCACCGGGATGATTGCCCGGCCAGCACACCGCACGGTGTGCGGCATGCTGGCCGGTGCCGGGCTGACCGGGGTGTGGCATCACAGCCGGGCGCACCGGTTCTCCGGCGCTCAACTGGGCAGGCGGTGTCCGACCGACCCGTCGAGGTTCTCCCGCAGGATGTCGGCATGGCCGGCGTGCCTGGCCGTCTCCTGGATCATATGCGTGATGATCCACCGTAGGGACCGGGCCGGACCAGGAGGTCCTACGCTTCGCGCCTCCGCGTCGCCGCACGCGGCGATGATCGCATTGCTGTGTCCGATCGCCTCGCGATATCGAGCTATCAGCGCCGGACCGGTCTCCTCTGCCGATACCTGCATCGTGAAGTCGATCGGCGCGTCCACGCCCTGGAACACCACGTCGAACCAGTAAGACTCCGCAACGGCCAGATGCTTGACCAGGCCGAAGAGGCTGGTGCCCGACGCGACGGGTGCACGGCCCTGTTCTTCGGTCACACCGGTCGCCTTCACGATGACCGACTCGCGCATCCAGTTCAGGAACGCCGTCAGCGTCCGTAGGTCACCATCATCGGCGTCCACCGGCCGCAGGCCATCCAACACGATTGGATCAGTCACGGCGCGCAGGTTAGCAGGCACTCCTGAACGCCGCAGCCCGTCCACCGCCCCTCGCACCGTCGTACTGACACCGAAACGATGATCGAACTCATCCACACAAAGCCGAGGAGTAGCAGGCGTGTGCGCTCTTCGGGGAGGCGACGGTGTCGGCGGTCGGTCGTCCTACGGCCGCCACAGACGGCGATCGTGACGGATACCCAGGTGCGTACCCGACCCGGACGACCAGGACTGCGCCCCGGAGCTGCGAGCGTCCACAGTGGACAGCGAGCGGGACCTCGGTTGGTTGGCGGACTGCGGGTCGTCGCTCGGGCCGCGGCGGCTGACGCGGCCGGTGGCGCCGGCCGCGCGGTCACCAGCGGTGGTGCACCTGCGCCCGGATGCGCCGGTCGTACAGGTCCTCGACGGCCGCGAGCGTCTCGTCGGGCAGGGGCGGTGCGCCGGCCGCCTCCGCGTTGGCCACCGCCTGCGCGACGCTGCTGGCACCCGGGATCACCGTGGTGACCCCCGGCTGCTGGACCACCCAGCGCAGCGCGGCCTGCGCCGGGGTCAGCCCGTCCGGTACCAGCGCGGCGAACTCCTGCGCCGCGGCGACTCCGGTCTCGTAGTCGACGCCGGAGAACGTCTCCCCGACGTCGAACGCCTCACCGTGCCGGTTGTAGTTGCGGTGGTCGTTTGCGGCGAAGGTGGTGTCGGACCGGAACTTCCCGGACAGCAGGCCGGAGGCGAGCGGTACCCGGGCGATGATGCCCACCCCGGCGTCGCGCGCGGCCGGCAGTACCCGCTCCAGTGGCTTGCGGCGCAACGCGTTGAGGATGATCTGTACCGTCGCCACACCCGGTCGCGCGATCGCCGCCAGCGCCTCGTCACAGGTCTCCACGCTCACCCCGTACGCGGCGATCCTGCCCTCCGCGACCAGGGTGTCCAGCGCGTCGAACACCGCCTGGGTGTCGTACACCGGCGTGGGCGGGCAGTGCAGCTGAACCAGGTCGAGCGTGTCGACGCCGAGGTTGCTCCGGGACCGGTCCGTCCAGGCGCGGAAGTTGTCCAGGGTGTAGTGCTCCGGGCGCTGCTCGACGCGCCGCCCCATCTTCGTCGCGACCAGGATGCCGTCCGCGCCGCGGTCGGCACCGGTCTCGGCGAGGTACCGGCCGATGAGCCGTTCGCTGCGGCCGTCGCCGTACACATCGGCGGTGTCCAGCAGTGTCACGCCGTTCTTCACCGCCGCGTCCAGGATCGCCAGCGCGTCCGAATCGTCGACCTGACCCCAGTCCGCCCCGAGCTGCCAGGTGCCCAGCCCGACGACGGAAACCTTCCGGCCCAAGCGGCCGATCGCGCGCTGCTCCATGAGGCGAGGCTAGCCGGGTGTCAGAACCGGTCGACGCGCAGGGCGGAGACCCCGCCGACGGCGTCGATGTCGTACCCGCCCGACGGGTCCGCCGAGCCCAGCTCGGCGCCGCCGGGCAGCCCCGAGCGGGTGGCGCCGTCCACTGTCGCGGAGGCGGCGCCCCCGGCGAGCCGGGCCCGAACCGGTACTCCGGAGGGCAAATGGACGGTGAACGTGCCGGCCCCGCCCGTCTCACGTACCGGTACCGTGCCCTTCGGTCGGGCGAGCCACAGCTCGGCGGTGGACACGCCGCGGTTGACGTCCACCCCGGCCACCGGCCCGTCGCGCAGGTCCATCCGCAGCGCCGTGGCGCCGGCGTCCAGCTGCACCGTCCAGATCACCGCGGAACTGAGCAGGATCTCCACGCTCGCCTGTCCGTTTCCGGCAACGTGGTCCAGCCGTACCGTCGCCACGTCGTCCCGCTCATCCACCCGGGGCACCTGGCCGGTGCCGTCCGGGGTGCTGATCCGGTACAGCCGGTCGCCCAGGTCCGTGGTCCGTACCGTCACCTCGTCCGCGCCGCTGACCAGATCGAGGACGGCCGAGTGGCGGCCGTCGCGCGGTGCGGACACGATGTGGTTGGCGTCCCGGTCGGTACCGGCGACGACCACGGCGATGACGATCGCGACCACCAGGATCGCGGCCAGCGCCGCGAGACCCAGGTACAGCGGGCGTCGTTCGACCGGCGACATGGCCCGGGGGTACCCAGGGGAAGCACCTCGCGAAACCCGTAGGATCGGTGAAACCGGCCGAAAAAGCATAGGAGTGTGCGATGGCGAGCGTCCTCGTCACGGGGTCCAGCGACGGCATCGGGGCGGAGACGGCCCGGGCGCTGGTGGCGGGCGGCCATCGCGTCGTCCTGCACGCCCGCAATGACGAGCGCGCGGCCGCGGCCCGCGACGCGGTGGTGGGCGCCGATGGCGTGGTGGTGGGCGACGCCGGGTCGCTCGCGCAGGTGCGGTCGGTCGCCGAGCAGGCCACCGCGGCGGGACCGTACGACGTGGTGATCCACAACCTCGGCGTGGGCAGCGCCGACCGGCGCAGCGTCACGGCGGACGGCTTCGAGCACATCTTCCAGGTGAACACGCTCACGCCGTACCTGTTGACCTGTCTCATGCCGCGCCCGCGACGGCTGGTCTACCTGACCTCCGGCCTGGAGGCGAACGGTGTGGCCGATCTGGACGACCTGAACTTCGAGCGCAAGCGGTGGGACGGCTTTCAGGCCTACAGCGACTCCAAGCTGCACGACGTGATGCTGGCGTTCGCGGTGGCGCGGCTGTGGCCGGAGGTCGCCAGCAACGCGGTCGATCCCGGCTGGATCAAGACCAAGTTGGGTGGGCGCGGCGCCACCGACGAGCTGCCGGAGGGCGCCGAGACGCAGGTATGGCTGGCGACCAGCGACGAGGTCGCGACGCTCACCGGGCGGTACCTCAAGCGCCGCAAGGATCTGCGGGCGAACCCGGCCGCGTACGACGTCGCCCTGCAGGACCGGCTGCTGTCCGCCTGCGCCACGATGACGGGTGTGGAGTTGCCGTCCTGAGACTGTCTCAAGTGGACAGTGAACCAGCGCTCCAGCCGACGCTCGGGGTGATCGGGCGCTCGTCGGGAGCGGGCGGTTGGACCGGGCGTCCCTCGTACTGGGTCGACAGGACCACGTGCGAGTTCATCTCCCCGTGTTGACCGAGGCGTTCGAGTAGTCCTTCGAGATGCGACATCGAGACGACCCGTACCTTCAGCATCGTGCAGAAGTTGCCACTGAGCTTGTGGATCTCGACGATCTCGGGCAGGTCGTCGGCGGTCGTGGTCTTCAGCAGGCAGCGGGTGAGCGCGCAGCGCATCTGGATGAAGGCGGTCAGCGGCAGCCCGGCCCGGGCCGGGTCGATGCGGGCCTGGTAACCGGCGATCACCCCGGACTGCTCGAGTCGCCGTACCCGTTCGGCGACGGCCGGGGACGAGAGGTTCACCCGGCGGGCCAACTGGTTGTAGGACAGCTTCCCGTCGCGCTGCAACTCGGCGATGATCCGCCAGTCGGTCTGATCCAGGTCTCTGCTCACATCGAAACCTTCTCCGCGCGATCTCGTTCCGATCGCAAAGCTAGTGGCCGATTCTGGTAGTCACAAGCCCTTCATGGCGGCGATCGGCCTTCCTACCGTTGAACGCATGCCTGTCGCCACGGCCCGTTCGCGCGCCATGCCCGCCCTGTTCGCCGGTGCCGCCATGATGAACGCGGCGATGGCCGCGGCGAGCGCGGTCAGTACGCTCGCCGCCGCCGACGAGCTCGGTCCGGCGTGGGGCGCGGTCCCGAACACCGCCGGCATCGTCGGTACCGGGATCGGCGCGGTTGCCCTGACCCGCGTGATGAACCGGTGGGGCCGGCGCACCGGACTGATTCTGGGATACGTCTCCGCGGCGGCGGGTGCCGTGATCGCGGCGACCGCGGTGGCCGCCGGTCACCTCGGCGACCTCACCTTCGGCATGCTCCTGCTCGGCATCGGCAACGCCGGCGCGCAACTGTCGCGGTACGCGGCCGCGGAGCTGTATCCGGCCGGGCGGCGCGGGTTCGCCATCGGCGTGGTGATCTGGGCGGGGACCATCGGCGCGGTGGGCGGACCGCTGCTGCTCGCCCCGTCCAGCCGGGTCGTGGTCGGCCTGGGCGGCGCGGCGTTCGTCGGGCCCTTCGTCTTCGCGTCGCTGGCCGCGGTGGCGGCTGTCGTCGCGGCCAGCGGCATGCCGGCGGGCACGGCGCGCGCCGCCGGATCGCGGCTGCCGCTGCGGGCCCTCCTGGGTACGCACGCCACCCGGTCGGCGCTCGCGGTCATGGCGACGGCTCAGGTGGTGATGGTCGCCGTGATGACGGCGGCGCCGGTGGACATGCACCTGCACGGGCACGGGCTCGGCGCGGTGGGAACGGTACTGTCCGCGCACACCTTGGGCATGTTCGCGCTGTCACCGTTGACCGGGCGGCTACTCGACCGGTTCGGCTCGCAGCCCGTCATGCTCGGCGGTCTGCTCACTCTCGCCGTCGCGGCCGGGCTCGCCGCGACCATGAGCCAGCCGTCGTCCCGGATGGTGGCCCTCTTCCTTCTCGGGTACGCCTGGAACCTGTGCTTCATCGGGGGCAGTGGCCGGCTCGCCAGCGAGCTGCCCGCGTCCGAACGCGCCCGCGTCGAAGGCACCGTGGACGCCGCGATCTGGACCATCGCCGCGGTGGGCAGCCTGTCATCGACGGTCATCCTGTCGGCCGGCGGGTACCCGGTACTCGCGGCCGCCGCCGGCGCTCTCACGGTCATCCCGGCGATCCTGCTCGCGGGCAGGCATCGCCGGGCGGTCACCGCCTCAGACTGAACCGGCGTACGAGGCGGCGCTGATCCCGTACAGCGTCGCGTACTGGCCGCCGCGCTCGAGCAGTTCGGCATGGCTGCCGTACTCGGTCAGCCGTCCGGAGTCCATGACGAGGATGAGGTCGGCGTCGGCGACGGTGGAGAACCGGTGCGACACGACGATGGTGACGGCACCGGTCTGCGTCGCCAGCCTACGGGCGCGGGTCATGTAGTGCGTGAAGACGGCGTGTTCGCTGGGCGCGTCGAGCGAGGCGGTCGGCTCGTCGAGCAGCAGCACGAGCGGCGAGGTGCGCATGCAGGACCGGGCGAGCGCGGTCTTCTGCCACTGCCCGTCGGACAGCTCGACACCGCCGAACTGTTGGCCCAGTAGGGTGTCGAGCCCGTCGGGCAGCCGGCGCACGAGGTCGGTCGCGTCCGCCTCCGACAGCGCGGCAGCGAGGCGCTCGGGGTCGCCCATCGCGGCCGGTTCACCGAGACCGACAGCCTCCCGCAGCACCGTGTGGTACCGGCCGAAGTCCTGGAAGGCCGCGGACAGCCGGGAACGCCACGCCGCGCCGTCGAGCGTGGCGAGGTCGGTAC
>Ga0207661_10001520_pt1 | contig 15738 bp, 16 predicted proteins | sample KBSC713LmetaG_FD_184337 | JGI IMG/M metagenome (GOLD analysis project Ga0207661, IMG submission 184337) | Corn rhizosphere microbial communities from Kellogg Biological Station, Michigan, USA - KBS C7.1-3L metaG (SPAdes) (version 2) | ecosystem: Host-associated > Plants > Roots > Rhizosphere ...
CCAGGTGGCGGCCGAGGTCTCGGCCGCATTCGCGAAGGGCTACCGGTTCTGCATCGTGAACTTCGCGAACGCGGACATGGTCGGCCACACGGGCGTGATCCCTGCGGTCGTGCTGGCGGTCGAGACCGTCGACGCATGCCTCGGCCAGGTCGTCGACGCAGCCGCGCAGGCGGGCGGGGTCTGTCTTGTGACCGCGGACCACGGGAACGCCGAGACGATGCTCGAGCCCGACGGGAGCCCGCACACCGCGCATACGACGAACCCGGTCCCGCTCCTCATGACCGGAGGAACCGCGTCTCTCCGGGATGGGGGCGAGCTCTCCGACCTCGCCCCGACGGTGCTCGACCTGCTCGGATTGCCGCTTCCAGCGGCGATGACGGGGGCGAGCCTCGTGGCGCCTGATCGGTGACACTTCACGGCTCGTAAATAGTTCGTGAATTGCTCTCAGCTGTTTGTATGCTCGCGGAGCCGTGGCGCTCACACAGCCCGATCCCGGGGTCCTTCGGAAAGCGAAGCGGGGTGACGAACGGGCTTTTTCCCTGATCGTCAGAGCGTACGAGCAGCCTGTCTACAACTACGTCCTGCGTCTCGTCGGCGATCGAAGCCTCGCAGAGGACCTCACGCAGGAGGTCTTCATCCGTGTGTTCCAGGGGCTGCGCTCGTTCTCCGATCGTTCACGATTCACGACCTGGCTGTTCCAGGTGACGAAGAACCGGGTGCTCGACGAGCTCCGTGCGATCGAGCGCCGCCCGCGCGCCGTCGTGGCGCTCGACGACATCCCGCCGCTCGAGGTGGTCGACCAGCCGTTCGAGCGGACGGAGACGATCGACGCCGTCTGGCGCGCGGTCGAGGCGCTGAACGTCGACCTGAAGATGGCGCTTCTGCTGCGAGACGTCGTCGGGCTTTCGTACACCGAGATCGCCGACGCGCTCGAGATCACGCTCGCGACCGTGAAGTGGCGGATCTACAAGGCGCGCGAAGAGGTCGCCGCCGCCCTCGCCCGCGACGGCATCACGGTCGGCACCGCCACCACGACGCGTCCGGCGACCGCAGTCCCCGCCGAGTAGTCCTACTCCCGCACCCCCGGGTGAGCGGAAGCCTCGCGTGGGCCGTCCGTACGATGGGCGCGTGACGAAGGCCGATCCCCTTGCTGCGCTCGCCTCCGCGCTCGCCGAGGTCGCGGGCGTGCCGGTCGAGCTCGAGCGCCCGGCGGACGCCGCCCATGGCGACTACGCGACGAACGTCGCGATGAAGCTTGCCGGGGTCCGGCGTCAGGCGCCGCGGGACGTCGCCGCCGACCTGGCCCCGGAGATCGATCGCATCGAAGGAATCACCGGCGTCGAGGTCGCCGGGCCGGGGTTCCTCAATCTCACGGTCGACGACGCCTGGCTCGCGGCCGGGCTCGCCGCCACCGTCGCCGCAGGACGGAGCTTCGGCGGCGGGTCGGCGGCGCCCGTCGAACGCGTCCAGGTCGAGCTCGTGTCCGCCAACCCGACCGGGCCGATCACCGTCGCCTCCGCCCGGAACGGTGCGTACGGGGATTCGGTGGCGCGCCTCCTCGAGTTCGCGGGGCACGACGTGGAGCGGGAGTACTACTACAACGACGCGGGCGCGCAGATGGACCGCTTCCGGTCGTCGGTCGAGGCGTACCGTCGCGGGGAGGAGCCGCCGGAGGACGGCTATCAGGGCGCCTACGTCGCCGCGCTCGCGCACGAAGCAGACGATCCCGTGCCGCGGATGCTCGAACGGATCGAGACCTCTCTCGCGCGGTTCCGGGTCCACTTCGACACCTTCGAGCGCGAGAGCGCCGTCGAGGCGGAGATCCCCGCCGCCCTCGCCGCGCTCGACACGTACGAGGCGGACGGCGCGCTCTGGGCTCGCACGAGCGCGCACGGCGACGACAAGGATCGCGTCGTCGTGCGCTCCGACGGCTCGACGACGTACTTCGCCGCGGATGCGGCGTACATCGAGCGGAAGTTCGCACGTGGCTTCGACCGCCTCGTCTACGTCCTCGGCGCCGACCATCACGGCTACGTCGCGCGGCTCGCCGCCCTTGCGGAGATGCTCGGGCACCCGCGCGAGTCCGTCGAGGTGCTCATCTACCAGCTGGTGCACCTGACGCAGGGTGGCGCCAGCGCGAAGATGTCGAAACGGCGGGGCGACGTCGTCTTCCTCGACGACTTCCTCGACGAGATCGGGGTCGACGCGGCCCGCTGGTACCTCCTCGCGCGCGGGCACGACCAGACGATCGAGATCGACGTCGACCTCGCCGCGGAGCGCAGCCAGAAGAACCCCGTCTACTACGTCCAGTACGCCCACGCGCGGATCGCGGGCGTGCTGCGCAATGCGGCGGCGACCGCCCAGCGCCTGCGTCTCGAGGCTCCTTCGCGGCCTCTGGCCGCCGAGGAGCGCGACCTCGTGAAGCGCCTGCTCGAGCTCCCCGAGGTCGTCCGTGAGGCGACCGCGCGCCGGGCGCCGCACGCGATTCCCGCCTACGCGATCCGCGCGGCGGACGACTTCCACCGCTTCTACCATCACCACCGCGTCCTCGGCTCGGACGCGGAGAGCTTCCGGCTCGCGCTCTGCGTCGCGACCGGCGACGTCGTCGCGACGTGCCTCGACCTGCTCGGGATCGAGGCGCCCGAGCGGATGTAGCCGGCCCCGCGGGCGGGATAGGATCGCTCGCAGCCCAATGAGCGCCGATCCCGCCAGACTGCCGCCCGATCGGAACCTCGCGCTCGAGCTCGTGAGGGTCACCGAGGCGGCTGCGATGGGCGCCTCGCGGTGGATCGGCCGTGGCGACAAGAACGCCGCCGACAAGGCCGCGGTCGACCTGATGCGCCTGATGGTCAACAGCGTCTCGATGCGCGGAGTCGTCGTGATCGGCGAGGGCGAGAAGGACGAGGCGCCGATGTTGTTCAACGGAGAGGAGATCGGCGACGGGACGGGCTCGGAGGTCGACGTCGCCGTCGATCCGCTCGAGGGCACGCGCCTAACGGCGCTCGGGATCCCGGGCTCGATCTCGGTGATCGCGGTCGCGGAGCGCGGCTCGATGTTCTTCCCGGGCGCGGCGGTCTACATGGACAAGATCGCCGTCGGCACTCACGCGGCCGACGCCATCGACATCGACGCGTCGCCGAGCGAGAACGTCGCGCGCGTCGCCGAGGCGACGGGCAGGGGCGTGAACGACGTGACGGTGGTCGTCCTCGAGCGGGAGCGCCACGACGACCTGATCGCGGAGCTGCGGGAATCGGGCGCGCGCGTGAACCTGATCCGCGACGGCGACGTCGCGCCCTCCATCGCCGCCGCACAGCCGGGAACGGGCGTGGACATGTTGATGGGTATCGGGGGGACACCGGAGGGCGTCATCTCGGCGGCCGCGATCAAGTGCCTCGGCGGCGCGCTCCAGGGCCGTCTCTGGCCGCGGAACGACGAAGAGCGCGCGAAGCTCGTCGATGCAGGTTTCGACGTGGACAGGGTGCTGACGCAGGACGACCTGGTGCGGGGCGACGACGTGTTCGTGGCGGCGACCGGAGTCACGGGCGGCTCGCTCCTGCGTGGCGTTCGCGTGGGCGAGGCGGCGGTCGAGACCGAGTCGATCGTGATGCGCTCGCGCTCGGGGACCGTACGGACGATCAGCGCGCGGCACCCTTCGGGCAAGGTGAAGAGATTGCGAACGGAAGGAGACCGCTGATGGACGTGCAGGAGCTCAACGCGATCGCGCGCTCGATCGTCGCCGACCACAAGGGCGTGCTCGCCGCCGACGAGTCGACGGGGACGATCAAGAAGCGGTTCGACTCGATCGGGCTCGAGTCGACCGAGGAGAGCCGCCGTGCGTACCGGAACCTCCTGTTCACGACCGCGGGCGCGGAGGACTCCATCGGCGGCGTGATCCTCTACGACGAGACCATCCGCCAGTCCGCCGACGACGGGACGCCGTTCCCGCAGCTGCTCGAGTCGAAGGGCATCGTCCCGGGGATCAAGGTCGACACGGGCGCGCAGGATCTCGCCGGGCATCCGAGCGAGAAGGTGACGGAGGGCCTCGACGGGCTTCGCGCGCGCTTCGCCGAGTACCACGAGCTCGGCGCTCGGTGCAGCAAGTGGCGCGGTGTGATCACGATCGGCGACGGGATCCCGACGGATGCATGCCTCCACGTCAACGCCCACGCGCTCGCACGGTATGCGGCGCTCTCCCAGGAGGCGGGGATCGTCCCGATCGTCGAGCCCGAGGTGCTGATGGACGCCGACAACACGATCGAACGGTGCCACGAGGTGACGTCCCGGACGCTGCAGCTCGTGTTCGGGGAGCTCGAGCGGCAGGGTGTGGCGCTCGAAGGGATGCTGCTCAAGCCGAACATGGTGATCGCAGGCAAGCAGTGCCCGACGCAGGCGACGCCCGAGCAGGTCGCGGAGCAGACGATCGACTGCTTCCTGCGGAACGTCCCGGCGATGGTGCCTGCCATCGTCTTCCTCTCCGGCGGGCAGTCAGAGGTCGAGGCGACCGAGAACCTCGACGCGATCAACAAGCTGGGCGGCCCCTGGCCGCTGTCGTTCTCGTACGGCCGGGCGCTGCAGGCCTCTGCGCTCTCCGCCTGGGCGGGCGATCCCGCCAACGTGGAGGCAGGGCAGGCGATCTACCTGCATCGGGCGCGGATGAACGCCCTCGCGGCCGCCGGAGAGTGGAACGCCGACCTGGAGCAGGCCGTCACAGCCTGAGCGGCACGCTGGTGCGCTCGATTCTCCTGCCAGTCCTCGTGTCGCTCGCCGTGCTCGTGCTCGCGAGCGCGGCCGGTGCGGGCGGCGCAACGAAGGACGACGGAGTCCGCGTGACGGTCTTCGGCGACTCGGTCGCGACCGCGATGGAGTACGACCCGTCGGCGAAGCAGGTGCTGGCCCGCGGGATCGACCTCCAGCTCGAGACCGCCCCCTGCCGCCGCCTCGGGGATACGAGCTGCCCGTACGACGGCATCAGGCCGCCGAACGTCATCGACCGTGCGACGCAGCTCGGCACGCAGCTCGGCCCCGTCGTCGTGGTCGTGGTCGGCTACAACGACTATGAGGCGAACTACGCGGAGAACATCGACGACGCGATGGCGGTATTCCGCAAAGCCGGCGTCCAGCACGTCCTGTGGGCGACGCTTCTCGAGGAACGGCAGAGCTGGGCGAACATGAACGACACGATCCGCGCCGCGGCGCGCAAGTACCCGGAGATCACGGTGCTCGACTGGAACGCACTCGCGAAGCAGAACCCCGGCTGGACGTCCGACGGGATCCACCTCACCTCCGCCGGGGCCGAGGGTATGGCGACGATGATCGAGGACGAGCTCGTCGAGCTCGGCGTTGCACCGAAGGCTCCTGCGCCTCCCGTGCCGAAGCGGCTGGCGATCGCCTCGCGCACCCTGCCCAAGGCCCACGAGGGTCGTCGGTACGCGATGACGCTCAAGGCGGTGGGAGGGAAGGCGCCGTACCGCTGGGCGCGCATCGCGGGCAGCCTCTCGCCTGGCCTGCGGCTTACCGTCGGCGGCAGGCTGGCAGGCGTTCCCGCGAAGCCGGGCACGTTCAGGCTGCGTGTCCGGGTCGTCGATCGTGCCGGTGCGGCCAGCGCCCGGATCCTCTCGCTCCGCGTCGTCGCGTAGCTCTCCGCGTGGCGGGTCGAGCGAGTCGGCCGCCCGCGGAAGCGACCATCGCGATCGCTCTCGGCTCGACAGGGGACGGGAGGTGCGTATGAGACGATTGCCGGAGCGACGGGAGGAGAACCGTGAACGGCGAAGCCACGCTGCATCGGTGGGACGACATGCCGCGCGAGGCGCTCAAGGAAGGCATCGAACGGCGGCTCGTCAGCACCGACCGCATGATGATCGCGCACGTCTACCTCGACGAGGGAGCGGTCGTCCCCCGTCACGAACACGAGAACGAGCAGTTGACCTACATCCTGGAGGGCACGCTTCGCTTCTGGCTCGGCGACGACGAGTCCCAGGTCGTCGACGTGCATGCCGGCGAGATCCTCCACATTCCGTCCTTCATGCCGCACCGGGCCGAGGCGCTCGAACAGACGCTCGACTGCGACATCTTCTGCCCGCCGCGGCAGGACTGGCTCGACGGCAGCGACGCCTATCTCCGGAACGGCTGAGCACCAGAAAACCGCGCGGTTCGATCTCGAGGTTTGAAGTCCAGCCTCGCGGGGTAGCCCTCACGCTTCAGCACTCCGCCACCATCCCCCCGAATGGCGGACGTGCATCCGAAGCCCCCTCGATCGCCGCGAGGGGGCTTCCTGTGCAGGCGCAGGTCCGCACCTGGAAGCGTGGAGGCCGACGGCGTCGGCCGCCTCTAGCTGCACAAGCATTGCTTATCTGATATATAGGAACCTCCAATACCCGACTAAGTCGGTGGACAAGGTCTGACAGAAGGGGTTCCCATGCGAGGACGCACGATGTCGGTTCTGATGGTCGTCACGGCCCTGGCAGCCGTGGTGGTGGGTGGCGCCGCAGGGGCGAGGCAGGAGGCCCGGCTCAACCTGGTCGCCTACTCGACGCCGAAGCCGGTGCTGTCGAAGATCATCTCCGCGTACCAGTCGACGCCCGCCGGATCGGGCGTCTCGTTCACGCAGTCCTACGGAGGCTCGACTGCACAGGCGCAATCCGTCGTCAACGGCCAGCCGGCCGACCTGGTGTTTCTCTCGACAGGCAGTGACGTCAACCTGCTCGTCGACCATGGGCTCGTCGACAGGAACTACGACAAGCAGAGCTACAAGGGCGTCGCCGCGAACTCGGTCGTCGTCTTCGCCGTCCGGGACGGGAACCCGAAGAAGATCAAGAGCTGGAACGACCTCCTGAAGCCCGGGGTCGAGGTCGTGACGCCCAATCCGTTCACGGCGGGGATCGCGAAGTGGAACATCCTCGCCGCGTACGGCGCGCAGCGGCACCTCGGCAAGACCGACAAGCAGGCGGTCGCGTTCGTCAAGAAGCTGTTCGAGCACGTGGTCTCGCAGGACTCGTCCGGCAGCAACGCGACGAACACGTTCCTCTCGGGCAAGGGCGACGTCCTGATCACGTTCGAGAGCGAGGCGATCAACGCGCGGCTGGCGGGCCGGGACATCCAGTACGTGATCCCGCGACAGACGATGCTGATCGAGCTGCTCGTCGCGGCGCTGAAGAAAAGCCCGAACAAGGCTGCGGCAACCGCGTTCATCCGCTACATGAAGTCGCATCCGGCGCAGGTGCTGTTCGGCCAGAACGGATTCCGCCCGATCGAGCCGGCGGCCGCCAAGCAGTTCCAGAAGCAGTACCCGGTGCGGCCGGGCATGTTCACGATCGACGACAAGGTGATCGGCGGCTGGCGCGCGGCGGACAAGAAGTGGTTCAACCCGACGTCGAGCATCATGGCCACGATCGAGAAGAACCTCGGGGTGTCGACCTCTGGCGCCTGAGGCCGTCGTCGAGGCGCCTCTCGTTCCGAGGCGCCGGGTAGCTCGTCGCTCGTCGCTGGAGGGGGCCGGTGCGGCCCTCTCCAGCGGCTTCGTGATCACCTTCCTGTCGGTCGTCGTCGCGCTGCCGATCGCGGCGCTGATCTGGTTCTCCGCGGGCAACGGCTTCGACGCGTTCTGGACGGTGGCCTCCTCGCCCCAGGCGGTGGCGGCCCTGAAGCTCTCGCTCGTGATGTCGGCGCTCGCGGCGCTGACGAACGCGGTGCTCGGCACGATCACGGCGTGGGTGCTCGTCCGCGACGACTTTCGCGGCAAGAGCGCCGTGAACGCGCTCATCGACCTGCCGTTCGCGCTCCCGACGATCGTGGCGGGGCTCGTGCTGATCGCGCTCTACGGCGTGCAGACCCCGCTTCGGCTCGACCTCGGCTTCGTCCACTTCCAGGCGACGATCACCTTCAGCCGGTGGGCAATCTACTTCGCGCTTCTGTTCGTGACGCTGCCGTTCGTCGTGCGAACCGTCCAGCCGGTGCTGATGGAACTCGACACCGAGCTGGAGGAGGCGGCGCGCTCCCTCGGCGCGGGCGAATTCACCGTCTTCCGCCGGGTCGTCCTGCCCAACATCCTCCCCGGAATCCTCTCGGGGCTGACGATGGCCTTCGCCCGCGCCGTCGGCGAGGTCGGCTCGGTGATCCTGATCACCGGCAACCTGCCGTACAAGACCGAGGTCGCGTCGACGTTCATCCTGCAGCGGATCGACGGTGACCCACACGGCGCCGCAGCGGTCTCCGTCGTGCTGCTCACGATCTCGTTCGCCGTCCTGCTGACGGTCGGCGCGTTCCGCCGGTACGCGACGAGGCACGAGCGTGCGTAAGTACCTGCTCCGGTCGACGGCGCTCGGCTACCTGCTGATCATCCTGATCGGCCCCCTCGCGATGATGATCTGGCGGACGCTCGGCGACCTCGACGGCGCCTGGGCCGCGATCACGAGCCACAACACGCTGCTCGCGTTCAAGCTCACGTTGTACGTGACCGCGATCGCCGTGCCGATCAACACGGTCTTCGGCGTGGTCTGCGGGCTCGTGATCGTGCGCAGCACGCTTCCCGGGAGAGGGATCCTCAACGCGTTCGTCGACCTGCCCCTCGCGCTGTCCCCGGTGGTCGTCGGGCTCTCGCTCGTCGTGCTGTACGGCGCAAACGGCTGGTTCGGGTTCTTCGACGACCACGGGATCAGGATCCTCTACGCGGTGCCGGCGATCGTGCTGGCGACAGTCTTCGTGTCGCTCCCGTTCGTCGCGCGCGAGGTCGTCCCGACGCTGCGCGAGATCGGAGACGACCAGGAGCAGGCCGCCCGGACACTCGGCGCGTCCGGGTGGCAGACCTTTTGGAGGATCACGCTGCCGTCGATCCGGTGGGCGGTCGTCTACGGGGTCGTGCTCACCGCCGCGCGCTGCATCGGGGAGTTCGGTGCGGTGCTCGTCGTCTCGGGGAACGTCGAGGGCAAGACGCAGACCGCGACCCTGCGGGTCGACGACGCGTACCAGTTCGCGTACGGGAACTACGCGCCGGCCTACGGCATCGCGCTCGTGCTCGCGGCGATGGCCGTCCTCGTCCTGGTCGCCATGACGCTCGTCAAACCACGGGAGGAAGCCACCTGACATGTCGATCGTCGCGAGAAACATCGCCAAGCGGTTCGGCGACTTCACCGCGCTCGACGACGTCTCGCTCGAGGTCGAAGGAGGCTCGCTCACCGCGCTGCTCGGCCCCAGCGGGTCGGGCAAGTCGACCCTCCTGCGGATCATCGCCGGGCTCGAGACCCCCGACAGCGGGGAGATCGAGATCTCCGGGCAGGACGCCACCGCGCTCGAGCCGCAGAAGCGGAACGTGGGCTTCGTCTTCCAGCATTACGCGGCCTTCAAGCACATGACCGTCCGCGACAACGTCGCCTTCGGGCTCGCCGTACGCAGACGCCCTCGGGCGGAGATCCGGGAGCGCGTGGGGGAGCTCCTGCGGCTCGTCCAGCTCGAGGCGTTCGCCGACCGCTACCCGGCGCAGCTGTCCGGCGGCCAGCGCCAGCGGATGGCCCTCGCACGGGCGCTCGCGCCAGACCCGCAGGTCCTCCTGCTGGACGAGCCGTTCGGCGCGCTCGACGCCCGTGTCCGCGCCGAGCTCCGCGACTGGCTCCGGCGGCTGCACGAGGAGGTTCACGTCACGACGATCTTCGTGACGCACGACCAGGCCGAGGCGATGGACGTCGCGAGCCAGATCGCGGTGATGAACCACGCGCGCGTCGAGCAGGTCGGCAGCCCGACCGAGCTCTACGACAGCCCGGCCACCGAGTTCGTGATGAGCTTCGTCGGCGACGCGAACAGGGTCGGCAACGCGTGGGTGCGCCCTCACGAGCTGGAGATCGTCCACCTGCCGACCGACGGCGCGGTCGAGGCGCTGATCGAGCGGATCACGACCTACGGGTTCGACGCCCGGATCGAGCTTACGCCCGGAGAAGGCGAGCCGCTGACGATCCAGCTGACGCGCGAGCGCCTCGAGCAGCTCGAGGTCGAGCAGGGTCAGATCGTCTGGGTGCGGGCGGCCGCCGAGCGGACGTTCGCTACTGAGGGCGGCTGTCCCGCGACCGCCGCTGGGCGCCGAGCCACGAGCTGCGGCGGCGTGACGGCGCGGTAACGGAGTGACCACACTCGTGCTCGTTCGGCTGGCGGCGTTGGTAGCGGTCGACGCGCCGCCCGTCTCCTACAAACCGTGGCCGGGTCAGCAGGCCTGGGGGTGAGAGCGCGGGCGGTGAGCGGGGACGAGGGCCGAGGAGCCGCGATCACGCACGGATCCTGAAGCGGGCGATGGGGCTCGAACCCACGACCCTCAGCTTGGGAAGCTGATGCTCTACCAACTGAGCTACGCCCGCAACGCCTGCATCCTAGCCACTTCTGGCTCGGAGACCTCGGTCTGAGACTCCGAAGGCTCTGTTACCGATCATCACGTTGCGCTGACACGAGTCGTCGCGACCCGGTAGGGTCGCATTGCCTTTGTCAGACGAGAGCACTTATGCCGTCAGGGTGTTCAGCCGGGGCGACTACGGCCTCGGCGGAGCCGAGTACGAAAGCGCCACGCCGCCCGCACCGGGCGACGAGATCGATGTGCGCTGGCTTCACGGCGACTCCACCACCTACGGCCAAACGCCGCGAGGCAAAGTCCGCGTTGTCTCTGTCGACCACCACCGTCTGGTGATCGAAGCCCACCAAGTCGAGTAGCGCGGGGGTAGCGCACAGTCGGAAGCGTCTCGGCCCGCCGAAGCCGGCAGCCTGGTGCGGTCACGCTGGAAGGAGGCGTCCAGCTCTTCTAAGCCGACTTCGGCTTGCGTCCCCGTCGCGCAACCTGCCGCCCGCCGAGCTTCTCGGCCTCGGAGTCGGTCACGTCCAACTCTCTCGCGCCTCTCCGAGCATCCGCGAATGTGATGCGAACGGTTGCCCCACGTCCCTCGGGAATTTCTTCACCGCTGATATCTGAGACCCGAACGGTCTTGCGTGCCATGTGTTCTCCTTGGTGACGGTGTGCTAGGGGCGACCGAGCCGCAGATTACGCTGAACTAGAAGGTGCGTGGCGAAGTGCGGTCATCGCGGCGGTGGTTGCCCTGTGGCTGGTTGCGTACTTCGTGCAGCTCGCCGAGACAACCTCTCAGACCGGCGACGCTGGCTCTTGGGAAGCTGATGCTCTGCCACCGAGCTACGCCCGCGACGCTCCGGTGTAGCCATTCCATCGGAGCGGTAGGTCGGTCCAGCCGTTCGGCTGGAGCCGGGTCGATGCGGAGCATCGATAGTGCGGCCTGTGAGCGACGCGGCACTCACACCCCCCGAGGAAGCTCCGACGCGGACGCACTACGAGGGTCTGCCCCTGAAGGACTGGGCGTGGGTGCTGATCGTGGTGCTCGTCATCCTCGTCGCGTCCGGCCGCGTCATCTTCTAGCGCGCCCGGGGCTGCGCGCCGCTGCGCCCGTCCGTCCGACGCCGCTGAGAGATTCGCCCTCGTCGGGGTCGGCTCGCGGGCATTGCCGCAGGGAGTCGGTCCTGGCCGGGCCGGCCATCCCGAACGACGGCAAGGAGGATGGTCGGCCCATTTTTCGTGCATCGACCGTCCCACGAGGCCATCGCTCTGGCGAGACTTGACTTCGCCCCGAAGAGGCGTAGATTCAAGCGTCAAAGGGATCGAGGCTGTGGGGGCGTGGGAGCCGATCCTTTTGGGGGACACCGGGGCGATCTCCTCGGTGTTGCCGCGCACGCGATCGCCGTGCGACCACCGTGCGCTCGGTATTGGCAAAGCGGCCGCACGTCGTGGGAAGCCGGCCAACCCCCGCACGCCGCCGCCGACGCTATGCTCTTCCCATGTGCAGCGCATGTGGGAAGCCCAATTGCCCGTGCGGCCCGGACTGCGATTGCGGCCCGGACTGCGACTGCTAGAACCGAGCGACGCGACCGGGAGCTAGCCCGCCGCCTCGGCGGCTTTGTGGTGCCGCGAGAAGTACTCGAGGGCCTTGCGGGTCTTCGTCTCCTGCTCGCCGCCGAGGTCGACGCCGCGCGCTGAGAGGAACGCCCGGGCCTCGTCCGCGACCTGAAGGGCTTCCTCGGGCGCGCATTTCGTCGAGAGCTCGAGGATCCGCGAGTTGTCCGGATACAGCCACATCTCGGCGACGAGCCGCCGGTCGAGCTGCTTCGGCCTGAACTTCAGCTTCAGCACGAAGATCGGCCCGAGCAGCGTCAGGTCGTCGAGCGCGAGCCTCTCCGGCGCGTGCTCGGCGTAGAACGCCCGCTGCGCCTTCGAGAAGAGCTTGCGCAGCGGCCGATTCGCCGCGAACGAGCTGCGCACGTCCCTCGTCGGCGTCCCCTTCATCGATGCCGAGCAAACGAAGCCGCCGGGCATTGCGTCTACCTCTACCCCGAAGTCGGGCAGCTTCCGCACGGCGGTCGGTAGGTCCGACGGCACGACGGGCCGGAGCTTCACGACCGAGTCGTCGCTCGTCCGCTGGACACGGCGGAGGCGGACGACGAGGCCGTGGCTGCTCAGCATGAGGTCGGGCGTGTCGAAGAAGAAAACCTGCCGAAGCTGGGCTTGGAGGGGGTCCATGTCCAGCGCGGCCACGGTCGAGCGATGGTCGGTCTCCGGCACGGTGAGCTTCAGCTCGACGCTGTCGGCGGCGCGTCCGAGCTCCAGCGCCTGCACGAGCTGGTCCTCGGAGAGCCTGTTCTCGGGCGTGCGCGTCGTCGTCATAGCCGCACCAGGATCGCACAGCGGCGAGCCTCGGCGCGACTCTTCGCTATGGACACGTGCAAAACCCCCGCGCGCGCGATCGTCAGCTGGCTCAAAGATCCATCACACACGCCGCGTACCCTCCCGCTCGCCGATGCGCCCGCTCGTTCTCCTCGCCGCAGTGCTCGTCGCACTCGGCATCGCCGGCCTCGAGTCGTCGGAGGGCTCGGCTCGTCCGGCGAGGGCAAGCGGAGACGAGATCTTCCAGGGGCTCGGGACGTGGTTCGACGTCTATGACACGGCGCTCTACAACTCACCGTCGGCCGTTGCAAGCCGGCTCGCCGCGCACGGCGTGCGGACGGCCTGGCTCGAGACGGCGAACGATCGCTCCAAGACGGACGTCGTGCAGCCGGCCGGTCTCGCACGGCTCGTCGACGCGCTCCACGCTCGCGGGATCTCGGCGGTCGCGTGGTACCTGCCGGGGCACGACGCGTCCGGCCGCGACCTCCGGCGCGTCCGGGCGATGCTCTCGTTCCGGACGCCGGCGGGGGACGGGTTCGACGGGGTCGCGCTCGACATCGAGTCGCTGCAGACGAAGAACGTCAAGCTGCGCACCATGCGCATGCTCTCTCTACTCGACCGCCTGAACGACGAGGCGGGATCGACGCCGACCGCCGCGATCACCTATCCGCCGCGTGCCTTCGAGAGGCACCTGGGGTGGTGGCCGGGCTTCCCGTGGAGCGACATCGCGGGGAAAGTCGACGCGATCGTGCCGATGCTCTACACGGGCGGCGGGTTCAAGGGCTACGACGCGACGTACGGCTACGTTGCGCGCTCGCTGCGGCTCCTCCGCGCCGCGGTGGGCGACGACATCGTCGTCCACGCCGCAGGCGGGGTTGCGAATCGCATGTCGAAGGAGGAGCTCAGGGCATTCGACGATGCTGTTCTGGACGACGGCACCGCGACCGGCTGGAGCCTCTACGACTTTCAGACGACGACGCCCGTCGGCTGGGCTGCGATGGCGCGGCTAGGCCAATCGCTCGGTTAGGCCTGGCCAGGCCTCGCGCAGGCGGTCGCGCGTCGTGATGAGGTGCTCGGGGACGACCTTGACGTCTGCGAGCACCGGCATGAAGTTGGTGTCGCCGGCCCAGCGAGGGACGACGTGCTCGTGCAGATGGCCCGAGATCGAGCCTCCGGCGACCTGCCCGAGGTTCCAGCCGACGTTGAACGCGTCTGGGCCGTAGACGTTCCGCAGGGCGGCGATCGCCTGCGTGGTCAGCTCGTGCACCTCGGCCGCCTCGTCGCGCGTCAGCTCGCCGAGCTCGCCGACGTGACGGAGCGACGCGACCATCACGTGTCCGGACGAGTACGGGAACTTGTTGAGCAGCACGAACGCGTGCTCGCCTCGTCGGACCGCGAGGCTGTGCTCGCCCAGCTCGTCGTTCGCCTCACGGCAGAACACGCACGCGTCCTGGGAGGCGGCGTCGCCGATGTACTCGAGACGCCATGGCGCCCAGATCGGCCTGGTCACTCCGACATCCTCGCAATCTCGGCCAGGGCAGCAGGCACCTGGCCTCGCGCGAGCTCGTGCCGCACCCGCTCGCGGGTCTCTGCGAATCGCGTTACCTCGTAGACGATCAGCAGGCAGAGGAGCACCAGGACGAGCGCGAGCGTCAGGAGCGCCGGGACGTGGAGCGCGACGGGGTAGAGGAGGATCGCGCCCAATGCGGCGAGCGAGCGCTGCCGGCTCAGCGAGTGCACCTGCCGCCAGCGGAACGCGACATGGCCGAGAAGATAGAGCGCGATCCCGCCGACGAGCGCGGCGGCGGGCACGGAATGGAGTGGGTCGCCGACGTGCTCGAGCGTCTTCTTCAGACCGAAAGCGGCGAGGACGATGCCCGCCACGATCGGGAAGTGGATGAGGGAGTACGAGTCGCGTGCCAGCTCGTTCTGCTCCCTCCCCGGGGTCGCCTCCGAGAGGCGCCGCTCGCCGAGCCAGACGATCACGTCGAAGTAGAGCCACCAGAGCGCGGCGGCGAGCGCGACGCCGAGCACGGAGGCGGCGATCACGCCGGTGTCGACGATCTCGTGCGCGCCGACCCCGATCGAGACGATCGACTCGCCGAGGGCGATGATCACGATCAGCCCGTACCGCTCGGCGAAGTGCGACGGCATCAGCCGCCAGCCCTCCGCCCAGAACAGGAACGGGGCCCCGACGTCGAGCGTGATCGCGATCGCCCAGAGAGCGCCCTGCGCGACGCCGTCCGTGAACGAGGCGGCGACCAGCAGGAACACGCCGATCGCGGTGCTTCCCGCGAGCCCTGTGACTGACCGGCGCAGACCAGGATCGTCACGGCTCGCGATCGTGAACAGCCAGATGTGCGCGACGCGGACGATCCCGTACGCGCACGCGAAGACGAGCGCCTCGTCGTCGAAAGCGCCGGGCACCGCAAGTGCGGCGACGAGAAACGCGGCCATCGCGGCGAAGATCGCGATCCGCACCGCGCCTTCCTCCGGGTCGACGACGCTCGTCAGCCACGCGTAGCCGCCCCACGACCACCAGAGCACGCCGAGCACGAGCAGCGCCTGCACGATGCCGTCCCACGTCGGGGTCGTCGCCATCAGCGCAGTGCACTGGGTCAGCGCGAGCACGAAGACGAGGTCGAAGAACAGCTCGAGCGCCGTGACCCTCTCCTCCTCACGGCGGACGGCAGTCAGGCGGTGGCTCCGGCCGGTGTCCTGCACGGCCTCGATCCTCGCATGCCGGCTGTGTCCCGGACTATGCTCGCCCGGCTGCGGCGACCCGGGAGGCGGCTGCATGGCATACCCGTTCGTCGAGAGCCCCAACAGGACCCGCGCAGCCGGCCGGGCGATCGGCGTCGTCGTGATCCACACGATGGAGATCGCCGAGCGGCCCGATGCGGCGGAGATCTGCGCCCGTTGGTTCAAGACGCCGGTGTCGCGCGTATCGGCGCACTACTGCGTCGACGCCGACTCCGTGATCCAGTGCGTCCGCGAGAAGGACGTCGCGTGGCACGCGCGCGGCGGCAACACGACCTCGATCG
>Ga0207661_10001522_pt1 | contig 15736 bp, 14 predicted proteins | sample KBSC713LmetaG_FD_184337 | JGI IMG/M metagenome (GOLD analysis project Ga0207661, IMG submission 184337) | Corn rhizosphere microbial communities from Kellogg Biological Station, Michigan, USA - KBS C7.1-3L metaG (SPAdes) (version 2) | ecosystem: Host-associated > Plants > Roots > Rhizosphere ...
GTTGCGCTTTCAGACGAAACTCTCCGGCGGCGGCGACTGGTCGGCACCTTCCGACAGCAGTCATCTCAGCCTCGCTGGACTGAGGGACGGCCGGTACGAATTTGCGGTCCGGGTGACCAACGACTCTGGAATGACCGGTGCGCCGGCGACCTGGCGGTTCACGGTTTTACCCCCGTGGTACAAGACCAAGGCTGCATTCGCCGGCTGGATACTGTTCGGGATGGCAGGTTTTTTTGGAATCGTTCAATGGCGATACGCGTACCTGCGCCGTCAGAATATCCGGCTCGAAGCGCTCGTGCAGAAAAAGACGGAACAGCTCGAAAAGGCGAACGCCGCCAAATCGGAGTTTCTGGCGAACATGAGTCACGAGATTCGCAATCCGATTTCAGGCATCGTCGGACTTTCGCTCGCGATGGAAGAGACCACGCTCGACGAGCGTCAGAGCCAGCTCACCAATTCCATTCGGAGTTGCGCCGCGCTTCTGGCCACCCTGGTCGATGACGTCCTTGATTTTTCCAAGATCGAGGCGGGAAAAATCGAATTGCGACCGGCTCCGTTCGATCTACGCGCCAGCCTCGAACAATGCGCCACGATGGTGGCGGAAGAAGCGCGCGCGACCGGCGTAAAAATCACGATGAGCGTGGCCGCCGAAGTGCCGGAGATGCTGGTGGGCGACATGGCCCGCGTGCAGCAGATCGTGCTCAACTATCTCACGAACGCGTTGAAGTTCGGCGTTGGAAAACCGATCACGATCGGCGCCCGCCCCGGCGCTGCCGGACGAATCTGGATATATGTCCGCGACCTCGGACCGGGACTGACCGTGGCCGAAACGGGAACGTTGTTCACTAAATTCACCCGACTCGATCAGCCGCGAGCGCTCAACATTCGCGGCACGGGCCTGGGTCTGGCAGTTTGCCGACTGCTCGCCGCGAAAATGGGCGGATCCGTTGGCGTGGACTCCTCGCCCGGCGAAGGGTCGTGTTTTTGGGCGGAGCTTCCGCTTTCCCCGGCCGTGCCAGTGTTGACCTCCAGTCCTGGTGAACGCACCAACGCAGTGTCGTTGCGTGCGCTGATCGTCGAGGATATCGATTACAACGCAGTCGCGATGCAAGCGGTGCTGCGCAAACTCGGGGTGGAGTCGGAGGTCGCGACCGACGGACCCACGGCACTGCGGCAATTGCAGGCCAAGTTCTACGATCTTGCGTTCATGGACTGGAATCTGCCCGGGATGATCGGTACGGAAGTGGTGTCACGCTTCCGTGCGCTCGAGCCTCCGGGGCGACATACGATTATCATCGCGACCACCGCCTATTCGGCCGATTTCAACCGCGAAGCGTGCTTTCAGGCCGGAATGGATGCCTTCATTGCGAAGCCGCTGACGCCGGAAAAAATCGCCTCCGCGCTGCAGGATCTGCGCGGTGCACCGCGCGCGGCTTCCTCCGTCGAAGTGCACCGCTCGGTCGCACAGGAGCAGTCGCCGAAACTGGCGGGACTGGACCTGCAACTTCTCCACTTTCTTGCCGGCGAAATACCGGGTGGAATCGGCGGCCAGATTGATCGCTACCTGGCGTCCTTCGACTCCGACCGAAAGCTCGCGCGCACCATCATCGCCGCAGGCGACGCGACTGAAATTCACCGTATTGCGCATCGGTTGATTTCACATTCCAGCATGGTGAAATTCGAACCGCTGACGCGACTGGCCTTTGAACTCCAGGCGAACGCCGCCTCGCAGCGTCCTGAATTACTCGCCCGTTTGTTCAATGAATTTGAGCAGGAGTTCGCCAATCTCAGGAATAAGCTGGAGTCGATCCGGACTTCGACGGCACCTGTGTGAAGCCGTGCTCGATCGCAAACGCGATGAGCTTTGGCGTGCCTTTGATGTTCAGTTTTTGCAGTAGATGGCTCCGATGGGTCTGGACAGTGCGGGGCGACAGATTCAGCCGGCTGCCGATTTCCTCGTCGTTTAACCCCTGACCGATGAGCGACAGTATTGCCCGCTCCCATTCCGTGAGGACTTTGGTGAATGACCGCGGATCGTTGCGGCGCGCCAGTTTGGCGGCCTGAAACGCGACGGAAAAGTAGGTGCGTCCGGCGTCGATCGAGATCAGTGCGTCGCGCAGCGCTTCGACGGTGTTCGAATACTTGTCGATAAAACCGTGCACCCCGGATTTCTCCACCCGGAACAACGTGTAGTCGTCGCAATGCGCCGACAGCACAAGAATCCTCAAATGGGGCAAGGCCGCAAAAACCCGATCCGCGACATTGAATCCGTCCATGTCCGGCAGCGACAAATCGAGAATGACCGCATCCGGCTTCAGCTTCAGAATCAATTCGACCGCCTGAATGCCGGAATGGGTCTCACCGACGACGGTGTGACCGAATTGTTGGATGCATGTTTTGCGAATCACATCGCGGAACATCAGGTGGTCTTCGACGATGACGATTCTCACGAACGAGAATCAAACGAGCCGCGCCGGCCGGCTCAAGCTCGTTGCGACAGCTCGACGCCAAAACGAGATTAAATCGTTTCAGGAGAAAACGCGGCCGAAATTCAAACGATCATCCGGGATGTTCCGTCAACGAAGATATTTCAGGAGCTTCTCGCTCGCTTTGACATCGCGGAAGTGCCGCAAGCCCCACTTCGCCAGAATGGCCAGCACGGGCGCGAGTTCGAGACCATCCGGGGTCAGATGATACGAGTAACGCGGAGGATTCGATTGATAGAGTTTGCGCTCGATGATCCCAGCCGCCTCGAGACGACGCAGCCTCTCCGTCAGGAGATTCGACGGAATGCCCTCGGCCGAGGACAGAAATTCTCCAAAGCGGGATTTCCCGGAAAGCAGATCGCGCAGGAGAAGAAACGTCCAGCGATCGCCCACCAAATCGAGGGTGCAGGCGACCGGACAGGAGGAGCGGCGATGAGAGGCAACCGGCGATTTTTTTGCCATATTGAAGAAAGCCATTGACACTTTAAAAAATCAAGTCACTTGTGCGCGCTACACTTTATTTTTTAAAGTGACTCGCTGTGACAGCCAGAAAAAATCGCGCGATGCGCACCACCGGACGGATCGGAGGCAGGCCGCTTGGATCCGAACCGGTGCGGTGACCCGCATCGCCTCAAATCAATCCTCCCGTGATTACCAACGATCTCTTCTCACCGGCACTCCTCCACGCCACGGCCGTTTTCATCATCGCGCTCACGATCCTCCAAGTTGCCGCGTACACCGGCGTCATTGCGCTCGTGGCGCAGCGCGCGAGGCTGGCGCCGCGCGTTCAATTCGCGGTTCCGCTCCTCGTGGCGGCTTCGCTGGCGGCGTGGCTTGGGTGGGCGGTGCTGGCGGTGCGCGACCCCGTGGTGGTGCCCGAACCGCCGGCGACCGACGTGCAAAATCTGGAGTCGCTGCTGATCATGGGTGTCTTCTTTTGCCTCGGCACTGGCGCGCTCCTGGCCTCGAGGTCGATGCGTGCTCTTTTCGCCGCGACGCCGCCGGCGTGGATGATTGGAGTCCAAATTTACCGCGTGGCCGGCGTGATGTTTCTCTGGCCGTTTCTCGCCGTGGGCGCGTTACCGGCAATGTTTGCGCTGGTTGCAGGCATTGGGGACATGCTGATTGGATTCGCGGCGCCGTTTGTGGCACTCGCGCTTGTCCGGAATCATCCGCGGGCGCATGCGCGTGCGGTTGCATGGAACTACCTTGGCATTTTCGATTTCGTCGTCGCGGTGGCCGCAGCGGTGATTTCGAGATCGACGAATATCGGACACTTTCCACTCGTGATTGTGCAACTGTTCATCGTTCCAGTAGGCATTCTGGCCCACCTTTACTCGCTGCGTAATCTCGCCGCGACCCGCGTCGTCGCTCCCGAGACCAAAGGAACGAATCTGACCGCAAAAGTGGCCTGGCAGTAGTCGTCCGAGACATCGCGAGAAGCTGGAGCGCGACGCCAATTCACCCATCGGTGAGGGTCAAAGCTTTTGGTCGGGAGCCTTCACCGTGACGGTAAACGTGGAGTTTCATTATCATCAGTCCGGTTTTAGGCGGCGTGATTTTGACCGGTGGATAGCCTTGGACCGGTCCAATCGACTGCTGGCTGATGAGCTGTGGTTCGTTCGTGGATACGCTTCGGATCAGCGGAACCTCTGATGCGGCAGCAGATTTTCGTGAGATTGGACTGGCAGGATGCGTTGCTCAAATATCTCGATCTCGGAGTGGTGAGCTTCATCGACCCGCTCGACCGCTCGGCGCTCGCACAGCTTTCGGTGCAGTATGCCGTGTCGAAACACTGGACGCTCGGAGTCCATGCGCCCGGCGTCTTTGGTGCGTCGAATCAAGAGAAAGGCAGCCTTCCCTGAACGGAAAATACGGTCCTTCAAATCATTCGATACTTTTGACGGGGATCGCGTGAGCCGCTGAAGGCGCACACGCAGACTTGTTTCGCGGCGGTGTGACGCTAACTTGCGCGAACGTGGACGCGCCGACGGAACTTATCACCAACCCTGATGTGGTCATGCTCGACCTGACTGCGAGTTCGCGCGAGTCGGCGCTCCGGGCGTTGCACGCGCAGCTCGCTATGATTCCCGAGGTGAAGGACGGCGAACGTTTTTTGCGCGACCTGCTCGAGCGTGTGATGGTGGCGTCGGTCTGCATCGCACCCGACGTCGCGTTGCCGCACGCGCGGACGGATGCGGTGACGCGGATCGTTTTGGGCGTTGCGCGGCTCGCGGCGCCCGGCGTCGGTTTCGATGGCGAACATCCGAATGTGCGACTGATGTTTTTAATCGGGACGCCGCGACAGCAGGTCGAGGGTTATCTCAGGCTGGTCGCGGCGATCTCGCGATTATTGAAGACCGATGGCGCGCGCGCGGCTCTGCTGGCTGCGCCAGCGGAATCCGAGTTTCGGGCCCAGCTCGCGCGCGGCGCCGTGAAATGAACGCGGCGAAACGGGTTGGGGACCCGCGAAAAATTGCGGCGACAGAAGCGAGCGATGATCGTGCGGACGTTTGCCGCGGCACGATCAGGCGGCGCGGGGTCGGAGCACGCGGATTTTGTTCGTCGCGTTTGCCGCTGCGCAGTGAGAGGGCGGGGAGGACGGACCGGCATGGCTGAAAACACCATCAAAGTCGTGACCGATCCCGCGGCGTTGTTGCTCAAGCGGCTGATGCGGCTGCTGCGCTGGCGACTCTGGATTCAGGAAAAACTCCAGCCGACGGAGTGGCAGGTTACGCTGTTGTGGGCGGCGCTGGCCGGATTCGTCGGAGCGCTGGCGTCCTCGCTTTTCGCTGTATTCACGGAAGGAACACACCAGCTGCTGACCGGCCACACTTCCGGTGTGGTCGAGACCATGCGGCAATTGCCCTGGTGGGCGCGAATCGTCGTCCCGGCGGCCGGCGGGTTGCTGGCGGGCCTCACCCTGCTGTTGGGAAAACTGATCACGCGGGGACAAAGTTCGACCGACTATATGGAAGCGATTGTGATCGGCTCCGGCAGGCTGCCGGTGCGCAGTAGTTTGGTCCGATGCGCCGCGGCGTTGTTCTCGATCGGTTCGGGCGGGTCGATCGGTCGCGAGGGTCCGATGGTGCAACTCTCGGCGGTGCTCGCGTCGTTGATCGGCCGCTGGCGAAAATTTACGCCGCCGCAACTTCGCCTGATCGTCGCCTGCGGCGCATCGGCCGGCATCGCGTCAGCGTACAACGCGCCGATTGCGGGCTCATTCTTTGTCGCGGAAATCATCCTCGGGACGATCGCCATGGAAAGCCTCGGGCCGCTCGCGGTTTCCGCGGTCGTCGCGGCACTGACGTTGCGCGTGACGACGAATGCCCAGCAGCTTTATCAAGTGCCGGCGTTCAAGCTGAGTTCGGCGTGGGAAATGATACCTTATGTGGTGCTCGGACTCCTGACCGGCACGCTGGCGCCGTGGTTTCTGCGTTCGTTGCGGCGGGCGGAGCACTGGTTCGTGGCGACGACGATGCCACCGGTCTGGCGGCTCGTACTCGGAGGGATCATCGTCGGTGACATCGCGGTTTTTTATCCGGAAGTGTGCGGAAATGGATACACGATCGTGGTCGGGATTTTGAACGGACATGTCGTGTGGCATTTGCTGGTGGCGATCATGATCGCGAAATGGCTGGCGACGGCGGCGTCGTTTGGCTCGGGCGCGCCGGGCGGCGTGTTTACGCCATCGCTGTTCATGGGGGCGAGTGCCGGATATTTATTTGGCACCGCGGTGCATTCTTTCTGGCCGGCGGGCGCGGTGGATCCGCAGGCGTTTGCGCTCGTGGGCATGGGGGCGTTTTTGTCGGCCGCGAGTTATGCGCCGGTGATGGCGGTGATCATGCTTTTCGAGATGACGTTGAGCTATGACATCATCCTGCCATTGATGTTGTGCAACGTGATCGCGTACTACACCGCGAAAGGCGTGCAGGGCGAATCACTTTACAGCGAGGCACTGCGCCGCAAGGCCGCCGAAACGCCCGCGCCTGCCGTGCCGATGGGCAGCGTGCAGGATTTGATGAAAAGAGAGCCGCCGAACGTTTCGGCGACGGCCCGGTTCGCCGATATCGCGCGGATGTTTCTCTCGGTGCGCGTCAACAACATCTACGTCACGGGCGCCGAGGGACGTTTTCTCGGCGCGGTTTCGCTGCACGATATCAAGCCATATCTCAATGATGCGGATCTCGCGGGCCTGGTGATTGCGAGCGACATCATGCGCGAGGATTTTCCGCGGATTGGACCGGAGCAGTCGTTGAGTGAGGCGCTCGGGGCGTTTCTCGGCCACAGCGCCGAACGGCTGCCGGTGATCGAGTCGGCGAGCGGACGACTGATGGGAAGTCTTTCGAAGAGTGATTTGCTGCTGGCACTCGTCGAGAAACGCCAGAAGTCGCCTGGCGCGACGGCCACGGTGAGACCCGCGGAAGTATAACCGGGTTGATCGCTCCGTTCGCTTCCGCTGGATTCGCGAGCGCAGGAGCGATTGCCCGGGACCGGACCGGGTGGTGCGCGTCTCTGGTAAAAAATCCGTCAGCCCTTTTGCCCGGTTGTCACACCGCCGCCACACAATCGTAACAATCGTCAGGCATCCTGAGGGCGATTCGTATTCCAGGTAACCTACTATCGAACGCACCTATCATGTTTAAATTAAACTCCCCATGGCTCGCGCTAATCAGCGGCGCGATTCTTCTGTCGGCGGGCACCGCGGTCGCACAGAGCGACAAGGCGCTCATCGATGCGCTTATTCAAAAAGGCATCCTGTCCAAGGATGAGGCCGCCGCGATTGTAAAGGATGTCGCGAAGAACGAATCTGCGACCGAAATCTCCACGTCCGGCAGCAAATTCCTCAAGAAGGTGACGATCAGCGGACGCCTCCAGGCGCAGTTCGCGGATCTCAGCGCGGAAATCGATGGTTCGACCACGCCGATCGCGGCGACGCAGCAATTTTTCATGCGCCGCGTTTACTTCGGCGTGAAGGCGGACTTCACCGGCGGCTGGTCGACCTTCGTCAACTACGATTTTGCCAATGCGAGTTTCGATGCGGCGATGATCACGTGGAAGCAAAGTGATTTGCTCGCAGTGGACCTCGGTCTCCGCAAGGCGCCGATTGGCCTGGAAGAGTGGGATACCTCGAGCGGCAGCCTGAAAGCCATCGAGCGTTCGCCCGCGACCCGCTATTGGGTCGAGTCGAACAACGGCCGCCGCCTCGGCGCTGGCAGCTATCGCACGGGCATCTTCATCGGCGGAAGTGTGAATGGATTTTTCTACAACGCCGCCGTGACCAATCCCGAGCGCGACGAGTTTTCTTCGCTCAACGGCAACTCCGACCCGGGCGTTCAAGGCGGCGGAAACGCCACCAACAACGCGTTCGCGTGGTGGGGGAATGGCGGATACAAGGGCAAATTCACCGGCGGAACTTATCGCGCTGGCGTCTCGTACGGCTATCTGCCGGACCAGGGCGGCACCACGCTTGGCAAGGGCCACGACCTGCAGGTCGGCTCGGCTTACGGCGTTGTCACCGCCGGAAATTTCGATCTCGAAGGCGAATATTTCTTCGGCAAGGACCGGAAGGGCGTCGCCGACAAAACCGACGCGAATCCCACCGGCTATTGGATTCAACCTTCCTTCAAGATCACACCTGAAATCGAAGCGGTGGCTCGTTACAGTTACGTCGATTCCGACGGCCGCGGCGTCAACATCAGCGACGGCACCCGCTCGGCGCCCAGCGGTGGCACCATGGACAAGATGTCCGAATGGTACGTGGGCGGAAATTATTATTTCCTCGGTAACAACGACGTGAAGTTCCAGTTCGGTTACATCCACGCCGAGTCCAAGGATTCCGTTGCGGGCGTGGCGGGTCCCAAGGCCAAGGCCGACGGCGTTCGCAGCCAGATGCAGGTCAACTTCTGATCCGACAACCTCCAATCCGAAATCTCACCATGAAAAAGATTTTCCTCCTCGCGCTCGCCGGCGGTTTCGCTGCGACCGTCGCCTCCGCCCAGCTCATCAATGGCGCCGGCTCGACGTTCGACAATCCGGCCTTCACCACCTGGTTCGCCGCGTACTCGAAGCAAGACCCGTCCGTCCACTTCAACTATCAGTCGATTGGCTCGGGTGGCGGAATCAAAGGCCTGCTCGACCAGACGGTCGATTTCGGCGCGTCGGATGCGCCGATGAAGGATGAAGCGATGGCCAAGGCGCCGTACAAGATCCTTCACCTGCCGGTCGTCGCCGGCTCGGTCGCGATCACGTATAACCTGCCCAACAATCCGAAACTGAAATTCGACGCCGACACACTCGCCGGCATCTATCTCGGCCGGATCACAAATTGGAACGACGCCAAAATCGCGGCGCTCAACCCGGACGCCCACCTTCCTGACCTGCCGATCGTCGTCGTCCACCGTTCCGACGGCAGTGGCACCACGTTCATTTTCACCGATTACCTTTCGGCCGTCAGTCCGGCCTGGTCTTCGAGCGTCGGCAAAAATGTCTCGGTGAAATGGCCGGCGGGCATCGGCGGCAAGGGCAGCGAAGGCGTGTCCGGCCAGGTGAAGCAGCTTCCCGGCGCGATCGGTTACGTCGAGCAGGCTTACGCCGACCAGAACAAACTTCCGGTGGCCGAGCTGAAGAACGCCAGCGGCGAATTCGTGGCGCCTTCGGCCGAGGCGGCTTCCAAAGCCATGGCGACGGCGACCGTGCCGGAAGATTTCCGTTTCTCGATGGTCAACGCTCCCGGCGCCGGTGCGTATCCGATTGCCGGCGCGAGTTGGGTGCTGATCTATCAAAAACAAACCAAGCCCGAAATCGGCCGGAAGCTGGTCGCGTTTATGAAATGGGCGGTGACAGAAGGACAAAAACTCACGCCTGGCCTTTCGTATGCACCGCTGCCCGAGAATGTGCAGCAACGTGAGATCAAGCTCCTCGACACTGTTACATTCTAACGCGCCGAACTCGGATGAGTCCTTCGCTCAGATCGTGGGGCTGGGGAAAATTTATTCGCCGCCCCGCGATTGCTCCGGGTTCTCCCAACAAAAAAATCGTGTTCGAACTGAGACCCACGTGGGCGTTTTTGTCCTCTTGTAGTCTGCGTCACCTAAATTTCCGCGAGGGATTTCAGTGGCAGCCGGACGGCGGAGCGCCCCGTGTTATTCGCGGTTTCAATGGTTAGAGAATTTCTTGTTTGGAATAAAACGCATGTCCACTCCCACTGCTTCGATCGCTCCCACGGGCACCGCGTTCCGCGGGCCGGGCCGCTGGCCTGATCGCGTGTTCCATGCGCTGGCGTTTACCGGCGCGCTCGCGATCGTCGTGCTTATGGCGCTCGTGGCCTGGCAGCTTTATCGCGGATCGCGGCTCGCGTTGCACGATTTTGGATGGCGTTTTCTGACGGGCTCCGACTGGGATCCCGTCAACGACACGTACGGTGCGTTGCCGTTCATTTACGGAACATTCGTGTCGTCCCTGATCGCGCTTCTCATCGCAGTTCCGCTCAGCATTGGCACCGCGATCTATCTCACCGACCTCGCTCCACTCTGGCTGCGTCAGCCATTGACATCCGTGATCGAGATGCTGGCGGCGGTGCCGAGTGTGATCTGGGGGCTTTGGGGAATTTTCGTGCTCGTGCCATGGCTGCGCACCAGCGTTTATCCGCTGCTGCAGAAAACGCTCGGGTTCCTGCCATTCTTTCGCGGGCCGATTTACGGCATCGGTATGCTCACCGGCGGCGTCATCGTTGCCATCATGATCCTGCCGATCGTTACCTCGGTCTCGCGCGAGGTGCTGCGGTCCGTGCCGAATCTCCAGCGTGAAGCCGCTTACGGTCTTGGCGCGACACGCTGGGAGGTGACGCGCATCGCGGTGCTCAGTTACGCTCGTCGGGGGTTGTTCGGCGCGGCGGTGCTTGGGCTGGGGCGCGCGCTCGGCGAGACGATGGCGGTCACCATGGTGATCGGCAACACGCCGCAGATCGCCGCCTCGCTGTTCGCTCCGGGCTATTCGCTCGCCAGCGTGATCGCCAACGAATTCACCGAGGCAACCACGCCGTTGTACCTCAACGCACTCTTCGAACTCGGTCTCGTGCTCCTCGGGCTCACGATTTTCATCAACGTGCTCGCACTTGTGATGGTGCGCGCCATCACCTCGGCGGAAACCCGCCGCGTCGCCTGACGAATTTCCTGTGACGACTTCTGCCTATCAGCGGTTCCGACACATCAAGAGCGCGATGATGAACGTGCTCTTCATTGCGTGTGCCCTGCTGGTGGTTTCACCGCTGGGATTTGTGCTCTTCCATCTCGCCCGGTTGGGTTTTGCCTCCATCAATCTCGATTTTTTCACCAACCTGCCAAAGCCGGTGGGGCAGCTGGGCGGCGGCATGGGCAATGCGATTATCGGGACCTTCGAGTTGCTGGGACTTGCCTCGCTGATTGGCGTGCCGGTGGGCGTGCTCGGCGGCATTTACCTCGCCGAATATGGCGGCGACCGCTTCAACGGCTGGATTCGCTTCGCGGCTGACGTGCTCAACGGTACTCCGTCGATCGTCTGGGGAATGGTCGCTTACGGTGTTGTGGTCATCCCGATGAAAGGCTTCTCGGCGTATGCCGGCGGTCTCGCGCTCGGCTTCATCATGATCCCGCTCGCGCTGCGAACGACCGAGGAGATGCTCGTGCTCGTGCCGCGCAGTTATCGTGAAGCGGCGCTTGCACTGGGCCTGCCGCGTTGGAAAACGATCGTGCGAATCGTCCTGCCCACCGCGATGAAAGGAATCCTGGCCGGTGTGCTGCTCGCGATGGGCCGGGTCGCCGGCGAAACCGCGCCGCTGCTGTTCACCGCCTTCGGCAATCAATATTGGAGCCGGCATCTCAATGAACCGATTGCCGCTTTGCCCCTCCAGATATTTTCGTATGCGATTTCGCCCTACGATGACTGGCACCGGCAAGCGTGGGCCGGCGCGCTCGTGCTTGTGCTGCTCGTTTTGTTGCTCAGCGTTGGGGTGCGCCTGATCTCCGCCGATTGGAAAAAAAGCCTCCCTTCCTGATTCCGATTTTTTCACCATGAACACCATTCCAACAAAAAATCCCGCCGCTTCGTTTTGCGCCGCGATGACGTTGGCCGGGTCCGTGGTTTTCGGTCTCCGTGTTCCTGCTCGTTCTTGCGCTTCGGCGAGAACGATTCGATCAGTCCTTGGGCGGGCCACCGCTGCAGCGTGAAATATTCGAGCTAACGTTTGTCGCCGTGCCCATCACCATGAACGAATCTCCCCGAGCCGCTCCTGCGGTCGCGTCCGCTCCCGCGGCGGCGCGGCCCGAAACCTTCAAACCGGCCGCGCTGCCGGCTCCGGCCGAGGAAATCGCGTTCGATATCCGATCGCTCAGCGTATTTTACGGCTCGAACCAGGCCGTGAAAGACGCGTCCCTTCAGATCCCCGCGCGTCGCGTGACGGCGATCATCGGTCCGAGTGGCTGTGGCAAATCGACGTTCCTGCGCACGCTCAACCGCATGCACGAGCTGACGCCCGGAGCCCGGCACACCGGTACGATCCTCCTGCACGGCGAGAATCTCTACGGCCCGCAAACCGACGCGACGCTCGTCCGCCGCCGCGTGGGCATGGTGTTTCAGAAATCGAATCCGTTTCCGACGATGTCGATTCAGGAAAACGTCCTCGCCGGTCTTCGCCTCAACGGTGTGCGCGACCGCGCGCTGCTCAAACAGCGGCTCGAGGAAACGCTTCGCATGGCCGCACTGTGGGACGAAGTGAAGGACCATCTGGCGCGGCCCGGCACCGGCTTGTCCGGCGGCCAGCAGCAACGTCTCTGCATCGCCCGCGCACTCGCGCCCCAACCCGAAGTCCTTTTGATGGACGAGCCCTGCTCTGCACTCGATCCGATCGCGACGGCGAAAATCGAGGAGCTCATCCAAAATCTGCGCGAACGTTACACCGTTGTGATCGTCACACATAATATGCAGCAGGCCGCGCGCTGCTCCGATAAAACCGCGTTCTTCTACATGGGACAGCTGATCGAATTCGGTGAAACGCGAAACCTGTTCATGAACCCGACCAGTCCCCAAACCGAAGCCTACGTCTCCGGACGTTTCGGCTGAAACTCCGCTGACCGTCATGACGCATTTTTCCGAGGAACTGGCCAAGCTCAAGGACGCCCTGCTCGCCATGGCGAGCCACGCCGAATCCGCCGTCGCCCGGTCGATGCGCGCGCTCGTCGAACGCGATGACGCCCTGGCTCAACAGGTGATCGACGATGACAATATCCTCGACCAGTTCGAAATCGAGGTCGACGACATCTCGATCCATCTCCTGGCGAAAGCGCCGCTCGCGACCGAGCTGAGACTCATCACCGTCGCGATGAAGATCTCGCAAAATCTCGAGCGGGTCGGCGATGAAGCCTGTGCAATTGCGAAGCGGGCGCTCGATCTGAGCCGTGAGCCGCAGCTCAAGCCCTACGTCGATTTGCCGCGCATGGCCACGATGTCGATCGAGATGCTGCGCGATTCGCTCACTTCGTTCATCGAACGGCAGCCGGACAAAGCTCGCACGGTGATTCCGCGCGACAAGACCGTCGACGATCTGAATCGCCAGCTTTACCGCGAGCTTTCCAGTTTCATGGTCGAGCGCCCGGCGAACATCTCGCGCTGTCTGTCGCTGATGGCGGTTTCGAAACGCCTCGAACGCATCGCCGATCACGCCACGAACATTGCCGAGGAAATTGTGTATCTTTACGAGGCGCGGGACATCCGCCATGCCGGACTGAAAACTGCGAATGAAGCCGAAAATACTGGTGGTTGATGATGAGCCGGACGCCCTCGAGGTGATCGGCTTCAAATTGCGCGAAGCCGGCTGCACCCCGATCTTTGCGACCGATGGCGCGAGGGCTCTGGCCGCGGTGAGAACGGAACGCCCCGACCTGATCGTGCTGGATTTGATGCTGCCCGAAATCGACGGATTGGAAGTCTGCAAAATCCTCCGCCGCGATCCGGCCACCGTTTCGATCCCGATCCTGATGCTCACCGCGAAGGCCGCGGAGATGGACCGCGTGTTGGGTCTTGAACTCGGCGCCGACGATTATGTGACGAAACCGTACAGCCCGCGCGAACTCGTGTTGCGCATCCGAAAATTGCTGAAGCGCGCCCAGACGGTGGACGAGATGGGCGAACATTTGAGAATCGGTCCGCTCGAGATCGACATCCCGCGACATTTGGCGGCGATCGATGGGAAAGCCGTCACGCTCACGGCCACGGAATTCAATCTCCTGGCGCTTTTGGCAAAGCGGCGCGGACGCGTCCAAACACGTGAGCGATTGCTCCAGGATGTCTGGGGTTATGAAAGCGCCATCGATACGCGGACGGTCGATACGCACATGCGTCGATTGCGGGAGAAAGTCGGTCCCGTCGCCGACAGCCTTGAAACGATCCGCGGGGTGGGGTATCGTTTCAAGGCGGAGTCGTGATGGGAAATCTGGATACGGCTTGAAACGCGGCATCCAATGAAACCGCGGACGGGCTCGAATACCCACCAAACCAGCGCACCGCGCTGGTTCGCGTTACTGGGGAAAAAACAAATACTCAATCGTGTTCACCGCTGATTGGCCGAGGTCGCTTCGGTCGGGCAGGGATGACCGTACAAATTATCCAACTGAAATCCGCGTTGAACCGTGAATTTCGATCGAATTGATCCGGCCGATACGCGCCCGTCATGTTTTTCCCGATCCTCCTAATTTGTCTGCTGATCGTCGCCTGCATTTTTTGGTGGCATGCATGCCGGCGCGAACGCTCGGCGGAAAAACACCACGAAAGCGAAATCGCGGCATTGCGTGACGCGCACGCGGTGGCTTTGCGCGATTACGCGCGACGTCTCCAATCCGTGATCGACAGCATGATCGAGGGCGTCGTGGTCCTCGATCACGAGAATCGTGTGACGCTTGCGAACCAGGCTGCGGCGCGGCTTTTTGGGTTTCCGCAGCCGGTGGCCGGTCGCGCGCTCCTCGAAGCGGTGAGACATCACGAATTGGCGGCGCTGGTCGCGCGACTCGGCAACGAACCGGCCGTGCTCGATTACGAGCTGCGGATCGAAGACACGCCACCGCGTTTCCTTCAAGTGAACGCGGTCGCGTTGGGCGACCCGGCCGGAAAAGAATCGGGAGCCGTGCTCGTGTTCCACGACCTCACTCGCGTCCGCGAACTCGAAGGCGTGCGGCAGGAATTCGTGGCCAACGTGAGTCACGAATTGCGCACGCCGCTGTCGCTGATCAAAGGCGCGACGGAAACTTTGCTCGACGGCGCGAAATCCGATCACGTCGCCCTCGACCGGCTCTTGATGATCATCGACCGGCACGCGGACCGGCTTACGCTGCTCATCGACGATTTGTTGCTGTTGGCGAAACTCGATTCCGGCCGCGTGACGTTGAACCTGCAGCCGGCGGCGCTTCGGCCGGCGGTCCAGGAAGTGGTCGACGATCTTTCGCCGCGCGCGAAAGAGAGGGAGATGAAACTCGAAAACGTGGTGCCGCCCGGACTCGTGGCGCACGCCGACCCGGATCGGTTGCGACAGGTGCTTTCGAATTTGATCGATAACGCGATCAAATACGGCCGGCCGGCCGGCAGCGTGACCATCAGCGGCGGCGTGCTGGACGATCGACGCGTGGAAATGTCGGTGCACGACGATGGTCCCGGAATTCCAGCCGAAGCGCGGGCGAGAATCTTCGAGCGCTTTTACCGGGTCGACAAAGCGCGCTCGCGCGAGCAGGGCGGCACGGGTCTCGGGCTGGCGATTGTGAAACACGTCGTTCAGGCGCACGGCGGCGAAGTGCGCGTCGAAAGCGAATTGGGCCGAGGCGCCGCGTTTTTTTTCACATTGCCGCGCGAACGCGCCGTCGAATGAGGCCGGTGTTATCCCGGCGCTCTTGTGCGCGGGCGGACGGGAACGCCGTGCGTGTGCTCACCCGTCGTGTACGTACACAATAAATCCCAGATGTTTTCCCACTTTGTCGTACACGCGCCGCGCTGCTGCGTTCGTCTCGTGAGTTTGCCAGTACACTCGCCGGACGCCCGACAGTTTGGCCTGTTCATAGACGCCACTGATCAACGCGCGCGCCACACCGCGCCCGCGCGCCTCCTCAGCGGTGAATAGATCCTGTAAATAACAAGTCAGCTCGATCCGCGTGGTGCTGCGGTGGAAAAGGTAGTGCGCGAGTCCCGCGAGCCGGCCGTCCAGTTCCGCCACGAGAGCAAAAACCGGCTCG
>Ga0207661_10001527_pt1 | contig 15708 bp, 10 predicted proteins | sample KBSC713LmetaG_FD_184337 | JGI IMG/M metagenome (GOLD analysis project Ga0207661, IMG submission 184337) | Corn rhizosphere microbial communities from Kellogg Biological Station, Michigan, USA - KBS C7.1-3L metaG (SPAdes) (version 2) | ecosystem: Host-associated > Plants > Roots > Rhizosphere ...
AAATCGTGTCGGTCCGGGAAACTCGCCGCTGAGTAAAAAAAATCAGACCCGCAGCGAGCTCCGGAATCCCCTGCCGCTGTAATAAGACTCCGCACCATTGTGAAACACGAAGACCCGGCCGAAGCGTCGGTCACAAAACAAAGCACCACCGAGTTTTCTAATGTCAGGAGGAGTCTTCACCCAACTTGAAGATTTCGTATCAAAATTTCCCAGCTTCTGCAGCTCTTGATATTGTTCTTCGGTCAAAAGCTCGACGCCCATCGCCGCGGCCGCATCAACTACATTATTTTTCGGTTTATGTTCTTTCCGCGAATCCAGCGCTTCACGGTCATAGCAAAAACTGGTGCGGCCTTCGGGACTTTGCGGTGAACAATCAACAAAGATGTATTCGCCCGTCTTCTTGTCATGGCCTGTCACATCCGGCTCGCCACCGGTTCTTTCCATTTCATTGAGCGACCAGAGCTTTTCGCGATTGGCTTCCAGCCTGATTTTCACCTTGTCCCATTCGAGACCTTGATGGCGAGCCATGTTTTTCTCGAAACGGGTTTTCAACGCCAGGAGCAGTCCGTCACGCTGCTTTGGCGACAACTCTTTCTTTGTTTCAACGCCCTTCATATAGGTTCCTTTGTTGCAATCGATAACTCTTGAAATCGGATGTCCGACCGTCGTCAGGCAAAATAGACTTGTTCATCCGGGGCTTCGCGGGAGCGTGTCGCTCTATTCCGCGGGAACCCGTTCAGACAGCACCGGCGTATCCGTGCCTTCGATGCTCGTTTCAATACCTTCATCGGCCTTCAGGCATCCTTTCTTTCATTTATCGACACTTTGTCGTGAAACCGTCGAGCCGCTTACGCCGGTTTATCGGGTTTTTGGATACCGAGCTTTTCCATCAATTCGTAAAATGTCGGCCGGCTGATCCCCAACTCGACCGCGGCGGCGCTGATTTTTCCCGAATGCTTCCGCAAGGCTTGCTGGATCATATCGCGCTCCAAGGCCTCGCGCGCCTCTCTCAATGATGAACCCTGCGTGGCGCCGTTGGCGTCGCCTAATTCAAGATCCGCTGCGACCAGTCGTTTCGCTCCGCCCATGATCACGGCGCGCCTGACGCGGTTTTGCAGTTCACGCACATTTCCCGGCCAGGAATATCGCCGCATCGCACGGACCGCATCCTGACTGAACGAGAGCCCCGACTTGCCGATTTGCGACGCAAATTGCTGCATGAAAGATTGAGCGAGAACAACGATATCGTCGTCGCGGTCACGGAGCGGCGGTACTTGAATCTGGACGACGGCCAGGCGGTAAAACAAATCCTCGCGAAACGTGCCATCGCTGAGCCCTTTTTTCAGATCGGCATTCGTCGCGGCAATTACCCGCGTATCCACGTGAATCTCTTCGCGGCCGCCGACTCGCTCGATGCACTGTTCCTGGAGAAACCGAAGCAGTTTCACCTGGATCGGCAGCGGGATCTCGCCGATTTCGTCGAGAAACAACGTTCCCCCGGAGGACGCTTCGATACGTCCTTTGCGTTGAGTATGCGCGCCGGTGAACGAGCCTTTCTCGTGGCCAAATAATTCGCTCTCGATCAGCGTCTCGGGAATGGCGCTGGAATTGATGGCGACAAACGGACCATCTTTTCGCGAGCTTCGCTGGTGAATGGCCCGGGCCATTCCCTCCTTGCCCGTACCGCTTTCACCGAGGATCAACACCGGCGCATCCGTCGTGGCGACCTTGCGAATGGTGTCGAACACGGTCTGCATTCGCCGGCTCGTTCCGAGCATTCCCTCGAAGCCGTCGCCCTGCGTCTGCTGCTGCAAACCGCGATATTCGCGCTCCAACTGCGAAACGTGAAAGCAACGTTTCAGCAGAATTTTCAGCAGGTCGATATCGACCGGCTTGCCGAGGAAGTCGTAAGCTCCGGCGCCAATCGCTTTCAGCGCGGTCTCTTTTTCACCTTGTCCAGAGACGATCACGACCTTCACAGAATTATCCAATGCGAGAAGTTCGGACAAGGTGGCGAGGCCTTCGTCCGGAGTTCCCGGATTCGGCGGCAGACCCAAGTCGAGCAAAACGACGGCCGGATGTGAGGCACGGAAGGATTCCGTCGCCGACTGGCGGTCGTCGGCGAGGAGGATTTCGTATTCCTGGACCAGCGCCCATTTCATCTGCGTCCGGATTTCTTCGTCGTCATCGACGATAAGCAATTTGGGCTTCATGGAACAGAATTGGAAAGAGGAAGAAACACGCGGAAAGTGGTGCCGTGGCCTTGAGCACTTTCAACAGCAATCCTGCCGCCGTGCGCTTCAATGATCATTTTGCTCTGGAACATTCCGATGCCGAGTCCGTTTTTCTTGGTCGTCTGGAAGGGCCGAAACAGAGAATTCGCGAGAAAGTCGGCGTTCATTCCACAGCCGTTGTCAGTCGCCTCGAGCACCGCCCAGGCTCCAGCGCGCGTCGTGCTCAGTCGGAGCACTCCCTGGCTGGAAGTCGCCTCGCGCGCGTTGAGGATCAGGTTGGTCAGGACCTTCCGGAACTGATCGCGGTCAAGGGCGATCGGCGGCAGCTGGGTCAGGTTTTGTTCGACCTTAAAAGCGCCGTCCGGTCTAAAATCGGAAAGCGCATCCGTCACCATCGAGTTCAAATCCGAATCGGTCGGTTGGATTCTGAGTTCGGATCGGAGTTGAGTCAGGCGGCTGATCAGGTGATTGATGTGCGCGACGGATTTGCCGACTCCACGCAGAGCGTCCTCCCGAAATTCCGGATCGTCGAAATGCGTCGGAAGATTTTGGAGCATGAGATTGAGCGTGGACGCCGCGTTTTTGAGATCATGCACAAAAAAAGCCGCCATCGTCTGGAATGCCTCGTGTTCCCGCGCCTGGAGCAGGCGTTGCGAAAGGCGCGCGTTGACGAGACCCGAGGCTACGTGCTCGCCGATTGATTTGAGGAGATCGAGATCCTGAACGGTAAATTCAACTCCGCTCACCCGGTCTCCCAATATCACCAAAGCGAGCGGCTCACCGCCGGACGTTACCGGCACGCAGACGCGCGTGCCACCCTTGCGAAATTCGAGCGGATGACAGTGGCGCAACACTTCGGCCCACTCGTCCTTCACGTTTTCAAAATCGACCGGGTCACGATGCGTCCGGATGTAATTGATTACGGCGGCGGCGCCGACGGCGTTCGGTCCATGTTCTCGGGGTTGAACGGGCGAGACCGATGATGATGCCGCCAAGGTCAACTCCTCGCGTTGATCATCGATAATCCACAACGTTACCGAGAGCGTCTGGAAAATATCGGTGAGCAATCTCACCACCGCGTGGCAATAGGCAGTTTGCTCGACCTGAGATGCCGTGCCCTCCGTGAACTGGCGCCAGACCGTGCGATAGTCGTACATCGGCCTCCGGAAATTTCGGCTGACAAATCGCCGCACGAATAAACGGGCCCGATCGGATTGCAGGAGCACGGCCAGGACCACGAGCAGGAGCAACACCACCAGCGTTTCGATCGCGAACGCCGAATTGCCGCCAAAATAGGCGACGATCTTGGCGAACACGCCAACGATCAGAAGGTAGATTCCAGCGAGAAGAATCGTAACCGATCCCTGCAGGACCGAATGCGACGGATAAACATCCACGTCGAAATGGCCGATGCGAAAAAGCGAACGCAAAATAAGAAGGCAGCCGACCAGCAGAGCTCCTGAATTCAGCGTCTCGAGCGAAGGATCGATCCCACGAAACAACAGCGCCTGACTGGAGGTGTACAGCCGCGCCCCGAACACCACGCCGACTCCGATGAGAACGTATTTGATTCGCCAGCGAACGGTGCCCACCGAAGCCCGGAACGTGCGCTCGAGATTGACCAGAATTAGTACAATAGAAACGAGCTGGGCGAGATAAAGCACCGTTCCGGCCATACCGAGGCGAAAAAGCAGATAGGGTTCGCTCGATATTGCTTCCGTCGCACCGATCAGCTGCGAACGAAAAATCAACGCCACGCCAATCGGAATCAGGAAAGCCAATACGAGCACTTCGCGCCATTTGCGAACGAACTCCTTCGCGTTGCCTCGGGCATAAGTCAGGCTGAACAGAAGCCAGCAGCCCGGAAAAAAAGCCATGGCGGTAAGACGCACCAATTGCCAATTGTACATTGCGTCCGGCAGGGGCGTCCGAACCAGGAGGCCGCCGCACACCCGTTCCGCAGCTAGCACCAGCATCCCGGCGACGAATGCCCATCGACCGATGAGACTGCGGGCGCGAATGGCGGCGCCAATCGCTAGTATTACGCTCAAGCCCGCGCTGACGAAGGCTAGAACAAGATTAAGATTCATCGTTTTCGGGACAAATCCGGCCCTAAGGCAAAAGCGTTCCTCCTAGATTCTGGGACCAAGGAGAATCGAATGAGGTGTTTCAAAGTTGAATTCAATTCTCTGACGAGCTTCCAATTGCTAAACGTAGATCGACGTCGGCATCACCTTTGACAATCGGCGCTCTGAGATGCCTGACGCTCCCGAAGCTGTAAAGGACTCAGTTCGACACCCCGAGCTACCCGTCGATCAAATTTTGAGTTGATCGTACGCCAACGCTTCGGCCAAGGACGGCGATGGCCATCCCACTTCGTCATTATAATAGTTCCATTCTCCGACATTGCTTGGAGGGGTCAGTTTATCATCCGCCATTAAAAATCAGCACGTTATGATTCATTGCCTCAGTCGTATATACCGCGAGCCGCAAAACGTCGGGTCAGTTTACAGGGTTAATGCCCTAGCTCTCCTTTAACTGTAGTCGCTCCTGAATTACGCTACTGCCAAGCGTTTTAAGCAATCCAACAGGTCGCGCAATGTTGTCATCGCAAAATCCATCTGTTTTTCGTTTCGAATTTATGGTAAGCAGCTTACAAGTTTGAGGTGCGGACGAGGAAAAGGGAATATGTCGGGTTTTATTACAAATTCGGGGTTCTTTAGAAGGATGTTTCAGTCAGGCAGGGCGGTAAAACGATTTAAAACCACCTAAAATAAATTACTTAGGATTTATTACCCGGTTTAGGCATAGGTAATGCTACCTAGCACGCGATGAACCTGACTACAAAGCGAGCTGCCTTTGCCTTACTCTTTGCGCTTTTGTTGAAGGCACCCATCACGTTTACCGAGTTGGCGCTCGATAAGAGCGGAGTCGACTCGGCATTCCCGCTCGGAGAATCGAGCCTACCCGACTCTGGTGTCGCATCCATCAGCGAACATCCCGCCAACAAAGAAGAACCGCCGGCGCCGTTTCTGGTGGGAAACAATCGTGTCACCCCTGACCTCGGCAACTCTGGTTCGGCCTTGGACAACAGCGGCAATGGCGGTGGAAGCTTTTCTCCGCCGTCACACGGCAATGGTGGTCCTCCGGGTGTAAGGCCACCGGCTCTCGGGCCGATAGAAAGTGCGTATCCTTTACCCGGTAGTACCGGCGGTGGCGATGGCAGTGGAACCCCTTCCATAGGGACGGGCGGGGGATCGTCAGATGGTCCTGGGACATCGTTCTTTCCACCACTGCCGAAAAACGGTGGAAATCCCCCGCAGCCAGGCGCACCTGACGATCACGGCCGAAACGATGGTAATCCACCCCCCGGCGGCGATATCCCTGCTATTGATACTTTTCCCCCGACGATTCCGCCAAATAGCGACATTCCGGGTGACAATACCTTCCCGCCCTCGAACACATTGTTGGGGGACGCCCCGAGCGACCCAATTCCAAACGGACCAAATTTGGACGATGGAAATACAACGGGACACGTTCCCGATACCGCGTCGAGCGCCGCTTTGGTTGGCCTCGCGCTTACCATACTTCTGGCGTTTCGCAAAAAGTTCGCCGCTTGATTCAGAACACCTCCCTCTAGCCATTTTGATCAGTGCCCAACGACCGATGATAGGGCCTTGCGATGTGTCCCGCGCTCCGCGGTATCGAACCTTGGCGCGCGCCGAAGAGCACAGTTGACTCATCGAAAATACACTGGAATCTCGAAATGCACCACATCGAGTTCAACCCTTGCTCGTCATGATCGCCGACTTACAAAAAGCACGTTTACCACACAATATTTCGGGGCGCAGAGCGTTCTTATTGTCTATTCTTGTCGCAACCGCTCTGGCTGGCGGCTGCCAATCGCCAGCTCCAGTTTCGACCGATCAAAAGGTCGCGACAACAAGTGACAGCACCAAGGCGCCGGAGACCTTGGTTCTTCGCGAGGGCGACGATCTTAAAATTTCATTCCCTGGTGCTCCCAACCTCGACACGACTCAGCGTGTCAGGCCGGACGGTCGGATCACGATGCCACTTGGCGGCGAGCTTGTAGCTGCGGGACTCACGCCGGCCGAACTCGAAAAGAAGGTATTGGAGCTTTATTCCTCTCAACTCGTCACGAAGGAAGTTAGCGTGACGGTGCTGTCGTCTTCGTTTGCTGTATTCGTCACGGGGGCTGTATTGCACCCGGGCAAGATCGTTTCCGATCATCCAATGTCTGCGCTTGAGGCGGTAATGGAAGCGGGCGGTTTCGACAACACCAAGGCCGATATGCAGGCAGTCCGAATTATCCGAAATCAGGATGGTGGAACTAAAAGTTTCACGTTGAACCTTAAGCTCGCCCTTGAGGGCGGTCAGACCGAGCCATTTTATTTAAAGCGGTCTGACATTGTCTACGTGCCAGAAAAGTTTTCGTGGTTTTGATAATATCCCGATCTGGGCCGGAAAACCATCAGCACGTTCGATTTCTCCGTCTAACGGCGTAGTTGCCGGCGGCGGAACGCCAGCAGCGACGCGCGTACGAAATTCTTTTCGGCCGGATTACGAAACTTCGCGCCGGCGCCTGTTCGAGGCGAACCTCCGAAAGGACGTCACAATCGTCGCCGCCGGATTCAAGCCAGGTCAGTCGCATCTCGACTGTCCCATCCTTCAGCGATGCCTCCAGGACATGTGATCAGTTTCGGAATGCCACGGGAGTGCCGTAAATCGATTTCGATTTCAGATAAACGATCATCGAGTTTTGCAGATTTCATGCGTTTATAGGCTACAGCAGCCCCTCCCTCCTAAGATCAAAAAAGAAAATCTGGAGGCCATGCATCGGCGTTAACCCTAGTCATGTTTAGTATATTCACCTATTTCCTTATCAATTCTCTCCGCGCAATAAATTTCTTGACATCATGAGCGCCGAAAAAGCCAATCGGGCGCAGGCGGCGTGGAAGGTTAGGCGAAAAACGAGGAATCGGCCCCGTCGATTAACTAGGGTATATTATCCATGATTCTTGGCCTAATATGTCAAAATTACCTAAAATTGATGCGTTCACTCGAGCACATTGCGGATAAATTTTCGTATCTAACATATTGTACCGTAGTATTATATCAAACATATTTGGTTTAAATACTTGCAATAGAGCTCAAGCGAGGGAAATCTCCGGCCACGACATGAGATTACGCCCCGCCGTGAAATCTACGAGAGTTCTTCGGAATCGCACCTCAAGGGGAATTCAACCGAAGTCTTCACTAGGTTCAATCCCCCTGTTTCGGTTGATTTTGTCCGCTTCAATGCGCGTTCTTGGTGGATCCAATAATTGGATACAGAGTCGCGCGGATTCGGCGGTGAATCGGCGTATTCGTCCAGAGCATTTCTTTTTTGGCACTAACGCGCGCCGCGCCTTTCCACCCGAACGTCAATATTAGCCGATCACCACCAGCCTGAGATCGATCCGAATCGGTCGCGTTTTTTTCCAGCAACAACCAGTAACAATTTTTCTCCCGTCATCGCCTCGCAAATGTGGGACGAGACCGGAAAGATAGTTTAGCTCAACAACGACGGTGTCCCTGGCCTTTCCACACTTCACATCGACGCCTTAAATTACCCAGCCCTCCTTGACAGCACCTCGCCGGGTCTTTCCACGCTCAATTCCCAGTTCCAAATGACTTCCCACCACAGCAACAAGTTTCCAGCGCAAAATTTGCCCCCGGTCGTGCAAGGCGCGATCCCTTCGTGGAAGCGAGCTCTCGACATTGCGTGCTGCGTTGTAGCATTGCCCATCTTTGGAATCGCGACTTTGCTGGTCGCGATCCTGACCGGCATCGCGTCGCCCGGACCGATTTTTTTTCGCCAGGAACGGGTTGGCTATCGTGGACGGAAATTCAAATTGTATAAATTCCGAACGATGCATGTAAGGGCGGAAACGATGAGCCATCAGGCTCATTTTGCGGAACTCGTCCGGTCGAATACGCCGATGCAAAAGATGGATGCACGCGGCGACTCCCGCCTCATTCCTGGGGGCTGGCTGCTTCGGGCGTGCGGCTTGGACGAACTGCCCCAGATTTTGAACGTACTTCGCGGCGATATGAGCCTGGTCGGCCCGCGCCCCTGCATTCCGTATGAATATGACCAATACACGCCCCGCCAGAGGGAGCGCTTTGCCTGTGTTCCCGGATTGACCGGCCTCTGGCAGGTCTCAGGGAAAAACCGCACAACGTTCGAGCAGATGGTGCAATTTGATATCGAGTACTCGCGCAGGCAATCGCCCTGGCTCGATCTGCGGATCATCCTGATGACAGTTCCTGCGCTCTACAACCAGATCTCCGATTTACGGAAAGCGAAAACCGCAGCGCGCGCGACAACCGGTTTTCAGACAAATCCTCCGATCCATTCTGCGCAAACCGTGCGTTAGGCATGGCGCGTTTTGGATTTGCGATCCAGACGGACCGGAAGCCGCGACGAGTTGGCGGGCAGCGGGGTGATTCGCGGATCTAGTCGGATTGAAAACCCACGCTGTTCACCGCCGCCGTTAAAAAACGTCGAGGGGTAATTAACAGATATTTTATAAATCGCGAGTCGGGGTACGCAGATCTCGAGTAACGCTCGTTGTTGGAGCAGCTTTATGCCACGAAACGATTACAGAATCGCGGCGCGGAGCCGCTCTTACAACGGCGTTCACACCGTCACCACTGATCCGAAATATTAGAGGTTCGCCAAGCTCAGGATTTTCCTTCAATCGATAAACACGGCGCAGAAACTATGAAGAAGCTAATCAACGTTGGAGTTGTCGGCTGCGGCTATTGGGGCCCAAACTTGATGCGTAATCTCCGCAGTCTTCCGGACTGCCGGCTTACCGTGATGTGCGATTTGAACGAAGATCGAATCCGCCACCTCCGCACGCTTTATCCAGAAGTCGAAGGAGAAACGGACTTCAACCGCATCGTCAGTCGAACAAATCTCGACGCAGTCGTTATCGCCACCTCTGTCCGGCTGCATTTTCCGATGGCGAAGGCGTGTCTGCTCGCGGGCAAACACGTGCTGATCGAAAAGCCGATGGCCGCGTCGACCGCAGAGTGCGAAGAGTTGATTGAGATCGCCGATCGAAAGGGCTTGGTCCTGATGGTTGGCCACACGTTTTTATATTCCGCGGCTGTGCGTAAGATCAAAGAGATCGTCGACAACCGCGACATCGGTGACCTGCGCTATATTTCCGCCCGCCGGCTCAATCTCGGTCTGTTTCAAAAAGACATCAACGTCGCCTGGGACCTCGCACCGCACGATGTCTCGATCATTCTCCATATCATGCAAGAGGCACCGCGCAGTGTTAATTGCCGGGGCAATGCCCATATCACGAACGGCATCGAGGATGTCACCTCCATGAGCCTGCAGTTCTCGAAGGAGCGGTCCGCGATCATTCACAGCAGTTGGCATGATCCCCGAAAGGTCCGCGAGATGACGATCGTCGGCAGCAAGCGAATGATTGTATACGACGACATCGCTCCGCAGGAAAAGATCAAAGTATTCGATGTGCGGGTGGAGCGACCGCCGCATTATGATACGTTTGCCGAGTTTCACTACGCCTATCATTACGGCGATACCTACTGCCCTTATATCAAGCAGGATGAGCCGCTTAAAACCGAGTGCCAGCACTTCATCCAGTGTATTATGGAAGGCATTGTTCCGCTGACCTCAGGCAGAGCAGGTTTGGAAGTGGTGCGAATTCTTGAGGCATCCTCGGCTTCATTGCGGAAAGCCGGCGGTCCCATCAACCTTTCGTCGAGTCGACATCGCGGGACATCGAATGCGCCGTTCGCGACCTTTATCTCGAACAATCCATTTCCGAATCGGCAGACCGTCAACGGCGCAAGTACTCCGTCTCCGAGTAGCGGAAACGGGACCGGCCGAGCGGATCGGAAGCCAGAAAAGAAGAAATCCGCTGTGCCCGCAAAAGCGAGGCAATGACCGTCGGCACCATGCAGGACAGGCTTTGTTTTAGCGCTCTAGTCCGGATCTGTAGCGGCGACGAGCGCGAGGAAGCGGATTCATTTAATGTAGGAGCGGCTTCACGCCGCGATCGTTTGTCGGAATCGTCGCGTAAAACCGCTCCGCCCTGCCGACTGAATTTCCGATACGAAAACGGCAGAAGCGCCGTGGGATTCCTGCAACCGACGAATTCACGATGAGCCAGCCAGCAGACACGAATCGACAGATCGCGGCGAACGTTAAACTCGGCAAAGACGTCCGGATCTTTGGCTTCACTAATCTGTACGGTTGCGAAATCGGAGACGACTCGAAGATCGGAACGTTCGTCGAAATTCAAAAAGGCGCCAGAATCGGTCGACGCTGCAAGATCTCGAGCCACACGTTCATCTGCGAAGGCGTCACCATCGAAGACGAGGTGTTTATCGGTCACGGAGTGATGTTCACCAATGATCTTTTCCCGCGGGCAACCGCCGCAGACGGCAAATTACAAACGGACGCAGATTGGACGTGCGTGAAAACGCTGGTGAAGCGCGGTGCTTCGATCGGCTCGAATGCCACGCTGCTCTGCGGAATTACGATTGGCGAAGGCGCGCTCATTGGCGCAGGCAGTATGGTAACCAAGGATGTCCCCGCTGGCGCCGTCGTCGCTGGCAACCCCGCTCGGTTGATGACGCGCATGAAAGAAAGCACGGCCTCAAAATCCGGCCCGCCAAACTGAAGCCGCCAATGGCAAACCGTATCGCATCAACTCGCTGCCCCCTCCGCTTACATGCTTTGAAGCACAAAATCCACTTACGCCAATGAACCAGATCAAAATTCCATTCCTCAATCTCAGAGCGCAACACGATCCGCTGCGGGCCGAACTCATGGCGGCATTTCAGGAGGTAATTGACACGAACGCCTTCGCCGGTGGTCCTTTCGTTTCGCGTTTCGAGGAGGATTTTGCCAAATTCTGCCAGACCAACCATGCAATCGGGGTCGGCAACGGCACGGACGCGCTCTGGTTCGCTTTGCTCGCCTGCGGAGTCGGACCCGGAGATGAGGTTATCACCGTTTCCCACACGTTCATGGCGACAGCGGAGGCGATCAGCTTTACCGGAGCAAAGCCAGTGTTCGTCGATATCGATCCGGAGACGTACACGATGGATCCCGCCTTGATCGAAAAAGCGATCACTCCGCAGACGAAGGCCATCATCCCCGTTCACCTCTACGGCCAGATGGCCGACATGGATCCGATCATGAAAATAGCGCGCCGCCGCCGTCTGTTTGTCATCGAGGATGCATGTCAGGCACACGGCGCCGAGTACGAGGGTCGCAAAGCGGGCTCGATCGGAGATGCGGGCTGCTTCAGTTTTTATCCTGGCAAAAACCTCGGAGCTCTTGGCGAAGCGGGCGCCGTTGTCACCAACGATCCGATACTCGCCGGCAAAATGCGCGTGTTGCGCGATCACGGCCAGCAGACAAAATATTTTCACTCGGTGGTCGGCTGGAACGGCCGGATGGACGGCATCCAAGGCGCCGCGCTGCGGATCAAACTGAGGGGATTGGCCGAAGGCAACGCCGCCCGTCGCGCGCACGCCCAACATTATAGTCAGCTGCTCACGGGCACGGAAGGGATCGTAACTCCCAAGATCGCCAGCTATGGATTGCCGGTTTTCCACCTCTACGTCGTGCGCGTGCAGGAACGTGATCGGCTTCTGGATACGCTCGGGCAGCGTGGAATAGCCTGTGGCATCCACTATCCCAAACCAGTCCACCTGCAAGAAGCCTACGCCCATCTCGGGATGAGCCGCGGCGCCTTGCCAGTGACCGAGAGCTGCGCCGATGAGATTCTTTCGCTTCCGATGTTTCCCGAGCTGACGCCAGCGCAGGTCGAAACCGTCGCCCGTGAGGTGAAATCGCTGGTCGTCGGCTCCAAGACTGCCGTGGCGCTTTAGTATCCCATGCTCCGTAGCTGCGAGTGTGAATGGCCACATGGGTTTCGACTCGCTGATTTCGATCGAAACATCCTTGGGAAATGCCGGATTGCGCCGTTTAAGCTCGGTTAGTTATCACGAAAGGCACGAATTGATTATTTTCATTCCTACCTGCGTACGACTTTTCGCTGAGGCGGCTGCGACACGCCAGCCGAATCGCACAGGTGCGTCTTTCGAGTGCTGCCGAGATCGGCATCGCAATTGATCGGTGCCATTCTATACAAACATACCGTCTGAACCTACGACTGCCGTCCGACCGCACCGATGCAACCACAATCAAAGACTGCTCCCGCCGCCGCGCCTACTCTCACCTTGGGTGACATTTACTACGTGTTGTTCCGTCACAAGTGGAGAATTCTGCTTTGCGCCATGCTCGGCCTCTCAGCGGCCGCCGCGGTATACGTGCTGAATCCTCCGCCATATCTTTCGGAAGCCAAACTGTTCATTCGCTACGTCGTGACAGAAGGAAAGGCGCCGACGCCCGGAGGAGACTCTGCAATGAAATCGCCTGATCAACGAGGCGAAACGATCATGGATTCGGAAGAAGAAATCCTGACAAGTCTGGATCTCGCAAAACAAGTCGCGGACGCTGTCGGCCCGGAAAAGATCCTGGCAAAAGTAGGAGGTGGCCGGGACCTCAACCGCGCGGCACAGGTGGTAAACGCTGGCATGGTGGTCGAGGTGCCGCCGCGTAGTAGCGTGATTCGAATCACTTTCGGTCATCCGGACTTTGAAGTCGTGCAGCCGGTTCTGAACGAGGTCATCACTCGATATTTGAAAATGCACAAGGAGATCCACCAGGCCGCAGGTATGGTTAATGACTTCATGAATCAGGAGACGGACCAGTTACGCGTGCAGCTTGCGCAAACGGAGGAGGAACTGAGAAAGGCTCGCGACAAAGCCGGAGTCATTTCATTCGATGATACTAAAAGTACTCTTGCCGCGCAGATGGCGAAACTACAAGATGAGATGTATGCCGCCGAAGCCGAGCTCGCAGAGCGGTCCTCGGTGCTGAATGAATTGACCAAAGGCGCAGCCGCTGCGCCGACGGGAACTCCCCAATCGGCACCCCCGACGGCCAAGATCAACGAATATAGGAATATTTCTGCCAGGCTTGAGATGTTGAGCCATCGCGAGGAGGAACTGCTCACTCAGTTCACTCCCGAAAATTCCCGGGTTAAGGACATCCAAGCGCAGCTCGCCGAGTCTGAGAGCGCTAGAAAGAAAATGGAGACGGAGTACCCTGCGCTCCTTCGCACCAATCCCCTACCAGCCAAATCCGGCCAGGCTGGAACGATCGACATTCCGACTGAGATGGCGCGGCTCAACGCAATGCGGGCCAAGATCAAGGTGATCACAGCGCAAATGGACTCCATCCGCGCGCAAGCGGCTCGCATCGACCAAGTGGAAGGTTCGGTACAGGAGCTAAAACGCAAAAAGGATCTCGAGGAGGCCAACTATGATTACTACGCGAAGAGCTTGGAACAATCACGCATCAATGAAGCGCTCGGTGCCGGCAAGGTGTCCAATATTAGCACGATCCAGTTTCCGACGCCGCCGTTCGTGGATCGCAAGAAAACGCTCAAGCTGATCGGCGGGATCGCGATTGGAGGAATCGCGTTCGGTTTCGCTTGGGCCTTTGCGATCGAGCTTTTTCTGGATCGGTCGATCCGTCGCCCAATCGATGTCGAACGACTGCTGGGCATCCCCCTGTTTCTTTCCGTTCCCATCTTAGGCAAGAATGGGAAGTTGCGGCGACTTAAGCACGTTTCAAAGAATCTGCTAGAGTTGGACTCCGGCAAAATCGATGGAGCGCTAGTGGCTTCGGGCAATACAGCCGTTAACGGCAGTGCAGATCCCGCCGCGTCGGAGAACAGTCTCGTACTAAACTCATTTCATGAGACCTTGCGCGACCGACTAATCAGCTATTTTGATAGTGTTGGACTCACGCACAAACCGAAGCTTGTCGCAGTCACCGGGCTTGGTCGCGGATCAGGTGTAACGACCACTGCGGCCGGTCTTGCTCGCAGTCTTTCTGAGACCGGAGAAGGTAACGTTCTACTCGTCGATATGACTGCAGGCCAAGGCTCCGCGCAGCAGTTTTATCGCGGCAAGGATATCGTCGGCTTGGAGGGTATCCTCTCGACCCGTGATGATGCGCAAGTTCAAGATAAACTGTTCGTCGTTGCCGAGGAGCCCGGACGAGACAAACTTTCGCGAATTCTGCCGCAGCGCTTCACGAAGCTCGTGCCACAATTGAAGGCCAGCAATTTCGACTATATCATTTTCGATATGCCGGCCGTCAGCCAAATCAGCATCACTCCGCGCCTCGCGGGATTCATGGACATGGTGCTGCTTGTGATTGAGTCGGAGAAGACTGAGCGCGACTTGGTCCAGCGCGCCACAAATCTGCTTGCTCAGTCGAACGCACACGTCGGCGCGGTCTTGAACAAGTCGAAAAATTACGTGCCGACGATGCTCCATCAGGAATATTTGGGGAATGGGTAAACGGAATAGTCGTCATAACCTGCCTGGTTCTCGAGAGATCAGCTTTGGAGCTGGAGGTATGGCTGAGGTTCAACCATGGGCGTCGTCGGATTGTTCAGCACTCAGAGCAATGGCCCGATTTGGGATATAGGCATCTACCGTCCCGGTACAAAATCATCCTGTGATCGATTCACAAAATTCCAATGCCAAGAATAGCGAACCGGTCCGAGCCATCCGGGTGGTCAATCCACTCGTGGACTCAAACTGGGATGCGAAAATCGGAGTGTTACCCGGCGTGTCCATCTTCCATACCGTGTCTTGGGCGAGGACATTACAGGAGACCTATGGATTTCGTCCCATCTACTTCGTTTATGAAGAATCAGGGAAAATTCAGGGTTTGTTGCCTATTATGGAAGTTGATAGCTGGCTACGCGGTCGGCGCGCGGTTGGTCTCCCGTTCACCGACGAATGCGCACCGCTAACGACCGAATCGGGTTCGCTTAGACTTTTGTGCGACGCCGCTTTAGGCATGGCAGAAAAACACTCTTGGAAATATTTAGAGGTCCGGGGCGGCCAAGCGATTTTTGGTGAAACGCCCGCCTCGACTTTATTTTTTGGCCACCGTCTCGACTTGAGTATCGGTGAAGCGGCGCTCCTCTCACAAATCAGTAAATCAGCCCGGGGAGCCATTAAAAAGGCCGAGAAAAGCGATCTCACGATAGAATTTTCGCGAAAGATCGAAGCGGTACAGGTGTTTTACAATCTCCTTTGCCTTACACGAAAACGCCACGGAGTGCCACCGCAACCGTTCAGTTTTTTCACGAAAATCCACGAACACATTTTAGAAAAAGAGTTGGGCTGGCTCATTCTTGCGCGGCATCGTGGAGTACCCGTGGCCGGAGGCGTTTTTTTTCATTTCGGCCGCGCCGCGATGCATAAATTTGGTGCGTCTGACGAAAAGTTTCAGAGTCTATCGGCCAATAATCTTGTGCTGTGGGAG
>Ga0207661_10001530_pt1 | contig 15695 bp, 13 predicted proteins | sample KBSC713LmetaG_FD_184337 | JGI IMG/M metagenome (GOLD analysis project Ga0207661, IMG submission 184337) | Corn rhizosphere microbial communities from Kellogg Biological Station, Michigan, USA - KBS C7.1-3L metaG (SPAdes) (version 2) | ecosystem: Host-associated > Plants > Roots > Rhizosphere ...
TGTTCTCGGCCTCGTTGTAGGCGGGGATCACGAAGCGGATCATGCGAAGACCTCCAGGGGCCGGGGGGCGGGGATGTCGAGCAGCTCGACCGGGCGGCGGACCGCCGCCGACTCGCGCACGGCGAGGGCCGCCGCCAGGGCCTTGACGCCGTCGTGGGCGCCGACCGGCTCGGGGGTGTCGTCGAGGACGCAGCGGCAGAAGGCTTCGAGCTCGGCCCGAAGCGGCTCCGCCTTGGCGAGCGAGAAGCGCACCGCGGCGCCCTCGCCGTCGCCGCGCAGGACGGAGAGTCCGTCCCACTGCAGCGGCGCCGTCGTCGACTCGACGAACCAGACGTCCTGGGTGATGTAGCTGGCCCGCAGCAGCCCGTTCTCGCCGATCAGGGCGATCTCGCGCTTCTTCTCCGGGGTCAGCCAGTTGACGTCGAGCAGCCCCAGCGTCTCCGCCCCGCCCTCGCCGCCGAAGCGGGCCAGGCAGGTCAGCAGGTCCTCCTGCGAGCTGTGCTGGAAACGGCCGCCGTCGGCGTAGATCTCGTGGATCGAGCCGGCGAGGACGTACTGCATCACGTCGAGGTCGTGGGTGGCGAGGTCGATCGCGACGCCGGTGTCCTGGATCCGCGTCGGCAGCGGCCCGACCCGGGTCGTGTGGGCCCGGTAGACCCGGCCGAGGCGGCCGTCGGCGACCAGCTCGCGCAGCTTCTCGACCGCCGGGTTGAAGCGCTCGACGTGGCCGACCATCAGCTTGCGATCGGCTTCGATCGCCGCCCCGCGCATCCGCAGGGCGTCGGGAAGCGTGGTCGCGATCGGCTTCTCGACGAGGACGTGCAGGCCGGCGGCGAGCGCCTCCAGCGCGACCTCGGCATGTTGCTCGGAGGGGCAGGCGACGGAGATCGCGTCGAGCTCGTCGGCGTCTTCGATCAGGTCGCGCCAGTCGCCGAACTCCAGCGCCTGGGAGCCGGCCAGGGCGCGGGCGCGCGAGTCGGGATCGGGGTCGGCCACTGCGACCAGCTCGGCGCTCTCGAGCTGGGCGTAGTTGCGGACGTGGAAGGCGCCCATCCGGCCGCAGCCGACGACGCCGACGCGAAGCCGTTCAGACAAGGGAGCCCTCCATCTGCCGCTCCAGGTGGGCGACGGTCAGCGCGGCGATCCGCTCGGCGGCACGGCCGTCGCCGAAGATCGGCGGCCGCTCGCTCGGCAGCGGCCTGGCGAGGGCCTCGCGGAAGGCCTCGGCGTCGACGCCGACCAGGGTGTTCCACCCGGTCGAGACGGTCTCGATCCACTCGGTCTCCTCGCGCATCGTGATGCACGGCACCCCCCACAGATAAGCCTCGCGCTGGACGCCGCCGGAGTCGGTGGCGATCGCAGCCGCGTCGCGCTCGAGGACCAGCATCTCGCTGTAGGTGACCGGGTCCCGCATCTCGACGTTGGCGGGGACCTCGAGGCTCCAGGTCTCGATGCTCTTTCGGGTCCGCGGGTGCAGGGGGAAGATCACCCGGCACTCGGCGGCGCCGAGGCAATCGAGGACGGCGGCGAGGCGCGCCGCGGAGTCGGTGTTGTAGTTGCGATGGGCGGTGGCGAGGACGTACTCGCCCTTCTCGCCGCGATCCGGAAGCCGCTCGCGGCTCGCCAGGAGGACGTCGGCGAGGACGTCGCCGGTGACGTGTACGGCGCCCTTCACACCCTCTTCCAGGAGGACCTCGCGGGCGTGCTCGCAGGGGGCGAAGAGGAGGTCGGAGAGCTCGTCGGTCTCGATCCGGTTCGCCTCCTCGGGCATGTCCTCGCGGTAGCTGCGCAAGCCGGCCTCGACGTGGATCAGCGACACCCCGGCGGCCACCGCGGCACGGGCGCCGGCGATCGTCGCGTGGGTGTCCCCGCGGACGAGCACCGCGTCGGGCTCGCGGCTGGCGATCACGCGTCCGATCCGCTCCTCGGCCACCGTCACCGCCGCGCTCGGCGGCAGCGAGCCGACGCCGAGGTTGAACTCGGGCAGCGGCAGGTGCAGGTCGGCGATCTGCAGGTCGGACATCCCCGGGTCGTAGTGCTGCCCCGTGTGGACGAGGATCTCCTCGACGCAGCTCGCGTAGGCGAGCGAGAGCGGCGCCGCCTGCACTATCTCGGGACGCGAGCCGATCACGGAGACGATCCGGGCTGCCATGCGTAATCAACGCAGGAGCCGGCCCCGTCTTTTCGGCGCCGGGGAAAAAACTTGGCCGCGCCGGGCTGACAAACCCTGCGGAGCACGGGTGCGAAGGGCGCGGGACGCAAGTGTTCCAGTCCCGGCACCGTTGTCTTAGGCGATGGAGGCCCACGGACTGACCCGCGAGGAAGCTCTCGCCCGCGGCACCGGGAAACGCCGGGCCGTTGCGATCCTGCGCCGCGCCTTCGACGTCGCGGTCGCGGTCACCCTGATCCTCCTCCTCGGCCCGCTGCTGATCGCCGTCGCCCTGGCGGTGCGGATCGACAGCCGCGGGCCCGCCCTCTTCCGCCAGCGCCGGGTCGGCCACCGCGAACGCGAGTTCACCCTCTACAAGTTCCGCAGCATGCGGGTCGACGCCGACCCCCGCGGCCACAAGGAGTACGTGACGGCGCTGATCAAGGGCGAGGGTGAGAACCCCGACGGCGGCCGCGAGAACCTCTACAAGCTCGCCGTCGACAACCGGATCACCCCGGTCGGCCGCTGGATCAGGCGCTGGAGCCTCGACGAGCTGCCGCAGCTCTTCAACGTCGTCAAGGGGGACATGACGCTGGTCGGGCCGCGACCGGCGATCCCCTACGAGGTGGCCGAGTACCCGAGCTGGTACCGCCGGCGCTTCGCCGTCAAGCCAGGCCTCACCGGCTACTGGCAGGTCAGCGGCCGCAGCGAACGCACCTACGAGGAAATGGTCCGCCTCGACATCGAGTACGCGAAGCGCCGCACGCTCGGCCTCGACCTCTCGATCCTTCTCAAGACCCCATGGGTAGTCCTCAGTCGAAAGGGAGCAGAGTGAATCCAGCAGGAGCCATCGGAACCTTGGTCGTCGGCTACGGCTACTGGGGCCCGAACATCGTCCGCAACGTCGTCGAGCGTCCCGAGTTCCGGTTGATGGGTCTCTGCGAGCTCGACGAAGGGCGAGCGGAAGACTTCCGCCGACGCCATCCCGGGATCTGGATCGAGCCCGACCTCGACGCCGCCCTCGCCGACCCGCGGATCGAGGCGGTCGCGATCGCGACCCCGCCGCACACCCACTACGGCCTCGTCCGCCGCGCCCTCGAGGCGGGCAAGCACGTCCTCGTCGAGAAGCCGCTGGCGCGGACGGCGCAGGAGGCGGCGACGCTGATCGCACTCGCCGAGGACCTCGGCCAGGTGATGATGCCGGGCCACACCTTCGTCTATAGCCCCTCGGTCAACGCGGTCCGCGACCTGATCCAGGGCGACGAGCTGGGCGAGATCTACTTCATCACCTCGTCGCGGATGAACCTCGGCCTCTACCAGCAGGACGGGGTCGTCCTCGACCTTGCCCCGCACGACCTCTCGATCCTCCTGCACTGGCTCGACCGGCCGCTGCTGGAGGTCTCGGCGACGGGCCGCAGCGTCTTCCAGGACGGCGTCCACGAGACCGCCTTTCTCACCCTCCGCTTCGAGGGCGGCACCCAGGCCAACGTCCAGCTCTCCTGGCTGGCGCCGCGGAAGATGCGTCAGATGGTCGTCGTCGGCAGTCGCCGCATGGTCCAGTACGAAGACACCGCGGCTGACGACTCGGTGCGGATCTACGATCGTGGCCTCGACTTCGCCGAACCTCCTGCCAACTTCGGCGAGTACCGGCTCACCTACCGCACCGGCGACATGGTGGCCCCGCGCGTGCAGGCGCTGGAGCCGCTGGGACAGGAGCTGCGGGACTTCGCGGCAGCGATCCGCGAGGGCGCGACTCCGGTCTCCAACGCCCACCTGGGGCTGGAGATCGTGCTCTGCCTAGAGGCGCTGGAGGAGTCGCTGCGCAGCCGCGGCAAGCCGGTCGCGGTGCGGCCGGTGGCCGAGGTGCTCAGCGCTGCCCGCGCCGATCTCTCGGCGCCACTCATGCGCGGCGACTAAGACCCCTCCTCGCCGTTCGACGCCCTCTCTGTGCGGCGCGGAACGACGCCGAGGAACTCCAGCTCGGCCAGGTAGACGAGCACCGCGTGGGTGGCCAGGCGGCTGACCGTGGTGTGTTGCCGCACGGCCTCCTGGGCGAGCAGCGCTTCCGTTTCTCGGTCCAGGGTGAGGTGGAACCTCGCCGCGGGCTCGAGCGGCGCCTCGAGGAACTGGGGCACTGCGACCAGTCGCCGGCCGGACTTCATCTTGTACACGTAATGAAGCAATGCTTTTCGGGCCCCGACCTCGAGGTCGCCGAAGTGACCCTCGAGTCCACTACAGGCGAGTTTTCCGAGTTCGACGTTGACCATTCCCCTGTAAAGAACTCGTCAAGGGTGGGCAACCTTTGCACCTCTCGGTGAAATCCTCCTAACTTCAACCTTTCCAGCACACCGTTAACTATTTGATCGAAACCCTCCTTTTGCAGGGGACTTGAGCGAGACGCCCCTAATAGTCGAACTTTGTCTTTGACATTTCGCCACGAGGATGATCAGCTTTTGCGAAATTACCCCGCTGTATGCGAGTTGGACGTTCGTTTGACTCCGCAGTTTGGGACGTTTTAGAAACCCAGTGGAAGTGCATGCGGTGAGCATGAGGGAGAACACCAATGAGCAGCGCGTCCGAGGGCTCAGCATCGAGCGCCGGAGCCAGCAACTTGACGCAGCAGGCGGTTGCCCGTGCCAAGGCCGGGGAATCCGAGGGGCTGCATTACCTCTACGTTCGTTACGCCGATGACGTCCTGCGATTCGTAAACGGACTGGTACGCGATCATTACGAGGCGGAAGACATCACCCAGAACGTCTTCGCCAAGCTGATGACGGCGATCAACAAGTATGAGGAGCGTGCGGTGCCGTTCGACGCCTGGATCCTCCGCGTCGCCCGCAACGCGGCGCTCGACTACCTGCGGGCGAAGCGGGCGATCCCGACCGAGGAGGTGAGGCTCGCCGACACCGGCCGGGCCCAGACCGCCCTCGACCGCGGCCGGGCCCTGCGACAGGCGCTCGAAGACCTTCCAGAGGACCAGCGCGAGGTGCTGGTGCTGCGGCACATCGTCGGCCTCTCGCCGGTCGAGATCGCCGACACCCTCGACAAGAGCGAGAGCTCGGTCCACGGCCTCCACCACCGGGGGCGCCTCTCGCTGCGCCACAACCTGACCGAACTCGACGCGGCGCCGGTGGTCGGCGCGCCGCCCGGCGGTTAGCCGGACCCCTCGCCCGACTCGAGGTCGTCGAGGATGCGCTGGGTGACGCGGCCGGCGTCGAGCTCGGCGGCGAAGTAGATGGCGGCATGTTCGGCCAGCTGCTCGACCGAGACGCCCTGCCTCTCCGCCTCCTCCTCGAGCTCGCGCCAGAGATCGGCGTCGTCGAGATCGATCGCTCGCTCGCGCGGGACTTCACTGCCGCGGAGAAAGCCCGGGAACGGCCAGGCGGGGCGCCCTGCATCCCGATCCCCCAGGTAGCAGCGGAGGGCGCTCTCGAGCTGCACCGGCGCCGGCGCGTCGCCGCCGCTCTGCAAACCGTCGAAGGCAAGCCGGCTGAGTTCAACCGTCACCTGCCGCCTCTCCCCGTCATCACGGGCCACCTCGAGTCCTCCCACAGTCGTACTCATCGTCAACCATCTACCCATGCGACTGGTTGGCGAACTCGCCAGTTGTGGTTCTATCTGATTTTCATCCTCCGGCGCAAGCCAAACCGCAATGGACAGCTAGTCGAGAAAACCCTTCTGGCGAGCGCCGGCGACGGTCTGAAGCAGCGTCTCCTCCGCGTTATAGCGCGGTTTCCAGCCGAGATCGCGGCGGGCTTTCGCGGTGACCATCAGAACCGGCGTGTCCAGTGCCGTCGCCCACTCGAACTTCGAGGACGCAAAAGTGAGGTGTCGGGCGGCGGCGGTGCCGACACTCACCGCCGGCCCGGGAACTGGCAGTGAGCGCCAGCCGAGAGCTCGGGCCAGGTCGGCGATCCCGATCTCGCCCTCGCCGGCGAGGTTGTAGGCGCCGGGCGGGCCGTCGCCGCAGATCGCGGCCGCCATCGCCCGGGCGACGTCATCGTGATGAACGAGCTGGAAGGGAACACCGGGGTCGGGCAGGACCGGCTTCGCCAGGGGCAGCTTTTCCACGCCCTTGCGCAGCAGCGGCAGCGGATCGCCGGCGCGGACCGCCTCGACCGTCTGCTCGACCAGCATCGTCGCCCGCGGCCCAGCGACGATGCAGGGGCGGAAGACGTAGGGCTCGACCTCGCTGCCCGTCAGCAGCTCCTCGAGCAGGCCCTCCAGCTCCGCCTTCTGGGCCGAGTAGTAGAAGCTCTCCGAGCCGCGCGCCGGCACCTCCTCGGTCAGCGGCTGCGGGTTCTCGGGGTGGAAGCCGTAGGCGGCGACCGAAGAGGCGTAGACGAGCCTTTTGACGCCGGCGGCGATCGCCGCTTCGAAGACGTTGCGGGTTCCCTGCAGGTTGACCTCACGCGTCTCCTCGCGGCTGCCGAAGATCGCGAAGGCAAGGTGGACGGCGACGTCGACGCCGTCGAAGAGCGCAGCCAGCGCCCCGCGGTCGAGGATGTCCCCGCGCCGGTACGAGACCTTCCCCCAACCCTCCTCCAAAGGATCAAAAGGCCGCCGCGCCATTCCCAATATCTCCCCCACATCAGGACGCCGCTCCAACTCGGCCATCAAGGGCTTCCCAATCTCCCCAGTAGGACCCGTCACTGCCACCTTCAACGCCATCAGCCCATGTTACGTCGGGAGGGTCGGGGGTCCTCCTCAGGACACTCAACATCGAGCCATAGCGAGATGTGTCCGGAGGGGGACCCCCGACCCTCCCCCCTACGCAGCCGGAGTGACCCGATACGCGTCGAAGACCGAATCGACGTTCCGGAGTCGGCTGATGCAGTGCTTCAACTGCTCGGTATCGCCGACCTCGACCACAAACCTGTTTTTGACCATCGGATGGTTGGTCGTGCAGGAGGCGCCGATGATGTTGATCCCGGCCTCCGAGAAGGTCCGCGAGAGGTCCTCGAGGAGACGGGTGCGGTCGTAGGCGTCGATCTGCAGCTCGACCCGGTAAGAGGCCTCGTTTTCGCCCTCCCAGCGGACCTCGACGAAGCGCTCGGGGGCGCGTTTCAGCGCCTTGACGTTCTTGCAGTCGGTGCGGTGGATGGTGATCCCGCGGCCGAGCGATACGTAGCCGGCGATCTGGTCGCCGGGGACCGGGCGGCAGCACTTGGCCAGCCGCACGGCGACGTTGTCGGCGCCCTTGACGATGATCCCGTAGTTGGAAGCCTCCTTGGTGCGGCGCGCCTTGTCCTCGCGTCCGAGCGGCGCCCCGGGCGCCTCCTCCTCGACGCCCTCCCCCGCTTTCAGACGCTGCATCAGCTTGTTGGCAGCGGTCTTGGCGGAGATTTTGGCCTGGCCGATGGCGATGTAGAAGTCGGTTCCTTTGCGGAAGCCCATCTCGCGGATCACGTCCGCCAGGAGGGCCGAGCCGGAGACTTTCTGCATCGGGATGCCGCGGGTGCGCAGCGCTTCCTCGAGTTTCTCGCGACCATCGCGCTCGGCGTCCTCGCGCCGCTCCTCTTTGAACCAGGAGCGGATCTTGTTGCGGGCGCGGTTGGTCCGGACCAATTTCAGCCAGTCGAGCGAGGGACCGCGCTTCTGCTTCGCGGTCAGGACCTCGACGATGTCGCCCGAGCGCAGCTGGTAATGCAGCGGCACGATCGAGCCGTTGACCTTGGCGCCGACGCAGCTGTGCCCGACGTCGGTGTGGACGGCGTAGGCGAAGTCGAGCGGGGTCGAGCCGGCGGCCAGGTTCTTCACTTCCCCCTTCGGGGTGAAGACGAAGACCTCGTCCTCGAAGAGGTCGACCTTCAGCGATTCGAGGAACTCGGCCGGGTCCTGTTCGCCCTCGGTCTCGACCAGCTGCCGCAGCCAGGTCATCTTCTCCCGCCGCGGGTCGCCGTTGGTCCCCTCTTTGTAGGCGACGTGGGCGGCGATCCCGTACTCGGCGAGCTTGTGCATCTCCTCGGTCCGGATCTGGATCTCGAGCGGTTTGCCCTCGGGTCCGATCACGGTCGTGTGCAGCGCCTGGTACATGTTCGCTTTCGGCATCGCCACCCAGTCCTTGAAGCGGCCCGGCAGCGGCTTCCAGAGCGAGTGGATGACGCCGATCGCGCCGTAGCAGTCTTTGACCGAGTGGACGATCACCCGCATCGCGGTCAGGTCGAAGATCTCGTTGAACTCGCGGCCCTTCTTCGCCATCTTCGTGTAGATCGAGTAGAAGTGCTTGGCGCGACCCGAGATCTCGGCGTCGATCCCCACTTGATCGAGCTCCCGCGCGAGGAACTCCCCCGCTTCGGAGACGAAGTTTTCGCGCTCCTCGCGCTGCTGGGCGACCAGCTGCTTGATTTCTTTGTACTTGCGGGGGTGGAGGGTGGCGAAGGCCAGATCCTCGAGCTCCCATTTGATCGCGTGGATCCCCAAGCGATGGGCCAGCGGGGCGTAGATCTCCAGGGTCTCGTGCGACTTCAGCGTCTGTTTCTGCTTCGGCAGGGCGCCGAGCGTGCGCATGTTGTGGAGCCGGTCGGCCAGCTTGATCAGGATCACCCTGACGTCGGTGGCCATCGCCACCATCATCTTCCGGTAGTTCTCGGCCTGTCGCTCGTCGCGGCTCTCGAAGGTGATCCCGGTCAGCTTCGTCACCCCGTCGACAAGCTGGGCGATCTCGTCCCCGAACTCGGCTTGTATCTCCTCGAGGTTGGCGGTCGTGTCCTCGACCGTGTCGTGCAGCAGCGCCGCGCAGAGAGTCTCGGTGTCGAGCCTCATCCCAGCGCAGATCTGAGCGACCCCGACCGGATGGGTGATGAACTCGTCCCCCGAGTAGCGTCGCTGGTCGGCGTGGCGCTCGCAGGCGAAGTCGAATGCCCGCTCGACCCTGGCGCGGTCGATCGTCGTCACCGCCACCGCGGTGGCGCCGCCGCCGGAGGCGCTGCTTCCGTTGCCGTTGCCGAGCTCGCTCGCAGCCGAGTCGAACTCCTCGATCACCGCGAAGAGATCGGCGAGGAGTTCCTTGTGCTCTACGGCAGTTTGGGTCTTGCGAGGAATCGCTGGGCCTCCGAAAGTCTGTCGCTGTAGGCACGGAAAGCAGCTGAGCGCTGCAGATCCGTCCTCACGGAGGATACGACCCGGACTACGCCTGCGCCGCCCTGCGGCGATCCCTGCAGCAGCCCGAGCTCGCGGAGGACGCGGAAGCGCCGGGCCGAAGCCTCCGGGCAGAGCGGATGGCTGCCGCTCCCGGCGAGAGCCTCGCGCAGCCGCTTGCCGCGGCTGTCGCCGGTCCGCCGCAGCGCCCGATATGCGGCCGCCACTCCCTCCCGCGTCGGCCATTGCTCGGCCAGCGTCTGGCCGGCGAACTCCAGCTCGGCCTCGGTCCAGGGGGCGTGGAGGAAGCCCGTGCCCCCGATCCACCCCGCCTCGGCTCGCGCTTCGTCTCCCTCGCTGCGAGGCGGATCGACGAGCACGACGTGCTCGAAAGCCTCGACCAGCTCCGGCCGCCTCTCCAGCGCCGCGTAATCCGTCAGCGCCAGGCCCGAAGAAGCACGGCTCACGAGCCGCCCGATCTCCTCGTCGGCGCAGCGATGGCAGGCGATCAGCGCCGCCCCCCCGTTGAAGCGAGCAAGCCCCGTGGCCCCGTTCGCCAACGCCGCCCGCCGTGAAGCGTCGGCGCAGACCGCCAGCACCCCCGCCCCACTCGAAACCAGCTCCGCCAGCACCACCGCCGCCGGCGCGTATCCCCCCACCAACTGCCGCTCCGTCTCACCAGTCCGCGATTTTCCTTGCTCTACAAGGTTTTTCGCGGACTCGGCGGTTGGGTCGGCCGACAGCTCAGCTTCGAAGCGGGACCACCAGGCGGATTCGTCGCACGTGCACGTGTGGGGAAGCACCGGCGTCTCGGCCTCAGGACCATCGGAGTCTGGCTCCTCGAGCGGGTGAAGCTCGCGGAGGACGACCCGCGGCTCGACCGAGCCGTTCCAGTGGTTGATCTCCAGGCGAACGCTGGCGTCGAGCACGTCCTCGTCCTCGACCCCGAGGCTGGAGCGGCCGAAGGCGACCCCCAGCGCCCGGTGGGCCCCGCTGTGGAGGCTGAAGCGGGCGTGCTTGCCCTCCCCCATCGCACGCACGTCGCTGACCCGCGCCGAGGGGACCAGCAGCCGCACGCCGGGGTTGCCCATCCCGAACGGAGCCAGCTGCTGAAGCTCTTCCGCCAGCTCCAGCCCGAGACCGACCCCGCCGACGATCGCGTCGACCCTTTCGGTCCACACCAGATCCTCGGGCGCAAGGACTTCGTTGGCGTGGGCGGCGAAAGCCGCTTGGAACCTCGCGACGTTCTCGGCCCTGATCTGCAGGCCCGCTGCGGCCCTGTGGCCACCGAAACCCTCCAGGTGCTCGGCACAGGCCTCGAGAGCCCCAAGCAGGTCGAAGCCCGGAATGCTTCGTCCCGACCCCCGCCCGCTTCCTTCCGGGTCAAGCGAGATCACGACCACGGGACGCCGGTGCCGCTCGACCATCCGCGAAGCGACGATTCCGACCACCCCCGGATGCCAGTCCTCGCCGGCAACCACGAACCCGTGCGCCTCCCGCAGCTCCTCCGGCAGCTCCCTCCGCGCCGCCTCCGCCGCCGCGTCGACCTCCCGCTCGGTCGCCCGCCGCTCCGAGTTGGCTCTGCTCAACTCGGCGGCAATCGCCTCCGCCCGTTTCTCGTCCTCGGTCAAGAACAGCTCCACCCCGGCATCAGCCCGGTAAAGCCTCCCCGCGGCATTGATCCGCGGCGCCAGCCGGAATCCGAGATCGCTCTCGTCCAACCGCTCCGGCTCGCATTTCGCCGCCTCCATCAGCGCCCGCATCCCGGGACGCAGCCCGCGCCGAATCTCCGCCAATCCCCGCCTGACGAGCGACCGGTTCTCCCCCACCAACGGCACCACGTCCGCCACCGTCGCCAGCGCCACCAAATCCAGATCCCGCTCAGGGGCAGGCTCCCCAGGACCCACCTCGCCAGCGGGTCCTGGGGAGTCCGCCTCCTCCCGAAGCGCGCAAGCCAGCTTCCAGGCCACCGCGGTCCCGCAAAGCGACTCGAAGGGATAACCAGAGACTTCCGGATGCAAGATCAAGCAGTCCGGCAGCTCACTTGCCCGCTGGTGATGGTCCGTGACCACCACCTCCATCCCCAACTCCTGGGCGAGCGCAACCTCGGCCACCGACGTGATCCCGCAGTCCACCGTCAGCAGCAGCTCGGTCCCCCGCCCGGCCAGCCGCCTCACGTTCCCCTTCGAGAGGCCGTATCCGTCCTCGACCCGGTTGGGGATGAACCAGTCCGCCTCGGCCCCGAGGCCACGCAGCGTCGAGACCATCAGCGCCGTCGCGCAGACGCCGTCGACGTCGAAATCACCATGGACGGTGATCCGCCGACCCCCCGCGATCGCGACTCGGACTCGCTCGACCACCTCCCCCATGCCGTCGAATGCCGCCGGCGGATGGGTCTCGTCGGCCGCCAGGAACGCCCGCGCCTGCTCCGGCGTCCGGTAGCCCCGCCGCACCAGCGTGACTGCAACCGGCTCGCTCACGCCCAGCTCGGCGGCGAGCGCGTGCGCCTCCGCGTAGGAGTAGGGCTCGACGGCGAAGGGGCTGGCGGTTCCAGGCACGGTTCCAGGCTAGGAAGCGCGGCGGCGGAACTTCACGGCGCCGAGAACCCGAAGGTGCGGGAAATCCCCGGCCGGATCAGTCGAGGCGCTCTTCCGAGCGGATGCCCACCGCGTAGACGACCGCCAGCCCGATCAGGGTGCCGGGAATTGCGATCAGCGCCGTCGACAGATCGGTGTCGCCGAGGCTTTTGCCACTCACCTCCTGAACGATCATCCCGAAGACGATCGAGCCCAGCACGGCGCCGAGGAAGGCGCCGACGATTCCCTGCCAGAAGCGGTCCGGCAGGAAGACCGTGAAGTGCCAGAGGGCGATGCCCATGATGAAGAAGACGACCAGGGCCATCAGATGCCTGCCTTCGCGGCCGTGTGCGCCCGGGGGCGGTCGTGGCCAAGCAGATCAAGGACGCAGGGTGCAGCCTTTGGCGGCGCCAAAGGCAAACCCGAGGACGCAGAGATGCGCAGTGCCACGGGCGTCAACCGGGTGTGCAGGGTCGCGGAGGCAGGCATCTCTAGCGGCTCCTCCCGTGCTTGCGTCGGGCCTGGCGGCGGGCACGCCGCTCGGCGTTGCGCTGGCGCCGCTCGACCGAGGCCGCGGCGGCCGCCTCGGTATCGCCGTTGTCGCACGAGTTGGCGCCGTTGCCGGAACCCTCCTCGCGCTCGACCGTCGCCACCGCGCTTGGCGCAATCTCGGCCCCGGGAGCCGGCACCTCGACCTCGGCCGCGGCTTCGCCTTCGCGTTCGTCGTCGCGGCCCAGCTTCGCGGTCTCGATCTCGTCGGCATAGGCAGGCACCCGCCCCCCCTCGACTTCGGCGATCCGCAGGCGGCGGCGGACGAAGCCGGGCTCGCGTTCCTTCCAGGCGGTGAGGACGGGCGAGGCGATGAAGATCGAGGAGTAGGTGCCGGAGGCGATCCCGACCAGCATCGCGAAGGCGAAATCCTGGAGGACGGCGCCGCCGAAGACGAGCAGCGAGGTGACCCCCAGCAAGGTCGAGAAGCTGGTCGCCAGCGATCGCGTCAGCACCTCGCTCATCGAGCGGTTGACGATCTGCGAGAAGGCGGCCCGCGGCATCCGCGGCACGTTCTCGCGGATCCGGTCGAAGACGATGATCGTGTCGTAGATCGAGTAACCCAGGATGGTGAGGAAGGCGGCGACCGTACCGCTGCTCACCTCTTTTCCGGTCAACGAGTAGACGCCGGCGGTGATCAGGATGTCGTGGAAGATCGCGATCAGGACCGGCACCGCGAACTTCGGGTCGAAGCGCAGCGCCACGTAGCCGCAGATCACCAGCAGCGAGAAGATCAACGCCTTCAGGGCGCTGTTGGCGACCTGCTGCCCGAAGGTCGGACCGACGCTGGTGCTGTCGAAGCCGTCTTCGACGATCCCGAATTCCGACGCGAGCGCGTTCTGCACCTCGCGCACCTGGTTCGGTTCGAGCTGGTGGGACTGGATCTGGAAGACGTCCTTGCCGGGGAAGCTCTTGTCGCTGACGGCCTGGATCTCCTCGCCGCTGATGCCCGCCTTGTCGAGCGCGCCGCGGACACCTTCCTCGTCGGTCTTCGCTTCGACCGCGACCGTGATCCGCGTCCCCGACTCGAAGTCGATTCCGAAGTTGAGCTGCTTGGTCGCCAGCGCGAAGCCGCCGATGAGCAGGATCATCCCCGAGATCGAGAAGAACCAGCGGCTCGCGCCCATGAAGTCGAAATGCCAGCGTTTGCCCTCGCCGGCGGCGCCGAGGACGCTCGGCGAGCGCAGCAGCCGCGAGCGGCTCATGCTGCCGAGCAGGGCCTGGGTGAAGACGACCGCGGTCAGCAGCGAGACGATCGTGCCGACGCCGAGGGTGAAGGCGAAGCCCTTGACTCCGGCGGTGGCGAGGACGAAGAGGATGAAGGCGGTCAGCAGGGTGACGACGTTGGCGTCGATGATCGTGCTGATCCCGCGTTTGTAGCCAGCGGCGATCGCGCTCGACATCGAGCGTCCTGCCCGCACCTCCTCCTTTATTCGCTCGAAGATGACGATGTTGGAGTCGGCGGCGACACCGATCGTCAGCACCAGGCCCGCGATCCCGGGCAGGGTGAGGGTGATCGGGATCAGGTCGATCAGGGCGAAGAAGATCACCGCGTAGGCGCCAAGGGCGATCGAAGCGATCAGGCCGAGGAAGCGGTAGTAGATCAGCAGGAAGAGGATCACCAGGGCCAAGCCGACGATTCCGGCTTTGACGCCCTCGTGGAGGGCTTCGCTGCCGAGGGTGGCCGAGACCTGGGTCTGGCTGATCAGCTTCAGGTTGATCGGCAGGGCGCCGATCTGCAGCGTCGTCGCCAGTTCCTGCGCTTCGCCGACGCTGTTGAAACCGCCGGAGATCTGGGCTCCCGTGCGCCCGTCGATCCCGTCGGGGTTCTGTTCGAAGTTGATGATCGGCCGGGTCTTGACTTCGTTGTCGAGGATGACCGCGAAGTGACCGGAGAGGAGTTCGGCTTCTTCGGGGCTGACCGCGCCGATCGTCCGCGCCTTGCCGCGCTGGGCGATCTCGCGGGTGACTTCCTGGAACGCTTCACGGCCCGAGTCGGTGAACTGGAAGCTGACGGCCGGTTGGTTGGTGGTGGGTTCGTAGATCTGTTCGGGGTTGGTGATTTCGTTGCCGCTGAGGGCCGGTTTGTCCTTCAGCGCGAACCAGCCCGGTTCACCGTCTTCGATCACCTGGCCTTCTTCGTCGACCGGCAGTTCCGAGACCACCACGGTCCCCGGCGGCACTTCGAGGACGATCCCGTCTTTCGAGCGTTTTTCGCCGGTCGGGCTGACGTATAGGTCTTTTTTCGCCAGCTCCGGCCCGGCGAGCGCTTCAGCCGGTTCGTTCTTGTCGAACAGGTAGTAGCGGGGCCGGGCGATCGAACAGTCCTGGCAGTTTTCGACCGGTTCCTGTTCGGAGGCGAGTTTGACCGCGTCGTAGGCGGTCGGGTAGGCGCCGGCGAAGATCAGCCTCTGGACTTCTTTTTTGTGGACGTTGCGGCCGGCTTCTTCCCAGCGCTTTTCCGATTCTTTGAGCGTTTTTTTCGGCGGTTCCGCCCCCGGCTTGCCGCCGATCGACTTCTCCGGGCCGATCAGGTTCGGCTCCCAGTCGTAGTAGTAGAGCTGAGCGGTGGTGCCGACCTGCTCGGCGGCGCGGTTGGCGTCGGTGACGCCGGGCAGGCTGACCGTGATCTGGTCGGCGCCGAGCCGCGCGACCTCGGGCTCGGAGACGCCGAGCTTGTTGATCCGCTGTTCGATGATCGAGATCGAGTCTTCGATGTCTTCGCCGCTGACTTCAGCCCCGGCTTCGGTCGCCTGCCCCTGGTAGATGAGCTCGAGCCCGCCCTGCAGGTCGAGGCCGAGCTTCGTCTGCTTGCTGGCGATGACGATCCCCGAGATCGCCACCAGCCCCAGCACCAGAAGCAGGACGAGCAGATGGCCGCGCCGGGTCCCCATCCGCTCAGCCCTCCGGGGTGAGGACGAGGAGGAGGCCGCCGTCGTCGTCGTAGGCCGGGAACACGTCGGCCACAGCCTTCGCCGGCAGGTCGCCCTCCGCGTTCACCGAGACGCGCTTGCCGAGCGAGCGCACGCCCCACTCCAGCGAGGTCTCGATCGGGTCGCTGACGCCGTCGCCGTCGGTATCCGCCTCGGCGCCGCCGTCGCCGCTGTCGATCCAGTCGAGCCCCAGCACCTCGCGGACCGGGCGACCGATCACGTCCTCGTCGGTGAGCCCGGTCAGCTCGAAGCTGCCTTTGCCGGCGTCGATCACGCGTTCCTGCTTGTCACAGACGAAAAAGGCCGCATTCGGAGCCGGATAATAATCGTCGAGTAATTCGAAGACAAAGCCGAAGCCGCATTTCGAGCAGCCCTTGGGACGGGTGCTGAACCCTGCGGTTCGCTCCC
>Ga0207661_10001531_pt1 | contig 15695 bp, 12 predicted proteins | sample KBSC713LmetaG_FD_184337 | JGI IMG/M metagenome (GOLD analysis project Ga0207661, IMG submission 184337) | Corn rhizosphere microbial communities from Kellogg Biological Station, Michigan, USA - KBS C7.1-3L metaG (SPAdes) (version 2) | ecosystem: Host-associated > Plants > Roots > Rhizosphere ...
CTCATCCCGGCTGGTTGCGGGGTCGTCGGCCGGGACTTCCAGCGTCGCGAGCCATTCGGCTCGGGTGACGTTGTGCCGGTCCCCGAACGGCTCGCCCGGCTCGCCCGCGTAGCGCAGTCGTCCCCGCCGGTCGAGCACCACGACGGCGCCGGTGAGGTCGAAGTTTCCGACCGCTCGAGCGGCCACGACGATTGTGCAACCAGTGTCGTGGCCGATCGTCGCCAGCCGGGACATCAGGTCCCGATCGCTGCTGACCGCGTAGGCCCCGGCCGACTCGAAGACCACCAGGAGCGCTGGTCGTAGCATCAGCTCACAAGCGATGGACAGCCGCTTGCGGTCGCCGTCGTCGAGGGCACGGACCTGCCGGTCGGCCTCGGTCGTGAGGCCGACCCAGGTGAGCATCTCATCAAGCCGATCGTCATCGGAGCCGGCGAGAGTCTCCCGCACAGTCAGGAGCCGATGCAGGTCATCCGTGGCCGGCACCCAGCGCACCGCCGGGTTGCCTTTGCGGCTCGACCCGCCGATCCGTACCGCACCGTGGTCGGCCCGGTATCCACCAACCATGAGCCCGAGCAGCATCTGAGTCGCGTTCGGATTCGGGCTGAATACCGCGACGAACTTCCCGGCGGCGACCGACAAGGAGACGTTGTCGAGCAGCGGTTGGCCGCCTCGGCGGACGCTGAGCTCGGCGCACTCAATCGAAAGTCCGCGGCCACGACCCCGGGAGTTGGGGCTCGGGACGGTAATGACCTGCTGGCCCACGGTGAACTGCGTGCCGGGCTCCCGTACGGCGGACGTTACCGGCTCCCCGTTGACATAGAGATCGCCGTTGCCTGCGGTGATCCACCACGCCCCGCGGCTGTCCATTTCAACCCACGCATGTCCGGGCACCACCCCGGGCGCGTCGACGACGATCTGGGCGTCCGGGCCGGCGGGCGTTCCCGGCGGTACGACGACGTAGCGCCCGGCACCGCCCGGCGGCGGGCCCGACGGCGCTCCGGGCGAGTCGCCGGCGATCGGCCCGGTTGACCAGTTCCGCGGCGGCGGCTCGCTGTAGGGCTCGGCGCTCAAACGCACCTCGGCCCGGTCGGCGACCAGTTCAACATCCTCGCCGTCGACCGGTCGGCCGTTGATGCGTAGCTCCGGTGGGCATTCAGCGGGTCCGTTGTGAAACCGCCACGTGCCGAACTCGGAGACAAAGTGGCCAAGGCAGGCTTTGAAGTCAGGCGGGTTGGTGGAGACCTTGAGAACGCTGGCGTCCATCCACAGGTAATGCGGATCCTGCTCGGGGAGTCGGCGCTCGCCGTCGTCGAAGATCAGCAGGAGCGAGCTCATCAGGGTCCTCCAATCACCAGACTCAACGCCCCCAGTCCGAGGAGCACGGCCATCACCGCCGCGATCAGCAGTACGGTGATGCCGAAGCGGCGTGGCTCGACCGTCGGCGGCGCGAGCGTCGACCGACGCGCCGCTGTCGTCGGTTGTCTCGGCCGTCGGTATGCGTCGGGTACCCACCCACTGGACGGCCGCGGAGCGACCGGTGGGCGATCGAGAATGGTCGGCGCCAGCGGCGGCCCAGGATGCCAGGGGCTCGGGATGATGACCTCCTGCTCGCCCGGTGGTGGTCCCACCGGCGCGCGGCCTGTCCACCGGATCCAACGGCCGGCCAGTCGACGCCAGTTCTCCGGGCTGAACGGCTGGCCGGCAGCGGTCTGCGTGATGAGCGCCGCGTCCCGCGCGTCGATCACCGTGGTCAGCTCCACGTGCGGAATGGTGCGCAGCGAGAATTTGTCGAGCAGGATCCAGATAGCGACCCACGCCAGCTTCATGAGGTCGAGCTCACGGCTTGGATGCGCCCTGGGCAACACCTCACGCATGTATTCCGGCGCGGCGGGCGGCCCAACCGCGCCCCACGGACCGATCATCACATCGCAGTCGACAAAGTACGCTCCCGAACCTCTCGCTGTGCACAGGATGTTCAGCTCGCGGACGTCGTTGACCAGCACATCTTTGCGATGGAACCAGAGCAGGATGTCTGTGGCGTAGCCGAGCGCGCTCGTCTTGACGTGGACGGTCGCGCCGGCGATGACGTTCCCGCCGGCGCTACGACGCACCAGGTTGGCGATGGGGTGCGGCCGGTTGAGCCCGTCGGGGTACATCGGCCGGAAGTATTCGTTTGGCGCCCACGGAAGCAGGACGCCGAGGAGAAGTCCGTTCTGGCGGACCCGGTAGCGCGGCCACGCCGCAATCGTGTCGAGGTGCTGGCGCTCCTCGCCGGACAGCCGGTGACGCCAGTCGATCAGTCCGCCGAGCGCGTTCTGGTTCGCCTCGGCGCGAAATTCCTCGGAGTACTCCTTGAACACGTATCGCTCGCCGGCATAGGTGCAGTTCCACATCGTGGAATTGCCAGCATCGCCCCAACCGAGCCGCCGCAGCTCACGCAGCTCGGCTCGCTCCACCCAGTAGCCCGTCAACGAATCCATACCGACACAGCCGCTCGGTCGTCGTTGAACCTCGAGTCGTCAAAGTTCACCTGGTTCAGGAAGTCGGTCGGGGAGGGCGGCTTCCGCCAACGGGCCGCGAGTTCCTGCGCCACCGGCGAGTTTCCGCGAGTGGCGAGGGCGGTGGCGAAGCCGTCGCTCGCGATCGTCACGACCGTCCCGGGCTGCACTCGGGCCGAGTTGGTGCGGACATCGCAGTGGCCGGGCAGATGCCGCGTCACATTCTCCGCGTCGGACCGGCGTTCGTGGTGCAGGACCCGCCAGGCGCCGTCTTGCAGAAGCCAGGCTTCGGAGTCGCCGATGCCCCACGTCGAGACGACTGCCCCGTGGGCATCCGGACGGATCTCGGCGATCACCAGCGTGGTCGCGCCATCGAGCCCCTGGTGCGCGGCGGTCTGCTCGATCGCCCGGACGACGTGGTGAATCATCGCGGTCGGGTCGTCGTTCGGCTGAAGCCGCTCGGCCAGGTCAAGCGTCTGGTCGACGACCTCGCGGGCGATCTGCCCCGAGTCGGCCTTGGAGCCGAGGCCGTCGGCGACGACCGCGAAGACGGCCCGCCGATCCTCGTTCCACGCCACCCCCGCGACATCCTGTCCGGCCGTGCCTTCGTAGGCGTGACTGCGCCCGCGGGCGGTCGCGACCCGGATCGCGACTCGGAACCGGCCGGCGGTGCGGGCGCCGTGATACACGGACTGCTGCCAGGCAGCCTCGAGGAGCACCGGGCCGGTCAGTCGCGGGTCGGCCGTTGGCATTGCCCGCGGGATCTCCGGGCGTGATCTTCCGATCTTGGGGACAGGGAAGCGGCGACCTTTGGCCCACGGCCGCCTCGGTTCGGTCGGCTCCGCGGGCACCGGCGCGGTCGGCGCCGGTCGTCGGCGCGTGCGTGTCGAAATGACCTCCTGACCGGTCGGCAGCTGGTGTACGGGTATCCGCCGCCGATGTGCCCACACCACAACGCCGAAAAGGATCGTCACGAAGATCGCCAGCACGAGGATGATGACAGCGGTGTCGGTCATGGTCGGGGCCCCACGATGCGCTCCATTCCGTCCGGCGTCCGGATGGTCAGGAGTCCCGAGCTTGCCGACGTCGCAATGCTGCTCTCGATCGCGCTGACCACGCTCTCGGCCAGCTCTCGCAGGTTGTTGGTCCGCTCGGCGATGAACGCGTTTCGCACTCCGTCTGCTTGGCCGGTAGCCAAGTGGTACAGCGTGTCCCGGTCCGATCCGGGCAGCCCGATGGCGACGATCCGTGCGCCAATCGGCTCGTTCACCAGCTGATCACGGTGAACGATCCACTCGGACAGCTCCTGGTCGTTGTTTCGGGCGAACGGCCTTCCGTCGGTGATGAAGAAGATCCACGGCGCGGCCACGTCGACCACGTAGTTGTCGCGGGTGCGATCCAGCTTCACGGCCCGAACGTCGACCTTGTGTTGCTTGGCCAAGAACCTGAGCACCGCGGCGTAGTCGGTGCCGTAGCCCTCCTTCGCCTTTCTGATCGACGCGGCACGGTCGAGCGACGTCATCGGCCGGAGCGTCTCGGCATTGTCGTTGAACGCGACCACGCTCGCCGCCGCCAGGCCGTTGATCACGGGATGGGCGGCCAGTTGTTGCAGCATCACCGGAATGAGCCGCTCGAAGTGCGCCTGCGCGTTGCCGTTTCGCCGCATGGACTCCGACGTGTCGAGTACCAAATAGATGAGGTAGGTCCGGACCCGTGACTGTTGCGCCCCGTCCGGGGAGTAGCTCGTCGTCACTCGTAGCCCCCCGACGCATTGGGCCGGGTGAACTCCTGGGTCGGCGCCTCGGCATCGAGGTCGACCACCCGGTGCTCGCGACCGGCTGGCTCCCACCCTGGACTGGCCGGGCCGATCGCCGTGCGCATGAGGTGGTTTTCCAGTGCGTCGATCAGCTCGTTGCGACGCTCGTCGTAGTTGGCACGCTCGATCCGGTCGGTCTCGTCGATGCGTTCAAACTCCATCCGCCGCTGCAAGTCGTGCTCGTGCCGGACCACGTCGCTCCACTGCGCGCTGCGGTCGATCTCCTCGTCGGAGCGCATGTTCTGGACCCGTTCCTGTTGGCTGAGGCGCTTCTCCAGAAGCCGGTCATACGTGGTGTGGCCGTTGAGCACCTTGAGGATCACGGGCAGCGCGTCGACGATGATGAAGAAGATCCGGATCGCCCACTGGGTGATCCGCACATAGCCGTTTTCGGAAACCAGCTCGTCGAGTGTGCGGAAACGCTCGAGCAGGCCGACCCTGCCCTGTCGCGCTCGAACCTCGTCGAGATCCGCCTGGATCTTCGCGTTCACGAGCGTGGCGTAGTTGTTGCGCGCGTCACCGAGTTTGGTCTGTACGTCGGTGATCTGCCCGTTCAGGTCGCTCAGCTTCTGACCGTTCTCGTCGATCTTGTGATCGGCGCGGTACTGGTCGGCCTCGTTGCGCAGGCGCTTGCAGTTGATGCCGGCCCCGAACTTGCCGGTCAGGCCCTGGCCGGGCGTGCCGTTGCATTCCATGCGGGCGAGTTGCTCGAGTTCGGCGTACTTCTTCGCGTCGTCGCCCACGGTCGTGTTGAGCGCATCACGCTGCGTGGTCAGATCGTCGAGCTTGCTTTGCAAGGCGTCCGGCGAGTCGCCGCCGAGCGACAGCTTGAAGCCCTGGCACTTGGGGTCGTGGGCGGCGGGCTGACTGGCCTCCGGAGTGCCCGGAACCGGGTTGCAGATGCGCAGGTTGCTTTCGCGGGTCGTGATCTCCTGCTGGCGGTCCTTGGCCACCCGTTCGTTGATGGCGGTGTTGTAGACGCCCAGGAGGAGCGGCTCCGCCAGGATCACCCCCAGTGCGATCGACAGCCCGAGCCGCGGCAGCAGTTTGCGCCAGGCGCGACCGACCTGCCCCATCGAGGTCGAGGACATCAGCCAGCGATCGAGGCTGATGATGAACAGCCCCCACACCGGCACCGCGAGCGGGATGAAGAGCTCGAATCCGCCAAACACCCAGTACAGCGCCGCGGCCATGGACAGCATCGCCATGATCGCCGTGCCCACGACGACCCCGCCCATCGAGGTGTATTGGGCTCGCTCGCCCGGAACGAACGCCAGGATGTCCTCGCGAACGCCGGTCGCCAACCGCAGGACTCGGCTCAGCCCCCAGCGCGCCGGCGCCGGAGGTGGCGGCCGCAAAGGCCCGTTGTCGTACTCGTTCTCAGGTTGTCCCATGACTCTGAGTCACCATCCAAGTCAGCTCTCGTACCGGTCCCGGGGCAGGCTGTCGGCGCCGTCACCGAACCGGTCACGGTCAGACACATCGAAGTTGGCGGTCTCCTCGGGTGACCGTCGCGGACCGGGGACCCAGCCGTTCTCGTCTTGAACGTTGAGCGCGACGTCGACCAGCTTCACGACCATCCCGGGGATGTGCGGCGGCTCGAGCTGGTTGCGAGCGAACATCCGCGCGAGGATGCGCTGTCCTACCTCGGGGTTGCGCCCAGCGTCCTCGCGAACGGCGAGCATGCGCAGCTTCGCGTCGTCCAGTAGATATCCGCGCAAGTTCGCCCGGACGTCCCAGCACCCGTTTTCCAAGACCCGCACCGGGTCGATGACCCGGCAGTTGTAGACCGCTCGCAGCGTCAGCCGGCTGGCCGAGTTGACCGCCGACAACGTCGCGACAGCGGGCACTTCCTGAGCCCGGGTCAACACGACGGCGACCATCGTCGCTTTGACCACTACCTCCGAGCCGAGCATCTTCGGCCCGGCTGGAGCGAGCGCAAACCGGTCGTTCGTCTGGAACACGAAGACGGAACCGCGGGCGAGTTCGGGGAGATCATCGATTCGGCGGCGAGGCTGACGAAGCAACCGGGATGGGACCGGGTCCAGCTGAGCCGATTCGACAACCGGAAATCGCGCGTCCGGGTGGACGACATCGAAACCGGAGGTGGGCTCCAGAACCAACACAGCGGCCTCATCTCCGAGAGTCGATCAGTTGAGGTTTGCCAGTTCCTGACGGACACGCTGCCCGCGGACCGCACGCCCTCCGCCGAGCGGCGGGGCGGTTCACTCGTGCGGTTGAAAGGCGGATCCGCGAGACGTCGGTCAGACGACGGCGACCTCACAGCCGGTGCTGTTCAGCGACCAGACGGTAGTGCCGATCCAAGGACCCCAGGCAACTCCGACGGACTGGAGGCATCCGGATCCAGGGGCGGAAGTAAGCTCAACCAACCCACCGCTGTACCAGAGGAGTCTTCGCATGCTCGATCGGGAGACGATCGACGGCCTGTTTCCGGCCGACCTTCCGGAGCCCGCGCGCTGGGAGGAGCGATACCCCGCCCGCACGCTCGTCGAAGGCGCCAAGGTCACCCGCTTCGGGCCGAGCCCGACCGGGCACCTGCACATCGGCGGGGTCTACACCGCGATGCTCGACAAGGATCTCGCCGTGCACTCGGGCGGCACCTACCTCGTCCGCGTCGAGGACACCGACCAGGCGCGCGAGGTCGAAGGGGCCAAGGACCAGTTCGGCCGCGCGTTCGCCTACTTCGGCATCGAGCCGCTTGAGGATGAGACCACCGGCAACTACGGGCCCTACCTGCAGTCCGAGCGGTCCACGATCTACCAGACCTACGTGCGCCACCTCCTGCGCGAGGATCTGGCCTATCTCGACTTCGCCACCCGCGACGAGCTGGCCGAGATCACCGCGGCGCAGCAGGCTCGCAAGGTTCCAACCGGATACTACGGGCGCTGGGCGACCTGGCGGGACGCCTCCGCCGAGGACGTCACGGCGGCGCTGGCCGAAGGCCGGCCGTACGTCGTGCGGTTCCGCTCGCCGGGGCGGGCCGGTCGCCGGATCGAATACATCGACGCGGTCCGCGGCCGGATCGAGATGGAGGACAACTACAACGACGTTGTCATCCTGAAGAGCTCGGCGCTGCCGCTGCCGCTCCCGACGTACCACTTCGCGCACGCCGTCGATGATCACCTCATGCGCATCAACCTGGTGCTGCGTGCGGAGGAGTGGATCTCCTCGGTCGCCGTGCACCTGCAGCTCTTCCGGGCGCTCGGGTTCGAGCCGATCGAATACGCGCACATCGCCCAGCTCCTCAAGCGTGAAGGCTCGAGCAAACGCAAGCTGTCCAAGCGCAAGGATCCGGAGGCGTCGGTCGACTTCTACGTCGAGTCCGGCTATCCGGCCCCGGCCGTCCTGTTCTACCTGCGCGGCCTGGCCAACGCCCGGCTGGCCGAGATGCCGCTGGCCGACGCGCTCGCCGCACCGATCCGGGTCGCCGAGCTCAGCTCGTCGGGGGCGCTGGTCGACCTGACCAAGCTCGACGACATCTGCGCCGACTACGTGGCCGACATGTCCGGGGAGGAGATCCTGGAGGCCGTCCGGACCTGGGCGCTCACCCACGACGCCGAGCTGGCCGCCGTGCTGGGACAGGACCGCGACGTCGCCCTGCGGGCGCTCGCGATCGAGCGCGGGCCCGACGTCGCCAACCCGCGCAAGGACCTCAAGAAATGGGCCGACTTCCGCGCGGTGTACGGGTACTTCTTCACCGCGTTCTTCCAGCCCGCCGTCGACGTGGCCGCCACGATCGTCGATGCGACCACGAGCAGCACCCTGCTGACCGACCTCGCCGAGACCTACCAGGAGATCGCCGACGGACAGGAGTGGTTCCAGCAGCTGCGCGACCTGGCCGGCCGGCACGGCTTCGCGCAGAGCCCGAAGGAGTTCAAGGCCGAGCCCGACAAATACAGGGGCTCGATCCGCGAGGTCGCCCAGGTCGTGCGCGTCGCGCTGACCGGCTCCACGCGCAGCCCCGACCTGCACGCCGTCGCCATCGCGCTGGGCCGCGACGAGGTCATCCGCCGGCTGTCAGCGCTCGCAGACGGTTGAGCGACGCCCGCGCGGTGACCAGCCCCGGCCGGTCCCGCGCGGCCCGCAGGTCGGCCAGGCGGGCCAGCCAGGCCAGCACCTCGGCCAGCGGCGGCCCGCTCGACGTCGGCGCGTCCTCGGCGAGGAACGGCTCCACCAGCTTGTGCAGGTGATACGTCGAGGCCGCCCCGTGCGCCCGGCACACCTCGAGGAACAGCGCCGCGTGCCGCGGCTTCTCGAGGATCGCCGCGAGCAGCGACGGATACGACAGCGCCGCCCGCAGCCGGCCCTGGTCGGCCGGTGGCACATAGGGATACTTCTCCGTCATCACGTGCAGGTAGAACGGATCGTCCGGCCGGCAGAGCCCGAGCAGCAGATCGATCTCGTTGACGGCGGCCAGATCGCCGGCATTCGCACCGCGATAGACAACCCCATTCACCGTGTACGAGGTGAAGTACGGCCGAACGTGATCGGCGAACTGGCCGGGGTCCAGCGACTCGTGCAGCGTCCGGTTCACCCGCTGGACGTCCTCGAGCGCGGCGCGGGCCGATTCGAAGAGGTACGCGGCGATCGGGCTGTCGACCCCGACCGACGGGATTTCGCGCAGTGCGTCGGCGGCTCGCCGGTACGCGAGCACGCCGATCCCGTTCTGGGTCACGAAGAGGTGGTCGTCTGGGAGGTCGGTGAAGGTGCGATAGCCGAAGAGCACCTGGTGCGTGAAGACGTACCGGGGAGCCACGCCGAGCGACGCCCCGAGGTAGGCGGCCAGCGACCGGACCGGGTCCAGATCCGGGCCGTCGACGCCGTGCCGGGCGCAGGCGCCGAGCAGCATCCCGACCGAGCCGAGTCGTCGATATCGGTCACCGTCGAGCGGTCCAGCGGCGAAGGCGGCGCCGCGCAGCAGAGCGGACGGCGAGCCGGTACCCCGCTCCAGCCCAGTGTTGATCGCCACGAACTCGTCGGCCAGCCACCGCTCCAGCTTCTCCATGGCTACGATGCTGATCGAGCCAGTGGTCCGGTTCCAGGTCCACAGGAAGGGCGATGAAGTGGACCAATCGAGTGCCGGCGCCGACTTCCTCCAGCTGCGGCCGCACGAAGCCCCGCCCAAGGGCCTGACCGACTGGCTGGCCGACGCGCTTCGCCGGGCGGTGGCCGACGGGCGGCTGGCCGCCGGCACGCGGCTGCCGGCCACCCGCGTGCTGGCCGGCGAGCTGGACGTCTCGCGGGGCGTGGTCGTCGAGGCCTATCAGCGCCTGGCCGAGGAGGGCATCGTGAGCGCCCGGACCGGCGCCGGCACGGTCGTCACGCCGCTGATCACCGGCCCGCGGGCGCCCACCCGCCCGGCCGAGCCGGGGGCGCCGAGCGTCGAGATCGACCTCTCGCCGGGCGTACCCGACCTGTCCGCGTTCCCGCGAGCCCGCTGGCTCAAGGCCGAGCGGGCCGTGCTGGACCAGCTCAGCACGGCCGACCTGGGCTACGGCGACCCCCGCGGCGCCCCGCGACTGCGCTCGGAGCTGGCCGGTTGGCTCGCCCGTACGCGGGGAATACCGGCGAACCCGGAGGAGATCGTCGTGGTGTCCGGGGTGGCGCAGTCCTTGGCGCTCCTCTGGCACCTGCTGCGCGCGCGGGGCGTCACCGACGTGGCCGTCGAGGACCCTGGTTCCCAGGGAGCGCGCGATCAATTGGGCACCTGGGGGCTGCGGCCGACCCCGGTCCCGGTCGACCGGCACGGTATCCGCGTCGATCGGATCGCGGCCGAGCACGTCGTGGTCACCCCGGCTCACCAGTTCCCGACCGGCGTCGTGCTGGCCCCGCACCGGCGGCGCGAGCTCCTCGAGTGGGCGCGCAGCGGCGGGATGGATGGCCGGCTCATCGTCGAGGACGACTACGACGCCGAACACCGTTACGACCGGGCGCCGGTCCCCGCGCTCCGCGCGTCATCGAGCGAGCTCGTCGCGTACACCGGAAGCACTTCGAAGTCGCTCGCCCCGGGGCTGCGGCTGGGCTGGCTGATCCCGCCGCGCCGGCTCCTCGGCGACGTGGTGGCGATCAAGCACGACACCGACCTCGGCTGCCCGGTCATCCCGCAGCTGGTGCTGGCTCATCTGATCGCGACCGGCGAGCTCGATCGGCACATCCGGCTGATGCGGGGACGGCACCGGCTCCGGCGAGACGCGCTCATCGCGGCGCTGCGCGAAACGCTGCCGGCCGCGCGCGTGCACGGGGTGGCGGCCGGCATACATCTGCTGGTGACGTTCGACGGTTCCGCCGTTGACGATCGGGCGCTGGCGCGGCGCCTTGAGGACGACGGGATTCGCGTGCACCCGTTGAGCCGGCACCGGATCGGCGCGGGCGAGTCGGGCCTGGTGCTGGGCTACGCGGCGCACCCGCCCGACCGGCTGCGGGAGGCCGCGAAACGCATCGGCACCGCTATCTCGCAGCGCCGAACCAGCGGGACAGGGCGTCGGGCAACGAACCCTCCCCGCGCCACGCCGCCAGACCGTCGGGGCGGACCAGCAGCGGCTCGTCGTCGGACTCGATGACGTCGACCCGGTCGGCCCAGCCCCCGCCGCCGGCCCCCGGCCAGGTCTGGCGCGACTGGATGTTCGCGCGGACGGTCGGCGCGCGCCGGATGCTGCTGCGCCACCGGGATGGGGCTCGGCTGGTCGCCGGGAGTTCGCCGACCCCCCGCGTCCTGGCGGAGCTGGACGCCGACGTCGCCACGCTGGCCGGGTTCGGCTTCGCCCCGGTGGAGGCGCTCGGCGCGATCATGTCACTGAGCCACTACGTGATCGGCTTCGTTCTGCAGGAGCAGGCCGTCCGGCGACGACTGGTCGAGGCCGGGTTGGATCCGGCGCTACCGGACGTGTCGGAGCGGCTGGTGCGGCTGCTGGGGGAGGTGCCGGCGCCGACTCTGCGCGAGGCGTTCGCGGCGGGCGGCACCCCGATCGGCGACGCGGCGTTCGAGTCGGGCGCGCGCCTGATCATCGCGGGCCTGACGACCGCCAGCGCGCGCGACCGGCCGATGGTCCCTGACCACGAGGTCGGACAGGTACGAGTCGAAGAAGCGCCGACGACGGGCCGTCCGACCACTCCGGTCTTGCCGAGCCCCTGACTCCCGATCTGCCGCGAGATCGACTTTCGTGCGCGCATCAGAAGTGCGGGTTCCGGGTAAGGGGTACGGATCCGTGACTTCGCTGGAGGGCGGCCGTGCAGAAGTACGTCTATGACTTCGCTGAAGGCAACAAGGACATGAAGGACCTGCTCGGGGGCAAGGGCGCCAACCTGGCCGAGATGACCAACCTCGGTCTGCCCGTGCCACCCGGCTTCACCGTTACCGCCGACGCGTGCCGCGCGTACCTTTCGACCGGCCAGGAGCCCGACGGGCTGGCCGAAGAGGTCAGTAAGCATCTGGAGGCGCTCGAAAAGAAGATGGGCAAGCGCCTGGGCGACCCCGCCGACCCGCTGCTCGTCTCGGTGCGATCCGGTGCCAAGTTTTCCATGCCCGGCATGATGGAGACGGTTCTGAACGTCGGCCTGACCGACGAGAGCGTCCAAGGCCTCGCCGAGCAGAGCGGCAACGAGCGGTTCGCCTGGGACTCCTACCGGCGGTTGATCCAGATGTTCGGCAAGACCGTCTGTGAGGTGCCCGGCGAGGCCTTCGAGCGGGTCCTCGACGAGGCCAAGCGGGCCAAGGGCGTCGAGAACGACGTCGACCTGGAGACCGCGGATCTCAAGGGACTGCTCACCCAGTACAAGAAAATCTTCAGCGAACACACCGGACGGGAGTTTCCGCAAGATCCCCGCGAGCAGATGGACCTGGCGATGCGGGCCGTGTTCTCGTCGTGGAACGCCGACCGGGCCGTCCTGTATCGGCGGCAGGAGCGCATCCCGGCCGACCTTGGTACCGCGGTCAACGTCGTCGCGATGGTGTTCGGCAACCTTGGCGACGACTCCGGGACCGGAGTCGCCTTCACGCGCGACCCGGCCAGCGGCTCGCAAGGCGTGTACGGCGACTACCTGGCCAACGCCCAGGGCGAGGACGTCGTCGCCGGCATCCGCAACACCGTGCCGCTCGAGGATCTCCAGAAGCTCGACAAGCGCAGCTACGACGAGCTGCTGTCGATCATGGCGACGCTCGAGGAGCACTACAAGGACCTGTGCGACATCGAGTTCACGATCGAGCGCGGCAAGCTCTGGATGCTGCAGACCCGGGTCGGCAAGCGGACGGCCGCCGCCGCGTTCGTCATCGCCTGTCAGCTCGTCGACGAGGGCGTCATCGACCTGGACGAGGCGCTGCGCCGGGTCACCGGCGACCAGCTCGCCCAGCTGATGTTCCCGACGTTCGACCTGTCGAAGAAGCCCAAGGAGATCGCCAAGGGCGTCGGTGCGTCGCCCGGCGCGGCGACCGGCAAGGCCGTGTTCAGCTCCGAGAAGGCCGCCGCCATGGGCGAGGACGTGATCCTCGTCCGGCGCGAGACCAACCCCGACGACCTGCCCGGCATGATCGCCGCCCAAGGCATCCTGACCAGCCGGGGCGGCAAGACCTCGCACGCGGCCGTGGTCGCGCGGGGCATGGGCAAGACGTGCGTCTGCGGCGCCGACGAGCTGCATGTCGAAAACGACCGCTTCGCCGTCGGCGACGTCGAGGTTAACGAGGGCGACGTCATCGCGATCGACGGTACGACCGGCAAGGTGTACCTGGGCGAGGTGCCGGTCCAGCCGTCCGACGTCGTCCAGTACTTCGAGGGTGACCGCAAACCGGACGCCGACCCGCTGGTCAACGCCGTCCACCGGCTCCTGACCCACGCCGACGAGCGGCGGCGGCTGAAGGTCCGCACCAACGCCGACACCGGGAAGGACACCGCCCGGGCCGACCGCTTCGGCGCGCAGGGCATCGGGCTGTGCCGGACCGAGCACATGTTCCTCGGCGACCGGCGCGCGCTGGTCGAGCGGCTCATCCTGGCCAACGGCACCGAGGAGCGGGAGGCCGCGCTCGCCGAACTGCTGCCGATGCAGCGCGGCGACTTCGAGGAGATCTTCCGCGCGATGGACGGCCGGCCGGTCACCGTCCGGCTGATCGACCCGCCGCTGCACGAGTTCCTGCCGCCGCTGGAGGAGCTCGCGGTGAAGGTGGCCGTCGCCGAGGCCAAGGGCGAGGACCCGGGACGGGACGAGAAGCTGCTCGCCGCGGTGCGGCGGATGCACGAGGAGAACCCCATGCTCGGCCTCCGCGGTGTCCGGCTCGGGCTGGTCATCCCGGGGCTGTTCGCGATGCAGGTGCGGGCGATCGTCGAGGCGGCCGTCGCGGTCAAGGCGGGCGGCGGCGACCCGCACCCGGAGATCATGGTGCCGCTTGTCGGGGCCGTGCAGGAGCTGGAGACCGTCCGTACCGAGGCCGAGAAGATCATCGGCGAGATCGGCGGCGAGCTTTCGGTGAAGCTCGGCACCATGATCGAGGTGCCACGGGCGGCGTTGACGGCCGGCGACATCGCCCAGGCGGCCGACTTCTTCTCCTTCGGTACGAACGACCTGACGCAGATGGCCTGGGGCTTCTCCCGGGACGACGTCGAGGGCGCGTTCTTCTGGCGCTACCTCGAACTCGGCATCTTCGGCGTCTCCCCGTTCGAGTCGATCGACCGGGACGGGGTCGGCCGGCTGGTCCGGATCGCCGTCGAGGAGGGTCGCGCCGCTCGGCCGCACCTCAGCGTCGGCGTGTGCGGCGAGCACGGCGGCGACCCGGAGTCGGTGCACTTCTTCCACGAGGCCGGGCTGGACTACGTGTCGTGCTCGCCGTTCCGCGTGCCGGTCGCCCGGTTGGAGGCCGGGCGAGCGGCGATCGGCTAGCCGACGCAGAACTCGTTCCCCGACGGATCGCGCAGGACGGTCCAGCGGTGGCCGTATTCGTCGTGGTCGGCCACCGGCGGGTCACGGCCGGGTCGCGGGCGGCCCAGCACCGCGCGGATCTCGGCCAGCGGCAGGTCGAGCGCCCGCAGGTCCCGGATGACCGCCGCGTCACCGAGTCGGGTGACCCGGTAGCCGCGATAGCCGGTCCGCGGGTCGACCATGGCCGGTTCGAGCAGCCCGGACTCGTGGTAGGTGCAGCGTGTTGGCCGAGATGAGCGTCGCCCGCGAAAACGCCCCGATCGGCAGGAGATCATCCACCCGATCCACTCTGAACCCTCACCCTGCCTGAAGGTCAAGGAGCGCGTAGGGTGAGGCCCTCTGCCAGCCCGTGATACCGGAGGTTTGTATGGGCAGCCGGTGGTACTCCGTGGTCGTCGACGCCTTCGACCCGGGGCGCCTGGGGCGGTGGTGGGCCGAAGTGCTCGACTACCACATCACGCACGAGGACGAGGAAGTCGTCGCCGTCGCGCCGGCTACCCCGGAGCACCCGGCGCTGGTCTTCGTGAAGGTCGACGACCCGAAGCTCGGCAAGAACCGGCTCCACATCGACCTCAACCCGGACGATCGCGACGCCGAGGTCGAGCGGCTGGTCAACATGGGCGCCCGGCACGTGGACGTGGGCCAGGGCGACGCGGTGGACTGGATTGTGCTCGCCGACCCCGAGGGCAACGAGTTCTGCGTGCTAAGGGCCTTCTAGCCGTAGCCTGTCTGCCATGTCAATCACGGACGACCGTCCCGAGGACCCGGACGCGCCTCCCGAGTTAGCCGTCGACACCGATGGCGAGGCGGCGGTGAACTTCGCCAGCGTGTTCCGGTGGTCGATGGCGGCCGCGCTCGGGCTGCTGACCGTCGGCATCCTCGCGTTCGCCGTCTACACGGTCCGCGCGGTGCTCGTGCAGGTGATCATCGCGATGTTCATCGCGGTGAGCCTCGACCCGGCGGTGCGCCTCCTCATCCGGCGCGGGGTCAAGCGGTCGCTCGCGGTCGGCATCATCTTCGTCATCACGCTCGCGATCCTGGTCGGCTTCGTCTGGTCACTCGTGCCGCCCCTGGTCCGGCAGGCCACCGACCTCGTCGCCAACGTGCCCGACTACGTCAAGACGCTCTCCGCCGAGTCGAAGACCTACCGGGACATCGCCAACCGCTACGGGCTGACCCAGAAGATCACCGACTACGCCGCCAGCCTGCCCGGGCTGGTCGGCGGCGGCGCGCTGGGCTTCCTGAGCGGCGTGTTCAGCGCGGTGCTCAACGTGCTGCTGGTCGTCGTGCTCACCATCTACTTCATGCTGGACCTGCCCCGGCTGCGCCGTGGGATCGTCCGACTGTTTCCGCGCAGCCGCCGGCCGCGCGCGGCCCAAGCGGTCAACGTGGTGGTCGACAAGGTCGGCGGCTACATGATCGGCAATTTGATCATCTCGCTCTTCGCCGGCGTGTCC
>Ga0207661_10001535_pt1 | contig 15689 bp, 11 predicted proteins | sample KBSC713LmetaG_FD_184337 | JGI IMG/M metagenome (GOLD analysis project Ga0207661, IMG submission 184337) | Corn rhizosphere microbial communities from Kellogg Biological Station, Michigan, USA - KBS C7.1-3L metaG (SPAdes) (version 2) | ecosystem: Host-associated > Plants > Roots > Rhizosphere ...
CAGGCACCACTCGATGTCCTGGGGGCGGCCGAAATGTGCTTCGACCCGCCGGCCGAGCTGTACCAGCCGCACGACCTGCCCATCCGTCAGCGCGGGCTGCTCCTGCCGCGCCCGCTCGATCGGCCGGACCTGCGTCCCGCCGGCCGGCGACGGGCGCACGGCCCGCTGCTTGGCGGCGATCGTCTTGGCGACGACCTCATCGTCGCGCACCTTGAACACGTCCGCGTTCACCAGGCCGGACACCAGTGCCTCGCCGAGGCCGAAGCCGGCCTCCACCGAGGCGACCCGCCGGTTGCCGGTGACCGGGTCCGCCGTGAACAGGACGCCGGCCGCCTCCGGGAAGACCATCTGCTGCACGACCACGGCCATCTGGACCGCACGGTGGTCGATGCCGCCGCGCCGGCGGTAGATCACCGCCCGCTCGGTGAACAGCGAAGCCCAGCACCGGCTGACGTGCTGCAGGATCGCGTCCGAGCCGACCACGTTCAGGTACGTGTCCTGCTGGCCCGCGAACGAGGCCGCCGGCAGGTCCTCGGCGGTCGCGCTGGATCGCACCGCGTAGGCAGCGCGGTCGCCGAGCTCAGCCAGAGCGCGGACGACCGCCGCCGCGACATCGCCGGGAATGGTGCGCTCTTCGATCGCTTGGCGGATCTGCGCACTCAGTGTGCGGATCGCCTCCCGGTCATCCGGATTCACCCGGGACAGCTCACCGAGCCGATCGTCGATCCCCGGTACGCCCGCGACGACCCGCCGGAAAGCGTCCGTGGTGACGCAAAAGCCGGGCGGCACGCGGATGCCCGCGATCCGGGCGAGCGCCCCCAGGTGTGCGCCCTTGCCCCCGACGGCCGCGGCCTGCCGCTCGTCAACGTCGCGCAGACCCACCACGTAGCGTTCGCCGCCGGGCAAGGTCATTGACGGCTTGCCAGGTGGCCGGCGAGGTGATCGATCACCTCACGTGCGTCGTCCTCGATGCCGTGGATGAAGGTCGACTTGCGTCGGCGCAGCACGGGCAGGCCCAGCACGTACAGGCCCGGGCTGGCGACCAATCCGCCCTCGTGGTCGAGCCGGCCCTTCGCGTCGAGGACGGGCACATCGAGCCAGGTGTAGTCGGGCCGGAACCCGGTGGCCCACACGATCGAGCGGATCTCGCCGCTGCGCAGATCGAGCTGCAACCGCGTCGACTCCGGCACGCGGGTCGGCGCGGGGCGCTCGGGTAGACCGGCTTCACCTTCGACGGCCGCGTCAAACGTGTCCAGCAGGCGTTGCATTTTGAGGTCGGCGAGCGCGAACACGTTGCGGAGGCCGCCGGAGAACAGCGCCCGGCCGTCCCGCACGGCGGCGAAGCGGCCGACCAGGTTGACGCCCATCGCGGTGAGCGCGTTGAGGTCAAGGGTGGCGCGCTCGGGGGTGCCGACAAGCTGTGGTGAGGGCAGCCGCCGGGCCCGGACGAGGTCGTCGACCTCGTCGTAACGCTGATCCCACACACCCGACGCGTCCATCCACCACAGCACATCGCGGCCGCGATAGGTGCGGGGCAGCCGGACGTGCTCCCCGACCGACAGGGTTACCGGCCGGCCCGATCGCTGCAGTTCCGCCGCGAGTTGCACGCCGGTCGCCGAGGCGCCGACGACGAGCACACCGCCGTCCGGGAGCTTTTCGGGTGCGCGGTAGTCGAACGGCGTCACCTGTTCGACCGATGCCGGGACCGCATCATGCACCGGCGGCAGGGCCGGCCGGTTGCACGCGCCGCTGGCGATGACCACGGTCCGGGCGTGAATCTCGCCACGGCTGGTCGTCACGCGGTAGCCGTCGTCGGTGCGCCGCACCGAGCTGACGTTCGTGCCCGTCCGGACCGGGGCGCCGGAGAGGATGGCGAAGCGCTCGATGAAGTCGATCACTTCGCCCATCGTCAGGTATCCGTCGGGATCCGGGCCGGCGTAATGCTGACCGGGCAGGCGGCACAGCCAGTTCGGCGTGAGCAGACGCAGCGAGTCCCACCGTTCTCGCCGCCACGAGTTGGCCACTTCCCCGCGCTCGACCACGACGTGGTCGATTGAGCGTTCGGTGAGAAACCGGCTCGCCGCGAGGCCGGCGTGGCCGGCCCCGATGACGACGGTGGCGACGCGCTCGATGGTCGGATCCCCCATTCAGGCGATGTTCGGCGGACTTCGACGGTGACGTTCGTCGGGTTGGTGAGCGCGTCGAAGACGGCCGAACGCTTCTGGGACTGGGCCACCAGCGCCTCGATCTCCTGCTTCGACGCGTCGGCGTCGATGTTGAAGGTCACCTTGATGTCGTTGAACCCGTTGCGGACGTCACCGTCGACACCGAGGATGCCGCGGATGTCGTGCTGGCCTTCGACCACCGACTCGACGGAGCGCAGCTGGATCCCCCGGTTCTGGGCGACGGAGGCGACACCCGCGGTGAGGCAGCTGGCCAGGCCGACCAGAAGGTACTCGATCGGCGTGATGCCGTTGTCCTCGGCCGCGAAGACCTCGGGGTGGTCGGCGTCGAACACGGCCTCGGTCTTGTGGGTCTGCTCCGCGCCGAGGCCGAAGAACTGCTGGATGCGGGTGGTGCTGTGCACGCCGTGCTGCCATTTCGACGAGGCCCGCCAGGTAAACTGGGCGGCCTCCGGCGCGTCCTTCAGGACGTTGCGGGCGTCGAGCAGTGCCTGCACATTGACGCCGTTCTCAACCGTGGTCATGTCGGTGTTCTCCTCTGCATCTGCCATAATCCCGATCGGGTTGGTCGACAGTACATCGGCCGCGCGGCGCGGGCTATGATCCGGGCCATGGGATCAGCCTCGACACGCGTGGCCGGTTCGGTCGGCGTCGTCGAGACACAATACGTCGACCTGCCCGAGCCGGTCCGGCTCGACTGCGGACAGGACCTCCATCCGGTCCGGGTGGCCTACGAGACATACGGCACCTTGTCTCCCGGTCGGGACAACGTCGTGCTGGTCTGCCACGCGCTCAGTGGTGACGCCCACGCCGCCGGCCGTTCGAGCACACTCGCCGAAAGCACCCGCGACGGATTCGGGGCCGAAGACCGCGACGGCGCCGCCGGCCGGGGCCTCGGGTGGTGGGACGGAATGATCGGTCCCGGCAAGGCGTTCGACACCGACCACTTCTTCGTCGTCTCCACGAACCTGCTCGGCGGATGCCGGGGCACCACCGGGCCGTCGTCGTTCGACCCGGCGACCGGTCGGCCCTACGGACCGGACTTTCCGGTTATCACCGTCGCCGACATGGTGCGCACGGAACGGGCATTTCTCGACGTCCTCGGCATCGAGCGGCTGGCCGCGGTGGCCGGCGGCTCGCTGGGCGGGATGCAGGCCCTGGAGTGGGCGGTGCTGTTCCCCGACCAGGTCGATGCCGTCGTGGCGATCGCCAGCACGCACGCGCTGCACCCGCAGGGTGTGGCCTGGAATGCGATCGCACGTGAGGCGATCATGCGCGACCCCGCCTGGCAGGGCGGTCGCTACCACGGCTCGGGTCAGGGGCCCGACGCCGGGATGGGGGTGGCGCGCATGGTGGGCCACGTCACCTATCTGTCCGCGGTCGCGATGGGTGACAAGTTCGGCCGGCGGCTGCAGGACGCCGACGACGTCCGCTACACCATCACCGAGCCGGAGTTCCAGGTCGAGAGCTACCTGCGCCATCAGGCGGCGACGTTTGTCAGGCGCTTCGATGCCAACACCTACCTCTACACCTCACGCGCGCTGACCTATTTCGATCTGGCCCGCCAGCATGGCGGGGGTTCGCTCGCCCACGCGCTGGAGGGCGTCACCGCGCGGACGCTGCTGATCGCGTTCAGCTCTGACTGGCTCTATCCGCCGTCAGCGTCGCAGGAGATCGCCGAGGCGCTGCGAGCGCTCGACAAGCCGGTCGAGCTCCGGGTGATCGACGCGCCATACGGCCACGACTGCTTCCTGCTGGAGGAGGCGCGCCAGATCCCGATCATCCGCCGTTTCCTGGGCGTGGACTTTCCGGGGAGAGAGGCACCATGAGCGATCCGTCCTTCCGCGCCGAGGAGGCGCACGCCTTCGGCTTCGAAACCCGGCAGCTGCACGCCGGGCAGCGACCCGACCCCAACACCGGCGCCCGGGCCGTGCCGATCTTCCAGACGACCAGCTACGTCTTCGAAGATCCCGAGTCGGCCGCGGCGTATTTCAACCTGCAGGAGTACGGCAACACCTACTCGCGCATCATGAACCCGACCGTCGCGGTGTTCGAGGAGCGGGTGGCCAACCTCGAGGGAGGCAGCGGCGCCGTCGCCTTCGCCAGCGGCATCGCCGCCCAGGCGGCCGCGCTGTTCACGCTGCTCCAGCCGGGCGACCACGTCGTGTCGTCGTCAGCCCTCTACGGCGGGACGGTCAATCAGTTCAAGCACCTGCTGCGGAAGATGAACGTCGAGCTGACGTGGGTGGATCCCGACGACACCGATGCGTGGCGACGGGCCGTGCGGCCCAACACCAAGGCGTTCTTCGGCGAGACCATCGGCAACCCGGCCGGCAACGTGCTGGACATCGAAAATCTCGCGGCCATCGCCCACGAGCACGAGCTGCCGCTCATCGTCGACAACACGTTCGCGACGCCATACCTGTGCCGCCCGATCGAGTGGGGCGCCGACATCGTGATCCACTCGGCGACCAAGTTCATCGGCGGCCACGGCACCAGCATCGGGGGTGTCGTTGTCGAAGCGGGCACATTCGACTGGTCGAACGGGCGCTTCCCGGTCGTCGCCGACCCCTCGCCGGCCTACCACGGCCTGCAGTTCCACGAGACGTTCGGCACCTACGGCTACCTGATGAAGCTGCGCGCCGAGACCTTGCGAGACCTCGGTGGCGCACTCTCGCCGTTCAACGCGTTCCTGTTCCTGCAGGGGCTGGAGACGCTGTCGCTGCGAATGGAACGTCACGTCGCCAACGCTCGGACGGTCGCGGCGTTCCTGGAGTCGCACGAGCTCGCGACCAACGTCACCTACCCCGGCCTGCCGGGCAGCCGATACCGTCCGCTGGTGGAGAAATACCTGCCGCTCGGCGCCGGTGCGGTGTTCTCGTTCGACTGCGCCGGCGGCCGCCTCGGCGGACAGGATCTCATCCGCGGTGTCACGCTGTGGTCCCATCTGGCCAACGTCGGCGACGCCAAAAGCCTGATCATCCACCCGGCCAGCACGACGCACCGCCAGCTCAGCGACGACGAGCTGCGCGCGGCCGGGGTCGCACCGGGCACCGTCCGGCTGTCGGTCGGCACCGAGTCCGTCGAGGACCTCACCTGGGACCTCGAACAGGGCTTCGCCCACGTCGCCGCGTCGGCCGACAGGAGGGTAGCGGCGGTATGATCGATCTTGCGCAGTACCAGGATCCGCTGACGATCCAGCGGGTCCTGCACGGCGCCCGGACCATCGCGATCGTCGGGCTGTCCAACAACGAGCTGCGAGCCAGCTACTTCGTCGGCTATTACCTGAAGCGGCACGGCTACCGGGTCATCCCGGTGAACCCCCGCGCGAGCGAGATCCTCGGCGAGACCAGCTACCCGAGCCTGCGCGACGTTCCCGAGCCGGTGGACATCGTCAATGTCTTCCGCGCGCCGGACGCGTTGCCGGACATCGCCCGTGACACCGCGGCGATCAAGGCCGGCACCCTGTGGTGCCAGTTCGGCGTGATCAACGAGCAGGGCGCCCGCATCGCCCAGGACAGCGGCATCACCGTGGTCATGGACCGCTGCCTGAAGGTCGAGCACGCCCGCTACGTGGGTCGGATGCACTGGCTCGGCTTCAACACGCAGCGCATCACGTCGGTCCGCGCCGGGCTCCAGTAGCGCACTCAGGCGGTGCCGAGAAACTCGGCCCAGCCGTTGGCCGGCTTTTGCCCGACCCGCAGCGTGCGGAGTTTGTTCAACACGGCCGGGTCCTGCGCGTCAAGCCAGTCGACCAGCTGGCGAAACGACACGAACCGCACGGAATCATGCTGGGCCATCTGGCGGGCGGCATCGGCGACCGCATCCATGTAGATGCCGCCGTTCCATCGTTCGAAGTGGTTGCCGATGACGAGCGGCGCGCGGTTGGTGGTGTATGCACGCTGGAAGCCGGCCAGGAACGCGTCGCGGGCCTGCTGCTGCCATTTCGTGCGCATGCCGGGGTCGCCGTTGGGCGTCCGCGATTGGTTGTACATCATGTTGTAGTCCATCGCGATGACCTCGAAGCTGTGCCCCGGGAACGGGATCTGCGGCATGGGGAGGTTCCAGAGTCCGCTGGTGAACTTGGCGGGCCAGGTCTGGGTCCCGGTTCCGGAGCTGTCGTAGCGCCAGCGCTGGACCCGCTTGGCCTTCAGCAGGTTGGCTTGGCCCTCAAGGCACGGCGTACGCCCGCCGACCAGTTCTTTCGCGTAGTCGAATGGCAGCGGCGGCAGGTCGGTGAATCCGGTATTCGTCCGCCACTGGGACACCATCCCGATCGCCTGGTCGATCTCGCTGTCCCAGTCACTGGGCGACCAGTCCCGCACCCCGCCCGGCCCGCAGAAGTGGCCGTTGAAGTGGGTACCGATCTCGTGGCCCTCGCGCCAGGCGATGCCGACCTGCTCGATGGTCGCGTGCACCGACTGGTCGGACAGGTAGCCGATGGCGGACGCGCCGGCCTGGTGGCGCGGCGGCTTGTAGACCATCCGGTTGCGTTCGGGCAGCGTGTAGATCCCGGACAGGAAGAAGGTCATCGAACCGTTCAGCTGCTGCGCGAGGCCACGGAACCGGCTGAACAGCTGGGCCGCGGTCTCCCCGGCGCCGTCCCAGGACATGACCACGAACTGCGGCGGTTCCTCGCCCGGGGCGAGGCGCTGCGGGCGCGGCTGGTGTGGCTGGGGACCGGTGTCCTCGGTACTGCCGTCCCCGATCAGCTTTCCTGACGGCGTTGGCGACGTGCTGGGCGACGCACCGGCGACCGGCTGGGCCGCCGGCCGCTGCGGGCCACATCCGGCCAGGGCGGTCACCGTCGCCCCCATCGCGGCCCCCAACAGGGCCCTCCTGCTGATCGCCATCGCGGCCACCCCGTGCCCTCGCCGTTGCGGATTGGATGCCAGTCAACGTACGAACTCGGGACCGGGGTGGAATCACCGTTTCGTGCCATGAACGTGGACCCCGGGCAGTGGCCGTGCCCGGGGTCCGCGGTAGTGAGCCCCTAGCGCTGCAGCGTGAGGAGACCGGGCCGGTATGGCAGGAGGCCGTAGTCACCGCCGGAGCTGGGACTGCGTCCCTGGTACAGCAGCTGCAGGTTGCACGCGTCGACGGTCATGGTCTGATCGGGGTTGTTGCGGACGAGATCGCCGTGGCTGATGTCGTTGGTCCAGGTGGCGCCGCTGTTGGCCTTGCCGGCGAAGGGATTGCTCTCGGTTGCCGCCTGCGCCGTCCACGACCCGGAAAGACTGGTTGCCGTGAACGAGCGGAAGTATCTCCCGTTGGCGCCGATCGCCTCGACGATCATGAGGTACTGGTTCTGGCCTTGCACCTTGTACACCTGGACGGCCTCGAACAGGTTGTTTGTCGAGTCGCTCAGGATAGTCGTCGACGACGAGCCGAAGCTGCTCGGGAAGTTGCCGATCGGCATGCTGGACCGGTAGATCTTGCCGTTGTCTCCGGCGAAGAACAGGTACATGTTCGTGCCGTCGCCGATCAGCGTCTGGTCGATGGGCCCGGTGCCGGAGCCGGAAATGGTTCCGGAGAAGAGTGCGCTCGGGGATGACCATCCATTCGCGTTGGTGGGGTCGCTCGAGGTCCGGTACACGAAAGCGGTCGCGCCCCACTGATAGGCAAGTACCCAGATGTTCTTCGGGGCGAAGTAGAACAGCGTCGGCGCGACGGTGGACGAGGACATCGTGTTCTGGCTGGCGCCGGCCATGTCGGACCAGTTGGTGAAGAGGCTGAAGTTCATCGAGCCCCATGTCGTTGCGGTGTCGTGCGTCGTCGCGTAGACGAGATGCCGGCCGTTGTAGACGACGTTGGTGAAATCCTTGAGCGAGACCCAACCCGACTTCGGGTTCGCGAGCGACCCGGTGGACGTCCATCGGTACGTGGAGGGAAGCGCGCACGCCCCGCCCGTCGAATTGTTCACGAAGGAAGCGTCGTCGACGAAGAAGCTGTCGGTGCCGGCGACCGTCTCGACATAGAGCGTCGCGGACGACAACGTCCCGGTCCAGGAGACGGTTGTGGTGCCGCTCAGCTGGGTCCAGCCGGATGCGTTCACCGCACCCTGCGCCAGGGTGAGGTAGTTCGTCGTCCCGTTGGCGGTCAGTTGCAAGGTGACCTTGGCAGTCGGCGTTCCGCTCTGCGTTCGCACCCAAATGCTGGTCGTGAAGCTGGCGCCATTCGCGAGCACGGATGTCACGCTCTGGGCGGTCCCGTTCCACGAAGCCGTGCGACCGGTGCGCAACAACGAACGCGCGCCACCATGGACCACACTCGTGCTCGACGCCAACGTTCCGGCCCCAAAGGCCGACCATCCGGTCGTGCCGCCCTCCATGTCGGCGTTCGTCAGGAGGTTTCCGCTCGCCGCGGCGGCCTCATTCACCGGTACTACCACCAGCAAGGCCAGTGTCAGGACGAGCGAGAGACCGATCCTTTTCCTGTGCATGTTCATACTCCCGATCGCTATTGCATCGATGCGTCGTCGATGGAGAAGTTGTCGGTGCCCGAGGACGTCTCCACGTAGAGCCGCGCCGAGGTCAACGTCCCGCTCCAGGACACGGCGGTTGTGCCGGTCAGCTGCGTCCAACCGGCGGAATTGACAGCGCCCTGCGCGAGGGTCAGGTAGTTGGTCGTCCCGTTGGCGGTCAGCGCCAGGGTGACCTTGCCGGTTGGCGATCCGGATTGGGTCCTCATCCACACGGTCGTGGTGTAGCTCTTGCCGTTGGCCAGCTTGGCGGTCAGGTCCTGGCTGGGGCCGTTCCACGCCGCGGTGCGGCCGGAGCGCAGCAGCGAAGCCGTGCCGCCGTGCACGACGCCGGTGTTGGTGGCGATCGTCCCGGCGCCGAAGACGGACCAGCCGCTCGTCCCGGATTCGATGTTGCCGTTGGTCAAGAGGTTCCCGCCGGCGCTCCCGCCATATCCGGCCGCGACGATGTTCGCCTGCACCGAATTGTCGGTTGCGTCGGACGGGTAACCGGCGACGATGGCCCCCTCGTAGAACGTGCCCAGGCTCTGATTGGTGTTGGTGGCGCAGCAGTCGCCTCCGCTGCCCAGTACGATCGCGCCCTGTCGTCGCATCGGGTTGTACCCGCGCGGGAGCGATCCACTGTAGAGCGTCGTGAGGCCGCCCGACTGCGCGTTGGCGCCCTTGAGCGCCATCTGGGTCGTGCCGTTGTTCTTCAGCATCGCGGTCACGAACCGGTTGGTGAAGGCCCGCTGGTTCGAGTTCCACGTCGTGCTGCCGCCCGGGAACAGGCCGAATTCCAGGTCGGCCTGCACCCACGGCCCGGTGCCCGAGCACCCGCCGAACCAGCAGCTGGTGCCGAAATAGATCGCGTCCATGGCACCGGCGCCATCGGCCTTGCGGTCGGTCTCGCTGTTGCCATAGTCAAAGCAGCATCCGCTGTTGACGTGCGTGCCACTGGTCACCATGTAGGCCCCCTGCGGCGCGCTCCCGAGCGGCATGCCCGACGAAGACCCGTTGTGCCAGTAGCTGTTCCCGGGATTGATGTAGAGCGAGTACACCTTGTTCCCGCCGGACGTGATCGACTCCGAGGTCGCGTTCGCGGGGGTGTCCTGCCCCCCGGCCCCGCCGGGTCCCTGGTAGGCGAGATTGTTGCCGCGCCCGGACTGGTCATAGATGATCGTGATGACGCACGACGTCCCGGCGCAGAACGAGTCCTGCGCCGCGGCGTTGGCGTACCCGCCGGCGGCGAGCGTGGTGATGTTGCGGGTCGTGCTGTCTGAGTTGCGCCGCACCTGGTACAGGTTGCCGCTGTAGGCGCCGTACAGGGCGCGGACGGTGCTGTGCGCCGCCACGCACGGCGTGCCGCCGGCGGCATAGATGTCGCAAGGACCCTGGGTGGCTGCCAGCGACGGCGTGGCCGGGCCGGCAATGGCGCCAGTCAACACCAGCGCGATCGCCGTGCCGACGGCGAGTCGGCCGGAGATTCTGATCATCGTGCCCAACTCCTCAGCTGCGCAGGCTCCACTGCTGGTTCGCGCCACCGTTGCAGGACCAGAGGATGATCTTCGTGCCGTTGGCCGTCGCAGCACCGTTGGCGTCCACGCACAGTCCGGATTGAACGCCCGTGATAGTGCCGTTGGCGTTGAGGTTCCACTGCTGGTTGGTTTGCCCGTTGCAGTCCCAGATGATCACCGCGGTGCCGTTGGTGGTGCCGTGGTTGCTCGCGTCGAGACACTTGTTGCCGTACACCGTCAGCTGCTTGCTGGAGGTGTAGGTCCAGCGCTGCATCGTCCCGCCCCAGCAGTCGTACAGCTGCACCTGGGTGCCGTTGGTGGTGCTGCCGTTGGGCACGTCGACACACCGGCCGGACTGGCCGCCCACGATTTCGACGTTCTGCTGCGTGCCGCCACCGCCAGAGTTCCCGTAGCCGGCGGCGGTGATGTTGGCCTGCACCGAGTTCTCGGTGGCGTCGGAGGGATACCCGGAGGTCATCACGCCTTCATAGAACGTGCCGGCCGAGCCGTGGCTGTTGTCGCCGCCGATGCCGAGGATGATGGCGCCTTCCTTCTTCATCGGGTTGTAGCCGGCCACGTTCGGCCGCGCCCCGTTGTAGAAGGTCGACAGGCCACCGGACTGGGCGTTGCCGGCCCGGATCGACCAGTGATTGGGCTCACCCTTGATGATCGCGGTGAGGAACCGGTAGTTGACCGTCGGGTCGTTGGCGTTGAACCCGGCGTTCACGCCCGAGTACAGGCCGTTCTCCAGGTCTGCCATGACCCACGGGCCGTTGCCCGTCCCGTAGCCCCAGACCTTGATGTTGCCGAAGTAGATGGCCTCCATCGTGCCGTTGCCGTTGTCGCGGCTGTTGCGCTCGGCGTTGCCGTAGTCGAAGCAGCAACCGCCGTTGTAGTGCGTGCCGTCGAAGATGGCGTACATCCCCTCGGGCTGGTCACCGCTCGCCACACCGTTGGTGTTGTTGTTGCGATAGCCGGTGCCCGGCGCGACGAACACACCGTAGGCCTGGTGTCCGCTGATGGTGATCGGTGCCGCGGTCGCGTTCGCGAGGTTGTCATACCCGCCGGCCGCCGGACCCTGGAATCCGCCCGGGGGCGCCTGGGTGAGCCGGTTGTTCCGGCCCGTCTGGTCGTAGATGATCGTGATCAGGCAGGTCGTGCCGGCACAGAACGAATCCTGGGTCGCCGCGTTGGCGTAGCCACCCGCGCTCAGCACACCGATGTCCCGCGTCGTGTTGTCCGAGGACCGCCGGACCTGATACAGCGGGCCGTTGTAGGAGCCGTACAGGGCCCGGGTGGTGCTGTGCGCCGCCACACACGGCGTGCCACCCGCCGCGTAGATGTCGCACGGGCCGGTCGTCGCGGCCTGCGCCGCCGTCGCCGGCGACATGAGGGCGACCGCCGCACCGGCGACGATCGCAGCCGTGCCGGCCAGCGTCCGTTTCGCTGTCATCGATCCTCCTGGTTAGATGTCGGCCCGCTGTCGAACGCGACCGCGGTCCAGCGTTGGTTGGGGGCGGCGGTGCAGGTCCAGAGGATGACCGCAGTGCCGTTGGCGGTGGCGTTGCCGTTGACGTCCAGGCAGAGGCCCGACTGGGCGCCGCTGATGGTGCCATTGGCGTTGACGGTCCAGCGCTGGTTGGCACCGCCGTTGCAGTCCCAGATCTGGACCTTGCTGCCGGCGGTGGCGTTGAGCGGGGCGTCGAGGCACTTGCCGAGGGCCTGCACGGCCTGACCGCTGATCGTCCACCGCTGGTTCGCGCCGCCGTTGCAGTCCCAGATGATCGGCTGGGTGCCGTTGGCGGTGCTGCTGTTGGGCACGTCCAGGCAGCGCCCGGACGCGGCGCTGACCAGGGTGGTCCCGACCGGTGGGGGCGTGCTGCCGCCGCCGCTGACCCGGTAGACCACGGTGCCGTGCCCGGGCACGCTGGCGCTGATCGTGCCGCTCGTCGTGCTTGTCGCGTTGCTCCAGGCGTCGCGCAAGGTGAACGACGTGCCGGACTTGCCGATTGCCGCCGCCGTGGTCGACACGGTGGTGGTCGTGCTGCCCTGGTTGAGCAGGGCGACCGCGACGTCGCCGTTGGCCAGCCGCTTGGCCAGGACCCGGCGCGTGCCGTCGTTGCTGACCTGGCCGGCCTGCAGGCCGAGAGCGTCCTGGTTGATGGCGATGAGGTTCTGGTTCTTCAGGATTGTCAGCGTGGCCGACGACATCGAGCGAAGGTCGTTGCCGGCGATCAAGGGGGCGGCCATCAGCGCCCACAGCGCGAAGTGGCTGCGCATCTCGGTGTCGGTCAGGCCGCCGCGGCCGACCTCGAGCATGTCGGGATCGTTGAAGTGCCCCGGTCCGGCATACCCGCTCAGCGGCACGTTGACGTTGAGGATGTTCTGGATGCCCATCGGATAGCCGTTGACCTGTCCGGTGTCCCAGGCGTTGGTGATGTCCTCGGTGGTCCGCCACAGGTTGGCGACGTCGCCCCAGTTGCGTTGCGGACCGGTTTTGGCGTGGATGCTGTTGGGATTGATGCTGAACACGATCGGCCGGCCGGTGGCGGCCAGGGCGTCGCGCATCTTGGCAAACGTGGCCACCTGGTCGTTGATGGTGCCGTTGGGTGAGCACCAGTCGTACTTGAGATAGTCCACGCCCCAGGCGGCGAACTGCCGGGCGTCTTGTGCCTCGTGCCCCTGGCTTCCGGTCGCGCCCGGATACGAGCCGAAGTACTGGCCGCAGGTCTTGTCGACCGGCACCTCGTAAATGCCGAACTTCAGCCCCTTGCCGTGCAGGTAGTCGCCGAGTGCCTTCATGCCGCTCGGGAAGCGGGACGGGTCACCTTGCAGGTTGCCGGCCGCGTCGCGGTTGGGGTTGAACCAGCAGTCGTCCACCACCACGTACTGGTAGCCGAGGTCATGCAGGCCGCTGCTCACCATCGCGTCGGCCATCTGCCGGATCAGCGTCTCGTTGATGTTGCAGCCGAACGTGTTCCACGAGTTCCAGCCCATCGGCGGAGTACGGGCCACGCCGTTGTCCAGCGCCTGCGCGGGAGTTGTGCAAACAACCGCCGTGACCGCCGCGAACAGCAGGCTGGCGGCAATCAGGACGGCTCGACTGGGTCGGTGCATGGTCCACGCTCCTCCAACGAGGGACGCCGATGTTAGCGTTAACATGTCGTCGGGCGACACGAGGCAACGGGTTGTCGACTGGGTGGTAGTACACATGGCGGGGCTGATGAGATTGCCAGAATGTCGCTGCGTATTCAAGGGGGGAAATGGGATTGGGCCCCGAGCAGCATTCCTGCGGCGCACTCCTTTCGTGCATTTTTCAAGACGCAGATTTGTTCACGCTTTGTGTTATGTGGATCGGCCCAGCATGGTCGCCAGGGCCTGCTTGACGGGGTGGTCACTCGTGGACAACAGTCAACGCGTTGTGAAGACGCGAGCTACCGGCACCGATGAGACGAGCCTTGTGATCGCGGCTCAAGCGGGCGACCGCCACGCCTTGGAAGAGCTCGTCGCGCGGAGCCTCCGCCTGGTCTACGCCATCGTGCGCCGCGCGCTCAGCGGGCACCCCGACGCCGACGACGTCGTTCAGGACACCATGCTGCGCGCCATACGCCGGCTGCCGGCGCTGCAGAGCCCGGAAAGCCTCCGTCCGTGGCTGGCCTCGATCGCGGTGCACCAGGTCAGTACCTACCGGCACCGCCAGCGTCTGTCCGCTCGGCGCACGGTCACGCTGGACGAGGCGGCCGAGCTGGCGGAGGCGGACGCCGGCTTCGAGGACCTGACGATGCTGCACCTGGAGCTGTCCGGGCAGCGCCGCCAGGTGGTACGCGCGAGTCGTTGGCTCGACCCGGACGACGCCGCGCTGTTGTCGCTGTGGTGGCTGGAGGCCGCCGGTGAGCTGACGCGGACCGAGCTGGCCGCGGCGCTCGCGGTCAGCGTCGCGCATGCGGGTGTGCGGGTCCAGCGCATGCGCCACCAGCTCGACCTGTGCCGCGAGCTCGTGGCGGCACTGGACGCCCGGCCACGGTGCGCCGTGCTCGATGACGTGGCGGCGGACTGGGACGGGACGCCGAGTCCCCGATGGCGCAAGCGCCTCGTGCGACACACCCGGTCCTGCAACGCCTGCGCTCAGGCGACCGAGGGCATGATCGCCGCGGAGCGGTTGCTCGTCGGGTTCGCGCTGCTTCCCGTGCCCGTCGGGCTGGCCGCCGGGCTGCTCGGCAAGAGCACCCTGGCCACGACGGCCGTGGTCGCTACGCCCGCGGCCCTGGCCGGCACGGCCGGCTCCGGGGCATCCGGCGGCGTCAGCGCCGGCGTCAAGGCCGGCCTGTTCGGACAGCTCGTTCAGGCGGTACTGGCCCACCCGATCGTGGCGACGATCGCCGCCAGCGCGGTAGCGGCCGCCGCCGCGGTCACGGTGACGACCCTGCCGACGCCGTCGTCCCCGTCGTCCGGAGTCCGTGCCGCGCCTACCGCGACGCACGCTGCCCGGCCGACTCCTGCGATCGCCGCCCCGACCCGGAAACCGCCCGCCAGCCGGTCGGCCACCCCGGTCGCGTCACTGGCGCCCGGGCGAGCCGTGTCGCTGGAATCCACCGATGAGGTGCGGCGGTACGTCGCCACGGCCGACAGCCTCGGCATCCTCACGCCGGTCGCGGCGAACAGCACCGACGCGACCCGACGCCAGGCGACCTTCGCGGTCATCGCCGGCCTCGCGAACCCGAGCTGCTACTCCTTCCGCTCATCGGACGGCCGGTACCTGCGACACGCTTCATGGCGGGTGCGTCTCAATCCGGACGAGGGAACCAAGCTGTTCCGCGCCGACGCCACGTTCTGCGTGCGGAGCGGTGCGGCGGCCGACTCGATAGCGCTGGAAGCGTCCAACTACCCCGGCTGGTTCGTGCACCGCCGCGGTGACGAACTCTGGGTTGACCAGTCGGACGGGAGCGTCGCCTTCCGGGCCGAAAGCTCGTTCCGCGTCCGCTTCCCGCTGGCCGACTAGGCGACGCCGGCGCTGATAACACGAATTCGCCCCCTTGAATGTGTTGGGCGACTCTGGCAAGGTATCGAGAACAGCCTGTTAGCGTTCACAAGGAGGCATCCGATGTCCATCCGTGGACGCTGGCTCACGGCCGTCGCCCTCACGGTCGCGTTGACGGCGCTCGGCGCGACCACCAGCGCCGGTGTTGCCGGCGCCGAGTCCAACGGCGGCGTCCGGGTCATGCCGCTCGGGGACTCCATCACCGAAGGCACCCAGGTCCCCGGTGGCTACCGCATCGGCCTGTGGCAGCGGGTGGTCGCCGGCGGCTTCCGGGTCGACTTCGTCGGCTCGCAGTTCAACGGTCCGGCCAGTTTGGGCGATCACGACCACGAGGGCCATCCCGGCTGGCGGATCGATCAAATCGTCGCGAACATCACGGGCTGGCTGCAAGCCACCGCGCCGCACACCGTGTTGCTGCACATCGGCACCAACGACGTGTTGCAGAACTTCAACCTGGCCGGCGCGCCGGCGCGGCTCTCGACGCTGATCGA
>Ga0207661_10001541_pt1 | contig 15670 bp, 13 predicted proteins | sample KBSC713LmetaG_FD_184337 | JGI IMG/M metagenome (GOLD analysis project Ga0207661, IMG submission 184337) | Corn rhizosphere microbial communities from Kellogg Biological Station, Michigan, USA - KBS C7.1-3L metaG (SPAdes) (version 2) | ecosystem: Host-associated > Plants > Roots > Rhizosphere ...
CCGTCATCGCGATCTTCGCCTACAACGCCGCGATGCGCGACGAGATGCTCCCGCGGAAGGCCTTGCCGACGCCGCCATTACAGTAGATCTGGTCACGTATTTTCCGCTTCGATAGCGAGGTACAGCTCGGATCCTTCAGCGTCGATACCTTTCCCTCCGTTCACGTCACCGGCGGCAATCTCATCATTCGACGAGACGATCATCGGCGCCAGTCAGCGGCGAGGAGCGCCCACAACACCTGATCGTGGTACTCGGTATTGCGCAGGAACGACTGACGTAACACTCCTTCGCGTGTCGCGCCAAGCTTCTGCAGCGCGCCGTTGCCGCGCCCGTTCTGGACGCACGACCGTGCCTCGAGCCGGTCGACACCGATCGCGGTGAACGTAAAGGTCGCAACTGCGCGGGCAGATTCGATGAAGAGCCCCGTCCCCCAGAAGGTCGAACCCATCGCGAATCCCCACTCCGCCGTCTGGAACGAAGCGTTCAGCTGTCGAACCTGGAACAGCCCGACCGCCTGGTCGTACCCGTCCGGGACAATGCCGAAGCACACGTAGTTGCCTGCCGCGCGCTCGCGGTGGGTCCATTCGATGAAACGCTCGAAGCCCGCAACCGTCGTCGGCGGCGGAGAGATGAAACGCGTGACTTCTTCTGTGTTCAGGAACGCAAGCAGGGCTGGCGCATCCGACAACCGAAGCTCGCGCAGCGTCACGCCCGCGCCCTTCAGCGCCGGCACCGCGGTACGCCAGTTCGTTCTGGCGGGTGGCTCCTTCGGCGTCGCCTTCGCGACGCCGGCCGCGCCCGGTTTCGTATCCGTGTGAATCACCGGACACCCCCGCGCGCCGCCTGGTCTGCGGCGTCGGCGGCAAACGGCTGGCGCCAGATGGCCAGTCCGAGAACAGCGTCCCACACCCCTTTCGTCGAGCGACTCCGCAATACCCCTCGCATACCGGATTTATCCGTAGCAAGGACAGATCCGTTTGCTGATCGTGGGTTGAATCTTGAAGTCTTTCTGTTTCAGTTACTTATGGAAGTCACAAGACTGGGCGCCACTGACGGTTTTGAAGGGGAGGTTACGGAATGAAGCACCCACTAACGGATTTGGCAGCGCCGTGTGCGGGTGGGTAAGCAGCTCCGATGATGCCAGGCGATGGTGAAGGGAAAACTGCGGAGGGGTCTGACCCCGGTCTGACCCCGCCCCCCCGGTCGATTTATCTGGCTCCGTTGGTCATCGAACCGAGGAACTCGGCGTTGTTCTTCGTCTTTCCCATCTTCGACAGGAGCAGCTCCATCGCCTCTGTGGGCGACAGCGGCGTGAGCACTTTGCGCAGCACCCACACGCGGTTGAGATCGTCTTTCGGAATGAGCATCTCTTCCTTCCGCGTGCCGCTTTTCTGGATGTCGATGGACGGAAACACGCGTCGGTCGGTGAGCTTTCGATCGAGGTGGATTTCCAGGTTGCCGGTTCCCTTGAACTCCTCGAAGATGACTTCGTCCATCCGGGATCCGGTGTCGATCAACGCGGTCGCGATGATCGTGAGCGAACCGCCTTCTTCGATGTTGCGAGCGGCGCCAAAGAACCGCTTCGGCCGCTGGAGGGCATTGCTGTCCACGCCGCCTGAGAGCACCTTCCCTGACGGCGGCACGATCGTGTTGTACGCGCGCGCCAGCCGGGTGATTGAGTCGAGAAGGATGACGACGTCCTTCTTGTGTTCGACCAGACGCTTGGCCTTCTCGATCACCATCTCGGCCACCTGGACGTGCCGGGTCGCGGGCTCGTCAAACGTCGACGAGATCACTTCACCCTTCACCGATCGCTGCATGTCGGTGACTTCTTCAGGCCGCTCGTCGATCAGCAGAACGATCAGGTAGACCTCGGGGTGATTCGTGGTGATGCTGTTCGCGATGTTCTGAAGCAGCATTGTCTTTCCGGTCCGCGGCGGGGCGACAATCAGGCCACGCTGACCTTTGCCGATCGGCACCATCAGATCCATCACGCGCGCCGACAGGTTGTCGGATGCCGTTTCCAGGCTGATCCGATTCTGCGGATAGAGCGGCGTCAGGTTCTCGAAGAAGATCTTCTCGCGGGCCTTTTCTGGCGGTTCGAAGTTGACGGCTTCGACCTTGATCAGCGCGAAGTACCGTTCACCTTCCTTTGGCGGACGGATCTGTCCCGACACGGTGTCGCCGGTGTGAAGATCAAATTTCCTTATCTGTGAGGGGGAGACGTAGATGTCGTCGGGGCCGGGCAGGTAGTTGTAGTCGGGAGCGCGCAGGAAACCGAAGCCATCCGGCAGCGTTTCCAGCACCCCCTCGGAAAAGAGCAGCCCGCTCTTTTCCGCGCGCGATCGCAGGATCTCGAAAATCAGCTCCTGCTTGCGCATGCCCGACGAGCCAGGCACGTCGAGCTGTTTTGCGATCTTGGTGAGCTCGGTCACGCCCATATCCTTGAGCGTCGACAGCTCGACGACCTGTGCGGCGGGCTGGCTGTCGACGGCAACCGCCGCCTGATCGTTTCGTCCCCGCCCGCGATGGTGCCGTTCGGGCGCCGGCCGCTCCGCGGTCACCGGTGTTGACCCCTCGCCACTCTTGCTATCAGTTTCCACAGTTCTTCCAATCCTTCGCCAGTCGCTGCCGAGATCGGCATGACGGCATTTCCGAATACCCGTTCGAGTTCCCTGAGATTACGAGCGCGCTCGGCTCGTCCGAGCTTGTCGATCTTCGTTGCGATCACGTAGCGCTCGACGTTGAGCGAATCAAACCACTGTGCCGCTTGAATATCCGATTCGAGGCCGGGATGTCGCGAATCGATCAAATGCAGCGTCGCGCGATTCGAACGCTCCACGCCGGGATCCGTGATTCGCGCCTCGCGATTCGCATCGTCCGCAGTCGAGCCGCGAGCCGCGAGCCGCGAGCCGCGAGCGTCGTAATACGCCGCCGCCACTGCCGCCAGCTCCGCGGCCGATCCGGCCCCGCCCCGGGCGTAGCCGTACCCGGGCAGATCGACGAAGTACGCGCTCCAGCGGCCGGGACCGCCTGGGCCGCCGTCAACCGCGACCCGGTAGACGTTTGCGAGGCGTGTCTTTCCTGGCGCCGCGCTCGTCCGCGCCAGCTTCGTCCTGGCCAGCGCGTTCAGAAGGGTCGATTTGCCAACGTTCGATCGACCGGCGAACGCAATCTGCGCAAGACCGTCTGCCGGAATGCCATCCGCACGACCGCCTGCGGCGGCGCTGGTGACGAAGTCGGCGCTGAGAATCTTCAATCGTTCTTCCGCCTAAAGGCGGAAGCCACTAGAGCGCATACACGAGGGCTCCGGCGGATTCCGCAGCAAGGCGCAAGCATCAGAGCGCGCGTCTACGAGCCCTGTGGCTTCCGCCTTCAGGCGGAAGCACCTCAATGCGTAATGGTATCGTCCGAAATGGTGGGCTGAACTTCGGCGGGCGCGGCGGCAGCCATCGCGGGCAACGGGCCGGCCAGCGCGATCTTCAGCACTTCATCCATCGTGTCGACCATGTAGATGTCGAGTGTGTCGAGGACGTTCTTTGGAATGTCCGCGAGGTCCTTCTCGTTATCGCGCGGCAGCAGGATCGTCTTGAGTCCTGCGCGATGCGCGCCGAGAACCTTTTCCTTCACGCCGCCAATCGGCAGCACCTTCCCGCGGAGCGTGATTTCTCCGGTCATCGCCACGTCCTTGCGCACCGGCACCTGGGCGAGCGCGGAGACGAGCGCCGTGGCCAGCGTGATGCCGGCCGACGGTCCGTCCTTGGGGATTGCCCCTTCAGGAATGTGCACGTGGACATCGGTGGTACGGGTGAAGTTCTTGGGAATCCGGTAGTCGTTGGCCTTCGACCGGACGTAGCTCATGGCCGCCTGCGCCGACTCCTGCATGACATCGCCGAGCTTGCCGGTCAGCGTCAGGCGTCCCTTTCCGGGCATCAGCGTCGCCTCGATCACGAGGATCTCGCCGCCGACTTCCGTCCACGCCAGCCCTGTGGCCACGCCGATCTCGTTCGATTCTTCGGCAAGGGTCGGCCGGAATCGCGGAACACCGAGGTACTCCGTGACCTTGGTGGCGCTGATTTCCTCGCTGAATGCCTTGCCCTGGACGACAACCTTGCGGGCAATCTTGCGGCAGATCGAGGAGATCTCGCGCTCCAGGTTGCGCACTCCGGCTTCACGCGTGTACCGCTGGATGATGGTCTGGAACGCTTCGTCGAGGAACGTGATGTTCTGGCTGGTCAGCCCCGCTCCTTCGATCGCCTTGGGGGCGAGGAACTTCTTCGCGATTTCGACCTTTTCCTGTTCCGTGTAGCCGGCGAGCTGGAGCACTTCCATGCGGTCGCGAAGCGCCTGCGGAATGGTGTGCAGCACGTTGGCCGTGCAGATGAACATCACGTTGGACAGGTCGTACTCGACGTCGAGGTAGTGATCCAGGAACGCGCTGTTCTGTTCCGGGTCGAGGACCTCGAGCAGCGCGGCGGATGGGTCGCCGCGGAAATCCATCGACATCTTGTCGACTTCATCGAGCAGGAACACCGGGTTCATGGTCCCGGCCTTCTTCATCATCTGGATGATCTGGCCGGGGAACGCGCCGATGTAGGTGCGCCGGTGACCGCGAATCTCCGCCTCGTCGCGCACGCCGCCGAGCGACAGACGCACGAACTTCCGATTCATCGACCGCGCGATCGACTTGGCCAGCGACGTCTTGCCGACTCCCGGAGGGCCCGAGAAGGTGAGGATCGTCGCCTTCGGCTTCTTCACCAGCGCGCGAACGGCGAGGAATTCGAGAATCCGATCCTTGATCTTCTCGAGACCGTAGTGGTCTTCGTTGAGGATCTGCTCCGCGCGCTTGAGATCCCGGCTCTCCTTGGTCTTCTTGAACCAGGGGACGGCAATGAGCCAGTCGAGATAGTTGCGCGACACCGTCGCCTCGGCCGACATCGGCGGCATCGACTCGAGCCGCTTCAGCTCCTGGACGGCCTTCTCGGCCACCTCCGCCGGCATCTTCGCCTGCTCGATCTTCTTCTTCAGATCGTCGACTTCGTTGCCCTTCTCGTCCTTGCGGCCCAGTTCCTTCTGGATCGCCTTCATCTTCTCGTTGAGGTAGTACTCCTTCTGCGCCTTCTCCATCTGCTTCTTCACGCGAGACTGGATGCGGCGATCGACCTGGAGCTTGTCGACCTCGGCTTCGAGAATGCCGGCGATGCGGTTCAGCCGCTCGACCGGCGAGATGATTTCCAGCAGGTTCTGCTTTTCGTCCACGCCGACCAGCAGATGCGCGGCGATCGTATCCGCCAGCTTGCCGGGATCGTCGACGCGAACGGCGGCAATCATCGCGTCGTAGTGCAGGTTGTTCGAGAGCTTCACGTATTGCTCGAACAGCGACACCACGCGGCTCATCGTGCTCTCGGCGTCGACTCCCGCTTCCTTGTGCTTCGGGATGACCTTGACGACGACGCGGTAGAAGCCCTTGTCTTCCTTCCACTCGACCGCGCGGGCGCGCTCGATGCCCTCGACCAGCACTTTGATGTTGCCGTCGGGCAGTTTCAGGCTCTGGACGATGTTGGCGACGCAGCCCATCGTAAAGATGTCGGACGGCTGCGGGTCGTCTACCGCGGCATCGTGCTGCGCCGCGAGAAAGATTCGCTTGTCCTTGAGCAGTGCGTGTTCGAGCGCACGGGTCGACGAGGGCCGCCCGATGACGAAAGGCATCATCATGTGCGGAAACACGACGACGTCACGGAGCGGAACGATAGGAAGTGTCTCGTAGAGTTCCATAGATGCAGAGGGTGAATTGCTGAATGCTGAATACTGAATGCTGATTGATCGAACCCGTCATTCAGCAATCAGCATTCAGCATTCAGAAATTCTTCTATCCCGCTTTCTCAATCAGCGTTATGGGCTTTTCCTTCGACTGCACGACCTCGCGGGTGATGACGCACTCGCGGATCTTCTTCTGGCCGGGGAGGTTGTACATCAGGTCGAGCATGAGATCCTCGATGATCATCCGCAGGCCCCGGGCGCCAATCTTGCGCGCCAGAGCCGCTTCGGCGATCGCCTCGAGCGAATCGTCGGTGAAGCGGAGCTTCACGTTCTCGTACTCGAACAGTTTCTGGTACTGACGCGTGATGGCGTTCCGAGGTTGCGTCAGGATTTGCACGAGGGCGGCCTTATCGAGCTCGTGCAGCGTGCCGACGATTGGCAAGCGGCCGACGAACTCGGGAATCAGGCCGTACTTGATGAGATCCTCGGGCTCGAGCATCTCAAGTGTGGTGCCGACGTCCCGGTTCGCCACCGACTTCACGTCGGCCTTGAATCCGAGCGTCTTCTTTCCAGTCCGACGGTCGATCTGCTTGTCGAGCCCGACGAAGGCGCCGCCGCAGATGAACAGAATGTTCGTGGTGTCGACCTGGAAGAACTCCTGGTGGGGATGCTTGCGGCCCCCCTGCGGCGGGACGTTGGCGACCGTGCCTTCGAGAATCTTCAGCAGCGCCTGCTGAACGCCTTCGCCCGAGACGTCCCGGGTAATCGACGGGTTCTCATCCTTGCGGCAGATCTTGTCGACTTCGTCGATGTAGATGATGCCCTGCTGGCATTTCTCGATGTCGCCGCCTGCCGCCTGCAGCAGCTTCAGGATGATGTTCTCGACATCCTCGCCGACATACCCCGCCTCGGTCAGCGTCGTCGCATCGACGATCGTGAACGGCACCGACAGCAGTTTCGCGAGCGTCTGTGCCAGGAGGGTTTTTCCGGTTCCGGTCGGGCCGATCAGCAGGATGTTCGACTTGGTGAGCTCGATGTCGTTGCGGCTGCGAGTCTGCTTCTGGATTTCAATCCGCTTGTAGTGGTTGTAGACCGCGACCGCCAGTTTCTTCTTGGTCTGCTCCTGGCCAATCACGTACTCGTCCAGGAACTTCTTGATCTCCTGGGGCACCGGCAGCGACGTCCGGGCGCCGCCGCGCGCCTCGAATTTGTTGTCGTCGGCGATGATGTCGTTGCAGACTTCGACGCACTCGTCGCAGATGAAGACCGTCGGACCCGCAATCAGCTTGCGGACGTCGTTCTGGTCCTTGTTGCAGAACGAGCAGCGGAGGATCTCGCCGTCGCCGGCTTTTTTTACCATTGGGTTGTGTTCGTTCCCAGTCGCCAGTTTCCAGTTTCCAGCCTGCAACCCAGTCCGTCCACGAAAAAATGGAGACTGGCAGCCGGAAACTTCACGAGGGCCGGCCCTTAGGCCCTCTTCCGGATGACATCATCAATAATACCGTATTCCTTGCCCTGGTCGGGACCCATGATGTAGTCCCGTTCGGTATCGTCCTGAATCCGCTTCAGGGGCTGGCCGGTGTGCTGAGCCAGGATCTGATTCAGCCGCTCGCGTGTCCGAAGCAGCTCCCGGGCGTGGATGTCGATATCCGTGGTCTGGCCGCCGAGCCCCTGGACCCACGGCTGGTGAATCAGAATGCGTGAATTTGGGAGCGAGTAGCGCTTTCCTTTCGCGCCCGCCGCCAGGAGCACCGCCGCCACGGACGCCGCCTGCCCGATGCAGTAGGTCGCCACATCCGGCTTGATGAACTGCATCGTGTCGTAAATCGCCATGCCGGCCGTGACGACGCCGCCGGGGCTGTTGATATAGAGCAGGATGTCGCGATCCGGATCCTCGGCTTCCAGGAACAACATCTGGGCGATGACCAGGTTGGCGACGTTGTCGTCAATCGGTGTGCCGACGAAGATGATGCTGTCCTTCAGGAGACGCGAAAAAATATCGTAAGCTCGTTCTCCCCGATTGGTCTGTTCCACCACCATCGGGATGAGCTGCATGCGTTCGGCCATAAAAATTCGAACCCCGAAGTGTGCGTACGGTGCGTTCGGATTGCTGGGGATGCCTTCGTTCGACGGGCAGGTGTCGGGAAACGTTGACGCATTGTACCACGCCGTTTCGCGATCGCAACCCTGTTTCACTGCCAGCCGGCTCGAATCGTGAACCGACTGATGTATCGGCTCAACCGGTCTGAATCTTTGTGGCCTTGGACAGGAGGAAGTCTACCGTCTTTTCACGGCGCAACCCCGAGTAAAGGCGTGCAATTCCACCTTCCTTCTCGAGCCCCGCGCGCACTGCCGCCGCGCCGCGGCCGGTCCGTTCCGCGTAGCGCTCCACTTCCGCGTTGATCTCCTCTTCGCTCACCGAGAGGTGCTCTCGTCGCGCCACTTCATCGAGGGCAAGCGCGCCGCGTACGGCTTCTGACGCGGCGTCCCGCTGCTTCTCTCGGAACTCCTCCCAGTTGATGTTCACCTTCATGGGGTCGATCTGCTGTTCCATGAGCCGGCGCACGAAGTCTTCCATGCGTCGATCGATCTCCCGATCGAGCAGCGCAGCCGGCACGTCGAAGGTGACGCGCGCGGCGAGCTGCCGCAGCATGTCGCCGCGGGCATCGCGCTCGGCCTCGTGTTTCGCCTCGTGCTCGAGATCGGCGCGAACCCGCGCGCGAAGCGCGCTCAAGCTCTCGAACTCGCCGAGGTCTTTCGCAAACTCGTCGTCCAGTTCGGGGACGATGCGCGTGCGGATGGCCTTGATGGTGACCGCGTAGTTGACCGTCGTTCCCGCCAGTTCCTGGATGGAGTAATCATCCGGATAGCGCACGTCGAAGGTTTTCTCCCGGCCCTCGTGGAGGCCGATCAGCTCCTGATCGAATCCCGGCGGGTTGGCGGTGGCGCCAATCTCCACGGTCACGTCGCTGTGCTTGTCGGTCTGCGGCTCCGCCGGCGGTCTCGGCGGGGTCGGTTCGCCCGCGATCACGACCAGCGGTTCCTCGATCACGGACTTTGGTATGGCAGTGCGAATGAGATCCATCACGACGGAATCGCCAGGCTGGATGCCACGCGCTTCCGCGGGTGGTTCATAGCGCGCGGCGCGCTCGCGGAGATTCGTCAACGCCTCGTCGACCGCGGCGTCGCTGACGGTCGTGCTTTTCTGGTGCAACGTGATGGAGCCGTAGTCGCCAGGCTCAATTGGTGGAACGGTCTCGAAGGTTGCGGTGAACTTGAGCGGTTGTCCCTCTTCGACCACGACGTCGCGGATGTCGGGTGTATCGACCGGCTCCACGCCGCGCTCCCGCAGCGCTTCGTCCACCGCCCGCGGGATCAGCCCATGGGCGACGTCGTGGAGAATCTGATCGCGGAAACGCTGCCGCACGACCTTGGGGGGCACTTTCCCGGGTCTGAACCCGGGAACGCGGGCAGCCCGACTGTAGTCCCGCGCAACCTTATCTATCTCGGCGTCGACAATCGTGCTCGGGATCTCGACAACGAGGTTTTTCTGCGTATCGCTGACGTCGATGAATTCTGTTTTCACTGCAAAAGTCTCTGCTCGATTCAGAACTTCGGGGAGTAGTCCATCACGCTATCGGATTCACCGGGCGATGTCACCGTGTTGAGGTCCGCCTTCGCTGTTTCAGAGCTCGGCGGGACGGACTTCGCCGCGTCATTGTCACTGGCTCGGCCTGCCCAGCCGAAGCATCGCCGGCGTAAGCGCCGATGCGAAGGCTGGCGGCGGAGGGACTCGAACCCCCACGGCTTGTGGCCAAGAGATCCTAAGTCTCTCGCGTCTGCCAATTTCGCCACGCCGCCCCAATCCCTGATTCTAACAGCCTTATCCAGCCGTGGCCCGCTTTCTGCAACTCGACGCCGGGGAGGGTAATACATGGCTCGCGCAATGTGGAAAGGGTCGCTCGCATTCGGCCTGGTCAATATTCCGATAGAACTTTACAGCGCGACACGCGATCACCGGCCGAAATTCCGCCTCCTGCACGCCAAAGACGAGTCGCCGGTTCGCTATGAGCGCGTCTGTCAGACGGAAGGCAAGCCGGTCGCCTGGGAAGATCTCGTCAAGGGCTACGAGTACGAGAAAGGGCACTTCGTCGTGCTCACCAAGGAAGACTTCAAGACGGCCGCGCTCGAAAAAACCAAGACCATCGACATTCTCGATTTTGTCGACCCGAAGGAAATCGACGAGCGGTATTTCGAGACTCCGTATTACCTGCAGCCAGCGAAGGGCGCCGATCGATCCTACGCGCTGTTGCGTGAAGCCATCCGGGACTCGAACAAGCTCGGGATCGCCAAGATCATTCTTCGCGACACGCAACACCTTGCCGCCGTCGAAGCCATTGGCGACGCCCTCGTATTGACGATGATGCGGTTCGCCGACGAGCTGGCGGACCTCGACGATTTTCGTTTTCCGAGGGTGGAGAGCATTCGCCCCCCGGAATTGAAAATGGCGAAGCAACTGATCGACAACCTGAGCGCGGAGTGGCAGCCGGACAAATACACGGACGAGTATCGAGACAATCTGGTGAAGGTGATTCAAGGCAAGGTGAAGGGACGTCAACCGAAACTCAAGGGTCGCGAGACCGCACAGTCGGCAGAGGTCGTCGACCTCATGTCGAGATTGCGCGCAAGCCTGGAAGGCAAGGGCAGCGCTCGCTCGAAGTCATCGGCGTCCGCGAAGAAGCGGACCAAATCGGGCCGCAAACCGAAGCACGCGGCGTAGGCGCTGGCGTGTGGCGGGATCCGGAATCCGGGATCCGATGAATCGCGCACACGGCGTAAAGCCCATCTGTAGGCGGATCCCGCATCCCGGACCACGGAGCCCGGTGCACACATATACTTGGGAGATGCGCTCCCTGGCCATTGACCGTTCATCGATCGTCGAGTGGTACCAGCGCAACCGCGCTCGCACTCGAGCGATCTTCGATCTCATCGATCCTGCCGCGTACTACTCGCGGCCGATCGCGTTACGCAACCCGATCGTCTTCTACGAGGGGCATCTTCCCGCGTTCAGCGTCATCGCATTTCTGAGGCGTGGCCTTGGCCGGCCGTCGGTGGACGCTCGGCTCGAGAAGCTGTTCGAACGCGGCATTGATCCCGACAGCACGGAATCCGCGGTGCCGCGAAGCGGCGCGAACACGATGTGGCCGTCACGCGATGAAGTGCTCGATTTCGCGCGCCGCACGGACGAAGCGGTCATCGCCGCGCTGGAGGATGCGGACTTCGACGAGGACCGGCCCGCGATGCAGCGCGCGCAGGGACTCTACACCGCGCTCGAGCACGAGGCGATGCACCAGGAAACGCTGCTCTACATGTGGCATCGCTTGCCGCATGAGCAGAAGCGAATGCCGCCGGGATCCGGTAAGAGCGATTCGTGGCTTCCGCCTTCAGGCGGAAGATCGCAATCCGCCGGAAGGACAAGTGAGCGTGTCCGCATTCCCGCGGGCGCCGCGACACTGGGCGCCGATCGCAATCGCATCCCCTTTGGGTGGGACAACGAGTTCGATGAGCATCGCGTCGACGTGCCGGCATTCGACATCGATAATCACAACGTCACGAACGCGCAGTTCCTGGAATTCGTCGAAGCCGGTGGGTATCGCGAGCGGTCGCTGTGGTCCGAGGAGCACTGGAACTGGATCCATGAAGATCGAATCGCTCATCCGTCTTTCTGGTCCGCTCCCGCGGGCCCGACCGCCGCGAGATCGTGGCGCGGCATGTTCGAGGACGTTCCCCTGCCGCCAACCTGGCCTGTGTATGTCACCCAGGCGGAAGCCGCCGCGTATGCCCGCTGGAAGGGCCGCCGCATCCCGACCGAAGCCGAGTATCACCGCGCGGCCTTCGGAACCCCCGAGGGTGTCGAGCGGTCTTATCCCTGGGGAGAATCCGCGCCGTCGTCTGAACACGGAAATTTCGATTTCGTCCGCTTCGAACCGGTGGCGGTTGGATCGTTTCCAGCGGGCGCGAGCGCATGGGGCGTGCACGATCTCGTTGGCAACGGCTGGGAATGGACCTCGACGATCTTCGGCCCGTTTCCTGGGTTTGCGCCGATGGCGTCCTATCCTGAGTATTCCGCGGACTTTTTCGATGGCCAGCACTACGTGATGAAAGGCGGTTCCACGGCGACCGCGCGGGAGCTCGTGCGGCGCAGTTTCCGAAACTGGTTCCGACCGAACTACCCGTACGTGTACGCGGCATTCAGAACCGTCAAGTGAACTTGTCGGGATCCGTGGTCCGGGGTCCGGTGAAACGATGATCACAACAATCGCCGCCGCAGAGTTTGCATCCTCCGTTCGTCGGGATCTGCAGCTGACGCCGAAGCAGATTCAATCGAAGTATCTTTACGATCCGCTTGGCTCGAGCCTGTTCGAGGCGATCTGCCGGTTGCCGTGGTACCGCATCACCCGTGCCGAGAACCGGTTGCTCCTGGCGCACGCGGACGAAATCGTCGCCGCGCTCGACGCCGAACCCGCCACGATTGTCGAACTGGGTCCGGGGAGCGGCGAGAAGCTCGCGCTGCTTGCCGAGGCGCTCCAGCGGGGGGGCGGCTCCGCGCGCGTACACATTATTGACATCTCGTCGCAGGCGCTCGAGCAGACGGAGCAGCGGCTCAACCGTCTTCAGCACGTGTCCGTCGTCGGTCACCAGTCGACCTACGAAGTAGGCTTGCGCCGCGCGGCCAGAGCACGTGAGGGGCAGGGCTCCATGCTGGTGCTCCTCCTTGGATCGAATATCGGCAATTTCGACGCGCCGGCCGCGCTGACCTTTCTCAGACGCATTCGCGACGTGCTGCAGCCGGGCGATCTGCTCCTGCTGGGCGCGGATCTCGTCAAGCCGGAGCGCGACCTGCAACTCGCCTATGACGATCCGCTTGGAGTGACCGCCGCGTTCAACAAGAATCTGCTCGTCCGAATCAACCGCGAGCTGGGCGGAACGTTCGACCTGGGTGCCTTCGATCATCGCGCCGCATGGAATCGCGACGACCAGCGCATCGAGATGCACCTGGTCAGCCGCGCCGCGCACACGGTCACGATCGCCGCGTCCGACATCTCGGTGCAATTTGCCCGGCACGAGCACATCTGGACCGAGAGCTCCTATAAGTACGAACCGGATCAAGTCGAGCGAATGGGCGTTGAAACCGGCTTCGCTTTGAGAGATCAGTGGATCGATGCGGACGCGAGGTTCGCGTTGTCGTTGATGATGGCGGTGTAATTCCCAACCCTGTGGCTTCCGCCTTGAGGTGGAAGTTCTGACTTCCGGCTAAAGCCGCGAAGCCACAAGAAAGAATCTTCAAGCGGAAGGTGCGGCGACTGACTTTCCGGATCTGATCGTGGCCCGCCTCGCCCTCCAGGCCACGGTCACCGACACATGGCACGCGCGGCAGAGGAAGCGGTAGTTCTCGAGGCCGCATTCTCCACCGCCATCAGCCACCGGAACGATGTGATCCGCTTCCCAACGGGGACGAGCGGCACGCCAGGCTTTTCGCGCAGCACGGTCCGTGACAGGAGGCTTCGATCGTGTCCATTGTCTGTGGGCCTGCACGACGTTGAGACCACAGATCTGGCAGACGCCCTTGTCACGCTTCTTCACCTGCTGACGAACGTACCAGGGACTGCTGCGGATTTTCCACTCGTGGACGCAGGCGTCGCTGCAGAACGTGCGTCGCGGAGCGGTGATCGGCCCGCGACACCAGCGACAGATTGGCTGTCCATCATCATTCCGGTCCGGCTTGCCCCATTGGTCAGCGGTGACGACACACGTGCGGCGGGTGCTCACGCGTTCTGATATCGGCTCGTCCTGGACTTATCTTTAGCGAACCCGCGACCGGTATTCATCCCTCCATTCATCCCTAAGGGTGGACTCGAGCGCCACGTGTCGAGTTTCAGTTGCCAACCTTCAATCCCCTGATCTCGTCTAAGTGTGCGGTCTGGAAAGTCCGGTAAACCTGCAAGACCCAGCAGAGTCCATAAATCTTCTGAACCCAACAGTCAGATACGTACATAGATGAGAAGAGTCGTCCTGTTTTTCGTTGTCGCGTTTCTGGCTACCGCTGTCGAGGCGGCGCCGCCGACAACCTCCCGCGTGGTTGCGACACCGATTCCTGAAGCCGCCGCCGTCAAGGTCGACGGTGAACTCAACGATGCGATCTGGCAAACCGTGCCGCCAATCAAAGAATTCGTTCAGCGCGAGCCGAAGGAGGGTGCCGCACCGACATTCGAAACGGAAGCGCGCGTCGCCTACGATGCCACCGCGCTTTACATTGCCGTCATCGCCTTCGATTCCGATCCCAAACGCATCGTCGGTATCCGTACGCGTCGCGATGAAGGATCGCCATCAGACTGGATCAGCGTGGTGGATCGGCATTCGAGTTCGACGTCAACCCCGCCGGCGTCAAACAGGACAGCTACTGGTTCAACGACACGAACAACGATCAGGGGTGGGATGCGGTCTGGGACGCCGCGGTCTCACGCACCGATCGGGGCTGGCGTGCCGAGTTCCGGATTCCGTTCTCCCAGCTCCGGTATCGGCCAGCGGAGACATCGACGTTCGGTCTGGCGATCATCCGGAAGGTCGGGCGGCTGAATGAGACGGCGACGTGGCCGCTGCTGTCGAAGAGCGCCCACGGATACGTGTCGTCGTTTGGCGAGCTCACAGGGTTGCGCCTGGAGCGAGCGCCCAAGCGGCTCGAAGTCGTGCCGTACATGGTTGCTGACGTGAAGACACAGCCCGGGGAACCGGGCAATCCGCTGATCAACACGACCGATCCGGACGCATCGCTCGGCGTCGACCTGAAGTACGCGCTTCGACCGGGCCTCACCCTCACCGGCACAATCAATCCGGACTTTGGTCAGGTCGAAGCCGATCCTGCGGTCGTGAACCTGTCGGCGTTCGAAACGTTCTTCTCGGAGCGGCGGCCGTTCTTCGTCGAAGGAGGCGGTATCTTCAGCTTCGACATCGACTGCAACGACGGCAACTGCAGCGGCCTGTTCTACTCGCGCCGGATCGGTCGCAGCCCGCGGGGTGAACCCGATGTGCCCGATGGAGGCTACTCGTCGGCGCCTGCGCAGACAACCATTCTCGGCGCGGCGAAGCTGACGGGACGTATCGGCGAGTTTTCCGTCGGTGCACTGAACGCGGTCACCGCAGCCGAGGATGCGATCATTTCAAACGGAACGGTGCAGACGACGCGGCAAACGATTGAGCCGCTGACCAACTACTCGGTGGTTCGCGCTCGCCGCGAGTTTTCCAATCAGTCGGCCCTGGGATTCATGACGACATTTACGAATCGCAACCTCGACGCATCCACGAGGTTTCTGCCGGGTGAGGCCTACACGGGTGGGGTCGATGCCGACTGGCGTCTCGGTTCTAAGTACGCCATCCGCGGGTTTCTCGCCGGCAGCACCGTACACGGCGATCCCACCGCGATCGACGAGCTGCAGCGCAACAACGTACACAGCTTTCAGCGTCCGGATTCCGACAACTTGACGTATGACCCGACCCGCACGGCGATGAATGGCTACGGCGGCTCGACATCGGTATCAAAGATCGCTGGTGCGCGCATGGTCTTCAGCTCGAATGTCGGGTTCAAGAGTCCCGGCTTCGAGATCAACGACGTGGGTTTCATGCAGCGTGCCGATCAGCGGACGATGAGCAACTGGATGCAGATCCGCTACGACAAGCCGTCGCAGAAATGGCTGCGCAGTTTCCGCTACAACCTGAATCAATGGGCCGGCTGGAACTACGATGGCGACCGGTTGTACTCCGGCATCAACGTCAACGCACACGCGATGTTCCGCAACAACTGGGCGACCGGCACCGGCGGCAACATCAACTGGCAGCCGTTCGATGATCGCGC
>Ga0207661_10001544_pt1 | contig 15656 bp, 12 predicted proteins | sample KBSC713LmetaG_FD_184337 | JGI IMG/M metagenome (GOLD analysis project Ga0207661, IMG submission 184337) | Corn rhizosphere microbial communities from Kellogg Biological Station, Michigan, USA - KBS C7.1-3L metaG (SPAdes) (version 2) | ecosystem: Host-associated > Plants > Roots > Rhizosphere ...
GCCGCTGTCGGCCGCCGAGGCCCGCGAGGTTGGCTTCAAGATCGCCGACGCGCTGGCCGACGCGCACTCACTCGGGGTCCTGCACCGCGACGTCAAGCCGGCCAACATCCTGTTCAGCCGGTTCGGTGAGCCGGCGCTGGCCGACTTCGGGCTGGCCATCCTGGCCGAGTGGCGGGACGTGTCGATCACCCTCGACGTGCTCACCCCGGCCTACGCGCCGCCCGAGTCATTCCGCCAGGTCGAACCGGCGCCGACGGCCGACGTCTACGCGCTGTGCGCCACGCTCTATGCGCTCATGCGGGGCCGGCCGCCCCGCTGGACCGAGGGCCAGCCGCCGAGCATGGTGTCGCTGGTCGACATGTTCGCCAAACCGATTCCGGACCTGCCCGGCGTCCCCGCGGAAATGATGGAGGTCCTGCGCGGCGGCATGGCCAACGAGGCGGCCGCCCGGCCGACCGCGATGGAACTGCGCGATTCGCTGATGGCGCTGCGGATCGAGCCGACGCCGACGCCGGTGCCCGCTGTCGTGCCGGTCGTGCCGGTCGGGCTCGACTCCCTCAACGACCCGACCGAGCCCCAGGGCCCGACGGAGCCGCAGGGCAAAACGGCGTTCCTGGGCGGGCGCGGGCCGGCTTTTCTTAGCGGGCCGGCTTTTCTAAGTGGGCCGGCAAGGCGTCGGAACCTGCTGTGGGCTCTCCTGGCGGCCGGCGCGGCGGCCCTGGCCGGGGTTCTCGTGGTGAGTCTGGCTTTCGCGGCGCGCGGCACGGCGACCGCCTACGTCTTCAACCCGCCCGCTTCGAAGTCGGCCTCGCCGAACCCGTCCCCGTCGGAGCGCGGGGTCGACTGCGGCCCCGGGGGCCCGGCCGGCGCCACCTGCATCACCGACGCGGAGTGCTACGACAACGCGAAGAAGCCGATCGGCTGCGACGGCCGGCACACCTGGGAGGCGTTCGCGTTCGCGACCTTGCCGGACGGGGTCCGGCCGGCCGCCGCCGCGGGGAACTCCGAGGTCCGCAAGGTGTGCAACCGGTTCACGCTGATCCTGGTCGACCCGAACACGGCGTCCGAGTCCTGGCGCGTCGAGGTGCTGGTGCCGAAGGCGGACAGCCGGATCTACCGGTGCCTGGCCGGCAAGGGTCCGAACGCGTTGAGCGGTCCCCAGTTGCGCAAAAACCGCTAGTACGACTTCTCCTGGCCGAGCACGTGCTGGGAGACGAAGTTCAGGATCATCTCCCGCGACACCGGGGCGATCCGGCCGGCCCGGCTCGACCCGAGCAGCGTGGCCACCCCCGACTCGGTCGTCATGCCCTGCCCGCCGTGCGCCTGGATGGCCGTGTCGACCGCGAGCACGGAGGCCTCGGCCGCCGCGTACTTGGCCATGTTCGCCGCCACCCCGGCCTCGAGGTCCCGGCCGGCGTCGTAGAGCGCGGCCGCCTTGGCGATCATCAGCCGGGCCAGCTCGACCTGGATGTGTGCGTGCGCCATCGGGTGAGCTACGCCCTGGTGGGCGCCGATCGGCCGGCCCCAGATCGACCGGGTCTGGGTGTAGGCCGACGCGCGGCCCAGCGCGTAGCGGGCGGTCCCAGCGCCCATCGCGGCGACCGTGATCCGCTCGGGGTTCAGCCCCGCGAACAGCGCCGGCAGCCCGGCCTCGGCGTCCTCGCCGATGAGCGCTGAAGCCGGTACGCGGACCTCGTCGAAGAACACCAGGAACTGGTTCTCCGGCGAGACGATCTCCATCTCGAGCCGCTTCGCCTCGAGCCCCGGCGCGTCGGTCGGGACGATGAACAGGGCGGGCTTGAGCCGGCCGCCGTCGGCGCTGGCCATCCGGGCCACGACGAGCATGTGTGAGCACTCGTCGACCCCGGAGATGTAGACCTTGCGGCCGGTGATGACGTAGTCGTCGCCGTCCGGGCGGGCGACCGTGGCCAGCCGGTGGAAGTTGGAGCCGGCGTCCGGTTCGGTGATCGCGAAGCAGATCTTGAGCGATCCGTCGGCGATGCCCGGCAGGTACTGCTGGCGCTGTGCCGGGGTGCCGTGCTTGGCGACGATCGTGGCCACGATCGCCGGCGAGACGACGAGCAACAGCAGCGGGCTACCGGCCGCGGCGAACTCCTCGCACACGATGGCCAGCTCGGTGATGCCGCCGCCCCCGCCGCCGTATGACTCGGGCACGCTCACCCCGAGGTAGCCGAGCTTGGCCGCGTCGTCCCACAGCTCGGTGGAGTGCTCACCGGCCTTGGCCTTGCGTACGAAGTACTCGTGGCCGTAGCGCTTGCCGAGCGCCGCCACCGAGTCCCGCAGCAGTTGCTGTTCAGGGGTGTAGTCGAAGTCCACGTCGCGCCTCCATGCGACTCGATTTAGTCGGACATGAGCACTGCCAGGAGCGTTCCGGTCTCCACCTGCGCGCCGGCCGACACGCGGAGATCGCTGATGACGCCGTCCGCCGGGGCGTGGACGGGGTGTTCGAGCTTCATCGCCTCGACGGTGAGGAGCAGGTCGCCGGCCGCGACCCGCTGGCCGGGCACGACGAGGACGCGCCCGATCGCCCCGGGCAACGGCGCGATCAGCGAGCCCTCAGGAGCCTCCGGCAGCGGCAGCGGGTACCGCGGGAGCGCGGTCAGCGACACCGAGCCCTCCGAGCTGTCCACAAAGGACGTCGCCCCGACCTTGTGCACGCCGAAGGTCAGCCGCACCCCGGCGACGTCGAGCACGACCCGGGACGCCGAGGCCGAGACGACCGCGACCGGCGGGTGGTCGTCGATCGCGCCGGCCACGTCGAACGCCGTGCCGGGCAGCCCGACGTCGTCCCGCTCGACCCGGCGAACCGACCAGGCGGCCAGCGCGCCGTTGCGGTCCAGCCGGTAGCCGACCTCGATGGTGCCGGTCGGCCCGTCGTAGGCGATGCACTGCAATCCACTGTGGACGTTGCGCCAGCCGGAGGGCAGGAACGCCATCGAGGCGGCCGTCGACCGCCGCCCGGCGGCCCCGGCCAGCGCGGCGGCCAGGCAGGACAGCCGCACGGCGTCCACCGAGGACAGCAGCGGGGCGAAGACCTCGGGGTGCCGGTCGAGGAACGCGGTGTCGGTGGCGCCGGACAGGAACGCGGTGTGCCGCAGGACGCGGACGAGCAGGTCCCGGTTGGTCGTCACGCCGTGGATGAGAGCGCGGGCCAGCGACGTCGACAGCATGCGCGCCGCCTCGTAGCGGGTGGGCGCCCAGGCGATCACCTTGGCCAGCATCGGGTCGTAGTACACGCCGATGACCGAGCCGTCGGCCACTCCGGAGTCCAGGCGCAGACCAGGGGTCGGCAGCGGGCCGAACGCGTGGTTGATCCCGGGTACCTCGAAGCGGTGCAGCGTGCCCGTGCACGGAAGCCACGCGTACGCCGGGTCCTCGGCGTACAGCCGGACCTCGATCGCGTGGCCGCGCAGTGGCGGCGGGCCGTTGAAGGGCAGGCTCGCGCCCTCGGCGACGAGCAGTTGCAGCCGCACCAGGTCGACCCCGACCACGCACTCGGTCACCGGGTGCTCGACCTGCAGGCGCGTGTTCATCTCGAGGAAGAAGAACTCGCCGCTCGGGGTGAGGATGAACTCGACCGTGCCGGCGCCCACATAGGACACCGCGCGGGCGGCGGCGATCGCGGCCGCGCACAGCTCCTCGCGCAGCTCGCTGCCGACGGCCGGCGACGGGGTCTCCTCGACGATCTTCTGGTGGCGGCGCTGGATCGAGCACTCGCGCTCGCCGAGCGTCACGACGTTGCCGTGCGTGTCGGCGATGAGCTGGACCTCGATGTGACGGGCGCGCTCCACGTAGCGCTCGCAGAACACCGTCCCGTCGCCGAACGCGGACGAGGCCTCACGCCGCGCGGACGCCACCGCCTCGGGCAGCGACTCGCGGTCGCGCACGATGCGCATGCCCCGGCCGCCGCCCCCGGCCGACGCCTTGACCAGCACCGGAAACGTGGTGACGGCGTCCGGGTCGACCCAGGTCGGCAGCATTGGCACGCCGGCCTCGGCCAGCATCGCCTTGGCCTCGAGCTTGAGGCCCATCATCGCGATCGCCTTCGGCGACGGGCCGACCCAGGTCAGCCCGGCGTCGATGACGGCCGCGGCGAAGTCGGCGTTCTCCGACAGGAAGCCGTAGCCCGGGTGGATCGCGTCGGCCCCGCACTTGCGCGCGGCCGCGATGATCAGATCTCCGCGCAGGTAGGTGGCCGAGGGCGCGTTGCCCGGCAGGTGCACGGCGTAGTCGGCCTCGGCCACGTGCGGCGAGCCGGCGTCGGCGTCGGAGTAGACGGCGACGCTCTCCACCCCGACCGCTTTGCAGGTCGCGAAGATGCGGCGGGCGATCTCGCCCCGGTTGGCCACCAGCAGTCGACGAATCATTGCAGTCACATCCGGAAGACGCCGAAGGGGCCCGGCTCGGCCGACGGCGCATCCACAGTGGACACGATCGCCAGGCACAGGCCGAGGATGGTACGGGTGTCGCGCGGGTCGATGACGCCGTCGTCGTAGAGCCGGCCGGACAGGAAGAGCGCGCCCGACTCACTGTCGATCTTGTGCTCGACCATGGCGCGCATCGCGGCGTCCTGCTCTTCGTCGTACGGCTGACCCTTGGCCTCGGCCGCCTGCCGCTGCACGATCGACAGCACGCCGGCCAGCTGAGCCGAGCCCATCACGGCCGAGCGCGCGTTCGGCCAGGTGAACAGGAACCTCGGGTTGTAGGCTCGCCCGCACATGCCGTAGTTGCCGGCCCCGTACGACGCGCCGATGTTGACCGTCAGGTGCGGCACCTTCGAGTTGGCGACCGCGTTGATCATCATCGCCCCGTGCTTGATGATGCCGCCCTGCTCGTAGTCGGCGCCGACCATGTACCCGGTCGTGTTCTGCAGGAACAGCAGCGGCGTGCCGGCCGCATTGGCCAGCTGGATGAACTGGGCCGCCTTCTGGGCCTCGGCCGAGAAGAGCACGCCGCGCGAGTTGGCCAGCACCCCGATCGGGTGACCGTGGATCTCGCCCCAGCCAGTGCACAGCGCCGTGCCGTAGGCCGGCTTGAACTCGTCGAACTCGCTGCCGTCGAGGATCCGGGCGAGGACCTCGCGCGGATCGAACGGCACGCGCAGGTCGGCCGACGGGATGGCGAGGAGGTCATCCTGCTCGAACTTGGGCTCGGGCCCACCGTTGGCTCGCGCAGTACCCCGGTGAAAACGACGGACACAGGAACGGGCCAGGCGCAGCGCGTCCCGCTCGTCCTCGGCGATGAAGTCGGCCAGCCCCGATCGGGTGGCGTGCATGAACGCGCCGCCGAGCGACTCGTCGTCGCTCACCTCGCCGGTCGCCATCTTTACCAGCGGCGGCCCGGCCAGGAACACCTTGGCGTGATCGCGGACGAAGATCGTGTAGTCGCACATGCCCGGCACATAGGCGCCGCCGGCCGTCGCGTTGCCGAACACGACCGCGATGGTCGGGATCCGGGCCGCCGAGAACTGGGTGAGATCGCGGAACGCGGCGCCGCCGGGAATGAAGATCTCGGCCTGGGTCGGCAGGTCGGCCCCGCCCGACTCGACCAGGTTGATGAGCGGCAGCCGGTTTTCCCGGGCGATCTCGGCCGCTCGCTGGGTCTTCTTCAACGAGTACGGGTTGACCGCGCCCCCGCGGACCGTCGGGTCGTGGGCGATGAGCATGCACGGCGTGTCCTCGACGACCCCGACGCCGGTCACCACGCTGGCCCCGACCGGGAAGTCGGTGCCCCAGGCGGCCACCGCGGACAGCTCGAGGAACGGCGAGTCGCGGTCGATCAACAGCTCGATGCGCTCCCTTGGCAGCAGCTTGCCGCGCGCATGGTGGCGGGTCACGTACTTCTCGCCGCCGCCCCCGCGCGAGTCCCGCAGTGCCGACTCGAGCTCGGTGAGCCGTTCCAGCATCGCGGCCCGGTTGTCCAGGTAGGACGGTGACCGGGGATCCAGGGTGCTTGTCAACACCGGCATGCCGCTCAGACCCCCAGTTGCCTTGCGATGATCTCGTTCATGATCTCCGTCGTGCCTCCGCCGATGCCCATGATCCGAGCGTCGCGGTAGTGGCGCTCGACCTCGGCGTCGCGGAGGTACCCGAGGCCGCCGTGCAGCTGCACGGCCTGATCGACGACGTACCCGCACGCCGCGACCGCGGTGTTCTTCGCCATCGCCACCTCCGTAACGAGTTGTTCGCCGGTAGCGACACGCAGCGCGGTGTGTCGGACATACGCCCGCGCGACATCGATCTGGCGGGCCATCTCGGCCAGCCGGTGCCGGACCAGCTGACGGCTCGCCAAAGGCCGCCCGAACGTGTGACGGTCCTTGACCCAGCGCAGCGTGAGGTCGAAGCAGCGCTGCGCGGTGGCGTAGCACTGGACCGCCATGGAGATCCGCTCGCTCGCGAAGTGCTGCATGATCTGAGCGAATCCCGTGTTCTCGGCGCCGATCAGGTTCCCCGCCGGGACGCGCGCGTCCACGTAGGCGAGCTCGGCCGTGTCCGAGCAGTGCCAGCCGAGCTTCTCCAACCGGCGGGTGACGGTCACCGCCGGCTTCTCGACAATCAACAGCGAGATTCCCGCGTACCCGGGACCGCCGGTCCGCACCGCGGTCGTCACGAAGTCGGCGCGGGCGCCGCTGGTGATGAACGTCTTCGAGCCGTTGACCACGTAGTCGTCGCCGTCCCGCTTGGCGCTGGTGCGCAGCCCCGCCACGTCCGAGCCGCCGTCCGGCTCGGTGACCGCCAGGCTGCCGATCAGCTCGCCGTTGAGGGTCGGCCGGACGAACCGTTCGATCAGGTCCGGGTTGCCGCTCGCGATCATGTGCGGGAGCGCGATCCCGTGCGTGAACAGGGCGGCGATCAGCCCCGACGAGCCGCCGGCCTGGATCAGCTCCTCGGTGACCACCAGCCGGTCGACCGCGTCACCGCCGGATCCGCCGATCTCCTCCGGGTAGCCGATGCCGAGGAGCCCCGCCGCGGCCGCCTTGCGGTGCAGCTCGCGCGGCACCTCGCCGGCTCGCTCCCAGCCGTCGAGGTGGTCGCGCACCTCGCGCTCGACGAACGTGCGCGTGAGCTCCCGCACCTCCGTGCGCTCGAACTTGCGCTCGAACGTCATAGCAGCTCCACCGGGATGTCGACGATGCGCGAGCGCAGCCACTCACCGAGGCCCTTGCCCTGCGGGTCGAAGCGGGTGCTGGCGGCCACCCCCTCGCCGAGCAGGCCGTGGATGACGAAGTTCAGCGCCCGCAGGTTCGGCAGCTCGAAGCGCTCCACATCGAGCGATTCGGCCTCGGGCATGAGCGTTTTCAGCCGTTGTACCGTGAGGAAGCCACGCAGCCACTCGTGTCCGGCGTCGCTGCGGGCCCAGACGCCGACGTTGGCGTCGCCGCCCTTGTCGCCGCTTCTCGCTCCGGCAACGTGTCCCAACGGTGCTCGTCTTGTCGGTGCGCTGCTGGGTTGCCCTTGTGTGGATCTTGGAGATTTCGGTGCGTGCTCGGTGCTCGGCGGGTCGATCGCTTTGGTCGTTCTGTCCGGCAACAGGGCTGTGTGCGTGACCGCCTCCTGCGGTAGGTCGAAAGCGGTGAACACGCCGAACGGCGAGGCGTCCGCGGGCGGCCCGGTCAGCGCAAGCCCCGGGTAGGACGCCAGGGCCAGCTCGACCGCTGCCTGCGAGAATGTCCGCCCGGCCCGTTTCGGATCTTGATCCTTGATGTGTACGGCGAGCAGCGCACTCGCCGCCTGTTCCGTCTCCGCGTCCGGCCGGTCGACGCGGGCCAGCACCGACTCCAGCCCCTCCGGGCCGACCCGACGCTCGATCTGCTCGCGGACCAGGGCCGCCTTCTCTTCGATGTTCAGCCCGGTCAGGATGAACGTCATCGAGTTGCGGTAGCCGCCGAGCGAATTGATACCGACCTTGAGCGTGGCCGGGGGCGGGCTCCCCTGGACGCCGGACACCAGGACCCGGTCGGGGCCGCCCTGTGTGAGGACCACGGTGTCCATGTGGGTGACGACGTCGGGGCCAAGGTATTCGGGGTTGCCGATCTCGTAGAGGAGCTGGGCGGTGATCGTCTCGGTCGTGACCGCGCCGCCGGTGCCCGGATGCTTGGTGATGACGGCTCGGCCGTCGGCGTGGATCTCGGCGATCGGGAAGCCCGGATGCCGGGCGTGGTCCGGCAGCTCGGTGAAGAACGCGTAGTTGCCGCCGGTCGCCTGGGCACCGCACTCGAGGAGGTGCCCGGCCACGGTCGCCCCGGCCAGCTTGTCGTAGTCGTCGCGGGCCCAGCCGAAGCGGGCGATGGCCGGGCCGACGACCAGCGAGGCGTCGGTGACGCGGCCGGTCACCACGATGTCGGCGCCGGCCGCCAGACACTCGGCGATGCCGAACGCGCCAAGGTAGGCGTTGGCCGTGAGCGGCTGCCCGATGATGCCGGCCAGCACCTGGTCGTCGGGGCCGTTGACGGTGCCGAGGTCGTCGCCGAGGACGACGCCGACGCGGGCGTTCAGGCCCAGCTTCTCCAGCGCTTGGGCCAGCCCGCTCGGGTTGAGCCCGCCGGCGTTGCTGACGATCTTCACCCCGCGTTCGAGCGCCGTACCGAGGCAGCGCTCCATCTGGCGCAGGAACGTCTTGGCGTAGCCGGTCTCCGGGTTCTTCAGCCGGTCCCGGCCGAGGATGAGCATGGTGAGCTCGGCCAGGTAGTCGCCGGTCAGGACGTCGAGGGGGCCGCCGTCGAGCATCTCCTGCCAGGCGTCGAAGCGGTCGCCGTAGAAGCCGGAGGCGTTGCCGATGCGCAGGCCGTCGCCCCAGGCAGCCTGTCGGAATGGGACCGGGCCAGCGTTCTCAGTCATAGCGCTGGCCCGGTTCGCGACCCTGCCCCGGCAGCCCGGCGAACGCCTGAGCGATGCTCAGCCACTCCCGCGCCCGGTCGCCCTCGGTCTGCAGGGCGAGGTCGGTGTAGTGCCGCCGCTGGGTCACCAGCAGGCAGAAGTCGAGGGCCGGCCCGGTGATCCGCTCGGCGGCGTTCTCCGGCCCGTAGGTCCACAGGCCACCGTCCGCAGTGGACAGCTCGACGCGGAAGCTTTCGGTCGGCAGCGGCCGGCCATGGGTGGCGAAGCTGTGCCCGATGGTCCGGTACCCGAGGTGGGCGATGTGCCGCAGCCGCGGGGTCGGCTCCTTGTGCGTGCGGGCGGCCGCGCCGAGGTCGCCCGGGTCGCCGGCGAAGGTGTCGGCGACGTCCAGCCCGTGCGCCCAGGTCTCCATCAGCCGGGCGGTTGCGCTCGACGTGGCCGACATCGACGTGCCGAACCAGGCGATCGGCTCGCCCGGCGGTACCGCGATGAGCGCCTTGGCCAGCGCCTCCCGGCCGTCGCGCCAGCGGGCCAGCAGCTCGGCCGGCGGGGTCACGCCCTCGGCCGCCGCCCGGTCGACGAACGCCTCGGGGTCCTCGTCCATCGCCTCGCCGAGCAGTCGGAAGAACTCGATCCGGTCGGCCGCGGCGAGCGTGGCGGCCCGGTCGGTCCAGGCCAGATGGGAAATCTGGTGGGCGACCGTCCACCCGACCGACGGCGTCTCCCGGCTCCAGTCCACATCGGACAGTCGCGCCACGAGGCCGTCCAGTGCCTCGCTCTCGGCGCGGAGGTCGGCCAGTACTTCGGCCAGCGTCACCATGAATCCACAGGCTCCGTTTCGAGGATGGTTTTGAGCTGCCGCTTCCATGCGGCCAGCAGTTGGGCGCGACGACGGGAGTCGTCGTGGAGCAGGTTGGCGACGCCGAGGCCGCGCAGCAGGTCGAGCGTCGCCTGCACGGCCTCCCGGACGCCCGGCTTGGCCTCGTCGGCCCCGAGCAGTTCGACGGTCAGCCCGTGCATCTCGCGGCCGACCCGGTCCTCGAGCGGCACGAGGGCGCTGCGCAGCTCCGGATCGGTGCGGGCGGCCACCCAGAGCTCGAGGGCGGCGACGAACAGCGGGCCGGTGAACAGCGCGGCGAGCATGTCGACGACGCGGTCGAGCCGCTCGCCGCGGTCGGCCGTGAGGTTGCCGGCCTCGACCCGCAGTTCGGCGGCCCGCCGGTCGGCGAGGTGGGTGATGGCGGCGAGCACCAGCGCGGCGCGGGTCGGGTAGTGGTGCAGCTGGGCTCCGCGGGACACCCCGGCCCGCTCGGCGATCACCGTCGTGGTCGCGCCCGACCAGCCGCGCTCGACCAGGCACTCCACCGTCGCGTCGAGGAGGCGCTGCTGGGTGGCGCGGCTGCGTTCCTGCTGGGGCTGCCGCACGGGTCCAGCGTCCCGGTTGAAAAACAATCAGTCAAGCTTGACTTTTTTGGCCGAGTGCGTTGTGCGCCTCTCTGCCTGGGGCGTTCAGACGCGGGCGCGCCGGGCGAGCCGCTCGGGGTCCATGATGATCACACTCTTGCCGTCGAGCCGGAGCCAGCCCCGGGAGGCGAAGTCGGCGAGCGCCTTGTTGACGGTCTCGCGGGACGCGCCGACCAGTTGGGCCATCTCCTCCTGGGTCAGGTCGTGGTTGACCCGCAGCACGCCGCCGTCCCGGGTGCCGAACCGGCCGGCCATCTGCAGCAGCGTCTTGGCCACCCGGCCGGGCACGTCGGTGAAGATCAGGTCGGCCAGCGCGTCGTTCGTCCGGCGCAGCCGGCGGGCGAGCACTCGCAGGAGTTGCTCGGCGATCTCCGGCCGGTTGCTCAGCCAGGGCCGCAGCGCCTGCTTGCGCAGCCGAGCCAGCCGCGTGTCGAGCACGGCCGTGGCCGTCGCCGTGCGCGGGCCCGGGTCGAAGAGCGAGAGCTCACCGACCATGTCGCTGGGGCCCATGACCGCGATCAGGTTCTGCCGGCCGTCGGCCGCCCGGCGACCGACTTTGATCTTGCCGGACAGCACGATGTAGAGGCTGTCGCCGGGTTCGCCCTCGCTGAACACGATCTCGCCCTTGCGGACATCGATCGTCTCCATCTCCTTGGCCAGGGACTCCGCGGCATCCGGTTCAACGCCCTGGAAGATCCCGCTGCGCGCCAGTACCTCATCCATCGCGTCCACCTCTACCTTCGTCTGCGCGAGCACCCGCGCGAAGTTAGTTTAGGCACACGTTTTGCCCTGGTGAGCGCCGGGCGGAAAGCTACCCGCGGTGACCGGAACCGATCCTTCCGGGTGAAATCCCCGGGTGGCCGGCGTGGGGTAAGGTCGCGCGGGGGTGATCGCGGCCATGACGGTCTACGGTGGAGGCTTTTCGCCTCGTCCACCGGAAGAGCCCGCGCGACCGGTGCCGCGGCGCTCGGGCGGGGCCTGGGGCCGGCGGCGCACCGCGATCCTGATCGGCGCGATCGCCGCCGTTGTCGTCGGCGCCGGCACGGCCACCGCCGCCGTCGTGTTCGGCAACCCGTCGCGTGGGCCGGCGGCTTCATCCAGTACACCTGCTGCTGCTTCTGGATCGTCGTCGGGACCGGCGGCCAAAGGCTCGGCCGAGGACATCACGATGACCGCGACCGGCGACATCGTGATGGGCTCGGCGCCCAACGGCCTGCCGCCGAACAGCGGCAAGGGCTTCTTCGACAACGTCAAGAGCGCGCTCGTGGCCGACCTCCAGATGGGCAACCTGGAGCAGACGATCACCGACGACACCGGGGTGGGCAAGTGCTCGGCCCAGTCGGCCGGCTCGACGTGCTTCGCCTACCGGACCCCGCCGGCTTTCGTGCACAACCTCAAGGACGCCGGGTTCATGCTGATGAACCAGGCCAACAACCACGCCTACGACTTCGGCCCGGCCGGTTTCAAGAACACGCAGAAGAACCTGGACTCGGTCGGGATCAAATACACCGGCTGGCCCGGCTTGATCACCGTCATTTCGGTCAAGGGTTTGCGGGTGGCGGTCGTGGGGTTCGCCTCGTACACCTGGTCGAACCTCTGCAGCGACCTCGACAAGGCGGGGCAGCTCATCGCCAGCGCGAAGGGCCAGGCTGACCTCGTCGTCGTGCAGGTTCACCAAGGCGGCGAGGGGTCCGACAAGCAGCACGTGAAGCCGGGCACCGAGTACTACCTCGGGGAAAACCGGTGCGACCCGATGGCGTTCGGGCACGCGGTCATCGACGCCGGGGCGGACCTGGTCGTCGGGCACGGCCCCCACGTCGTGCGCGGGATGGAGTTCTACAAGGGCCACCTGATCGCCTACAGCCTGGGCAACCTGGCCGGTTACCGGGCGCTGAGCTACAAGGGCGTGGTCGGGGTCGGCGCGATCCTCAAGGTGACGCTGGGTGCGGACGGCTCGTTCAAGAACGGCTCGATCACGCCGACCGCGATGATCGCCCCCGGGCTGCCCCGGCTCGACTCGAAGAAGCAGGCGATCTCGCTGATCAGCAATCTGACCAAGAGTGACTTCCCGTCGTCGGGTGCGCAGATCGGCACCGACGGGTCCATCACACCGCGCTGATTTCTTGTCGTAGGCCCGTCGTATTGTCGAGCGCGTGACCCTCCTCGTGAAAGAGACGGAGCTGGGGCGCAAGCGGCGGGCGCGACGCATGGCCCGGATGCTCGCCGAGACCCACCCCGACGCGCACTGCGAGCTCGATTTCCGCACCCCGCTCGAGCTGACCGTCGCCACGATCCTGTCCGCGCAGACCACCGACGTGCGGGTCAACGAGGTCACCCCGAAGCTCTTCGCGCGCTACCCGACGGCTGCCGATTACGCGGGCGCCGACCGGGCCGAGATGGAAGAGATGATCAAGTCGACCGGGTTCTTCCGCAACAAGACCGACTCGCTGATCAAGCTCGGCCAGGCGCTCGTCGAGGGGCACGACGGCGTCGTGCCCAACACGCTCGATCAGCTGGTCAAGCTGCCCGGGGTCGGCCGCAAGACGGCCAACGTGATCCTCGGCAACGCGTTCGGCATCCCCGGCATCACAGTCGACACACACTTCTCGCGGCTGGTGCAGCGCTGGCAGTGGACGACCGAGACGGATCCCGTCAAGATCGAGTTCGCGGTCGCCAAGCTGATCGAGAAGAAGGACTGGACGATGCTGTCCCACCGCGTGATCTTCCACGGTCGTCGCGTGTGCCACGCCCGCAAGCCGGCCTGCGGTGCCTGCACCATCGCGCGGGACTGCCCGGCCTATGGTTCCGGCCCGACCGACCCGGCGGCCGCGGCCAAGCTGCTCAAGGGGCCGCGGGTGCTTGAGCTGGCCGAGGCGGCGCTGGGTCCGGAGGCCGCGGATCTGGTCGGTGGTGTTCCGGCGTGAGCTCGAGGCTGGGCGCGGCGCTGCTGCTCGTGGTGGTGCTGTTGACCGGCTGCTCGTCGCACAAGTCGGGGGGGACGGTCGGCCCGCCCTGCCTGCCGTCGGCTTCGGGCGCCGCGTCCGCCCCGAGCTCGGCGGTGCCGGCGGTTCAGCTTGCGTGTTTTGACGGCGGGGCACCGGCCGCGCTGACTTCGGTCGGGAAGCCGACGATCGTCAACCTATGGGCGGCCTGGTGCGAGCCCTGCCGGACCGAGTTGCCGGCCATCCAGCAGTTCGCCGACCGGGCCGGTGACCGGGTCAAGGTGATCGGGGTGGCCACCGCCGACTCGCACGCCTCGGCCCAGTCGTTCATCGAGGACAACAAGCTCACGATGACGATGCTCGAGGACCCCGACCGGCGGCTGCTCACCGCGGTCCATCGCTCGGCGCTGCCGGCCACGCTGTTCATCACGGCCGACGGCACGCTCGCGTTCGTCTACAACTCGGCGCCGCTGGACGTCGACCACGTGGCCGCCCTCGCCGAGCGCTACCTGGGCGTCACGGTGCCGGCATGACCGAGAACGCTGGCCTGGTCCCATTCCGACAGGCTGCACGGGACAAGCGTCCGGAAGCGCGTCATGCGAGCCCGGCCGAGCGGCCGCGGGGAGGGACGGCATGACGGAGCTGGAGATCGTCGTGCCGGCCGACCTGCCGGGCTGGTGGGAACCGCTGCTGTCCCGTGTGCGGTCGTCGGACGCGTCGGACTTCACCCGGCTGCCCACTCCGGACGCCGACGGTCAGCGGGAGAGCGCGGTGCTCGTGCTTTTCGGCGAGCAGCCGGGCAGCGGGCCCGACGTGCTCATACTCGAACGGGCCCGAACGATGCGCACGCACGCCGGTCAGCCGGCCTTCCCCGGCGGGGCGACCGACCCGACCGACGTCAACGTGGCCGCGACCGCACTGCGCGAGGCCAACGAGGAGGTCGGGCTCGATCCGGCCACTGTGGAACTGGTCGACGTGTTGCCGACACTGTGGATCCCGGTCAGCCGGTTTCTGGTCACCCCGGTGCTGGCCTGGTGGCGTAGCCCGCACGAGGTCGGCCCGGTCGATCCGGCCGAGGTTGCCCGGGTTGCCCGGCTTCCGGTGCGTGAGCTGGCCGATCCGGCCAACCGCCTGCGGCTGCGCCACCCGAGCGGGTGGATCGGTCCCGCGTTTCGGATACACGACATGCTGGTGTGGGGTTTCACCGCCGGCGTCCTATCTACCCTGCTTGAACTGGGTGGATGGGCGCGACCCTGGCCGACGAGCCGAGTTGAGGAATTGCCGACTTCTGGCACCACGCCCGTACCCTGAACACGTGTCCGGCAGTGTGATCGATATTTTTCTGGTGCTCCTGGTCCTGGTCTTCGCCATTAACGGCTACCGGCAGGGGTTCCTCGTCGGCCTGCTGTCGTTCGTCGGCTTCTTCGGCGGCGCGTTACTCGGCCTGCAACTCGGGCCGTTCATCGCGGACCATCTCAACGGTGACTCCACGCGGGTCATCGTTTCGTTAGCGGCCGTGTTCGGTCTGGCCATCGCCGGGCAGGCGCTGGCCAGCTTCATCGGCAGCCGGTTGCGCAGCGCCATCCGCAACCCGACGGCCCAGGGCGTCGACAACGCCGGTGGCGCCGTTGTGTCGGTCATCGCCGTGCTTATCGTGGTCTGGCTGGTCGCCGCCCCGCTCGGCTCGTCGTCGCTGCCGTGGCTGGCCAAGTCGGTGAAGCACTCGGCCATCCTCGGCGCCATCGACAAGGTCATGCCGGCGCAGGCCGACAAGCTCTCGCAGGCGCTGCGCAACACCGTTGACACCAACGGGTTCCCGGACGTGTTCGAGGGCCTGACCCCCACTCGCGTCCGCGACGTGCCGCCGCCCGACCCGGCCCTGGCCAACTCGCAGGCCGTGGCGGTCGCCAAGCGGTCCGTGGTCAAGGTGCTCGGCACCGCTCCGAGTTGCTCGCGGCGCATCGAGGGCTCGGGCTTCATCTACGCGCCTGAGCGGGTCATGACCAACGCCCACGTGGTGGCCGGCACCCGCAAGGTGTCGGTGGAGCTCAACGGCAACCAGCGCAGCGCGCGTGTGGTCGCCTACGACCCGGACCGCGACCTCGCCGTCCTGTATGTCCCCGGCCTCTCGGCGCCGGCCATGAAGTTCGCCCCGAAGAAGGCCACGACCGGCGCCGACGCGGTGGTGATTGGCTTTCCGCTCGACGGCCCGTTCGACGCGCGACCGGCCCGCATCCGCGATTCCGGCGAGATCCCGGGTCCGAACATCTACGACTCCGGCAAGGTCACGCGCGACATCTACACCATCCGGGCGCTGGTTCGCAGCGGCAACTCGGGCGGTCCGCTGGTGAGCAGCGACGGATCGGTGCTTGGGGTGATCTTCGCAGCCGCG
>Ga0207661_10001547_pt1 | contig 15643 bp, 15 predicted proteins | sample KBSC713LmetaG_FD_184337 | JGI IMG/M metagenome (GOLD analysis project Ga0207661, IMG submission 184337) | Corn rhizosphere microbial communities from Kellogg Biological Station, Michigan, USA - KBS C7.1-3L metaG (SPAdes) (version 2) | ecosystem: Host-associated > Plants > Roots > Rhizosphere ...
CGTAGTTGGCGAACATCCCGGCCGAGGAGGAGCAGGCGCCCATCGCCATCACCCACTTCGGCTCCAGCATCTGGTCGTAGAGGCGGCGGACGACCGGCGCCATTTTCACGCTGACCCGGCCCGAGAGGATGATCAGGTCGGCCTGGCGGGGGGAGGCGCGCAGCGCCTCGGCGCCGAAGCGGGCGAGGTCGTAGCGGGCGGTGACGAGCGAGATCGGCGCCTCGATCGCGCAGCAGGCGAGGCCGAACGTGAGCGGGAAGATCGAGTTCGCCCGGGCCCAGTTCTGGACCTTCTCGAAGGTCGTGGTGACGACCCGCTCTTCGACGTAGCGCTCGAGGTCCTCGCGCTCGAGGTCGCCGCGCAGCATCGCCCGCGCGTCAATCTGCTTCTCGCGCAGGGAGCGGCGCTCTACCTCCAATCCAACGCACCCTTCCGCCAGACGTAGACGAAGGCGACGAGGAGGAGGACGACGAAGGTGACGAGCTCGCCGAGGACGAAGACGCTGTCGGCGCCCTTGAGGATGGCGCCGATCGGGTAGAGGAAGACGACCTCGATGTCGAAGAGGATGAAGAGCATCGCGACCAGGTAGAAGGTGACGCCGAAGCGCAGCCCCTTGGTCGGCTCGACCGGGATCCCGGACTCGTACGGCTCGCCTTGGCGGCGGGTGGCCGCCGTTTCGCGCGGCGGCTTCCTCGGTCCCAGCAGGTGGTTCAGCATCGCGAAGACGCCGCCGACCGTGAGGCCGAGGAAGGCGAAGACGAGGATCGGGAGGTAGGTCTTGAGCACGGGGAGGCGGTGTTTCTGCGTTGCAGCGGCGTCCGCGGTGCGGATACCCGGGTTTGACGCCTGTAGCCCCTGTTATATACCGACTTTGTGACAACTTGCTACATAGTGCTTTTCCGCATCAGCAAGCCGAATCCCGACCCCACCAGGCGGATTTAGACAGTGGTCGGCGTCCACATCGCCGTCGGCGTCCTGCTGATTGCCCTCAACGCCGCCGCCGGCCTCGTCGGCGGCATCGCCTGGTACCGCAACCGGGCCTCGGTCCCCTTCTGGTACCTGCTCCGCGCCGCCCAGGTCGCGGTCTTCCTCCAGGCCCTGCTCGGCGGCCTCCTCGTCGTCACCGGCCACGAGCCGGAACAGAACCTCCACTACCTCTACGGGATCCTCCCCCTCTTCGTCTCCTTCATCGCCGAGGGGGCCCGCCTCGACGCCGCCCAGCGCGAGGTTGGCGACCTCGACCCCGAGTCCCTGACCGCCGAGGAGCAGCAGTCCCTCGCCCTCGCCATCGTCCGCCGCGAGATGGGCATCATGGCCGCCAGCTGTGGAGTGATCTTCTTCCTCGGCCTGCGCGCGGCGGGGACGAGCGGTCTCTAGCTCCTCGATGCTCATCGAGCCGTCGATTGGCCCCCAAATAGGTGCTCAATTGCAGGTTCATTTTTTCTATCTATTTCAGCGGGCGGTACTCGCCGGCGTGGAAGACGAGCGGGTCGCCTTCGCTGGTCTCCAGCGCTCGAACTTCGCCGGTGACGATGACGTGGTCGCCGGCGCTGATCACGTCGCGGAGGTCGCAGGCGATCCAGATCAGGGCGTCGTCGATCGCGGGGAGGCCGTCGCGTTCGCTCCACGTGACGCCGGACCACTTCTCGGCGACCGGGGCCTTGGTGGCGAAGGCGCGGGCGATCGGCTCCTGGCCGGCGTGGAGGACGCTGATCCCGAAGCGGTCGGCGGCCTGGACCGCCAGCAGGGTGCGGGAGCCGCGGTCAAGGCACGCGAGCATCATCATCGGCTCGATCGAGAGCGAGCAGACCGCGTTGGCGGTGGCGCCGGCCGGTCCCTCGGGGCCGCTGGCGGTGACGATCGTGACCCCAGTCGGGAGCCCCGACATGGCGGCGCGGAAGGCGTCTGGCTCGGGAGCGGGCATCGTCAAAGCTTGACCGGAGCCACTAACAATATGATGCCCGCCGCATGCGTCCTGCGCTGGTCATCGCAATCCTCGTCGCCGCCGCGCTCGGGCTCTCGGCCTGCGGCTTCGGCGAAGAAAAGATCTCGGTCGCCGAAAACGACCCCAACTACAACGGGGCCGTCCTCTTCGCGACGCACTGCTCCGGCTGTCACACGCTCAGCGCCGCCGGCACCCAGGGCAGCGGCAACCGCGGCGAGCGGACCCAGGGCCCGAACCTGAACCAGCGGGAAGAGACCTTCGACGACGCTCTCTTCGCGATCCAGAACGGCGGCTTCTCCGGGGCGATCATGCCCCAGAACATCGTCGTCGGCGAAGAAGCCAAGGAAGTCGCGAAGTTCGTCGCCAAGTACGCGGGCTCCGAAGCCGAACAGTCGCCGCGTCCCGGCGAATCCAAAGCTCCCTAGCGCGGTCCGCAGCATGCTGGACCTGAAGGCGATCCGCTCCGACCCCGAGCGGTTCAAAGCGGCGTTGGCGCGCCGCGGCGCCGCCGAGCAGGTCGACGAGCTGCTGTCCCTCGACGCCCGCCGCCGTCAGCTGCTGCCCGAGGTGGAGAGCGCCCAGGCGGAGCGGAAGTCCCTCTCGAAGCAGATCGGTGAGCGCAAAGGGGCGGGGGACGAGGCCGGGGCCGAGGAGCTGATGGCGACGGTGCAGGGGCTGAAGGAGCGGATCGAGACCGGCAAGGAGGAGCTGGAAGCGGTCGACGCGAAGCTCGGAGAGCTGGCCCTTGCCCTGCCCAACCTGCCGGACCTCGACGCGCCCGAAGGCGACACCGAGGACGACGCGGTCGTGATCCGCGAGGTCGGCGAGCGCCCGAGCTTCGACTTCGAGCCGCGCGACCACCTCGAGATCGGCACCGAGCTCGGCCTGATCGACATGGAGGCGGGGGCGAGGCTCTCCGGCTCCCGCTTCGCCTACCTGAAGGGGGACTTGGTCCTGCTGGAGCTGGCGCTGGTCCGCTTCGCGATCGAGCTGGTCCGCGGCGAGGGGCACGAGCCGGTGGTGCCGCCAGTCCTCGTCCGCGAAGGGGCGCTGGAGGGGACCGGTTTCCTTCCTGGCGACCGCGACCAGATATACGAGATCCCCAAGGACGAACTCTTCCTCACCGGCACCTCCGAGGTCGCCCTCGCCAGCCTCCACGCCGACGAGATCCTCGACGCCGCGGCCCTGCCGCTCCGCTACTGCGCCTTCTCGACCTGCTTCCGCCGTGAGGCCGGCGCCGCCGGCCGCGACACCCGCGGCATCTTCCGCGTCCACCAGTTCGACAAGGTCGAGATGTTTTCGTTCGTCGAGCCCGACGCCTCGACCGAGGAGCACGAGCGGCTGCTCTCGATCGAGGAGCGGATCCTCGGCGAGCTCGAGATTCCCTACCGCGTCGTCAACGTCGCCGTCGGCGACCTCGGCGCCCCGGCGGCGAAGAAGTACGACTGCGAGGCCTGGATCCCGAGCCAGGGCCGCTTCCGCGAGCTCACCTCCTGCTCGAACACGACCGACTACCAGGCACGCCGGCTCGGCGCCCGCTACCGCCCGGCCGAGGGCGAGGCACCGCGCCCGGTGCACACCCTCAACGGCACCGCCTGCGCCGTCGGGCGCACGATCATCGCCCTGATCGAGAACCGGCAGGAGAGCGACGGGAGTTTCACGCTACCCAAAACTTTGCATCCGTACGGGGCGCCTGAAAGAATCGCGCCGCGATGAGTACGAGCGTCCGCGACGCGAAGCGAGTGGTGCTCTGCGACGACCATGAGATTGTCCGCGAGGCGATCAAGTCGCGCATGGCCAACTCTCCGATCGTCGAGATCGTCGGTGAGGCCGGCAACGGCCGCGACGTCGTCAACGTCGTCAAGGAACTCGAACCCGACGTCCTCATCATCGACGTCGAGCTGCCCAAGCGCGACGGCATCGAGGCGACCAAGGAGGTCCTCAAAGTCCGGCCGCGGACGAAGGTGATCATCTTCACCGCCCACGCCCAGCCCGACCTGCTGGCGCTGGCGCTGCGTGCGGGAGCCTCGGGCTACGTGCTGAAGTCGGCGCCGGCCGAGGACATCGCCAAGGCGGTGAAAGCGGTCACCGGCGGCGGCACCTTCCTCGGCGGCGACTTCGCCGGCGGCAAGCCTTCGGAGGTGGAGAAACTGCTCGAGCTCTCGCCGCGCGAGCGGCAGATCCTCGAGCTTCTCGCCGAGGGCCTGCGGGTGAAAGAAATCGCAGACCGCCTGCAGCTGAGCCCGGCGACCGTGCACACCCACGTGCGCAACGCGATCGCCAAGCTCGAGGTCGACACCCGCACCGAGGCCGTGGCCCTGGCGGTGCGGTTCAGCTACCTGGGCGCCGGCGGCGGCGCGCTCTAAAGCGCGCAGCTGCGGCGGCTTGCGCGGCCGCCGCTACTCCTTCTTCTCCAGCGTCAGCGCGCAGCCGTTGATGCAGTAGCGCTTGCCGCCCTGGTCGGCGGGGCCGTCGTCGAAGACGTGGCCGAGGTGGGCGTCGCAGTGCTTGCAGACGACCTCGGTGCGGCGCATGAAGAGGCTGTTGTCGGGCCGCAGCTCCACGTGCTCGAGGTTTGCCGGCTCGGTGAAGCTGGGCCAGCCGGTCCCGGAGTCGAACTTGGTGTCGGAGGAGAAGAGCTCGGTGCCGCAGCAGACGCAGCGGTACATCCCCTCCGCCTTCTCGTCCCAGTAAGGACCGGTGAAGGCACGCTCGGTGCCGGCCTTGCGGGTGACCTCGAACTGCTCCGGAGAGAGCTGATCGCGCCACTCCTGCTCGGATTTCTGAACTTTCGTCGCCATCTTTCTCCTTTCTTCGTCTGACGAAGCGTACGCCCCAGGTATTACGAGTCGGTGACGCGCCTGGCGCAACCGATCTTCGACACAGCCGGGTGTGTCGAAACTCCGATGCGGTGAGGGCGGCTTAGGATGGCGGCGTGTTGGATGCCTTCTACGAGCCCGACGGCGACCTCTTTCGTGCCACCGCGCTGACGCGGGGGCCGTGGGACCCGGGTGCCCAGCACGCGGGGCCGGCGGCGGCGCTGCTCGGCTACGCGATCGAGCAGCTGCCCGACGCGGCGGAGTTCCAGGTTGGCCGCCTCACCTTCGAGATCCTCCGCCCGGTCCCGATCGCTCCGGTGCAGTTGCAGACGCGGGTGGCGCGGCCGGGCCGGCGGGTGCAGATGGTCGAGGCGGAGCTGAGCGACATCGACGGCGAAGTGCTGATCCTGGCGCGGGGCTGGCGGATCCGCACCGCCAGGATCGAGCTCCCGGGCGAGGCGCTGGTCGCGAGCCAGCCGCCGGCGCCGCCGGAGGACGGCGAGGCCGCCAGCTTCTTCCCGACCGGGCAGGAGCACGGCTACCACTCGGCGATGGAGGTGCGCTTCGTCGCCGGCGGCTTCCTCGAGCCCGGCCCGGCGACCGCCTGGCTGCGGATGCGCCAGCCGCTGGTCGCGGGGGAGGAGCCGACGCCGCTGCAGCGCCTGCTCGTCGCCGCCGACGTCGGCAACGGGATCAGCGCCGCGCTCGACTTCCGCCGCTTCCTCTTCATCAACGTCGACCTCACCGTCCACCTCGAGCGGATGCCGAAGGGCGAGTGGATCGGCGTCGACGCGACGACCCTGCCGCGGCCGAAGGGAGTCGGCACCGCCGAGTCGACCCTCTTCGACGGCGAGGGCCGGGTCGGGCGGGCGCTGCAGACGCTGCTGATCAGCGAGCGGTAGAAGCGCCTCAATTAGCGCGGCATCAACCTCGCGCCGGGTGCAGCCGGACGAAGATCATCAGCGCCGAGGCGAGGCAGACGGCGGCGGCGAAGAAGAACGCGCCCTCGTAGCCGGTCAGGGCGGCGACCGCACCGGCGACCGGCGCCCCGAGCCCGACCCCGGCGTCGAAGAAGGCGGTGTAGGTGCCCATCGCCGCCCCGCGCGCCTGCTCGGTGACGCGATCGAGGGCGATCAGCATCAGCGACGGGTTGAGCAGCGAGAAGGCGGCACCCATCGCCATCCCGCCGAGGAGGGCGACCGGGAGGCTGTGGGCGACGGCGATCAGCAGCAGCCCGAACGCCTCGCCGATCGTCGCCGCGATCGCCACCGGCGCCGCGCCCATGCGGTCGGGCAGGTCACCGAAGGCGAGCCGGGTGAGGACGATCGTCGCCGCGAAGGCGGCGAAGACGGTGGCGCCGTGGCCGACCCCACGCGCTTCCAGGTGGAGGACGATGAAGGTGGCGACGGCGGCGTAGCCGAACGAGGCGAGGGAAATCGCGAAACCCGGCCCGACCGCCTCCGGCGCGATCAGCGGGTGCGGCTCGGCGTGGGCGAGCGGGACGAACGGGTCGCGGGCGGCGACGGCGATCGCCGCCCCCAGCACCGGCAGCGCCCCGGCGACGATCCAGACGAGGGTGTAGCCGCCGGCGCCGAGCAGCACCTCACCCAGCAGCGGCCCGACGCTGAGCCCGCCCCAGACGGCGAGCCCGTAAAGGCCGAGCACGCGGCCGCGCCGGTCCTGCGGCGCCAGATCGACGATCCAGGCCGAGCCGGCGGTGTAGACGGCGCCCTCGCCGGCGCCGAGGATGAGGCGGGCGAGGATCAGTCCGGCTATCCCTAGGCTCGGCAGGTAGAGGAAGCCGCTGAGGGCGACCAGGCAGGCACCGACCAGGACCGTCGGCTTGCGACCGCGGGTGTCGGCGATGCGTCCGGCGATCGGGCGCAGCAGCAGCCCGGTCACCGCATAGGAGCCGATCACCACGCCGACCGCCAGGTCGCCGGAGCCGAGCGGCCCGTGGATGTAGCGGGGCAGGACCGGCAGCACCGAGCCGACCGCTACGAGGCCGCAGAAGGTGGCGGCGAAGACGGCGGCGAAGCTGACGCCCGGCCGGGGCGCAGGTTCTGCGTGCGGTCGCGAGGTCGCGCTCACGCGAGCAGGCCGCGGAGGTCCTCGAGCACGAAGTCGGGAGCCGGCTCCGCCGCGCCCGCCTCCTCGCGCGAGGTGGTGCCGCTGAGGACGAGGATCGTCTCCAGTCCGGCCGCCTTGCCGCCGGCGATGTCGGAGGAGACACGGTCGCCGACCATCGCCACCCGCTTCGCGTCGCCGAGCGCCTCCCGCGCCATCTCGAACAGGTGCCGCTCGGGCTTGCCGGCGATCTCGGCCCGCCGGCCCGAGGCGGTTTCCACCGCCGCCAGAACCGCGCCGGTTCCCGGCAGCTCGCCGCCGGGGTAGGGCATCGTCGGGTCGCGGCTGGTGGCGAGGAGGGCGGCGCCGCGTTCGAGCGCCCGCTTTGCCGCCAGCAGCTCCTCGTAGTCGAAGCCGCGGTGGCCGGAGACGACGACCGCGTCGGCCTCCCAGGCATCGGCTCCCTCGACCAGGCGCACCCCGCGTGCCGCCGTCATCTCCTTCAGCGGTGCGGCGCCGATCACGAAGGCGCTGCCGTCTTCGCCCACGGCCTCGGCGGCCAGCCGCGCCGCGACCATGCCGGCGGTGACGATCCGCTCCTCGCCCGCTTCGACGCCGAGCGCACCCAGCCGCTCGGCATAGGCAACAGGCGGTTTCCCCGGGTTGTTGGTGACGAAGACGAGCCGCTTGTCCGCCGCGAGCAGCGCCCGCAGCGTCTCCGCCGACCCCGGCACCGGCTCGCGGCCGATCCAGACGACCCCGTCGAGATCGACCAGGAGTCCGTCGAAGCGGTCGGCGAGGGGCACCGCCGCACCCTATTTGCCCGGCTCGATACCGTGCGGGTCAGTGAGCGCCAACGGAGCAGTCGTCGTCGCCGCCGACATCCACCGCCGCTTCGGCGAGGGAGATACCGCCGTCGATGCCCTCGACGGCGTCACCGCCAGCTTCGAGCGCAACCGCTTCACCGCGATCATGGGCCCCTCGGGCTCGGGCAAGTCGACGCTGATGCACATCCTCGCCGGCCTCGACAAGCCCACCTCCGGCAAGGTCGAGCTCGACGGCGTCGATATAACCCAGCTCGACGATGGTGAGCTGACCAAGCTGCGGCGCGACAAGCTCGGCTTCGTCTTCCAGTTCTTCAACCTGCTGCCGGTCCTCACCGCCGAGGAGAACCTGGTGCTGCCGCTCTCGATCGCCGGCCGCAAACCGGACAAGGCCTGGGTCGACCAGCTGGTCCGCACCGTCGGCCTCGAGGACCGGCGCACCCACCGTCCCGCCGAGCTCTCCGGCGGCCAGCAGCAGCGCGTCGCCGTCGCCCGCGCCCTGGTCAGCAAGCCGGCGGTGGTCTTCGCCGACGAGCCGACCGGCAACCTCGACTCGAAGGCGAGCGCCGGCGTGATGGCGCTGCTGCGCCAAGCGGTCGACGAGTTCGGCCAGACGGTGGTGATGGTCACCCACGACCCGGTTGCCGCCGCCCACGCCGACCGGCTGATCACGCTGCAGGACGGGAAGATCGTCAGCGACGGCGCTCCCGGCTCGGCGGACGACGTGATCGAGCTGCAGAAGCAGATTGACTAGTCTCGGCCTCAAGAGCCTCTGGGCTCGCAAGGTCCGGGCCCTGCTGACGGCCTTTGCCGTCTTCCTCGGCGTCGCCTTCGTCGCCGGCTCCTTCGTCCTCACCGACACGATCTTCGCCGCCTTCGATGAAATCTTCAGCGAGTCGCTGAAGGGGACCAGCGTCGTCGTCACGGCCGAGAACCCGGTCAAGCAGGAAAGCGGCGAAACCCCCACCATCAGCGCCTCGCTGCTGCCGCGGGTCGAGAGGACCCCGGGGGTGAAGGAAGCCGCCGGGGCGATCTTCAGCCTCGGCGCCTTCTTCAACGGGAAGAACGAAAAGATCGGCAACAAATTCGCGCCGAAGTTCATCTCCTCGACGCTGCCGGCGCACCTGGAGTCGCTCACCTACCTCGACGGCCATCCGCCCCGCGGGCCGACCGAAGCCTCGCTCGACAAATCGGCCGCCGAAGGCGCCGGCCTCGGGATCGGCGACACGATCAAGCTGATCGGGCAGGGAAGCCTGAGGTCGTTCCGGCTGGTCGGGGTGACCCAGCTCGGCAGCGCCTCCTTCGGCGGCGCCTCGATCGCCCAGGTGACGCTGCCGGTCGCCCAGCGCCTCACCCACAAGCGCGGGCGCTTCGACCAGATCTCCGTCGCCGCGGCCGACGGCGTCTCGCCGGCGGCCCTGAAGCGCCGGATCGAGCGGCGGACGCCGGGCGACGTGCGGGTCGAGACCGCGGCCGAAAAAGCCGACCGCGGCTCGGAAGAAATCCGCGACAACCTCGGCTTCCTTCGCACCTTCCTTCTCGTCTTCGGCTTCATCGCCGTGTTCGTCGGCTCCTTCCTGATCTTCAACACCTTCTCGATCACCGTCGCCCAGCGGGTCAGCGAGTTCGGGATGCTGCGCACGCTCGGCGCCTCGCGACGGCAGATCCTCACCACGGTGATGGTCGAGGCACTGGCGATCGGGTTGGTGGGGGCGGTGCTGGGCATCGGCGGCGGCTTCCTGATCGCGAAGGCGATCAACGCCCTCTTCGAAGCCTTCGGCATCGACCTGCCGACCACCGGCCTCGTGCTGGAGTCGCGGACGGTCGTCGTCGCCCTCCTCGTCGGGGTCCTGGTCACCCTCGTCTCCTCGCTGGTCCCGGCCCTGCGGTCGACCCAGGTGCCGCCGATCGCGGCGCTGCACTCCTTCCGGCCGACGCCGACGCGCCGCCGCCGCGTCGTCTACCTCGCCCTCTCGGTCCTGCTCGCCGTCGCCGGCCTCGGGATGGTGCTGCTCGGCCTCTTTGGCAGCGGCGGCGCCGGCGCCCGCGCCGGGCTGATGGGGGGCGGCGCCGTGGCCGTCGTCTTCGCCGTCTCCCTCTTCAGCCCGCGCCTGGTGCCGCCGCTGGCTTCGGTCGCAGGCTGGCCGCTGGAGCGGCTGCGGCGCCTCACCGGCCGGCTCGCGCGCGAGAACGCCGAGCGCAACCCGAGCCGGACTGCGGTCACCGCGGCGGCGTTGATGATCGGCGTCACCCTGGTTGCCTTCGTCACCGTCTTCGCCGCTGGGCTGAAGAGCACGGTCGCCCAGGTGGTCGACGAAAACTTCGCCGGCGGCCTGGTGATCCAGAACACCGACGGCTTCTCGCCGATCCCGAACGCGACCGCGCGGGCGGCCGAGCGGGTACCCGGCGTCGGCCTGGTGGCGACGATTCGAGGCGCCGAAGCGAAGCTGCTGGAGGGCGGCCGGACGGGGCCGACGACCAAAGTCGACGCCACTTCGCCCGACATCGGCGCGACCGTCAGCATCGAGTGGGAAAAGGGCGGCCCGGCCACGCTTCGCAACCTCGGCGACGGCGAAGCGGTCGTCTCCGGCGACTTCGCCGACTCCCACGGGCTCCAGCCCGGCGACCGCTTCCGGCTGCTGACCCAGACCGGCGCCCAGCCGCTGTTCCGGGTCGCTGGCCAGTTCGACTCCAAGCTCGGGGTCCTCGGCAGCGTCGTCGTCACGCAGCGGGCGATGGCCCGCGACTTCGCCCAGACCCAGGACCTGCTCGCCTTCGTCAAGGTCGAAGAAGGGGCCGACCCCGAGCAGGTGCAGGCGCTGCTCACCAAAGGGGTCGAACTCGCCTTCCCGGTCGCCGAAGTCCTCGACCAGCAGGAACTGAAGGAAAGCCGCGAAGAACAGATCAACGGGCTGGTCAGCCTGGTCTACGCCCTGCTCGCTTTCGCGATCCTGATCTCGCTGTTCGGGATCGCCAACACGCTGGCGCTCTCGATCCACGAACGAACCCGCGAGCTGGGGATGCTGCGGGCGATCGGGATGTCGCGCCGCCAGGTGCGGACGATGATCCGATACGAGGCGGTGATCACGGCCCTGATCGGCGGCATCCTCGGGCTGGTCCTTGGCCTGATCTTCGCGACCTTGATCGCCCAGCCGCTGAAGGACGAAGGCTTCACGCTCTCCTACCCGATCGGTTCCCTGGTGGTGCTGCTGGCAGCGGCCGCCCTGGCCGGCGTTCTCGCGGCGATCCTGCCCGCTCGTCGGGCTTCGCGTCTCGACGTGTTGCAGAGTCTGCAGTATGAGTAACCAGGGGCGCCCTGACCGGCCGCATATCGGCGTCCTCGCTCGCTCACGTGCAGAGTACGCTTCGCTCACTGCGTCCTTGATCTGCTTGGTCAGGACGCCCCTGGAAGGGCGAGTCCCATCCGCAGCGCACCCGCCGCTTCCAGCATCGCCCCTCGTGCCGAGGGGCAGATGGCGGTCAGGTTGACGAAGGTGTGGACGAGGCCGGGATGGCGGCGCAGCGCCACCGGCACTCCGGCCTCGCGCAGGCGAAGGGCGTAGGTCTCGCCCTCGTCGCGCAGGGGGTCGAAGCCGGCGGTGGCGACGTAGGCCGGCGGCAGGCCGCTGAGGTCGGGAGCCTGGAGGACGGCGACGCGGGGGTCGCTGCGGTCGGTTCCCGGCGGCAGGTAGCGGTCCTCGTAGTAGGCCATGTCCCTCTGCGTGAGGAGGAAGCCCTCGCCGAAGGTCCGGCGCGAGGGCAGCTCGCGGCCGGTGTCGGCGACCGGGTAGATCAGCAGCTGCATCGCCGGCAGCGGCAGGCCTTCGTCGCGCGCCAGCAGGCAGGTGACCGCCGCCAGGTTGGCGCCGGCGCTGTCACCGCCGACGCCGATCCGCCCGGCTTCGGCGCCGAGGCGCTCGGCGTTGGCGCTCGCCCAGGCGTAGGCGGCGAGGGCGTCTTCGGCCGCGGCCGGGAACGGATGCTCCGGCGCCAGCCGGTAGTCAATGGCCAGAACCCGGGCGCCGGAGTGGGCGGCGAGGAAGCGGCAGGCGCTGTCGTGCGTCTCGAGGTCGCCGATCACCCAGCCGCCGCCGTGGTAGTAGACGAGCAGGGGCGATCGATCCTCCCCCGGCCCCTCGGGCACATAGAGGCGAGCCGCCAGCTTGCGCGCGGGGCCCGGGATCTCGACCTGCTCCACCCGCGCCATCGCGACCGGCGGCCGCTCGGCGACGACCCTGGCTTCGTAGCGCCGCTGGACCCGGGCGTCGGCGACGTCGGCTCCCTCGGCGAGGCTGTCGTCGCGCGCCAGGGCGGCGATCCTCAGCAGCGCGTGGATGTCGCTTGCCAGCGTCTGCCCCTCGACCTGCGGCGGGGTCCCGAAGAGCAGCCGCTGCACTCGCGGCGGCAGGTTGCAGGCGAGCTTCAGGATCCGGTGCTCGACGGCGGGCGGAAGGCGAGGCAGGCTGGCCACGAGGTCAGGCTATGTCACACATGGATGGACGTCACACACCGGGCGCGTCGCCGGGGGATAGCGTCCATGGCGTGGAGGCGGCGGCGAAAGTTCGGGCGTCGACCGGCGGGCTCGGTCGGGTGAAGGGACTTCCCCCGGGACCGCGGATGCACCGGGGCATCCAGACCGCGATCTGGGCGCGCCAGGCACAGTGGTTCCTCGAGCAGGGCCGCGCCCGCTTCGGGCCGATCTTCTCGATCAAGATCGCCTACGAAGGCGACTGGGTGGTGCTCGCCGACCCCGAGCTGGTGAAGCAGGTCTTCACCGGCGACCCCAAGGTCTTCCACGCCGGCGAGGGCAACCAGATCCTGCGCCCGATCCTCGGTGAGAACTCGGTCCTCGTCCTCGACGAGAAGAAGCACATCGGCCAGCGCAAGCTGCTGCTGCCGCCCTTCCACGGCGAGCGCATGCAGGCCTACGGCGAGAAGATGACCGAGATCGCCGCCCGCGAGATCGAGAGCTGGCCCACCGGCGTCCCCTACAAGCTGCGGCCGCGGATGCAGGCGATCACCCTGGAGATCATCATCGAGACCGTCTTCGGCGTCCACGACGGGGAGCGGATGGAGCCGCTGCGCGAGGCGCTGCGGGAGTTCCTCGACCTGACGACGAACCCGCGGGTGCTGCTGCCGGTGCTGATGGTCGGGCCCGACCGGGTCAACCTGATCCCGGCCTTCCGCCGCCGGGTCGAGCGGGTCGACCGCCTGATCGGGGCCGAGATCGCCGAGCGCCGCGCCGCCGAGGACCTGGAGGAGCGCGAGGACGTGCTCTCGATGCTGCTGCTCGCCCGCCACGAGGACGGCAGCCCGATGAGCGACAAGGAGATCCGTGACGAGCTCCTCACCCTCCTCGTCGCCGGCCATGAGACGACCGCGACCGCGCTCTCATGGGCGATGGAGCGCCTCACCCGCCACCCCGAGAAGCTCGAGCGCCTGCGGGCCGAGGCCGAGGCCGGCGAGGAGCAGTACCTGACGGCGACGATCCAGGAGACCCTGCGCTTGCGCCCGGTGATCTCGATCGTCGTCCGCAAGCTGACCGAGGACGTCGAGCTCGGCGGCTACGAGCTGCCCGCCGGAGCGGGCGTCACCCCCTGCATCCACCTGATCCATCGCGACCCCGGCATCTACCCCGACCCCGACCGCTTCCTGCCCGAGCGCTTCCTCGACAACCCGCCCGGCACCTACACCTGGATCCCCTTCGGCGGCGGCGTCCGCCGCTGCCTCGGCGCTGCCTTCGCCCAGTTCGAGATGGCCGTCGTCCTCCGCGAGCTGGTCCGCCGCCGGCAGATCGAGCCGGCAACCCCCGCCTCCGAGCGCAACTACCGCCGCGCCATCACGGAGACCCCGCGCCACGACGCCGAGGTGGTTCTCGGCTGACCGCAAGCCTCCGCTGTCCAAGCGTCGCTGTACCGTTACAGGCGTGAAGTCCAGGAAGCGGACCGGTAACTGGACGCCCGAGGGCAAGGCCGAGCTCGCCGCTCTGCGGCGTGACTACACGGACCTGACGCCCGCCCAGCGCACCGAGCAGGTCTTCGAGCTCTCGCGTTTCATGTCCCAGTTGGCTGAGGCTGGACGTCGTCAGCGCCGTGGCTGAACTCGATATTCGGGGGATCCTCGAGGAACTCAACCGCGCGGGGGTCGAGTTCATTGTGATCGGGGGTGTCGCAGTGGGTTTCCACGGCTATGTGCGCGCGACCAAGGACGTTGACATCGTGCCTGCGCCGGATCCCGAGAATCTCGCGAAACTGGCCGCGGTGCTTGCGACCCTCGAGGCTCGCCTCGAAGGAGCGGATGACTTCGACGAGGGAGAGATCCCCGATCCGCTGGACCCGGAATCTCTTGCGCTTGGTGGAAACTGGGTGCTGAGAACTCGGCTCGGGCGCTTCGACATCATGCAGTGGATCGGTGAGGGCGAACTTTGGGGAAGGCTCTTCCCTACCGCCATCGAGGCCGAGATCGGAGGGCTGGTCGTCAGGATCGTGGGCTACGAGGAGCTCGTCGCCCTGAAGGAGAACGCGGGGCGACCGGAAGACCTGATCGACCTCCAACGTCTGCGCCAAGCACGGGGCGAGGCCTGACGTCGTATAACCGGCGCTGGGAAGCACCCGCACCTCCGGGCCGTGCAAGCACTGTCCCTCCGGCGCGTGCACTCCCCAGCTTGGTTCTACGACGTCAGGCGATCAACCGCAGCCGGTGTTGTTGCCGCAGCTGGAGCACGTGTAGCAGGAGCCCGTCCGCTGCATCATCCCGCCGCACTGCTCGCAGGCTGGGCCGAGCTCGAGGCCCTGCATCTTCGCCGGACGCACGGGCGGGGTTTCGGTCATCGCCGAAGCGGCCGGAACCGGGGCGCCGGCCTTCGCCGCCTCACCGTTGCCGCTGCCGCCATTGGAGTGACCGTTGCCGTTGGCCGGGCCGGCGGTGTCGGTGGCGACGCCGAGGCCCAGCTGGGCGGTCTCGGCTTCCTTCTTGCTCCGCACCTCCTGGGTCATGATCCCCAGTTCCTCGAGGGTCTCGGTGTCCTCGATGAAGCGGCTCGCGAGCCAGCGCATCAGGTAGTCCGGCATCGATTTGGCGAAGGGGATCTCGGGGTTCTGCGTCATCCCCTCCGGCTCGAAGCGCATGTAGCTGAACTTGCGCACGAAGGTCTCCAGCGGCACCCCGTACTGGAGGCCGAGGGAGATCGCGGTGGCGAAGGCGTTGAGCAGCCCGCGCATCGTCGAGCCCTCCTTGCCGATGTCGGTTAGGAAGATCTCGCCGACCGTCCCGTCCTCGTACTTGCCGGCGGTGATGTAGCCCTCGTGGCCGCCGATCGAGAACTTGTGGGTGATCGATTCGCGCTCGCGCGGCATCTTCTTGCGGACCGGCTCCGGCATCGCGACTTCGGCCTCGGCGTCCTTTTCGTCCTGCGCGTCGGTGCGCAGCGCCTGCGCGGTCTTCGAGCCGTCGCGGTAGATCGCCAGCGCCTTCAGGCCGCCCTTCCAGCCCCGGGTGTAGGCGTCGGCGATGTCCTCGACCGTCGCCGACTGCGGCAGGTTGACGGTCTTCGAGATCGCCCCGGAGATGAATGGCTGCGTCGCCGCCATCATGTCGATGTGGCCGGTGTGCGAGATCGCCCGCTCGCCGACCGCGACGTCGAAGACCGGCAGGTGCTCGTCCTTGAGGCCGGGAGCGCCGACGATCGTGTTCTTCTCGGCGATGTGGGCATTGATCTGGTCGATCTCCGCCTCCGAGTAGCCCATCGCCTCGAGCGCCATCGGCACCGAGCGGTTGACGATCGTCATCGAGCCGCCGCCGACCAGCTCCTTGAACTTGACCAGGGAGAAGTCGGGCTCGATCCCGGTCGTGTCGCAGTCCATCAGGAAGCTGATCGTCCCGGTCGGGGCCAGCACCGTCGCCTGGGCGTTGCGGTAGCCGTGCTCCTCGCCGAGCTCGACCGCTTCGTCCCAGGCCCGCTGCGCGGCCTCGAGCAGCTCGCCCTTGAT
>Ga0207661_10001550_pt1 | contig 15638 bp, 12 predicted proteins | sample KBSC713LmetaG_FD_184337 | JGI IMG/M metagenome (GOLD analysis project Ga0207661, IMG submission 184337) | Corn rhizosphere microbial communities from Kellogg Biological Station, Michigan, USA - KBS C7.1-3L metaG (SPAdes) (version 2) | ecosystem: Host-associated > Plants > Roots > Rhizosphere ...
CCGTGCCGGCCACGTCCGAGGTGAACTTCACGCCGACGTCGATCGCCGCCGGGTCGTTCCAGTTCACGTTCGTCGGCACCGCGCTCGCCGCGAAGATGCTCTGCGGCGGGTTGGTCGGCGTCGGCGTCGGGGTGGGAGTCGGCGTCGGCGTCGGTGAGGCGGTCGGCGACACCGTGGGCGACGGTGACGGCGACGCGGTCGGCGAGGCCGTCGGCGAGACGGTCGGCGTGGGCGTCGGTCCGGTGCCGCCGCTGCTGGTGAACAGCGGGTCGACCCAGTAGTTCGTCGCCTGGTACGTGTCGGTCGGGAACGCGCTGGACGCGGCGTACTTGTACACGCCGTTGGTCGTGGCCGGCGCGCTCAGCGGCGGGTTGTTCACCGCGGTGGTGAAGTAGTTGCTCGTCGCCGCGTAGTGCCCGTTCGGCGCGAAGTACGAGGCGACGTACGTCGTGCCCGCGGTGACGTTCACCGGCGTGCTGAACAGGGCCGTCACCCAGCCGGTCGACGAGTTCGACGGGAAGGTCACGGTCGCCAGGTTGGTGCCGGTCGACGACCACAGGTTGCCGATGTGCGTCCCCGTGTTCCCCGGGCCCTGGTAGTACCGCACGCCGATGACCTGGCCGTTGGTCGAGGGCACGAACTTCACGCCCAGCTCGACGGAGTCCGGGTCGGTGTCCGCGGCCGTCGCCGGTTGAGCGTTGGTCGCGAAGAGCCGGTAGACGGTCGAGCCGACGTCGGTCGTGAAGCCCCAGCCACCGGTGACCGGGTTGCCGCTGCTGTCCGTGGCGGTCACGGTCGCCTGGTAGTGCTTGGCGGCGCTGAGAGCGGCCGACGGCACGAAGGTCACGGTCCGGGTCGTCGCGTTGTAGGACGTCGTACCGGCCACCGCCGCGCCGCCGTCCGGCACCAGCGAGAACGTGATGCCCGAGGTGTTCAGCGCCTTGGAGAAGGTCGCCGTGGGCTGCACGGTGGTCGCCACGCCGGTGGCGTCCGCGACCGGCGTCGAGGCGGTCATCGTCGCCGGCGCGTTGGCCGACGCCGTGAACGTCACGTCCACCCAGAAGTTGGTGTCATCGAAGGAGTCGGTCGGGAAGCCGCCACCGTTGCGGTAGAGCACCCGGCCGTTGCCGTTGGCCTGCGTCGAACGCGGCGCCGACAGCGGACCGGCGGTCCAGTCCTGGTAGCTGAAGTAGGCGAACGGGTCCGACGAGTAGTGGCCGACCGGCGCGTAGTACGAGGCCACGTAGGTGGTGCCAGCCGTGACCGCCACCGGCGAGCCGAACGTCAGGGTCTGCCAGCCGGTCGACGACTCGCCACTGAACGTGCCGGTCGCGAGCTTCGTGCCGGTGGCGGTCCACAGATTGCCGATGTGCGAACCGGTGTTGCCGGTCTGCTTGTAGAACCGGATACCGGTGACGAAGCCGGCCATCTGCGGGGTGAACTGCACGCCCACCTCGACCTTGTCGCTGTCGGTCGTCGGCGCCCCGGATGGAGCCCGGTTGCCGAAGAGCGAGTTGGCGCCGGTCGTGGTGAACTGCCGGGTCGTCGGCGTGCCGTTGAGGTTGCCGCTGTCGTCGACGGCGCGCACCATGACCTGCTGCGAACCGGTCCCCGACTGCGGGTAGAAGGTGTACGACCACGACGTGGTACCGGTGGCCGGGTGCCAGCTGGCGCCGTTGTCGACCGAGACCTCGACGCCGGCCACCTGGCCGCCGCCCGCGTCGGTCACCGTACCGGTGAGTGTGGTGGCGGTGCCGTTGGTGACCGTCGCGCCGGCGGCCGGCGCGGTGATGGTCGCGGTCGGCGCCACGGCGTCGGTCGACGGGGTGGCCGCGATCAGGCCGCTCATCAGGTTGGCCGGCTGAGCGCCCATGTCGCCGAGGATGTTCACGACGAACTGCTGCATCCGCACGTCGGCCGGGGAGACCGTGCCATCGTGAGAGGTGTCCAGGCCCCACGCGAACTGGATGGTGCCGGCGCCGAACACGAGCGCACCGCTGGCCGCCCGGTAGAGCGTCATGTTGTGCGTGGTCGTCCCCGGCGTCACGACCTGGCCGAAGTCCCGCAGGTATTCGGGGGTCGCGCCGGTGGTCGTCGACAGCCGCAGCAGGCCGGCCGGGCGGAAGCCGTTGTCGATGTCCTCATCGGACTCGTAGCCGACCGTGTGCGGGGCGAGCGAGGCGGTCTGCCCGGCCGACAGGTTGGCCACCGACGTGTTGCGCCACTGGCGCAGCTTGCCCTGGGCGGCCGGGACCTGCATGGTCAGGTCGTCGCTGTTGCTCATGAACTGGACGCCGGTCAGTGCGTTCTCCGGCTTGCCGCCGTCGGACGGCGGGCTGAAGCGCGGGTCACGCCACGTGCCGGTCCAGTCACTGGTGGACGTGTCCGACTTGGCGTTGTCCCACGTCTCCTTGTAGCAGGTGAGCGTGCGGTTGGCGGTGTTGGTGCCGTCGACGCTCGGTTCGTAGCGCGTCTTCCAGTAGACCTCGTTGCCGCTGAAGAAGGTGAGGTTGGTGCCGGCGTCGCGGGCCGCGGTCACGTTGTTGCGCTCGTTCTCCGACCAGTACTCGTCGTGCCCGGTGGACATGAACACGCGGTGGTTCTTGATCAGGGCGCCGAACCGGTCGGTGTCGACGTCGGTCGTGTAGCTCATGTCGTACCCGTTGCGCTCGAGGAACTTGAGCATCGGGTATTCGTTGGAGAACAGATAGTCACGACCCTGCACCGTGCCCCGCGTCCAGAATGGACGGTTGTAGCTGATCCGGCGGGCCCGGCTGTGCGTGTTGCCCTGGTAGAAGTCGGCGCCGGCGTAGGTGTTGTAGGCCTGCCACGTCGCGTCGGAGGTCTTGAAGAGGACCTTGGACGCGCTCGAGTCGTTGCGCACGACGAACGGGATCTCGCTGCCGCCGCCGCTGGCGGGCAGGAGGAGCGCGATGTAGACGCCGGAGATGGCGTCCGACGGGACGGCCCAGGTCGCCGACACGGCCCACTTGCCGCAGTCGTAGATCTCGGTGTTCGGGTCGCTGACACAGGCACTGGCGGTGTTGCCGGCCTTCGCCGCGACCCCGGAGATCGTGGTGACCTTCCGGGAACCGGCGCCGCCGTAGTAACCGAGGCGGTAGATAACGATGTTGTACGAGCTGATGCCGGTCGTCTGCACCTTGAAGCCGATGGACGCGCCGACGTTGACGCTCATGTCGGTGGCGAAGCCCTGGATGTCGTCGTTGCCGATCCCCGAGACGTCCCAGTTGTCGATCTGGTCGCCGGGCTTCTGGTTCTCGCAGGCGACCGGGTTGGCCGCCGCGGCACAGGGGTCGGCCGCGCTCGCCCCGGTCAGCGAGACGAAGGAGCCGGCGACGATACCCAGCGCGGCCGCCGCAACGGCGATCTGACGACGCCGCTGCCTGGGGGCGCTCGACGAAGGTCTGGTCACGTCAGCGGCCCACCGCAATACTCGGCGGATCCCCGCGTAGCGTTCTCCGGTCAACGCCGTGCCTCCAGTTGTCGAGCAAGGTTCGATGTAGCGCTGTAGCGCGCCAGGGCGACGCTATCGGCGTTCAGTGGTGCGTTGGTATGGGCCCGGCCCGCGATTTGCGCTGCCTACCAGGCCAGCGCACCATCATCCATTCGTACTGAGGGCGCGCTGGCAACAAGATTCACTGTCGGTTTGCGGTCACTCTTCGACAAGTCTTCGAATCGTGGATTGCCGCACAGTACGCGCACTGTGAGTCAGGCGCCAAACAGCGCCACACATGCCGGTCAAAAGCGCCCACGTCGTGGAGAACGTCGTGAAGGACAGCGAATCGAATGTCGCGCCTACCAAGAGTGAGATGACCTGTGCGCAAATGAGCGCCATGGCCAGATGGCGGTCCTCGGCCGACTTGGATCGGCGGAACGCGAGTGTCGCCAACCAGATCGCGACAAGGTGCATCAACGCGAGCGCGACCAGCCCGACGATGCCCTGGGTCACCAGGCTGTAGAGCCACTGGTTGTCCAGGATGATGTACAGATCGGGTATGAGCGTGCGCGGACCGCGACCGAGTATCGGCCGCTGGCTGAACCACTGCTCGACGTGCGCGTAGTCCTCGGTTCGCCCGGAGATGCTCGGATCCTCGTCGGCCTTGCTGAACAAGGCGGTGAGCGTGCCGATGATGCCCGGTCTGATGGCCCCCAGCACGCCGACCATCAGGACGCCGAGCACCAGCAGGTGGTAGCGGACCCGCCAGGTCCACACCGGCACCATCATGACGAGCGTGGCACCGAGTGCGACGATGCCGGTCCGGGAAATCGAGATGGGCACCGCGCCGGCGATGAACAGGGCCAGGCCGATGAAGACGTGCCGCTGCCGGCGGGTCGGCGCGAACCGTGCGTAGTGCACCGCGAACGGAAGCGACATGGCCAGCACCGCGCTGTATTCGATGTAGTGCGTCGCGGTGCCGGCGACCCGGAACAGGCCACCGTCACCCCGCGAGTTGAAGCCGACGAAGTCGCCCTTGATCTGAAAGCCGGGAAGCACCAGGTATTGCGATACATCGATTTTGAGGGCCGACTGGATGAATGCGACCAGCCCCATGAACGCGGCACACCAACAGAAAACCTTCAGGATCGAATGCAGTCGCATCCAGTTCGGAATGCCGTCGGCCGCACATAACAGGACACCGAGGAATTCGAATGTCATGAGCACCGCGAAGTTCTGGGCGTTGCTCTCCAGCGTGGTCAGCCCCCGCAGCATGCCGGCCAGATAGGACAGCATGACGGAGAACAGGAATATCAGCGACACCCACCGCATCGGCTGCGGGCCGACGACGAAGAGCCAGGGGCTCAGGTGGGCGACGATCCACCAGACCCACAGCATCATCCCGAGCAGCAGCGCCGGGCGACCGGCGTAGGTGAGGTCCGGGAAGATGAGGTTGGCCGGCAGGCAGTAGAGCAGGATCAGGGTCAGGGACAGGAAGGCCGGGACGTCCAGGCGGGCGGTCCGCCGTCGACTGATGTACGTGTTCTTGCCGACGACCGATGGTTCGAAGTCGACCTGGTGGACCGCCGAGGTCACTTACGCCTGCGCTTCGGGTCCTGGCCTCCCCAGAGCGACGTGAGCGGGAGCACAACGGTGGAATCGACCGCGGCCTCGTCCCTTTCATTGCCGGACACGTCGGCGTCCGGCTTGCCTTTTGGGCCCTCGGCATTCTGCTTGTAGTCCACGGTGAGCACCCGGTTATGGCCGCCGCCGCCGTTGCTGCCGCTGCGCTCCGTGTCGGGACCGCTGCCGGACGTATCGCCGGGCCGCCGGCTACCCAGCGCGTTGAGCGTGACCGTCAGCGCCTCGTCGGCGTCGGGCTTCTTGGCCGGCTTGCGTGGCGGCGCGATGGCCACCCCGCCGATCCCGGCGGCCCCGAGGTCGCCGTTGCGCTGCGAAGGCAGCGAGACCGGCAGCTCGGCGCCCTCGGCCGCGGCCGCCTTCTTGGCCGCCTTGCGCACCGAGCGGCGGCGCAGCCACGCGTCGACGACGATCGTGACGGCCACGGTGGCGACGAGGCCGATGCCGGCGATGACCGCCATGACCCGCTTCTGGGTCGAGGTGACCGTTTCGACGCTGTCGCCCTGGTCGATCGGGTACGCCGTGAAGAGGCTGTCGCGCTGCACGCCGTAGACGGTCTGCGCCTGGGTGACCGCGTCGTCCAGGTTTTTGATGACCTCACGGATCGTCGCGGTGGCGATGGCCGAGGAGTGTGCGACCACCTCGATGGTGATGACCGGGGTGCGGTCATCGACGGCCAGCGTCAGGTTGTCGCTGTAGCCCTGGTCGACCAGCTGCTTGAGCATGTCGGCGCTCTGCACCTTGAGGATCGCCGTCTGGGCCAGGGCCCGGAAGCCGAGGTCCTCCCACGGGTTGTGCACCTTGTTGGGGGACGCCTTGGCCAGCGACTCCGCGCTCTGGGCCGGCGAGACGATGATGAGGTGCCCGGTCGCCTTGAAGTCGGGTTTGACCGTCTGGCTCGCGACCAGCAGGACCACCACCGACAGCAACAGGATGGGCACCGAGATCAGCCATCGGCGGAACAACAGCTTGGTCAGGTCCCACAAATCCACAGAAGCTCTCCCGTATCAGCGGCTGCCTGGCGTCGCCCCGACGGATCGTCGTGGTCGGACAAATCCAGCACAGCGGGCGGCCCTAGTGTTGCGCGCCCCTGAGGGGACCGCAAGGTGCGCAGGCCCGGACCGACCGGTCATACGGGCATGCTGCCAAATCAACGGACAGCGAAGATGTCCGCTTAACGACACGAAATAGAACATCTCGCTAGCCGCTCGCCATATTCCTCCATCGCAACGGTTCAGCAAGGACGCATTCGTTGGCTAGTGTCGGTCCCCATGGAGTCCAGTACAAGAAACCGGACCACCAGTCTTGAGTTAGCCAGACCGGCAAGCCCCTTGCCACCGAAGGAGCCACCTCGCAAAAGGCGCACCGGTCGTCGGTGGCTCGGTGTAGTTGTACTGCTCCTCCTTGTAGCCGCGGCGGCCACTGGCGGCACGCTATATCTCACGAGTTCCGACAAGACGACGGACGCCGGCGGCGCGAGCGGGTCGACGACCACCGGCCCCGACGGGAAACCATTGCCCCCCGGCGTCAACGCGCCCGCGAGCCCGGGCTCCCCCAACGGGCAGGGCAAGCTCGGCTCGGCCGGGCCGAGCGCGGCGGCCAGCGGCAAGCCCGGATCCGGCGCCACCAAAGGCCCGTCCGGCCCGCCGAGCACCAGCGGCTTCCCCGGTTCGAGCAACACCGGCACCCGGGGCGCGAAGCTCGCCGCCTACAGCGGTCCGTGCAAGATCACCAAGGCCGGCACCGTCATCGACGGCAAGGCGGTGAAGTGCGGGCTGGACATCCGCGCGAAGAACGTCGTCATCAAGCACAGCAAGGTGACCGGCCACGTCAACAGCGACGACGGCGGCAGCGTGACGATCCAGGACTCCGAGGTGGACGTCGGCACCGGCTACGAGGCCTCGGTCAGCGGCACCAACCTCACCGTGCAGCGCTCGAACATCCACGGCGGCGAGGCCAGCGTGAACTGCTGGGGCAACTGCACCGTCACCGACTCCTGGCTGCACGGGCAGTACATGCCGGCCGGCGAGGACTGGCACCTCGACGCGTTCCTGTCCAACGGGGCCAGCAACGTCGTGCTGCGGCACAACACGCTCGCCTGCGACCACGATGGCAGCCGCGACGGGGGCTGCTCGGCCAACGTCGGCATCTTCGGCGACTTCGCGAAGAACTCGCACTACACGGTCGACCACAACCTGTTCGTCGCCTCCGAAGGCATGTCCTACTGCACATACGGCGGATCCACCGAAAGCAAGCCGTATCTGGCCGACAACATGGTGTTCACCAACAACGTCTTCCAGCGTGGCTCAAACGGAAAGTGCGGGCAGTACGGTCCGGTCGCGGCATTCGACCCGGGACGCCCGGGCAACAAGTGGGAGAACAACGTCTGGGAAAACGGACAGCCGGTGAACTTCGAGTAAACCGATGTCTTCAATCCGACCTGTACCAACGAGTTTCGCCGGTCCGACATAAATTCCGAAGCGATGAAACGGATCAAGAACGCTCTGCGGGCCTACAGCCACGCGGGCGAGATGCGCCGCCGACGGCCACCCGAGCTCGCCTTCTCCGACGCGAGCCGGGCCCGGCCGACGGTGTACTACCTCACGCCCGACGACAACACCCCGCGGGGCGGCGTCCGCGTCATGTACCGGCATGTGGACCTGCTCAACGCCACCGGCATCAACGCCAAGGTCCTGCACACGAAGCCCGGCTTCCGCTGCACCTGGTTCGCGAACACGTCCACTGTGGCCAGTGCCCGGGAGGTCCGGCTGACCCCGGCCGACCTGCTCGTGGTGCCCGACTACTACGCGCCCGGGCTGGACCACCTCCCGGCCGGGGCCCGGGTTGTCATGTTCAACCAGGCCGGCTACCACACGTTTGACCACATCCCGTTCGCCGGAACGGCACCGGGTGCGCCGTACACCCGAATCAAGAACCTCGTCGCGATGGTGACCGTGTCAGAGGACAGCGCCGCCCTGCTCCGATACACGTTCCCGCAGCTGGACATCAAGCTGGCCCGCTCGGTCATCGACCCGCGGCGGTTCCATCCCGGCGAGCACCCGGGCGGGCGGCGCATCGCCTACATGCCACGGCGCCGGCACGCCGAGCGCGAGCAGCTGCTGCACGTCATGCGCTCGCGGGGCATCCTCGACGGCTGGGAGCTCGTCCCGATCGACGGACGCACCGAGGACGAAACCGCCGAGTTGATGCGCGGCTGTGCGATTTTTCTCAGCTTCAGCGAACGCGAAGGCTTCGGCCTGCCGCCGGCCGAGGCGATGGCCAGCGGCTGCTACGTCGTCGGCTACACCGGCAACGGGGGCCGCGACTACTTCGACCCCGTCTACTGCTCGCCGGTCCCCGAGTGTGACCTGCTGGCCTACGCGATGGCCGTGGAAGAGGCGATCCGGCGCTACGAGAGCGATCCCGAGTCGCTCGCCAAGGCCGGCCGGCTGGCCTCCGAGCGCATTCTCGGTCAGTACCACGAAGCGGGCTTGAAGGCCGATCTCACAACGCTTTACGGCCAATTGCTTACCGAGTGGCCGGCCGAACGCCAGCTGTAATGTAAGCGACACTCACTTCTCTTGCCGCCGATCTCGGCATCCGAGAGGGTTTCGAGCGTGGCTTTCCCCTTCGCGTTCATCGCTGCTGCCTTACTGAAGGTGATTGCTCCATGACGACCAGCCAGAAACACGTCACCATCCTCGTCGCCAACCTCCCGGCCGAGCGCGATCGTCGCGTCATCCGTGAGTCGCTGACCCTGGAATCGGCGGGATTGCAGGTCACGGTCATCGCGCCGCGTGGCGACAAGCGCCTGAAGGTGCTGCCCGGCAGCCAAAACACGCGCCTCCGGCCTTACCCGGTCTATGTGCTCGGTGGCGGGTTTCTGAGCTTCGCGGTCGAGTTTCTGTGGTCGTTCACGTGGATCGCCCTCCTGCTGGCCAAGGAGGTCCTCAGTGGACGGGCCCACGCGGTGCAGGTGTGCAACCCGCCGGACGTCTACTGGCCGCTCGCCCTGGTGTTCCGCCTCCTGCGCCGGCCGTGGGTCTTCGACCACCACGACCTGTCACCCGAGGTCTACGCCACTCGCTCCAACGGCAACCCCAACAAATATGTCTACGGGCTGCTGGTGTTCTTCGAGCGCATGACGCTGCGCACGGCGTCGGCCGTGTTCGCGACCAACGAGTCGTTCCGCGAAAACGCCGAGCGGCGCGGCGTGCCGGCCGACCGGATCGCGGTGGTGCGCAACGGCCCGCGGCGCGACGAGATCGTGCGCGCGACCGCCGCGCCCTCCAGCGACGGCCTGCACAAGCTCGTCTACCTGGGCGTGCTCGGCCCGCAGGACAACGTCGAATGCGCCGTCCTGGCCGCCGAGGAGCTCATCAAGCTGCGCGGGCGCAGCGACTGGCGGCTCACCATCGCCGGCGACGGCGAGACGCTCGGTGACCTGACCAAGCTGGTGGCCGACCGCGGGCTGGGCGACGTCGTCGAGTTCGTCGGCTGGCTGGGCAGCTCCGAGGTCGACGACCTGCTGCGCACCGCGACCGTCGGGATCCAGCCGGACGCACCGACGAAGATGAACGACCTGTCCACGATGGCCAAGACGGTCGAATACCTGGGCCGGGGCGTGCCGGTCGTGGCCGCCGACCTGACCGAGACCCGGCGCACGGCCGGCGACGCCGCGGTGTACGTGCCGGGCGGCACGCCGGCCGAGTTCGCCGCCGCCATCCACCTGCTGCTGGACGACCCGACCAAGCGGGCGAGCATGCGCGAGGTGGCGCTGAGCCGATTCGACGAGCAGCTCTCGTGGGAGCCGCAGGCCGCGCGCTACCTAGCCACGTGGGACCGGTTGCTGAAGCGAACGGTTGCGATCCCCCGCCAGCGGACGGCGCCGTCCTCGGAGACGGCCACCGAGTCGGTGTCCCGGTGACCTCCGTCGTTATCGCGGCGCACAACGAGGAAGCGGTCATCGGCCGCTGCCTCGACGCGATCCGTGCCTCGAGCGGCCCACCCCTGGACATCACGGTGGTCGCCAACGGGTGCGGTGACCGGACCGCCGAGGTGGCCGCCGAGCGGCCCGGCGTGCGGGTCCTCGACCTGGCCGCGGCCGGCAAGCCGGGCGCGCTCAACGCCGGCGACGCGGTCGCGAGCGGCTTTCCCCGCCTCTACCTGGACGCCGACGTCGTCCTGTCGGCGGACGCGATCCCGCGGCTGGCCCAGGCGGTTGCGGACGGCCCGCTCGCGGTCGTCCCTCGGCGCATGCTCGATGTCACCGGGCGACCACTCATGGTGCGCGCGTACTACGCCATCAACGCCCACCTGCCGGCCTACCGCAACGCGCTCTTCGGGCGCGGAGCCATCATGCTGTCGGAGAAGGGCCGCGCCCGATTCGACGAGTTCCCCTCGATGACCGCCGACGACTTGTTCCTCGACTCGCTCTTCGCCGACGGCGAGCGGGTCGAGGTGCCGGACGTCACGTCCCGGGTCGCGACCCCATACAAGACCGCTGACCTGGTGCGGCGGCTTTCCCGCGTACGCGCTGGAAATGCTGCGCTGCGCCGCTCCGCTGAGGATTCGGCCGTGCGGTCGTCGGTCCGGTCATCGTGGCTGCGCGACGTCGTGGTTCCGCGTCCCTGGCTCGCCCCGGCCGCGGCCTGCTACGTCGGCCTCATCGCGGCGGCCGAGCTTCGTGCGCGGCGGACCCGCGGCTCGGCTGACCAATGGGGCCGCGACGAGTCGAGCCGACGGAACGACAGCGTGAGGACCGGTCATGGCTGAGAATCAAATCGTGAATGTCTGCTTCCACGGCATCGGCACGCCGGATCGGGAGCTGGAGCCGGGCGAGGACAAGTACTGGATCTCGACCGAGCTGTTCCACGAGATCCTCGACGAGGTCAAGACCTGGCCGTCGGTGCGGATCAGCTTCGACGACGGCAACGCCTCGGACGCCGAGATCGGCCTGCCGGGCCTCGTCGAGCGCAACCTGACCGGCGACTTCTTCATGGTGGCCGACCGGATCGACAAGCGCGGCAGCTTGAGCCGCGACCAGTTGCGGCAACTGCGCGACACCGGCATGCGGATTGGCAGCCACGGCATGCACCACCGCTCGTGGCGAGGCCTGGATCCGGCGACGCGCGCGGCCGAGTTCGTCGCCGCGCGGAAGCGGATCGCCTCGGTGACCGGTACCGCGGTGGACGAGGTGGCCTGCCCGCTCGGCGCCTACGACCGGCAGGTGCTCGGCGCGCTGCGCGCACAGGGCTATCGCCGCGTCTACACCAGCGACCGACGAGTCGCCCGCCCAGATTCGTGGCTGCAGCCGCGATACAGCATCTGTAAAGGAGACTCCGCGGAGAAGCTGCGCGCCGAAGTGTTCCACTCGGCGCCGACGCATCGGCTGCGCAACTCGGCGGCCGCCGTGGTCAAGCGGTGGCGATGACGACCGTCCTCATCGGCTTTGCCGAATCACTGGCCGCCGTCGAGTCGGCTTGGTGCCTCGCCGACGCCGGATACGACGTGGTGGCCTTCACGCGCGCGGGCAAGCGCCCGGCGCTGGCGGCGAGCCGATACGTGCGGGTCGTGCCGGTCCCGGCGCCCGAGGACGGCATCGAGGCGTGCGTCGAAGGGCTGCGCGCGGTCGTCGCCCACGAGAAGCCGGCCGCGCTGCTGCCGTTGGACGATCATTCGGTACTGCTGGCCGACCGGCTCCAAGGCGTCGTGCCGATCGCCGGCCCGACGGGCGCCCTGGCCCGGATCGCGCTCGACAAGCGGGAGCAGCTTGCGCTCGCCGAGAAGGCTGGCTTCCCGGTGCCGCCCACCGTTGTCCTCAACGAGGGCGACCAGCCCGATGTCCCCGACCCGCACGGACCGTGGATCGTCAAGTGCGCGCTGGCCACCGTCGTGGACGACGACAAGATCCGGCGGCCGGGCGGCGGGATCGCCCGCACGGTGCCCAACGTGGCCGACCTCTTCAGCGGGATCGCCGCCCCGTCGCTGATCCAGCCGGTGATCGACGGCGCCGGTGAGGGCCTGTTCGGCATCGCGATCGGCGGCCTCGCCTTTGCCCTCTCGGCCCACCAGCGCATCCGCATGATGAACCCGCGCGGCTCGGGCTCCAGCGCGGCCCGGTCGATCCCGGTCGACCCGGAGCTGGCCGACGCGGCGCGCCGATTCGTCGAGACGTCCGGCTGGCACGGCATCTTCATGCTCGAGTTCCTGCGGGACCGCACCGGCCGGCCGTGGTTCATGGAGCTCAACGGGCGCACATGGGGCAGCATGGCGCTGGCCCGCCACCGCGGCTGGCCCTACCCGGTCTGGGCGGTGAAGTCGGCGATCGACCCGGACTGGGTGCCCGACGTCCCGCCGGAGGGCCCGCACCGGCGCGTCCGCCACCTGGGCCGCGAGATCGTCCACCTGCTCGCCGTCCTGCGCGGCCCGCGCGGCGCCGACAAGGGCCGCTGGCCGACCCGCCGCTCGACGGTTGTGGCGATGTTGCGTCCGGAGCGGGGCACGCGGTGGTACCACTGGAGGCGGGGCGAGTTCCGCGTACTGTTGCGGGACACGTGGTCGACGGTGATGGGACAGGTACGCAAGGGTTCATGAGCAGGATCGTTCGTGCGGCTGCGCACGTACACTCGGAATGGTCACACGACGCATCGTGGACGCTTCCGGACATCGCCGCTGCGTTCACCAAGCGCCGCTACGACGTCGTGCTGCTCTCTGAGCACAGTGGACAGTTTGCGGCCTCCGACTGGGACGGCTACCTCGCGGCCTGCGCGGCGGCTAGCACCGACAAGATCCTGCTGGTGCCCGGCATCGAATACAACGACGACGACAATGTCGTGCACGTGCCGGTGTGGGGCGACCTTCCGTTCTTCGGCCAGCAGCCGGACATCGCGACGCTCCTCGGCAAGGTCCACGCCGAAGACGGGATCAGCGTAATCGCCCACCCATGGCGCCGCGACGCGTGGAAGCGCTACGACCCGACCTGGGCCCAGCATTTGACGGCGCTCGAGGTGTGGAACCGCAAATACGACGGGCTGGCACCGTCGCGGCCTTCGCTCGAGTTGGCTCGGCGCGACAAGCTGCGGGAGTTCGTGTCGCTCGACTTCCATACGAGCAAGCAGTTCTTCCCGCTGGCCATGGCACTCAGGTTGGCTGGCGACGAGGTCAGCCGGGACGCGGTGCACACCGCCCTGCGTTCGGGCGCGTTCGACCCGATGTTGTTCAGCCGGTCGGCGCTGCGGTTCATGCGCGGCCCGGCGCTGCGAACGCTGGAGACGCTGGAGACGGCACGGCGAGCGGTTCGCCGCCTCCTCCGCTAGCGACCGCCTGCCGCGCTGCCGCGAACCCAAAGGCCGCCATGCCGACTCCACTGTGGATCATGGTAGATCTGCCTGCTTGATGCTGAGTTTTCAGCGATACCCAGGCCGATCTTTCGCGGATTTCGCGATGTAGATCTTCAACACATTCCAAGATCGACCAAGGGGCCATGGGCAGATCGGCCAACCCGGGCCACTACGTCCGCGAAGACGTCGCCTCCAGAGGGCCTGGCTGACTGCGCATCCGCGACGGGCTCAACAGCGTCCGCGCGGCCTCCCGGCTGGCCCGGTTGCCCATCGCCGACCGGCTGACCTCCCGCAGCACCAGCGCTCCCCAGTACGCCGTCGAGGCCGGCAGGCTGTGCCGCCGCCGGTAGAGGCGCACCCGGTTCTGCGTCAGCATCACCCAGAGGCGCGGGGACTGCTTCGAGTCGCCCTCGAGGTGCACGGCCAGCGCGCGCGGGGCGAGCCGCGTCGGGAGGCCGGCATCCCGTGCGCGCAGCGCGAAGTCGGTCTCCTCCGAGTACAGGAAGAAGGACTCGTCCCATGGTCCGCAGCGGTCCCAGCAGTCGCGGCTGATCAGCATCGCGCTGCCGGCCGCCCAGTCGGCGCTCGACTCGGCCGCGTAGTGCCGGTCGCCGACGACCAACTCGCCGAATGCCGGGAACCGCCCGGCCCGCCGCGCGCCCAAAAGCGCGTCGCCAAGGGCTCGAAGAACAGTCGGCTCGCGGCGCAGCACCGGGATGTGCCGCCCGTCGCCCTTCTCCAGGCGCGGCACCACGAGGCCGGCCCCGGTACGGCGCAGGACCTGCAGCATCTCGACGCCGGCGGACGGAGCGAGCCGGATGTCCGGGTTGAGGACCAGCAGCGCAGTGTGCGGATCGGCGGCCGCCACCGCGGCGTTGATCCCGGCGGCGTAGCCGGCGTTGCGGCCCATCTCGACAACCCGGGCGGCCGGCGCCAAGGACCGTAAAACGGCGACGGTGTCGTCCGTGGAGGCGTTGTCGGCCACGACCAGTTGCCAGGGGACGCCAGCAAGGCCCGGTCCGAGGCTCGCCACCAGGTCGGCCAGCAGCCGCGAGCTGTGGTACGTCACCACGACGACGGCGACACGCTCTTCCACGAGAACGAGAACCCTTCTAAGAAACGACGGCCGGCGACCACGCATCGGCCACGAACACTGTAGGGGCGCCGCTGCCGTCGGCGTTGGCCACCCACACGTCACTGCTGATCGAGGTGCCGCCGCGCGGCAGGCCGTAGAGGATCCGCTGGTTGTCAAGCCATTCAACCTGATCGTCGACACTCCGGTTCTCGGCGATCATGGTTTCCTTGTGCGACAAAAGGTCGTACACGGCAAGCCGCCACTGCCCGTTGGGAAGTTTGCCGTGCTTCTTGAAGGCGATCCGGGTGCCGTCCGGCGACAGCGACGGGCACTCCACGTCCTCACGCAGCGCGGTCATCCGCCTCTGCGCGAGCGAGCCCCGCACGAGCCAGGTCTTCTTGCCCGACGCGGCGGTCGCGTAGAACGTGTCGTCGTCGGAGGCGAACGTGACACCCCAGATGTTCTTGTCGGCCGCCGTGATCGTCTTGCCGTTGACCACGACGGTGAACTGTTCGAGGTCGAGGTCCCCGCCGCCGGCCAGTTTCGACACCACGGTACGGGTGGAGAACTGTCCAGGGTTCGTGTATGAGTCGCCGAAGACGAACGTCGTCGTGGCCAGCATCGAGCCGTCCGGTGAGATCCGGGCGCGGCTCGGCAGCCCGGGCAGTGGCGCCGTGCGCTCGGCCTTCCACTGCGCGTTGAGCACCTGCGCCTGGTACGTCGTCGCGATCCCGCGCTTGATGATCAGGCACAGCGTGTCCCCCGCCCGCGCGTAGACCCGCTCACAGGTGGCCGGCGAGATCGCGCGGGCGCCACCCGGATCGGACAGCGGGACCATCGCCACGGCGGCGAAGCCGTCGCCCAGCGCGGTGTTGCGGAAGACCAGGTGCGGAACCTTCTGGACGGCCGCCAGATCGCCCCGCACGGCGACGGACGGCGCACTGGCGTCGGCCCGGGCGTCGCGGCGCTGGACGTGCAGCACGTAGATGACCGTCCCGACGACCGCGACGAGCAGGACCGCGGCGAAGGCCAGCACCTTAGTGCGCATTGCGGATGCCCCGCAGCAACCAGGCGGCGACCGGGATCGCGCAGGTCAGCAGGATGGCCACGGTGAACAGCGCGG
>Ga0207661_10001553_pt1 | contig 15625 bp, 8 predicted proteins | sample KBSC713LmetaG_FD_184337 | JGI IMG/M metagenome (GOLD analysis project Ga0207661, IMG submission 184337) | Corn rhizosphere microbial communities from Kellogg Biological Station, Michigan, USA - KBS C7.1-3L metaG (SPAdes) (version 2) | ecosystem: Host-associated > Plants > Roots > Rhizosphere ...
ACGCGCTGGCCGGAGCTCACATCGAAGAGGACGACGTCCGGGCCGCTTCCAACGGCCAGCAGCCGGTTGTCCGGACTGAACGCGAGCGCGCCGGGTTCACCGACCGAGCCGAGCACGAGGTCGGGCGACATCGCTGGTACGGCAAGGATCCGCACTGTGCCTTCGCGTGCGTATCCCACCGCCACGCGCCGGCCGTCCCCGCTCGCGGCCAAGGCCACGACCTGTCCGGTGTGGCCGGTCCAGGCGTTGGTCGGTGACTTTCTCTGGGTCGCGAAGAGCGCACCGCTTTTCGCTGCGAGAACCGGGGTATGGCCGGCCAGCACTGCCGCACTGCAACACGCCGGAGGGGCCGTACTGCGGTATTGCACGGCCCCGGTTCCGTCGCGGATAAGGATCCGGCCGTTCTCGACAGAGAGGATCTCGTTTCCGTTCGCCGACACCGCCACGGCGTCCGCCGGCGGCGTTGTCACCTGGTGGCCGCCGAGGTCGAGTATGGTCCCGGCGGATGTCTGCAACGCCACGTTCCGGCCGTCGTTCGAGGAGGCGATCGCCCGAAGTTTCGTTCCGGCCGGCAACGGTACGCCTGCCTGGACGTCGGCTTGGCCCACCCATCGGGCACCCGTCGTGTCCAGCACCGCGGGCGTGGAATCCGACTGGGCGGCGCCGAACCCGACCAGGTCGGCGCCGGACACGTGGTAGGCAATGTCGGGAACCGGCACCGACAGAGCGTCGACGACAAGCTTACGGTTGAGGAACGTCTCCCCGTCCGCAAGGATTCGGCGGCTGTCCTCAGCCAACGCAAGATAAATGTCCTTTGCCAGCGCGTCTTGGGCGGGGACGACGCCAGCCAGGACGGAGTTGGCGTTCGAGACCAGGTGCTTGTGATATGTCTCCGCCACGGAGGCCAACCCGCAGGCTGACAGGAGAAGCAGTGTGGTGACGATGGCCGCCGCCACTGTCCAGCGCCGCCGGCGCCGCTGTCGGACACATGCGCGTAGAAAGTTGTGCGCCAGCTCCGTCAACGGCGGGTCGCCACGCCGTTGCAGCGCTTGCGCCACGCGAAGTGTCGCACCAGAGATCATCCAACCTTTGGCGCGATCGGATCGGTCCCAGATCGCACTGCGTTCGGTGAGAAACGAGTGCTGACGTACCAAGGGCGGGCGCCGGTGGAAGGCATCCGCGATGAAGTGCGCCAGCTGGCGCGGAGCTGTCGGGATCGGGCCATCGAGCCGGATCTCCACGATGTACTTATGCCGTTCGATGGCCAGATCGCGCTCAAGCTGGCAGGCATATGACGAGTCCCAGTGCGCGGACCGGCAGAACACAACGACGTCAGCGCCGTCGATCGCGCTGACCACTTCTTCCAGCCACGGCACGGACACCGGAATGTCACGCTGATCGAGCCAGGCCCGCACACCCATGGCTCGCAAATCCGCGCCGGCCGGCACGACAACTGGCCCATCGAGACGGGCGTACGAGATGAAGACCTGATCCATCGATCAGCCGCTCGTCGCCGCGGGCGAGGGTTGGCAAAGCCGGATGCCGAGCTGCCGGCGCACGGCGGCACTCAGCTTGGCCACGTTGTTTTCCAGGTAGCACGACCACAGCCGGTGCTTGAGTACGTCGATGATTGTCGCATCTAGCCCGCATCCGTCACATGACCACGGGCTCCACCAGTTGTCGGCGGCCGTGTGAACGATGAGCCATCCGGGCCGTTCGCTCCAGGTTGCGGCCGTGATCGCGGATCCGTCCGGCGCCTGCCAGCGAGCAACGACGTCCTGTGTACGGAGATCGATCTCGGCGACCTCCCCGCGGTCGGATCCGACCAGCGCTGCTACTCCATCTGGCTTGACGTCTGTCACGGTGACCCGTCCGGTGACCGCTGGAACCGTAGCGGACAACCCGCTTGCCAAGTGGACGGAGACCGAGCCCGTCGGCGTCGTGGCGACGACCTTGACGGTCGTCGCGCCCGGCGTAGGCGCCTGCTCCGAGTGCCGGTTGCTCGTGGGCGGCCGGGCTGGCATCAGCCCGTCCAGGTCCCACAGGTACACGCCGAGTCCGTCGAGGCACATAATCCACCGACCGTCCGTGGATATCCGTAGGCGTGTCGCGTTCGGCTGGCTCTGCCGGATCCGGGCGGTGACAAGTCCGGTGGTCGTGTCGTAGATCCGAACACCGAACTGCGGGGTTGCGGATACCACCCGTCCGTCAGGAAGGACGACGAGGTCCGCGATTTCGTCTGGCATGTGCAGCCCCCCGACGGCGAGGCCAGCGCGGAAGGATCCGAACCGCAGCCGATGGTCTTTGTCCACGACAGCCAGCGTCTGACCGTCGGCGCTCAGCGCGGCGGCGGCGCCGAGTTCGGGTTGCTCGATCGCGACGCGGCCGAGCGCACGGCCCGACTCGCCATCGACCGCTTCGACGGCGTCAGGTTCGGCGGACCCCAGCACCCGGACCGTGCCGTCGGCGAGGGTCCGGAGATCGTACAGGTGCGTGAAGGTGCCGACACGGCGTATGCGGTGCGGGGCCGCGAGCCCGACCGAGAGCAGCTGCCCGTTCTCGCAGGCGACGATCGCCGTGTCGCTCGCCGGCGCCACAGCGACGTGGGTCGCAGGGCAGCTTAGCGATACCGTCGCGTGGTTCCATGGCGTGAACCGAACAAGGTGCAGGACATTTCCATCGGTCGCCACCGCACCACGGCGGTCGGGCGCGACGGCGACCAGGTCCAGGGAAGTTCCGAGCTGGCGCCGCCAGGCCACGGCGCCCGTGTCGGTAGCCCAAGCGGTGAGCGTGCCCTTGAGGTCCACGGTCAGCACCTGGGTGCCGTCGACACTTGCAGCGTCGAAGATCTCTGCGTCATGCATGCCGCCGAGGAACGTTCGCGGCCAAGGCTGCCCGAGTGCCCACCGTAGCTCCTGACGGCCGAGCTGGGCCTCGGTCGCGCCGCCTCCGAGGATGGCCGCACCGGCCAGCACCCCGAGCCAGGGTGCCTGGTCCGCGCTCAGGACCGGCACCGTGCTCACCAAGCCGTTCAACTGGTTGTCCAGCGCCCGTGTCCGCCCAATGTAGACGGCACCTACCGCGAGCACGCCGGCCAGGACGGCGACTGCCGTGAACGCGGCCGACCAGCGCAGGACCATGGTGCTCCGGGCCGTGGTCGCTCTTGCCGAGGCCTGCACGTACTCGCGCATAAGCGGTGTCGGGCGGGCAAGGGTGTCCCGGGCCGTGTTGGCGAGGTGCGCCTGGGCCGCGCGCACCCGCTGGCGGTCGGCCAGCAGGAGTTCCGGCCTTCGGCCGCCGCTCGCCCAGGTCTGCGCCTGCACCAGCAGATCGCCGTGGACACGGTACCGCGATGATTCGGAGTTGACGGCGGTGAAGAGGTCGGCGAGCGCGGCTACCCGACCTCGGCCTTTCCAGTCGACCCAGTTGAGGCTCGCCAGAATCGGGTGCACGGACCTCAACGACTCGACATCGGCGGTGGTCAGGTCCGCGCATTTGACGGGGATGATCCGCACATGTTGAAACTGAGCCAGGGCGGCCCGCCAATCTGGGTCCCGCACCGCGGTCGGCGACAACAGCACGACCGCGTTGTAGCCCGAAGGTGGTTGCCCGACCGGGACCACGACCGCTGGTTGGCCGAGCGAATTGAGTCCGTCCGCGACGTCTCGGGCGACCGTCTGATCGGCCATCGTCGCAAGAACGGCTACCGGTTCCGGGGGCGCCGATCCGATCAGCGCCTTCTCGAGAGTCTCCTCCGAGGATGCCTGCGGGACGTCCCATTCCCGGACCGCGAGCTGCATCATTTGGTCGGTCGCTTCGGCATACGCCCAGCTCGTACGCCGGCGTGCCAGCCAGGACGCCCAGCCCCGACCGGGAATGTGAACAAGCAGCAGCAGGCTCGGCGGAGGTGATGCGCCGCCCCGGATCAGTGGGGCGAAAAGCGGCAGGCCCTCGGCCATCACATTGAAGTTGGCGAGCCCTTTGTTTCGTTCGGCTTGGGTGACTGGCGGGAAGATCAGCACGACGCGTCCGTGTGCGGGATCGGCCACCAACCGAAGTGTCTCCCGATAGTACGGCGTGATCTCACCGGGCAGGCCGTTGATGACGACCGCACGCGCCCGCCGCACTCGCTCGGCGAGCGCCGATCGCCATTCCGGAGACGGCAGCGCAACAACGGTCGGCTCGGATCCGCTGACCGGGCGGGAACCCGAACGGACCGACACAAGATGTCCGTACCGGGCCAGTAGCGTGAGCAGGAGCGGTTCGGAGGCGTCAGCCGGCCACGGCACCAGCAGCTGTGAAAATGCCTCGAAGAAGCCGCGCCGAGTCAGCGCTGTTGGCGGCAGGGAGCCCCACGGTTCCGAATCGGTGCGCAAATGCATGAATGTACGGCTCGGATCGCCATCGAGCGCCTGCCATACCCCTCTTCGCTTGAGGTGCCGCGCGAGAATGCTGGTCGCTGAGGCCCCGCCGAAGGCGGCGAACGGCGCTATGAGCAGTGCCAGACGGATAGGCGGGCTGAGGCCGACCAATTCCCACGGACTTCCCACCGGGACGATGAGCACCGTAAGCCCGGCGAAAACCAGCGCAGCTGCGAGGATCCTGACGAGCGCGACGCACAGGCGGCGTCGTCGGCTCAGCTGTACCTGCCGATATGTCCACAGCCAATTGCGCGACAGCAGCGGGTGCCGCGTGGCCAGAATCAGCGCGGCACCCGGAACTGCGATGACGGAAAAGCAGAACAGCGAGGAGAGGTCGTTTCGGAGGTCGACGTTGTCGGTAGTCACCTGCCCGGTCCACCCGAAAGCGAGCAAGCCCAGAGGAGTGACCATGCCGATGCCGATCCGCCGCCACAGGCTCCTCCAATAGAGCCGGCGCGCCTGACGATCCAGTGGCGTCGACGACATCGGGACCCCGTATACGCGGGCGTTCGACGTCGAGTTCACGCGCCGCACCCGTACCCCTATCAGGACGGCGGCCCAAATGACCCCGGCCAGGGCCCAAGGCAGGACCAGCCAGGTCGTGTCGATGGTGATGCGCTTTGGGCGGTCCGGCAGGCGTCCAGCGATATCGCGCGCGGCGACCGCCGATCGGGCAAAGCAGGCGGTCGCCGACAATGTCTCGCATGAGACCTCGACGAGCACCACGAAGGTGTTCTGTATCCAGACTCGTTCGTGGCCGGCCGGGGTGCCCCGGGTCATGTCCGTACCGGCGCCCAGCGCACTGCTGACCGATCGCCACTCGACGGGGTCCTCTTGGTGGATATGGGCGAGCCGCGTGGTGACCGCGGACAAGTCAGAGGAAGTGCAGGAATACCAACTCAATGTGACCATGTCCGCACTGTCCGCGTTGCGCCAGGCACGCGAGTCGCCCTGGCACGCGCGCACGTCATCCACGACAAGCGGTTCGTTGTGGACGGTCGACTCAGCGACCCAGCTCCCGCCGAGAGCCAGATCGGGACGCCATGAATCCAGTCCGCCGGGCGCCGGTTTCGCGGGCGACGCAGCACCGTCACGAACGCTGACGGCCAAGGTCAGGAAAACCAGCACGAGTGCCCAGGTGGCGTACTTCCATGGAAGCCGCACGAAACACTCCTCGATTGGAATCGGTGCCGTCCGACGACCCGTCGATCAGGTGCCCGCTTCGCATCGAGCGGCGTTCCGAGCGACCGGCGCCTGACATGGTGTTCTGACGGACAGCCCGGCCGCAGGCCCCTGCGCTGGGCGCCCGGCCGTCGGTCCGTCAGAGTCAGCCGACCGAGTTCGGCGGGAGGTGTCCGATGCGTCGCGACCTTGAACCGGCGGAGAGTGGATCATCGCCATACGCGTGGAGCGACGGAGGTGCCCTGGTGAAGCGGGCGTTGCTGGTCGGCATCGACAAGTACGACGAGTTCCGCGCGCTCGCCGGCTGCGTCAACGATGTGCATGCGGTGAACGAGCTGCTCACCCGGCACGACGATGGGTCGCCCAACTTCAGCTGCCAGGTCCTGGCCGATCCGACGGCCGGCGTTTCCCGCGACCAACTGCGAGCGGGCGTCGACCGGCTCTTCGCCCCGGGCGCGGACATCGCCCTGTTGTATGTCGCGGGCCACGGCATCCAGCGCAACAACGACTTGGTGCTGGCCACCACTGACGGCACCGCTCAGAGCCCCGGTATGACCATGACCGAGGTCATGGGCGCGATCGCCGACCCAAACGTGCTGCGCGAGGTGGTCATCATCCTGGACTGCTGCTTCTCGGGCGCGGCGGGCGGCGTGCCTCACTTCGCCGCTGACGTGGCGGCGGTGAGGCCCGGCGTGTCGATCTTGACAGCATCCCGAGCCGACCAGACGGCGGCCGAAACCACAGGGCAGCGCGGGCTGTTCTCGACCATGTTCTGTGGCGCCCTCGCGGGCGGCGCGGCCGACGTGCTGGGCAAGGTCAGTATCAGCGGCTTGTTCGCGTACCTGTCCGAGTGCTTCGGCCCGTGGGACCAGCGGCCGACGCTCAAAGCGAACATCGACCGCGTCCACGATCTACGCCGGTGCGTGCCGTCGGTGCCCCCGCACGACCTGCGAAGGCTGCCCGCGCTGTTCCCGACAGCAGACTACGAGTTGCCGCTCGACCCGTCGTACGAGCCAGACGCCCCGCCCGCCCACCACGAACACGAGACGGACTTCGCCTTGCTGCAGCGAGCGCGATCGGCAAAGCTGGTCGAGCCGGTGGGGACCGCGCATCTCTACTTCGCAGCGATGGAAAGCCGCAACTGCAGACTCACCCCGCTGGGCAAGCACTACCGGATGCTCGCCGAGCAGCACCGGATCTAACTCGGCCGGTCACACCCTTCGGGTACCCACGGGCCAGACGATCTTGATCTCGCGCCCGACGCTTCTCGCATAACGCACCACATCGCCAGTGCCACCCAATCCCTCCGCGGGCAGCCCATCCCAGACCGCGATGAGCAGCTTGCACCGATCGGCCACGACCATGCCAGCCGCCATGAACGCCTCCTCCGACGGCTCCGGAAACGGCAGCCGCGAAACCGAGGTCGCCGCGGCAAGCATCGCTTCGTAGCCACGGCGTTCGGCGGTACTGCCGAACGACGTCTCATACCCGTTGCACGGGACCACCACCTCCAGCGACCCGTCCAGATCCAGCACACACCGAGCGAACAATTGGTCCGCGCCGGGCGCCAGAGACCCGATCCCAACCAGCCCATGTTCCCGACTACGCAGCAGGATGCCGCGAATCCGCGCCTCTATGCCACCAAGCACGTGGGCTGGAATGTTCTGGTGACCGGTGATGCCAATCGGGTTCAACGTGTCACCTCACATCGCAACGTTCACATCTGAAGCGACGGATCCCACGTGCCGCCATTGGTAGGTCATCGAATGATACCGAGCCGGCGTAGCAGGCGGGAAAAGCGTGCGGGGTCGAGCGCGGTCGTTGCCAGACCGTCGTGAACGACTTGGTGAGCCGCATCCTCGTCTCCTCTGCCTCGCTCTCCCGTCTGACGGACGGTCCGTCAGACGGAGAACGGACGTTCGAGCGGCTGAGGCCGGACGGTGGTCCGTTTCTCTCCAGAAGGGCCCGGGCTTGCCCGGGTTTGGGTGAGCACCGGCCTTGACATGCCGACCGAGACATTCATAGGCTCCGGTCCTTCCGGTGCTGCGCCGAAAGTTTCGGAGCGACTGGCGGCGGACCACCCCCCATGATCAACGTGCCGCACGATCGGCGGCCATCAACGTATGGAGACCACGCGTGGATCGCAGATGGACGTCCTCGCGCATCCCTGGCGGCATCACCGGTGCCGCTTTGACCGGCTCGGGCGCCTGCGGACCGACCGGTGCGACGACCACCGACCGGGGGCTGCCGTATGCGTCATCCGGCCTGTCTGCAGGAGATCTGGTGTGAACAGCATCCGACGAGCAGCCCGCGGCGCGCTGGCGACGACTGCGATCGCGACGGTGGTCGCGCTCGGCACTGTCCTGCCAGCGACGCCGGCGATGGCCGATGACGAGGTCTCGGCAACCGTCAAGCAGGTCACCTGCAATCCTGACGGCACCGCCAGCGTCTACTGGAACCTCCACAACACGTTCGCTGGTGAGGCACGCTTCGACGTGCTGCGCTCGACGCAGGGCACGCTCAAGTTCACCACGCCGCCCAAGACCTATCAGGGCAACGTCCGGTACTACGTGTTGGATGGCGGCGCCACGATGGTGGTGTACGTGACCCTCGTCGTGCCGTCACCGGCAGTGAGCCTGGACACCGACTTCTACTGGCCGACGGGGCCGGAGGCCGGCTTTTCGGTCACTGGAAACCCACCGGTGCAGCCACCGGCGAACTGCCCGAAGGCGACAAACACCGCAGCACCACGCACGCGGGCACCGACAAGTCGCCCCGCCAGCCCGCCGCCGAGCGCCGGCCCGATCGCTGCCTCGACTCCGGTCTCGAGCACCGCGCCAAGCGGCGCCTACGACGGGATCTCCAGCGTCAGCTACGCACCGCAGGCCGCCGACGATCGGGGCAAGACCCGCGACACAGTCATCGCCGTGGCGGTCGCGATGGCAACCTTGGCCTTGCTCAGTGGCGGCGTGTCGTTGGTCGTTGTGCGCCGCCGTCGGAGGCAGTAAGCCGAGCCCGCCCTATCGCGGGCGACACGGCGCCGTGCTCGCGCGAAGCACGAGTTTCGTCGCGAGTTCCAGCCGCGTCTGGTCTGGTGTCGCGCCCTGCACCAGGTCCAACACCATCCGAGCGGCCGCTGCGCCCATTTCCCGCAGCGGTTGATGGACCGTGGTCAGCGGCGGGGTCAGCCATTGATCAAGGGCGTAGTCGTCAAATCCCACGACGCTCAGATCGTCCGGTATGCGAAGGCCGGCCAGCGCAGCCGCACGGTACACACCGATCGCCATTCCATCGTTGAGGGCAAAGACCGCGGTCGGTGGATCGGCAAGTCGGAGAAGCGCGGCGGTATGGGTCACGCCGTCCTCGATCTCGAAGGCTCCCTCCCGGATCAGTGCGGGATCGACAGGTGTCCCGGCGGTTTCCAGCGCCGCGCGATATCCGTCGACCCGGGCTCGGCTGCACAGCGCCCACGACGGGCCGGTGATCACCGCGATCCGCCGGTGTCCGAGGTCCTGCAAGTGCCGGGTGACGGACAGGCCGCCGAGCCAGTTGGTCGACCCCACGGAGACCAGGTCGTCGCCGGGCACGCCGATCGGATCCAGCACTACAAGAGGAATCCCACGGGCCGACAGTTGCGACCGCTGCCTCACGCTGAGGTCCGAGAACACCGCGATCACGCCGATCGGGCTGCGCGCGAGGACATCCTCCGTCCATTCGCGCCCGGGGGTCTGGTGGCCCTGCGACTCGGAGACGAGAACCCCGAGATGGTGTTCACGGGCCACGCGTTCGACGCCGTTGATAATCTCTACGGGATAGATGCCGGCCAATTCGTGAAACACCAGCTCGAGCGCAGAGGCGGGCTTGATGGCCCGCTTGGGCTTGCGGTAGCCGTGCTCGTGGATCACCTGCTCGACGTGGGCCCGCGTCCCCGGCGCAACCTCCAGCCGACCGTTGACCACCTTCGAAACCGTCGGCACCGACACTCCGGCCATGCGAGCGATATCGGCGATCGTCACATTCCTCTGTGGAGGATGCCCGCCATCTTCGTTCGAGGTGGCCATGGCCAGAGTCTAGCCTCTCAGCGATCGATGGGATCTTCAGACCCAGACGCCGAAGACCTCGCCGGAGTGGATCCTGGTGAACGTGATCGAACCCCGACAAGGTCTTCGCGTCTGGACTACGTCAACGACTCAGTGTCAACAGGCCCGGCCGGTAAGGCAGGAGCCCGTAGTCGCCACCGGAGTTGGTGGCCCTTCCCTGGTACAGAAGTTGCAGGTTGCAGGGATCGACGGTCATGGTCTGATCGGGGTTGTTGCGAACCAGATCGCCATGGCTGATGTCGTTGGTCCACGTGGCACCGCTGTTGGCCTTGCCGGCAAAGGGGTTGCTCTCGGTTGCGGCCTGCGGTGTCCATGAACCGCTCAGGCTGGTGGCCGTGAACGAGCGGAAGTAGCGCCCATTCGCCCCTATTGCCTCGACGAGCATGAGGTACTGGTTCTGGCCCTGGACCTTGTAGACCTGCACCCCCTCGAACAGATTGTTGGTCGCGTCGCTCATGACGACCGTCGACGACGAGCCGAAACTACCCGGGAAGTTGCCGATGGGCATGCTGGCCCGGTAGATGTTGCCGTTGTCCCCGGCGAAGAACAAATACATGTTCGTGTTGTCACCGATGAGTGTTTGGTCGATGGGTCCGGTGCTGGAGTTGGAGATGCTTCCGGAGAAGAGCGTCTGCTGCGATGACCATCCGTTCGCATTGGTGGGATCGCTCGACGTCCGATACGAGAAAGCGGTCGCCCCCCATTGATAGGCGAGCACCCACGTGCTCTTCGGGGCGAAGTAGAACAGCGTCGGCGCGACGGTCGCGAAGGACATCGTGTTCTGGCTGGCCGAAGCCATGTCGGACCAGTTCGTGAAAGGACCGAAGTTCATCGAGCCCCACGTCGATCCGGTGTCGTGCGTCGTCGCATAGACCAGATGCCGGCCGTTGTAGACGACGTTGGTGAAATCCTTGAGCGAGACCCATCCCGACTTCGGGTTGGCCAGCGAGCCCGTCGATGTCCAGCGGTAGCTCGAGGGAAGAGCGCATGTCCCGCTGGTTGGGGACGTCGACGGCGTTGGCGTTGGCGTTGGCGTAGAGCCGCCGCCGATCGGGACGAGCCGGAATTGCTGGTTAGCTTGGCCGTTGCAGTCGTAGAGCTGAACCTGCTGCCCGTTGGCGGTCCCCCACACGTCCAGGCAGCGTCCGGACTGGACACCGGTGATGGTGCCGTTGGCGTTGACGTTCCATTGCTGGTTGGTCTGGCCGTTGCAGCTGTAGATCTGGATGGCAGCGCTGTTGCCGGAGCCGGCGGCGTCCAGGCACATGTTGCCGTACACGGTGAGCTGCTTGCTTGCCGTGTAGGTCCATTGCTGGTTGGACTGGCCGTGGCAGTCGTAGAGCTGGACCCGGGTGCCGTTGGTGTGCGAGGCGTTGGGCACGTCGATGCACCGCCCCGACTGCGACCCGACGATCCGGTTCGCCCCGCTCGGCGAGGCCGTCGCGGTCGGGCTCGTCGGTGGGCTGGCAGTTGGGTTGGTGGGTGAGGGCGTTGGGTTGGTGGGTGACGGGGTCGGGCTGGCGGCGTTGAGGGCGTTCAGGACGGAGGTGTAGGCGGGCTTCTTGTTGCCGGAGCCGTCGAACAGAAGCGGGCTTTCGTTGGAGCGCCAGGAGTCGCTGTCGCGCACGCCCCACACGGTGATGCCGACGCAGCGGGGAACATTCATGCAGGCGGTGGTCAGCCCGCCGTACTGAGATGTGGACGCGTTCGTGACATCGGCCTCGGTGAGCGCGACGTCGACACCGAGGGCGGCGAAGCTGGACAGAGTGGTCTGGAAGTTGCTGGGCAAGGAGCTTCCGCCGGTGAAGTGCGTCTGCAGACCGACGCAGTCGATGGGCACACCGCGTGATTTGAAGTCGCGGACCATGTTGTACACGCCCTGCGTCTTGGCGTAGGTCCAGTTTTCGATGTTGTAGTCGTTGTAGCACAGCTTGACCGACGGGTCGGCCGTCCGTGCGGTGCGGAACGCCACCTCGATCCAGTCGTTGCCGGTGCCCTGCAGGTTGGACTGGCGGCGGCTGCCGTCCTCGTTGAACGCTTCGTTGACCACGTCCCAGTAGGCGAGCTTGCCCTTGTAGTGAGCCATCACGCCATTGATGTGATTGATCATCGCGTTGCGCAAGGCGGTGCCGCTCAGCTGCTGCATCCAGCCGGGCTGCTGGGAGTGCCAAGCCAAGGTGTGCCCCCGGACCTTCATCCCGTGGCTGGTGGCCCAGTTGTAGATCTGGTCGGCCGCGCCAAAGCTGAACTGGTTCTGGTTGGGCTCGGTCGCGTCGATCTTCATCTCGTTTTCCGGCGTGACCATGTTGAACTCACGCGCAGCGATCGTGGTGTACGCCGAGTCACCCAGCTTGCCGGCGGCGATCGCGGTGCCGAAGTACCGGCCCGACTGCGCCGCCGCCGCCCCGAGCGTCGTGGCCGCCGCGTTCGCGGCCGGGACGATGAGGACGACACCGGCCAGGGCAAGCACACCCGCCGCGGCGGCCAGCACCACCCGGTACCGGCGTGATCTGATCACACGTTTCATGACACTCCTCGAATAGCGATGCTTCGTCGTGCGTCACGGCCGTCGCACCTGCCTGCCGGGCCCGCGGTCGGCAGCCAGGCGCAGCGACGTTCGGCAGTTGTCAGCGCGTCTGCCCCTCACTGCGTCGCTGAAACTTTCGGAGCTGTTTCCGATAGCTGGCGCCGAACGATACTCATCACTTCGTGACCGGTCAATGCCTACCAGCCCCCCGAGCAAGAGCTGGCACCGGCAACAGTCGGCGGCTTGGGGTCAGAGGTCGGCGACGCGGCCGGACAGCAGTGACATGATCATGCCGCTTGAAACTTTCTGAAGATGCCGCTGCGCCCCTTGCCGTCCGGTTCGCCGGCGCGGCCGACGCTCGTCGGCGTTGCCGGCGCCTATGCCGCTGTGGTGCAGGAGGGTCGTGCCGATCGCTTCCGGGCCCAGACATTGACCGTCAACGAAGTCTGAGCTATGGTCCGCTTTCGGGAATGGAGCCGAAACTTTCGGTGTCATGCGGGGAGAGCCCATGCGACAGCTCAAGTCTTCCGGTCGGCGGGCGGCGTTGGCCGCCACGACCGCACTCGTCCTCCTTGCGGCCGGGATGATCGGCAACCACCTGGCCTCGGCCGCCCCGTCCGCCGTGAGTGGTGCCGCTTCCGCGGCGACGACGGCCGGCTGCGGCAAGGAGCCCACGCTGACGACCGGCACCCACACGATCCAGAGCAGCGGCACGAACCGCACCTACATCCTCAGCCTGCCCGGCAACTACGATCGAAGCCACGCCTACCGGCTGATGTTCGGACTGCACTGGTTGAACGGCACCGCCAACGACGTCGCCACCGGCGGATCCGACGGAGCCGTCTGGGCCTTTTACGGACAAAAACAACTGTCGAACAACAGTACGATCTTCGTCGCGCCTCAGGGTATCGACAACGGGTGGGCCAACACCGGCGGTCGCGACCTGACCCTCATCGACGACCTGACCCGACTGGTCGAAGGTGATCTCTGCGTCGACACGGCGCAGCTCTACGCCCTTGGCTGGAGCTACGGCGGCGCCATGAGCTACGCCATCGCCTGTGCCCGTCCCACGGTCTTCCGGGCCGTCGCGGTCTTCTCCGGCGCCAACCTCAGTGGCTGCAGCGGCGGCACCCAACCCGTCGCCTATTTCGGCATCCACGGAATCCACGACAGCGTCCTGAACATCTCCAACGGCCGGTCGTTGCGCGACACGTTCGTCCGGAACAACGGCTGCACCCCGCAGAATCCGCCCGAACCGGCGCGGGGCAGCCTGACGCACATCGTCACTGCCTACGTAGGGTGCCGGTCCGGCTACCCGGTCCAGTGGGCCGCGTTCGACGGCGACCACACCCCCGACCCGGTCGACGGGTCCACCGGGTCGAGCGGCGCCAGGACCTGGACCTCGGCCGCGGTGTACAACTTCTTCGCGCAGTTCCAGACGACCACGACCCCGAGCCCCAGCTCGAGCCCGAGCCCGAGCCCCAGCTCGAGCCCGAGCCCGAGCCCCAGCAGCTCACCGCCGGGCACTGGCGCGTGCCGGGTCGCCGACACCGTCAACGCCTGGAACACCGGTCTGACGTCCAGCATCACCATCACGAACACCGGCACCACCGCCGTCAACGGCTGGTCGCTGGCCTTCACCCTGCCCAGCGGGCAGACCATCACCTCCGGTTGGAATGCCAGCTACTCACCGGCCTCGGGCCAGGTGACGGCCAGAAACCTCGCCTACAACGCCGTCATCGCCCCTGGCGCGGCCGTCACCATCGGCTTCCAGGCCACTCACACCGGCAACACCGCCACACCAGGCACATTCACCCTCAACGGGGCAGCCTGCTCCGTCAGCTGATCGCCGCGGCTGGGACCGCGACCTTGGTGGCCAGCATGCGCGCCTCGCGGGCCGCCTTGCGGGGGCCTTCGTGGAAGTCGGGGGCGGCACAGGCGAACAACGTCGTACCGGCGGCCCCTCCGAGCGCGCACGCGTACACCGGGGAGCCCGGATCGATCTCGTCGGTGATCGTGCCGCCCTCGACCACGCGCACCAGCCGGCCGCCGATCGCGTCGGCGATCCACAACGCGCCTTCGGCGTCGAGGCATGCGCCGTCGCCGGCCACCTGCACCTGGCCGAGCGCCTCGGCGACGCCGCGGTCGCTGGGCAGCGGCCCGAACTCGGCCCACACCCGGCGGTTGACCAGTTGGCCGTCGCCGGTGAGATCGAATGCGCTGACCCGGTTGCCGAACGTCTCCACCACCAGGAGCACGTTGTCCGCCGTGATCGCGCTGCCGTTGGGGAACCAGAGGTCGTCGGCCACCGCACTGACCTGCCCATCGGGATCGACCCGGTGCAGTGTCGCCGGCTCGACCGGGTCCCCGGCCATCAGGTCGAAGCCGAAGTTGCCGACGTACGCCCGGCCGCGTGCGTCGACCACCATGTCGTTGACGTGTCCGGTGGCGTGCGAGCTCAGGTCGCCGTGAACCGCGAGGGTGCCATCCGGCTCCCGGCGAAGGACCTTGCGGTCGACCATCGAGACGATCAGCAGCCGTCCGTCGGGCAGCCAGCCGAGTCCGGATGGTTGTCCGGGCACCTCGGCCTCGACGCGGATGTCGGAGCCGTCCTCGCGCATGGACCGGACCTTGTAGCCGTAGAAGTCGGAGAACCAGAGTCGTCCATCGCGCCAGCGGGGCGCCTCGAGGAAGTTGAAACCGTCGACCACTGTCGTCATCTGCGCGGTCATGTTCGTCGTTCCTTCCAGCAGGTTGGTTACATGGAAAGGCCGCCGTCGACCGGAAGCACGGCCCCGGTGATGTAAGCGGCTTCATCAGAGGCCAGAAACGCGACGGCGGCGGCCATCTCGGACGGTTCGGCGAAGCGGCCCATCGGGATATCGGCGGCGAGCTGGGCGCGCTTCTCGGCGGGAATAGAGGTGATCATGCGGGTCTGAGCATTCGGTGAGATGGCGTTCACCGTGACGCCGAAACGGGCCAGTTCCTTGGCCGTCGTCTTGGTGAAGCCGATGATGCCGGCCTTCGCCATGGCGTAGTTGGACTGGCCGGGGTTGCCGCGCAGCCCGGTGTAGGACGTGACGTTGATGATGCGCCCGCTCCCCTGGCGCCGAAAGTGCGGCACCGCGGCGCGGGTGAAACGGAACGTTCCGCCGGCGTGTACCGCGAGCACTGCCTCGTAGTCGTCATCGGTGAGCTTCCAGACGACGCCATCGCGGAGGATGCCGGCGTTGTTCACGAGGACGTCGATGCGACCGGTTTCCGCGATCACCTGGTCCATCGCGGCGGTGACCTGGCCAGTGTCCGAGACGTCGGCGACCAGGCCGATCGCGCCGATCTCCTGCGCCGCGCCCGCGACCGGCTCGGCGTCGACATCGACGAGGTAGACGGTCGCG
>Ga0207661_10001554_pt1 | contig 15624 bp, 15 predicted proteins | sample KBSC713LmetaG_FD_184337 | JGI IMG/M metagenome (GOLD analysis project Ga0207661, IMG submission 184337) | Corn rhizosphere microbial communities from Kellogg Biological Station, Michigan, USA - KBS C7.1-3L metaG (SPAdes) (version 2) | ecosystem: Host-associated > Plants > Roots > Rhizosphere ...
GGCGTAGCGGCGCATCTGTCAGCTCCGAATCAGCTGACCGCCTATGAATCACGCGATAATATGCTTGGGAATCCTCTAATTGAGGACAGGCCCTAGGTGAACCTCTTGCGCTATGCACCTTGGATTCCTACTTGATGCGTCGCGACCCGGGATTGTTTCCGGCTCGCCTTGAACCAGGGCAAGGAGGCCCGCTTCTTTATGACGCTACAGAACCCCTCAAATTTGAATCCTGACGCCGTTCTTCTCCGCCAGATAGGTGAGGAGCTGTATGGCGCGAGTTGGCAGGTTGCGCTGTCTCGCGCGATCGGTGTCGGCGATCGTTCTTTGCGACGCTGGGCCGCCGGCACAGAGCCGGTCCCCGAGAACGTTTGGGCTGAAATTCACAGGCACCTATACGCCCGCTGGGTGCCGATCAAATATTTTGACGATGAGGTTATTTCTCGAATGCATAAGCCAGAAAAGCTTTCCCCGATCCCCAATTCCAAAGTGTCACGAGAGCATCTCGGTCTTCATTTCGCCCTCCACACCGACAAGGGCCGCACGGTGCGGTGCTTCGTTGCGCGCGAGGTGATGGACGACCGCGTCCCACAGCACCCTGTCGAGGTGACGCTGAAATATTTCAAGGACCACGCCGACGTTTTCTACCGGATCGCAGAGCGCAAGTATAACGCCGGCGAGATCGACGGAGACCGGATCACCATAGCGAATGCTGATCTGGGCGGGGAAGATCTGCCGGACATACATCAGCCGATCTATGTCGACGCTAGCCTGCCGGCGGTGCTCCGCTACGACGGCGGTACGCTGGATTGCCTGACACTCGGCGAGGCCGTCATAGCTTGGCACGGGCTCGAAGGCCCGCGCAAATACACCGCCACCATCACGGCCGACGGCGCCGTTTATCGAGGCGAGCAAATAGATAATCTGTACCAGCGAGCTTAAGACGCTCGAAGACCGGGTGTTCGCCAATGCAGAACACCCGGCTCATTCGATCGCTCCATCGTCCAACAAAAATCCACCATTCGCTTTCTTGGCGCGTGTGACTGCAGCGGCTGCGGCCACGATGAGATGTTGCCAGCGTTCTGGATCGGGCGAGGCCGCCACGGCGGACGCCACCTCGTGTAAACGGCGCCGCGCGCCTTCGACCCTCATATCTTCGTCAGAAAAATCGGCGCCATAGTTCGCCAGCACCTCGGACACGACGTCTCCTCGTTCCTGTTGCGACAAGGGCTCGGCAATGAGGTCGCTCGCTTCTCCACCGTGCTCCATCTCCGCATCGATGGTGTCGGGACAGGGGCCGGCCAGATTGATCACCTCGGACTCATTCGTCGATGAGAAGGAAGAAAGAGTATGACTGCCGAAACAGTCCAACTCGCTGTTTTTGGCGTTTTCGGCCGCCGCTTTCTGCCTGGCGTAATAGGTCGACCGGCTGCAGCCGAGTTCGAGCCATGGCTTGCGCTTTGCCGCCGATCTGGCGTGCGGCTTGGCGCCGGCCTGTTCCCGCTTCCATCGTTTGTCGGCCGCCGCTTTCTGCCGCTGGATCGCTTCGCGCTCCCTCTTGGACATGTCGCTAGCGCCGATGCTGCGAAGATCGAGGAGCGTTCTCAGTTGATAATCGACGCCGAGGCGACGAGCGATGTCATCGGCCTTGCGCTTCCGGCCTCGCCCGATCTTCTTCACCATGTCGTCGAGAGTGTCATCGTCGCCAACCTCGGGCAGGAGATCGACACCACACTCCCGCAATTCATCTGGCGATGCGCCGTTGAGCGCGAACTGATTCAGCACTTCGAACAAAACTTCGCGGCCAAAGTCATCATCAGGCAGGGTGGCGCCGAAGACGTGGCTAACGAACTTCAAGACAATCTCGATCTCCCGGAGTTGGCCCATCGAGAAAGGGGTGCCAGGATCACGCCTTCGGTAGAGGCGAGCTTTGCCAATGTTGCCGCGAACTTCGGCTTTGTCACGCTGGTTGCAGACGATTCCAAAATCGGATAAGCAGGTGGTCACGACTGAAAAATCTCCTCTGGCAGGGTTGTTTTTTGGTCTGAAGTTCAAAAGCGGAGCTCGTTCACAGCGGCCCCGCTTTTTTCGTTCTGCGACCTATTCCTCGGGGCCCTGCATGGCGGCCGTGTTGGCGGCGGCCATCGCCAGCTCGCGCATGAGATCAGCCTTGGTCGCCCGCTGCTTCACCGCTTCAGGCGATGCATGCACGGCGGCCGGGACTTCGGCCGGGGCTTTGCGTGCTGGCTTGCGCGATCTCGCGGGCAGCGAGCCGGAATAGTCTTTGCCTTCGCGTTCGAAGATGTCCGATAGCTCGGACAGGATCTCCGGCCCGCTTCGCTGCATCTCCGGTTTGTACGGCGCTGCGTCGTCGACAGCCGGCCTGATGTCGACGCGCGCCGGCAGCGCGGCCAGGATCGCGGGCACGCCAGCATCAAGGATGCCGACGGCGTCGCCCTTGATCGACCAGCGCAGCATATCCGCGCTTCGCGTGGTGATGCAGTTGCACCACTCGCCGTCGACCAGTTTCTCCAATCGCCACGTGCGGCTGCTCCACTTGACGCCGTCCCAGAGCAGCATGACGCGCCAGGACGCGTTTAGCTGCGCGACAAGCTCAGGTTCAATAGTGGTGGTCATGGTACTTCCACCCACCGAAACTTTGCCGGGTCGAGCTGCGGCATCCTGCACATGATCGCCTCGGCCTCGGCCTTGGCTCTCGGCAGACTGAGCGGATCCCGCGCCACGCGACCGTCTGGCAAAAACCAGACCCAGAGATCGCGATGCCGGCTGTGCGGCTTGACCGTCGCGTAGCGCCGCAACCCGGTGCCATACATGAGGCGATGCTCGATGCCGGTCATGGCCGCGCCCCGCGCCCAGCGCCGAGAACGTTCGCCGAACTACTTCGGGAGTGATTTCGGGACTCTTCGCCGCCTATCCGGGACTTTCGCCGTGTTTTGCCCCGTTTTTGTTCTGCGGCGCGCGTTGCGGCGTCTACTCCAACCGGTTGATATACAAAGAATTTTTTGGCGTTTCCAGATGCTAAACTGCTGGAACCCCTATGCTCTGGAAGCTCGGATGCACCAATGCCTCGGGCGCCATCACGAGCACGATCATCGCGGCGACCGCGAGCGTGCGGAAGGTGATGGCGCGGCGGTCGACCATGACCGCGATCAGCACCACCGCGGTCATGAAGAACGAGCGTTGGGTGGCGACTTCCGCGCCCGACAGCAAGAGATAAAAGGCCGCAGCGGCGAGAGCGGCCGCCGCGGACCATTTCTTGATCGGCGTGCTCACGGAAAGGCCCGGGATCAGCGCCAGTAGCGCGCGGAAGGCAAAGAACACCACGCCCGCGACCACAGCCATGTGATAGCCGGAGATCGACAGCACATGGCCAAGGCCGGAGATGAACATGGCGTCGTTGACGGGCGTGGAGATGGCATCGCGACGGCCGGTGAGCAGCGCGGTGGCGATGGCGCGCTCGTCACCGTCGAGGCGGCTGCGGATGCGTGCATCGATCGCGTCGCGCAAACCCTGCATGAAGGTGGCATAGCGCAGCCGCAGCCCGCCACTCTCGGGCGGCTCGGCGATCTTGATCGCGCCCATCACGAAACCGGAGGCGCCGATGCCCTGAAAGAACATATCGCGGGAGAAGTCGTAGGAGCCCGGCCGCGAAGGCGCGAGCGGGGGCAATAGCCGCGCCTTCAGCTCGACAAAGCTTCCGACGTCGGGCGCGGTTCCCTTCTTCACACTCAGCCGTACGCGATCGAGCTTGCCTGAGAAGCGCGGCGCATCCAGCTGCGTCACCCGCAGCACGAAACGGTCGGTTCGCTCGCGGATATCGCGCGTCTCCACAAAGCCCGAGAGCGACACCGAATAAAGCGGCCGCGCCAGCACGGTATGGGCCAGATGCGCCGTGCGGAACGTCGCCGTGGCGAAGCCCGCCGCGATCGCGGCAATCATCACGGCGGCGGCAAAGAAGCGGCCGCGGCGCAACAGAAGGGCGACCGCGCAAAGCGAGATCGCAGTGACGAGGCTGACGGAGAGAACCGGCTCGTGCGAAGCGGTGAAATACAGCGCGATCCCGCTACCGAAGGCGACTGGAACCCAGGGCAACAGCCTGCCCGCGCCGGCCTCGGCGCGCACCCAGGCGCGCAGGCGTTCGAGCAAGGTGGTCCAAGCGGAAGACGGCGATGGCGCCAGGGCGCCGCTTTGCGCAGCCCCGCGTGGCGGCCAAGTCCCCGCAATGCCCCCGGCAATCCTCTGCGTGCGGCGGGGCGGCGTTTCCCGCTCTGCCATGCGGCCCAACCCCAGACTACTCTGAGGTCAGGCTACCGGAAGTTGTCGCGCGCAGACTAGAGAACAGAAACGGAATGCAACGGGGAGATTTTGTGCGAACAGGCGCGAAATAGCCGCTGCAGCCCCGCGCGCCGCCTGCAGCGCGTACCCAGAGCCCCCGCCCGTGTGCACACTAAAATCCAACTAATCCACCCGCCCCACCCGACCACCCGCGATAGGATGACGTATTCCCATTGTCGTTTACGACAGAGCCCCACGACGAAGTGCCTACTGCTACACCATTGTCAAAGTATCGCAGGGTAAGGCCCGGGATCCTGAGCTCGAGGAGCGTACGTCCCCCTGAGACCACACCAAGTTCTTCGTCCGTCAGGGCTTTCGTTGTGTTTGTGATGGTCATTCGTGTCTCTCCTGTAGCTCAAAGGGGACCGTCCCCTCGGTCCATAGACGAAGGGACATAGGCCACGGTTCGAAACCTTTGGTGACGTGCGTCACATCTGCAACCGGGACGCGCCACGGCGGCGGCAAAGAAGCGGCTGCGGCGCAACAGAAGGGCGACCGCGCAAAGCGAGATCGCGGTGGCGAGGCTGACCGAAAGCAACGAGAGGCAGTGAAATAAAACGCAATCCCGCTGCCAAAGGCGACGGGGACCCAGGGCAGGAGGCGTGCGCGCATCGGTCGAGATGGAGGGCGTGCGGTCACAGGCTGAGCCAATTCGCCGCGGCCCGTTGCGATGCAGGTGAGGCAAGGCGCCGCAGCGCGCAGCAGAGAACGGGCTTAGGTCGCAGGGTCCTCGTGGGATTACACTATCTCCCGCCCTTCCGCTTCCAGACAAACGCGAACGAGAAAGCGCTGGCTCGCGTACCGGAAGCCGCTGGAGCTTTCCTCAGGGAGGCAGGACTTCCCATGAGGCTGGGCGTTGCGGACGTCGCGCGCAATTCGCGCCTGTCACGTCGCACATGAATCGTCATCCGGAAGAAAGCAGAGCGCTAAGCGCGAGGAGATGCATTGAGAACATAGGAGACGCACATGGCAGTCGAAGTCCCGAGAGATTTTCGCCGGGTGATTATTGCCGCCTCGGTGGGAAACATCATCGAATGGTATGACTTCTATATTTTCGGCAGCTTGGCGGCAGTTCTGTCGGTCAAGTTCTTCGAGCAATCCCACCCGGTGGCAGCGCTACTGAGCACGATTGCGCTGTTCACCGCGGGCTTCCTGATCCGTCCACTGGGAGCGTTCCTGTTCGGATGGATGGGCGACCGGATTGGCCGCAAATATACGTTCCTGGTTACGCTCAGCGGAATGGGGCTCGGAACGGGGGCAATCGGGTTGATCCCCACCTACCAGTCGATCGGTCTGACCGCTGCTTTCGTTCTCTTCGGACTACGAATGATCCAGGGCCTGTGCCTGGGCGGCGAATATGGCGGTGCCATCACCTATGTTGCCGAGCATGTGCCGGACAACAGCCGCGGCTACTACACCGGCTGGTTGCAGACCTCTCCGACGTTGGGAATCGTGGTGTCGCTGGCCGTCATCATTGCGACTAGGACGTACGTCGGAAATGAAGCGTTCGACGCATGGGGCTGGCGCATTCCTTTCCTGGTCTCCTTCGTGCTGGTGGCCATCGCGATCTATATCCGGCTTCAGCTCCAGGAGACTCCGATCTTCCAGGAGATCAAGGCGCGTGGGCAGACGACCAGGAACCCCTGGAGGGAGGCGTTCCTGAGCACGAACATCAAATTCATCCTGATCGCGACCATCGTGCTGATCGGACAGGGCGTGGTCTGGTACAGCGGTCAGTTCTGGGCGTTGTACTTCATGCAGCAAGTCGCCAAGGTGGATGCGCTAACCGCGGCCTATATCGTGGGAGCCGCGTTGCTGATCGCGACACCGAGTCTGATCTTCTTTGGCTGGCTGTCGGATCAGATCGGCCGCAAGCCGGTGATCCTGGGAGGCATGCTGCTCGCTGCGATCACGTACTATCCACTGTATCTGTGGCTAGAAGCGGTGACGCAGCCCGGCAATATCAACTATCCGACCGCGATCTTCATTATCTTCATCCTCGTTTGCTATGTCGGGATGGTTTATGGACCTGTCGGAGCCTTTCTGGCGGAATTCTTCCCTGCCCGGATCCGGTATACTTCGGTTTCGGTGCCCTATCACATCGGCAACGGCTGGGGCGGCGGCCTGGTGCCGTTCGTCACTTCGGCAGCGTTCGCGGCCACTGGCAGCATTGGCTACGCGCTGATCTATCCGATCGTGGTTCCCGCGGTGTGCTTCGTGCTTGCCGCGTACTTCATGCCGGAAACGCGCAGGATCAGCATCTGGGAGCCGATCGAGCCCAGAACCGCGTCGTGACAATTTCGTCCCGGTGCGAGTCCGCGATGCTCGCACGTCAATGGCCGATCCCTCGCCTCGACCACTTGCAGATGACGGTCGAGGCGAGGGCCTCGGTAGCCATCAGCTGGCCGAGTGATGCCAGCGGTCGTGCCACCAGGTCATGAAATCGCGATCGGTGGTCAGTTCCCAGATTGCGAGCGCGATGACCAGAATGCCCGACAATGCACTGCTTACCGTGGCCGATACCGACTCGTAGCCGAGCGTCCAGGGTGCCACCACCAGAGCCACGCCGAACAGAATTTCCGCCCACTCCTCGAGATAGGATGGCAGGATAAATCCCTCTACGGCAGCCATAATGACGCACAGGCCGAGAATGATGGTTACCCAGACAGCCGCCCCGGAGAAGCCCAGGGCGAATGGCGACAACACCAGCCACACGCCCAACAACAGGCTGGCGGCATCTTGCCAGTGCTGAATGCGCATGATGCTCACCTCCCTTCATCCACTACATAGATAACGTGGCTCGCTACATATCGGCGCGCTTTTCATCGAGACTAGATGTCGCGGCGGGCGGGGTGGGCTATGGCAGTGCCGAGCCGATCGGAATTGCGCCGTGCCGGTCGCGACTGGCAGGCGCATTTTTCCCCGGGGCGGCCGCGCAAAACCTGATCGTGGTCCTGCTGCGCCGGCCGCGCTGAGCGCAGATCAACGAAGCTACGCCCGGAACGTGTCGGGCGCGATTGGCAGCCGCGTGACCGGCGGCGCGGATGGAACCGGCGCCGGCTCGCTCGCGCGGGATTTGTGCGTCCGCTGCGTCGCGTGCTTGTGGTGCAGCCCGCCGGCAGCGTCAGCGGCAAACGCGGGTGCCAACAGGAATGCGATTGCGAGGATGAGGTGCTTCATGTGAGGCCCTGCCTTTCGGGGAAGCGGCCGTATTGGGCCATGGTGATGTAGAATTTGCGTGATCCGGATCACGGACGGATAAAAGGGAGCGCTAACCCTTCCCGACTTCCTTCGCAAAGGTGTCGCGCAACCCTATGGTTCGGTTCAAAACCAGCCGATCGGGCGTCGAATCCTTGTCGCGCACGAAATAGCCCTGCCGCTCGAACTGCATCGCCTCGCCAAAATTGCTCTCGGCGATCGACGGCTCGATCCGGGCGTCTTTCAGGACCTCCAGCGACTGCGGATTGAGGTCAGCCGCAAAATTCGAGGCGTCCGGATTCGGCTTGGCAAAAAGCTGGTTGTAGATACGGATTTCGGCGGGCTTCGACTGCGCCGCCGGCAGCCAATGCATGGTCGCCTTGACCTTGCGGCCGTCCGGCGCATTGCCGCCGCGGGTTGCGGGGTCATAGGTGCAGCGCAGCTCCGTGACCTCGCCGGCGGCGTTCTTCACGACGCCCGTGCACTTGATGAAATAGGCATAGCGCAGTCGCACCTCCTTGCCGGGAGACAGGCGGAAGAATTTTTTCGGCGGGGCCTCCATGAAATCGTCCTGCTCGATATAGAGCTCGCGGCCGAAGGCTATTCTGCGGGTGCCGGCCGACGGATCATCAGGGTGGTTGATCGCCTCGATCTCCTCGCTCTTTCCTTCGGGATAGTTCTCGATCACGACCTTCAGCGGCCGCAGCACCGCCATCCGCCGCGGCGCGGTGCGGTTCAGCTCCTCGCGGATGCAGAATTCGAGCATGCCGACATCGACCACGCTGTTGGCCTTGGCGACGCCGATACGCTTGACGAATTCGCGGATCGCGGCCGGCGGCACGCCGCGGCGCTTCAGGCCGGCAATGGTCGGCATGCGCGGATCGTCCCAGCCTGCGACGTGGCCGTCGCGCACGAGCTGGGTCAGCACGCGCTTGGACAGGACCGTGTACGTAAGATTGAGACGCGCGAATTCGTACTGGTGCGGCTTTGACGGCACCGGCAGGTTTTCGATGAACCAGTCATAGAGCGGCCGGTGGTCCTCGAACTCCAGCGTGCAGATCGAGTGCGTGATGCCCTCGATCGCATCCGACTGGCCATGCGCGTAGTCATAGCTCGGATAGATCGACCATTTGCCGCCGGTGCGCGGATGATGCGCGTGCAGGATGCGGTAGAGCACGGGATCGCGCAGGTTGATGTTGCCGGCAGCCATGTCGATCTTGGCGCGCAAGACGCGCGTGCCGTTCGGAAACTCGCCGGCCTTCATGCGGCGGAACAGGTCGAGGTTTTCCTCGGCCGAGCGGTCGCGGAACGGCGAGTTCTTGCCGGGCTCGGTCAACGTGCCGCGGTTGACGCGGATGTCATGCTGCGACTGGTCGTCGACATAAGCAAGGCCGCGCTGGATCAGCCCCTCGGCCCATTCGTACAAACGGTCGAAATAGTCGGAGGCATAGAACGGCTCGCCGGCCCACTTGTAGCCGAGCCAGCTCACATCGGCCTGGATCGAATCGATATATTCCTGCTCTTCCTTGGCCGGGTTGGTGTCGTCGAAGCGCAGGTTGCAGCGACCTGGAAATTCCTGCGCAATGCCGAAATTGAGCGCAATCGACTTGGCATGGCCGATATGCAGGTAGCCGTTCGGCTCCGGCGGGAACCGGGTCACGATCTCTTTGTATTTACCCGAGGCAAGGTCGGCCTGGATGATGTCGCGAATGAAATCGCGCCCCACCCCCGCCTCTGCCGTCACCGGTTCTGTCGTCGTTGTCATCTCAAAGTCCTGGCCGAACCCAGCGGCCCTTCTGCCAAATTCGCTTACCCGCGCCAAGCCGCTTTGTCCGGGCGAAGGCTTTAGTTATGTACCGTTCCTGCTATACACCACCGCCATTTCCGCTGCTCTTGCCCCGCTCATGACTGATTCCATCGTCACCCGCTTCGCTCCCTCGCCGACCGGCTTCCTCCATATCGGGGGCGCCCGCACCGCGTTGTTCAATTGGCTCTATGCGCGAGGCCGCGGCGGCCGGATGCTGCTGAGGATCGAGGACACCGACCGCGAGCGCTCCACCAAGGAGGCGATCGATGCCATTCTCGACGGGCTCAAATGGCTCGGGCTCGATTGGGACGGCGACGTCATTTACCAGTTCAGCCGCGTCGCGCGCCATCGCGAGGTCGCCGAGCAGTTGCTGGCCGAAGGCAAGGCCTATCACTGCTACGCCACGCCCGAGGAGCTCGACGAGATGCGCAAGAAGGCGCGCGCGGAGGGCCGCACCCGCCTCTATGACGGGATGTGGCGCGACCGCGATTCCGCGACCGCTCCAGGTGGGATGAAGCCGACCATCCGCCTCAAGGCGCCCTTGACCGGCGAGACCGTGATCGAGGACCAGGTGCAGGGGCGCGTGGTCTGGCAGAACGAGAACCTCGACGACCTCGTGCTGCTCCGGGGCGACGGCACACCCACCTACATGCTCGCGGTGGTGGTCGACGACCACGACATGGGCGTCACCCACGTCATCCGCGGCGACGATCATCTGATCAACGCTGCCCGCCAGAAGCAGATCTACCAAGCGCTCGGCTGGGACGTGCCGAATATGTCGCATATCCCGCTGATCCATGGCCCCGACGGCTCAAAGCTGTCGAAGCGGCATGGCGCGCTCGGCGTCGATGCCTACCGCGCCATGGGCTATCTGCCTGCCGCTTTGCGGAACTACCTGGTCCGGCTCGGCTGGAGCCATGGCGACCAGGAAATCTTCTCGACCGAGGAGATGATCAAGGCGTTCGACCTGTCAGGCGTCGGCCGCTCCGCTGCCCGCTTCGATTTCGCCAAACTCGAAAACCTCAACGGCCATTACATCCGCCACAGCGACGATCAATCCCTCGTGACCATGTTCGAGGACGTGCTGGATTACGTTCCTAGCGGCGCGGCCCTGAAGGCCAAGCTCAACGCAACCACCCGCGCGCAGCTCAAGCAGGCGATGCCGAGCCTGAAGGAGCGGGCCAAGACCCTGATCGAGCTGATCGACGCCTCCCATTTCATCTTCGCCGACCGGCCGCTGCAGGTCGATGCCAAGGCGCAGGCGCTGCTCACCCCTGAAACCCGCGAATTGATCGGCCGGCTGCGCACGGCTTTGGAGCCAATCGCCCCCTGGAGCGTTGAGAGCACGGAAGCCGCGATGCGGACTTTTGCCGAGCAAAACAACCTGAAACTGGGCGCGGTGGCCCAGCCTCTGCGCGTGGCGCTGACCGGCAAAACCACCTCGCCGGGGATTTTCGAAGTGCTGTCCGTGCTGGGGCGGGACGAGTGCCTTGGCCGGCTCGCCGATCAGGCATCCGCCTAAGGCGGTAGCCCGCCCGGCCGGGCGCCATCTTGCAGCGCACAGGGCAATGCGATACCCATTTGCGCAGCCAGTTTTCTGGATAAATCCGGCCTGCCTCACCATCTAAAAAGTGGTCTCCAGTCAGTCCGCTAACGATCTCATCGGGGACGAACGATGGACGCAAAATCCGCAAGCAAGACCGCGACCCTCACGGTCGGCAACAAGACCTACGATTTCCCGATTCTGAGCGGAACCGTCGGGCCCGATGTCATCGACATCGCCAAGCTCTACGCCCAGGCGGGCATGTTCACCTATGACCCGGGCTTCACCTCGACCGGCAGCTGCCAGTCCAAGATCACCTATATCGACGGCGATGCCGGTGTGCTCGAATACCGTGGCTACCCGATCGAGCAACTCGCCGAGCACGGCGATTTCCTGGAAACCTGCTACCTCCTGCTCTACGGGGAACTGCCGACCGCGGCGCAGAAGAAGGATTTCGATTATCGCGTCACGCACCACACCATGGTGCACGAGCAGATGGCCCGCTTCTTCCAGGGCTTCCGCCGCGACGCGCACCCGATGGCGGTGATGGTGGCCTCCGTCGGCGCGCTTGCCGCCTTCTACCACGACTCAACCAACATCAACGATCCGCAGCAGCGCATGATCGCGTCGATCCGGATGATCGCGAAGATCCCGACGCTGGCGGCGATGGCCTACAAATATTCTCTCGGCCAGCCCTTCGTCTATCCGAAGAACTCGCTGAAGTTCGCGGAGAACTTCCTCAACATGTGCTTTGCGGTGCCGTGCGAGGAATACAAGGTCAGCCCGGTGCTGGCGGACGCGCTGGAGAAGATCTTCATCCTGCACGCCGACCACGAGCAGAACGCCTCGACCTCGACGGTGCGCATTGCCGGCTCTTCCGGCGCCAATCCGTTTGCCTGCATCGCGGCCGGCATCGCCTGCCTCTGGGGCCCGGCCCATGGCGGCGCCAACGAGGCCGCGCTCAACATGCTCTACGGCATCGGCTCGGTCGACAAGATCCCCGACTTCATCAAGAAGGTGAAGGACAAGGACAGCGAAGTCCGCCTGATGGGCTTTGGCCACCGCGTCTACAAGAACTACGATCCGCGCGCCAAGATCATGCAGAAGATGTGTCACGCCGTGCTGAAAGAGACCGGCCATGGTGACGATCCGATGCTGAAGGTGGCGCTGGAGCTGGAGAAGATCGCGCTGAACGACGAGTACTTCATCAGCCGCAAGCTCTATCCGAACGTCGACTTCTATTCGGGCATCACGCTGAAGGCGATGGGCTTCCCGATGTCGATGTTCACCGTGCTGTTCGCGGTCGCCCGCACCGTCGGCTGGATCAGCCAGTGGAGCGAGATGATCGAGGATCCGCAGCAGAAGATCGGCCGTCCGCGCCAGCTCTATACCGGTGTCGGCCGCCGCGACTATGTCGAGATTGGCAAGCGGAAATAAGCTTCTACCCTTTGCCTCATGCGAAACGGCGCCGTCACTTCGACTGGCGCCGTTTTCTTTTGCCGCGGTCGATCAAATCTAGCTGCTCCGCCTTCCCTTGCGCATCGTCGCGAGCACGATGTCGGCGGCGCGGACGCTCGGCGGAATATTGCCTGTCGACATGATCGCATCGAGGGTAGCAAAGGCATCAACCTGCGCCTTTCGCTCCGGCGTGTCTGACAATAGCGGACGAAGCGCGCGAGAGAGATTTTCAGGCGTGCAGTTCTCCTGCAGATATTCGGGAATGACATCCCTGCCGATCACGAGATTTGCCAGAATCACCGACGACACGCGGATCGCGCGCCGCAGGATGAAGGCCTCCATGCCGCCGACACGATAGGCCGTCACCATGGGCACGCCCGACAGCGCGAGCTCCAGCGTCACGGTGCCGGACTTGGCGAGCGCGGCGCGCGCGGTGCGGAACGCCGCGCGCTTCTCCTGCTCGCCGACCACGATCGCAGGCTGAACCGGCCAACTCTTCACGCCATCGCGCACGGCTTCCACCAGATGCGGCATGGTCGGCAGCACCGGATCGAACGCAGCGCCTTCCGCCTGCAGGCGGCCGAGCGCCTCGCCGAATACCGCCAGATGCCGCCTGATCTCGCCGCGGCGGCTGCCGGGCAGGACCAGCAGCACCGACGGCTCGGTCTCTCGGCGAACCCGCTCCTCGGCGTTGGGCCGCAGCGAAGAGAGCTGCTCGGTGAGGGTATGGCCGACGTAGCTGCAGGGTGGCCCGCGCAGCCTGGAATAGGCCTCCGGCTCGAATGGCAGCAGCGCCAGCACGTGATCGACATAGCGGAGCATGGCGCGCGCGCGGCCTACCCGCCACGCCCATACCGTCGGCGAGACATAATCGACGATCGGGATCGAAGGGTCCTTGGCGCGCACGCGCCGCGCCACGCGATGGGTGAAGTCCGGACTGTCGATGATGATGAGAATATCCGGAGAAGCCGCGAGCACCGCATCGACGGTGTGCCGGATCAGCCGCAGGATTTTCGGCAACTGGGCGATGACGGCCGAAAAGCCCATGATCGAGAGCTCCTCGATCGGAAACAGCGACGACAATCCCTCGCGCGCCATGGCGAGGCCGCCGACACCCTCGAACTGGACAGCATCGCCGAGCCGCTGGCGCAGCACCTTCATCAGGCCCGCACCGAGCCGGTCGCCGGATTCCTCCGTGGCAACCAGGAAAATCCTCCGCCCGATGGTGGCGGTCGCGCGCGCCGGGCTCACGCGGCGATGCCCGTGATGAACAGGCCCGCCTTGTCGGCCGCGGCGATCATGGCCTGGGGATCCGCGACGATGGTGTTGCCGGCTGCAACCGCAATGCCTGCCAGCGCCGCGCTCGCCGCGCCCTCGACCGTGCGCGGACCGATTGTCGGCAGGTCATAGCGCAGGTCCTGGCCGGCCTTCGGCGCCTTCACCAGCACGCCGCGGCCTCGCGGGCTGCGGATACGCCCCTCTCCGCGCAATCGCGCGATGCGCGCGAGCAAGGCGTCGGTGCCTTCGATGTCCTCGATCGCGACCACATGGCCGTCGATCACGACCGCGGCCTGGCCGATGTCGAAAGATCCGAGCGCGCGCAGCACCTCCCTGCCCCTGGCGATATCGGCGCCGGCGCGCTCATCGGGCCTGTTCCCGGTCATGGCCCCCTCGGGCAACAACAAGTCGGGTGCGACGTCCTTGATCCCGACCATGCGAAAGCCCTGTGCTTCGAAGATACGCCCGATGCCCGACAACAGATGGTCATCGCCGCCGCGGAAGGAAGCCCAGATTTTGCCGATCGCGCGCAGCGTGCCGAAATCGAGCCGCACCTCCGACAAAGCCGGACGCACCAGCGTCCCGATGAACACGAGATCACGGCAGCCTTCCTCACGAAACAGTTTTGTGGCGCGTCCGATTTGCCCGAGCGCGATCCAGTGATGCCGAAAGCGCTCCGCCTGCTCGGCGTCGCACGCGCCCTTGATCGCAAACAGCACCGGCGTGACGCCGCGGCGGGCAAGCGAATCAGCGAGCGCAAAGGGCATCGCACCTCCGGCTGCGATCAGGCCGACGGGTGGGGCGTGGTCTGGCGCCGAAGCCATGGTCAGTGCCGGTTATTGTTCTCGGCCGGCAGGCACAACGGCCGATGCTTGCCGCCTTCGATGAACTTCAGGATTTCCGCGATCGCCGGATCCTCGCTCGCCAGCGGTTGCACGCTTTCGAGCCGCTCGGCAAAGATGCCGGGCCCGTGGAATAATTTTTGATAGAAGCCGCGCACGGTCGCGAGCCGCTCGCGGGTGAATTTGCGGCGCTTCATGCCGATGATGTTGAGCCCTTCCAGCACCGCGTATTGACCGTTGACCAGGCCGAACGGAATCACGTCGCCACGCACGCCGCAGACGCCGCCGACCATCACCTGCGGCCCGACGCGGGTGAACTGGTGCACGGCCGACAGCCCACCGATATAGACGAAATCTCCGATCTCGCAGTGACCGCCCAGCGTCGCCGAAGTGGCAAAGATCACGTCATTGCCGACGAAACAGTCGTGGCCGACATGGCTGTTGTTCATGAAGAAGCCGCGCTCGCCCACCCTGGTCAGCCCGCCGCCCTTCACGGTGCCGATGTTCATGGTCACGCCTTCGCGCAACACGCAAGCAGCGCCGATCTCGAGCCGCGTCGGCTCGCCCTTGTAGCTGAGATCCTGCGGCGCGCCGCCGAGCGCCACGAACGGCGAAATCACGCAACCCGCGCCGACCTTCGTGTGCCCCATCACCTGCACATGCGAGATCAGCTGGCAGTTCTCGCCGATCACGGCGTCAGGTCCGATGATGCAATAGGGTCCGACGACGGTGCCGTCGCCGATCACGGCGCCGTCCTCGACCCGCGCAGTGGGATCAATCCTGGTCATGTCGTCCTGTCAGTCGGTGAGCATCGCGCCGACGTCGGCTTGCGCCACCACGACGCCCTTCACCTTAGCGTCGCCGTGAAACCACCACATGGTGTTGCGGCGGCCGAGCGAGCGCATGTGATATTCGACGGTATCGCCGGGCATCACGGGCTTGCGAAACTTGCACTTGTCGATGGTGAGGAAATACACCGCGCGCGGCTTCTCGGTGCCCTCGACCGATTTGATGCCGATCACGCCCGCGGTCTGCGCCATCGCCTCGATCATCATCACGCCCGGATAGATCGGCCGGTCGGGGAAATGGCCGAGAAAGGGCGGCTCGTTATAGGTGACGTTCTTGATGCCGATCCCCGAATAATC
>Ga0207661_10001555_pt1 | contig 15615 bp, 6 predicted proteins | sample KBSC713LmetaG_FD_184337 | JGI IMG/M metagenome (GOLD analysis project Ga0207661, IMG submission 184337) | Corn rhizosphere microbial communities from Kellogg Biological Station, Michigan, USA - KBS C7.1-3L metaG (SPAdes) (version 2) | ecosystem: Host-associated > Plants > Roots > Rhizosphere ...
GGCCGAGTCAAGGAGTCATATCACCGGGTCCCAAGGTCGTTTCCGAGAAGTCGATGCAGGCGCCGAGAAAGCTACCTGACGAGTGCGTGGGCGTCGGCAGGGACACGAACCGTTGGCCCTTAACCCTGCAGCGCATCCGCTGTACGCCGGCGCCCGGGTCACCCGGGCGCCGGCATTGATGACGGACCGTACCGGTTGCCGCACTGCTGGTCGGTTCAGCGCGGATTAATGATATTGGCGCCGATGTTCGCCTGTGCCTGGGCCGTGCCCGGTAGGTCGGTGAACGGGTTGGGCTCGCCGGCGCCGCCGAGCCACCATCCGAAGTTCAGGATCGCGACCACCCGCGTGTTGGCTGCGGCAAGCTGCTGGTAGACCGACTGGCGTGCGGCGATGCTGGTGTCGGTGGAGCCGGCGCACAGGGAGGTGGCCGACTCCGGGATCAGGTACATGTGCTGGTACGGGGTGAGCCTGGACTGCAGGGTGTTCAGAGTCGTGGTGAGCGTACGGCTGTCGAAGCAGTACCAGTCGAAGCCGACCATGTCGATCTGCTGAGGGATGGCCGGCGGCTTCGCTACTCCGACGCTGGCGCCGTCCAGGGTCAACATCAGCAGCATGCTGGGGAAGTTGTGCCGGACCTGGTCCGTGGCGGTCTGCAGGTCCGCCGCGCTGACCCGACGTTCGGACCAGTCACCGTACGGCTCATCGATCAGGTAGATCGCGCCGACCTTGTCCAGATTGGAGCCGACGTCGGCGCGCAGCGCGGCGACGTTGGCGGCGCTGTCGGGCCCGAGCACGAGGCCGGTACCGGCGGAGTTCTCCTGGAACTGCTGCCACTGAATGTTGAACACGCAGGTTCGCGGGCGGCAGTAGTCCAGATAGGCGTGGGGTGAGGCGGCTTCCAGGTACAGGTTGAGGTTGGTGTACGACGCGACGCTGTCGGCGTGGTTGACGTGGTCGGTCGGGTCCATGACGTCCCAGTAGCCGTAGTAGTCCAGCCCGCCGAGCATCGACACGCGCAGGTCGTCCACGGTACTCACCGTGCTGCCGTTGGTGTTGTAGGAACCAACGTACAGGTACGCGGTGCGCGAAAGGGCCGACGCCGCAGTCACGTTCAGGACCGTACCGTTGATGAGGATGCTCACCCCGCCCGTCCCCGTGGCGACAGTGAACGTCACGTCGAACGTGCCGTCGGCCGCCGGGCTGATCGCCGGCTCGGTGCCCCACGTCGCGTTGCCGTGCTGGTACAGCTGAACGTGGCCGCTGGACCGCACGGTCAACCCGAGGTCGACATCGGCTGTGGTCGGGAAGCCGTTGGCGGCCCCGGAGCCACTGAGGATCAGTGACAGCCACTCCGGGCTCGACCGGTCGTTGCCGTTGGCGACCGGGTCCAGCACCGCGTGCACGGCGTAGGTCTGGTCGAGGTCGGCGGTGACCGGCCGGTTGAGACGGATCGCCGACGGCGTGCTCCAGAACGACAGGCGGTTCGGGTAGGACGGGTGATTCACCTGCGAGTCCCAGGCCGGCGGGGCGGCCGAGGTGTTGGGTTGGCCCGACGTCCGGGTGTACCCGCTCGCCACCACCGCGGGCTGCCGTGCCCGCAGCCCGTCGTCCAGCCCGTACCCCGTCGGATCGCTGTCCGTGGAGCCGTCGAAGGTGTCCACGAAGATCTTCGAGCTGGCGGGCACCGAGGTGTCGACATGGGACACCGACAGACCCTGCCCTGGCTGTCCCGATCCGAACGTGGTGACCTCGCTACCGGACAGGTAGGCACCCAGGTACACGTACGGCGTGCTTGGCCAGCGGCCGACCGACGACGGCGCGGTGATGGTGAAGGTGCTGCCGTTGACGACCAGGACCACAGTACGGTCGGCGCCGGTGGATACGGTCGCGGAGACGGTGTACGAGGTGGCTGCCGCGACGCTGGCCGACCACAGGTGGGTGCCGGCGTTGAACAGGTCAAGGTGGCCGTTGGACTGAACGGTCAGGCCGAGGTCGACATCGGCATTGGTCACGTACCCGGCACTGTTACGGGAGCGGGACAGCATGATGGAGCCCCACTCGCCGCTGGCTGTGTCGCCGACCACGGGGTCGACCGTGGTCGCGACGGTGTAGTGGCCGGTGGCGTCGGCGACGGCGGGCGCGTCGAGCATGACGGCCGAGATGCCGGTGGTGAACAACAGCTTGTTGGGATACTGCGGATGGTTGACCTGCACATACCACGAGGCCGGCGCCGCACCGGCGTTCCACGAGCCGGAGACGCGCGTGTAGGAGGCCTTTGCGGTATCGGGCTGTCGCGAGTCCAGCCCGACATTGAGGCCGTAGAGAGGATCCGTGTCGCCCGAGCCGGCGAACGTGTCGACAAAGGTACCCGCAGTGTCCAGATTGGCGGGAGCCGGCCCGGCGGCGACGGCCGGGGTACCGGTGAGGACCGGCACGGCGCCGGCGAGCAGAAGCAATGCGATCAGCGAGCCCGCGCGACGGCGGCGCGAGGCGTTCGGCGAGAGTGTAGTCATGGGTCCCCGTTCTGAGTTGGTGGCACCGGATCGGAAGGTGCCGTCACATGGATTGACTCCCATGCAGCAACGTCTTGTCGGATCGCGCCTGCGCGGGCGTGAGTTGCGCCTATCACCAGCCCCCCAAACTCACGCGGCCTGCTAGGTCCGGTTTGGTCGCGACGATCCGGCGTTGGTCGCAGCACTTCTCAGCTGGCAAGTGCGCTAGTTCTCACGGATTGGAAATCTCACCAATGCGGTGTCTCCTGTCTCTGGATCGTCGTCAGACGAGTACCGGACGATGATGATCGACCGGTGACCCGGCGAGAGGATAGGTGGACCGAAGTTTCCGGCTTTCACAAGTTCGAGCTTGCGCGAGCCGGTATCGATCCGCCAGACACCTCGCCGCCCATCTTTCATTCCGCATACTAAGATCAGTCCGTCGTCTCCGGCAGTCATGCCGGTTGGCTGCGAAAGGCCCGTGGCGAGCGTCGCGAGGGACCTGCTCTTCAATGCCAGCCTGTAGAGGTTCCAGGTCTTCTGGTCACGCCCGGTTCCCATTCCGCCTGGTGATACGCCTGCCGACGCAGGCGAGGCTAGGAATAGAAGCGCTTCTCCGTCGCTAGTGAGCGCCGGAAAAGCCGCTCGACCGCGGCCGGTGCAATCATCCTTAGCTGGGCCGAAGAAGTCCCCGTCGATGTTCCAGGGCAGAAGGCTTGAGGGTGTGTAGCTGCCGAAAGGTTGAACGCCGACGCGGCTCATCGCAGCGATGCCCGCGCAACCGGCAGAGTTTCTCGTCACCCAACCGGATTGACCGTCGTCCGACCAGACCACGTCATCGTCATCAGGCAGCGGAGCCAGCGGTGCAGCAGCGACACCGCCGGGCGCGGTCGTTAACGTCACGTAGGTGGCGCTGGAGGGAGTGCCGGGGCACGAAGCTGTAGCGCCCAGCCTGCCATCTGGCAGTTTCCTCAAATGGTATAAAAACGGAGATCGGCAGGGCAGGGCGGAAGCATCAACTGCGCCCATGGACTCGGCCTTCTTGTTGACTTCGGTACGCCACAGTTCTGCAGGTGAACCAAGTTCGCCAAACGCGTTTCGGAGAAAATAGACCCGACCATCTTCCGTCGGAGCGACATCGGGTGAGATCAGTCCAGACGGTACCGCGAAGTGGTACTCGTCGGCACCCCGGCAGCCCAATAGGTTCATGTAAGCCGCAATCAGGGTCAGACTCGCCAGCAACGCTGGCCACAGTCTTGATGAAGTTCTCTGTCCGCGCCCGCTACCCATGGGACACCGTAACGAAACACTCGCCGAAGGCACAACCACCTGCCGAAACCGCCTCCCGGACGTATTCCTCAGCTGCAACTGTCATGCTCACGGCGTGATTCTGGCGACGGGCGTTAGGCGGAAGGACAGGTTTCCCTGGACCGGTACCGGGGGCAACCGCAGCCTGGCGCACCTTCATCCCGAGATTGACGCCGACTTGATTGTTATCAAGGTCATAGTCAGAATCCAGGCTACCGAGGCCAGGGGCACCTGTCGCCGGACCATCCAGTTCATGCGCGACGCCCAAGCCGATCGCATCTTTCGGGTCAACCCCGTTCGCAACCATCACGGCCATCCAGGTCCCGTGATGCAGCGCATTCCAAGCAGGATCTTTCCAATCCCCGATACCTGCAACCCTATCCGCCTCTTTCAACGCATTCCACGCTGTCTGACACGCGCCCAAACCCACCATATGACACCATGCAACTTCGTACGGGCCGGCTGAATGCCCGCCGCTGCTAGACGCCAAGTCGACGCAGGTCCAGTTCCATCCGCCTACAAGACAGAACTTTGTACTAGATCCGTACTTCGCCAGCATGTCATCGGCCTGCGCCTTCAACGCTTGATGAGCCGCGTCCAAGGGACACTGGGCACTGTTGCAGGCCGGAGGAGCCCGGTGCGCACAATCATTGTCTCCCGTACAGGAGGAGTCGCCCGGGTCATCGATCCCCTGGTGGTGGTCGCACGCGGTCGGGTTCGCGCATCCGTTGGATGGCGCGCCTCCGCCACCGCCACCGCCGCCGCCACCGCCGCTGCCGCTGCCGCTGCCGCTGCCGCTGCCGGCGCATGGTCCACTGCCGTCGTCCAGCTTGACGCACTGAGTTCCGTTGGGGTCGGTTGCGGTGGTGGGGTTGTTGCCGGCGTAGGTGTAGCCGCCGATTTGCTGTGGGTCGCCGGTTTGGAAGATGGGGTCTGCCGAGATGAAGCGGCCGGCTTGAGGGTCGTACTCGCGGGCGCCGAGGTGGGTCAGCCCGGTCGGGTCGATGGTGCCGTTGACGAACCCCTTCGTACCGGGCCAGGGGTTGGTGTTGCGGGGGTTGCCGAACGGGTCGCTGCGCAACCGGGACGCGATCGCCTTGGTGGTGGCATTGACACTGAGCTCGGCGGTGCCGTGGTTGTCGACGGCTTGCCAGGTCAGTGTGCCGGGGTCGGTGCGGACCGCGATGACGCCGCCGTTGTAGCTGTAGTACCGGGTGCAGGTGACCGCGCCGGCGGTGGTGCGGTGGATTTCGGTGGGGCCGAGGTACAGGGTTTCACCGGTGTTGTCTTTGGCGATCAGCCGGTTGCCGGTGGCGTCGTAGATGTAGCTGGTGGTGTTCCCGTTGGCGGTGAGGGTGGCCAGGTGGCCTTCGGCGTCCCAGGTCAGTGTCTGCCCGGGTTTGCCGACCAGGTTACGGCTCTTGGTGTTCCCATCCGCGTCGTAGCCGTAGCTGCTGGTGCCGGTCGACGCACCGCTGAGGGTGACGCTGCTGAGCGTGTGGGGTTGAGCGTTCGCGGCGGGGTAGGTGTAGGTGCTGGTGGTGTCACCGGTGGCGGTGTGGTTGACCAGTTTCTTGCGGTTACCGGTCGCGTTGTCGTAGGTGTAGGTCTGCCAGTAGGCGTCCGGGCCGCCGACTACGGCCTGGGTGGGGGTGGCCTGGCAGGCCGTCGCGGTGGTGGTCCAGGCCTGGGTCAGTTGCCGGAGTCCGTCGTAGGCGAAGCATTCACGGTTGGTGCTGCCGTCGGCCTCGATGTTGGTCTTGTTGGTCAGGTTTCCGGCCGGGTCCCAGGCGTAGGCGGTCTGGATCAGGTTGGTCCAGGTGGACCACACGCTGGAACTGCCGCCGGTGCCGACCCGGGTTGACACCAGGCGACCGGTGGCGCTGTCGTAGCTGGTGGCCAGGTGCACCCCCTGGTCCGCGCCGAGGTCGAACTGTCCGATCCGGCCGAACGCGTCGTTCCAGGTGGCCGACACGTAGGTGTCCAGGCCGGTCATGGTGCGGCTTGAGCCGAGGTTGTCATAGGTGGTGGTGACGGTCTCCTGGCCCAGGCCGCCGGCCGCGGGCAGGGTGGTGGTGGCGACCGATCCGTCGACGTTGTAGGACTGTTTGGTGGTCCACGAGTTGGGGCTGAACCCGTCGGAGGCGGGGATGGTGACCATGGTGCCCAGCGGTCGGTAGGCGTCGTCGTATCCGGTGACGGTGGTGCTGTAGGTGCCACCGTTGGCGTAGCGGTTGGCGGTGGTGAGCTGTCCCTTGGCGTTGGTCAGGGTGTCGTAGGTGAAGTCGAGCAGCTTGGTGCCGGTGTCGGCCGGGCCCTGCCACTCGGCCGTGCGGCGGTCGAGGGGGTCGTTGTAGACGTTCGTCAGGGTGATCTGCCGGGCGTCGGTGGTAGTCAGCAGGTTCCCGTTGTCGTCATACGTCATGGTGCTGGTGCCGGTGTCGGGGTCTTTCTTGGTGGACACCCAGCCGCGGAGGTTGTAGGTGGTGGTCCATTGGTTGCCGGCCGGGTCGGTGACCGCGGTTTGCCGGCCGAGGCGGTCGTAGCCGTAGGTGGTGGCCTGGTAGGTGCCACTGGGTGTGGAGCCGAGGTACTGGTCCAGTTCTGTGGCGTGGCCGCGGGCGTCGAGGTAAGTGGTGGTGGGGGTGCCGCCGGCGGGTGGGGTGACGGTGGTGCGGTCACCGTCGTACGCGGTGGTGGTCAGCCACTGCCGCGTGCCGTTCTTCCATTGTTCGTCGGTTTCTTGCCGGCCCAGGTTGTCATAGGTGTATCGGTGCTGGTTGGGCACGTCCGTGTCTACAAAGGACACCAGCGTACTGTCCGGCGGAGAGGAGTTCCAGAACGTGGACGTCTTGACCGCCAGGCCCCGGCCGTCGTAGGTGGTGTCGGTGATGTCCCGACCGTTGTTGTAATACGAGGTGGGTGTCTGGGTCTGACGCGGTCGTAGCAGGCCGTCGTAGGTCTGGTAGGAGGCGACCTGCGTGCCGTTCGGGCCCAGAGTCAGGGATTGTGTCCAGTTACCCGCCGCACCAAGCAAGGTGTAGTTGAACTGCGCATCCGGGGTGAGGCTGGTGGCCCGGTTGTTGCGCCAGACCTTGAGTAGCCGGCCCAGCGCGTCGTACTGCGCGGTGGTGGTCTTGCCATTCACGTCGACCGTGCTGGTGGGCAGGCCCCAGCCGGGGTCCAGGTTCGTGGTGGTGGTCCACCCGGCCGGGTTCTTCACGGTCACCGCGGTGACCGGGCCGCCGATAGCCGGGGTGTACGCGGTGGTGGTTTCGTGGTTCAGCGCGTCCCAGGTCTCCTTCGGCCGCCCGTACGTGTCGTAGTTGGTCCAGCTGGTCTTGTGGAAGCCGTCGGCCCCGGTGTTGTCCAGAGCGAAGGTTTCGTTGACCAGTCCCTGGATGGGGGCCTCCCCGAACGCCTTGTTGTCGTACACGTACCGGGTTCCGGACAGGTAGTCGGTGGGGCCGGGGTTGGCCGCACAGTCGGTACTTTCCACCTGCGAAGGGAAGTTGATCAGGTAGGTGGTGGTGCTCCGGGCGGCGTAGTCAGTGTGCGTACACACGTCATCGTTGCTGGTGGCCTGGTCGCCGAGGTCCTTGACATCGGTGACCAGCCCGTAGGAGTCGTAGACGGTGTCGGTCTCCGCCCACCGCCAGGTGGCCTTGGCGGCCAGCCAGGTGCGGGTCCGGACCTTCTGGTCCCGGTGCATCGCGATCACGTTCGGGTAGCTGCCGACACTGCTGATCCACGGTTCATGGATCGTGGACGACAGCACCGTGGACCCGTCCAGCACGGTGTGTTCCCGCAGCACCCCGGGCAGATCCTGGTTGTCCGGCGTGCTGCCCTGCGAGTCGGTCAGGATGACCGACCGCCATCCGTTGCCGGAGTCCAGGTGGTCGCCGTCCATGCCCCGGTAGTACAGGTCCTTGGTGACGGTCTGCTGCCCGCCGACCGGGCCGTGCGTGGTGATCACCGTGGGGTAGCCGCGCCACTGGTTCCAGGTGCGCACCGTGGGCGGGGTGATGTCGTTGTCGTCGTAATGCCACAGGGTCAGGTCGGAAGTGCCGTCGCTGGTGTAGTCGTAGTGCCACCGCTCCGGCGGGCTACCACCGGTCTTGTCGTTCGCGACGACCTCGTCGACCACCCACTTGTTGAACCACACGAACCCGGCCGTACCACCCGGCGGGGCGTACCACTGCGGGTAACACAGCATCTGACTGGTGGATGGCCACGGTGGGCTGCCCTTCACACAGTTCGCCCCGCGGTAGTGCACGGTGGTCCAGCCACCGACACTGTTATCGATCACCGTGATGCGGTAATGATTCAACGCCGGGCTAACCGCGTCGGCCCGGTTGGCGTACGGGTTCCCACCGAAGTGCACGTCCGGCTCGCTCACCATGCCGGCGGCGATCCCGGTGCCGGTCGCGTTGCCGATGTGCGTGATGCGGTTGAGCCACAACGACGGTGACGTGCCGTCCCCGTTGTCGGGGTACAGGTAGGAGAACTGGTACTTGTCCACGTCGCGATAGGTCGCCGTGGTCGCGTCCGTCAATACCTGGCTCTCCACCGAGTCCAGCTTGTACGGCGTCCAGAACGCCGGGGAGTACATGCTGCCGCACGAGGAGGCGTTCGGGTCGCACCACTGGTCCCACGGCGTGTCCGGCCAGTTCTCCGGGTGCCCCGAACACGTCGTGCCGTCCTTACAGCGGGCGGTCTCGTTGAACTGCACCCGCATCGGCGCCGGCCCCGACTGACCATCGCGGGTGCCGTAATCGATGTGGTCCAGCAACGCGGACAACACGTACGTGTTGCCGCCCTGCGTCCCGTTCACTCCCCCGTACTGCCCCCAATACGGGGTGTAGTAGTACGTCATCGAGTTGCCGCGCGGATCCTTAACATAGTCCAGGTCCCACCGGTAGGCCTGCCAGCACCGCTGCAGGTACCCCGAATTCGCGTTGTAACAGGGCTCATTCGGGTTGTTGCCGTACACGGGGACTGTCTGCACGGACCCGGTATCCGCGTTGCCCGGGTGCCGGCCGAAGTAGTACTGCGTGCCGTCCAACTTGGTCACCAACCAGTACTCCCCGCCCTGGGCACCGTTGTTCGCCTGGTAAAGGCGCTCGATCTTCATGCCGTTATCGTCGGTCGCCTTCCACGCACCCGTGTTCGGGTCGATCGCCAACTTCACCGACTGGCCACCGAACACCATCGTCGCGTTGTCCGAGTACCAGCACAGATCCCCGGTCGACCCACCATCGTCGGAACAGGTGCGGTATTGCCGCTCGATGTACCCGACGTTGAGCTCCCACCCCTCCCCCACCCAGGAGGCCTGCGAGTTGTTACGCACCGACCGCCCATCCACCGACCCCGACGAGTACTGCAACGTCAGATCCGGAGCCGGACCGCCCAGCGACGGCGGCACCCGCAACGGGTACGAATACGTGAAGTCCCCACCCTGACCACCCGCCGCCCACGAATACGTCGGCGACAACGACGTCTGCGTGTAATCCCCCGACGGCGACGACGCCGACGCCGCCACCGCATACACCGTGGCGCCCGAGGACACAGTCGTCGCGGGTGCCGAACCCGACGACGGTGCGGCTGGGGTGGTGGCCGCGGTCGAGCCCGCCGCCACCAACAGGCTGTCCACGGACACCGTCCGAGCCCCCACCTGGTTCGACGATGCCGCCACCGGCGTCTGCACCCGGCAGGCCGCCACCTCCGGCGTGGACAACACACACGCCGGCAGGCTCACCAACCGCAATCGCGACGCGAAATCCCCACCATAGGCGTTTGCGAACGAGGAGTAGTCCACATCCAGCGCGACCCGCGCCGCCGAGGCGGCACGATCCGCCCGCGACACATCGAAGATCACCCCGTGAATGCCGGCCCGGGACGCCAGCTCCGCCGCCTGCACGGACACGTTCACCGAACCCGGCGGTGCCGGCGACGCCAACGCCGCCCGCGCCGCAGCCGGCGTACGCGGATCACCCGCCGCGGCCGTACCCGGGTCCGCCGCCGCGCGCAGCCGCACCCGCAACCCACCCGGCGCACCGTCCCCGGGCGGCAACGCCGCAGCACCCGGTGCCGGCACACCCGAACGCGCCGCTCCCACCGCCGAGGCGTCAACCGCCACCGTGCCGGAACCGCCCGCCGGCAACGCCGCCGAACCCGGACTCCAGGAAGCGGCCGTATCCGTCTGCGGCTTCGATGGCGGCGCCGACGGTCCTACCTTCTTCACCGCAACCGACGGCGTTGAAGGCCGCCCAGCCAGCCCATTCCCGCCCGGCGCGGCCGAGACTGCGGGCGCGGTAAGCAACTGCACAACCAACGTCGCTACCAAGCCGACCGCGACACCGCGCCACTGCGCGGACGCGAATCGAACCGACTTGAAGCTCCGCCGACGACGAGCCGACATGGCTAACCCCCGCGCTCGCAGTGTCAAGATAGGCGCACGACCGTCGGACCCGGGCGCGGTCGAAGTTCAGCCGCACCCCAGCACGGCTGTTTCCGCGTTGAATCAGCGGTGCGGGTCGCCGAGACGCGTGCCGGTCGTGCCTAGCCCGCGTCCCCGGGCGTGCTGCTCGTGAGACTCGCCTATGGCACTATGTGCGCACTATGTGAGGACTGAACCGCGACTAGATTGCTGATGGGGAGCTTGTCCGGGGGTGGCTCGGGTCATGAGCACGGCGTTGCGAGTTCAGCTGTTCGGTGAGGTACGCGCGTGGCGCGACGCCGAGCCGGTACCGCTTGGCCCGGCCCAGCAGCGTGCGGTGTTCGCGATCCTGGCGCTCGCGGGTGGCCGGCTCGTGTCGCGCGACGAACTGGTCTCGGCGTTGTGGGGTGATGATCCGCCCCGGCACGCGGCGAGCGTCCTTCAGACCTACGTCATGCACTTGCGGCGGTCGCTGGATCCAGGCCGGGCCGCGCGGGCGCCCAGCGATGTGCTGGCCCGCTCCGGCCACGGATACCTGCTACGGCTGGCCGCTGACCGGGTCGACGTGCTGGAGTTCCGCCGGCTGGCGGCGGTGGCGCGCGAGGCGAACCGGTCCGGCGACCATGACGCGTGTGTCGCAGCGGCCGAGGAGGCGCTGCGACTATGGCAGGCCGCGCCAGCGGCGGACCTGCCGATGCTGGCCGACCACCCGCTGGTCGCACAACTTGCCGAAGAGCGGTGGGCGGTAGTGGCGTCGTACGCGGACGCGGCCCTACGCCGCGGTACCCCCGGTGACGCCCTTGCCGTCGTCGAGGAGGGTGTCGCGACCCGGCCCCTCGATGAGCCGTTGCACGGCCGGCTGATCCGGCTGTATGTCGCGCTGGGTCGCCGGGCCGATGCGTTGAACCGCTACGAGCGGCTACGCCGCCGGCTGGTCGAGGACCTCGGCGTCGACCCCACCCCACAGCTGCGTGGACTGCACCAGACGGTGCTACGCGACGAGGATCCCCCGGCCCCCGCACGGTCTGGCATGCCGGCCACACCATCACCGGCCACACCAACGCCGGTGGCGTCGACGGCGGCTGCGGTGCCGGCGGCCGCCCAGGCCCGAGCGCTGCCGCGTGACCTGGTCGACTTCACCGGGCGCGCGGATGTGCTGCGCGAGTTGTTGGCGGCAGTGCCGCCGACGAACGCCGCCGGTACCGCGCCGGTGATCCACGCGATCGATGGCATGCCCGGGGTGGGCAAGACAGCGTTGGCCGTTCATTTCGCGCATCTGGTGTCTGACCGGTATCCGGATGCACAGTTGTACGTTGACCTGCACGGACACAGCGAGAAGGCGCCGCTAGCCCCGGCAACCGCAGTGGATGCGCTGCTGAGACAGCTGGGTGTTCCCGGTGAGCGGATCCCAGACCAGTTCGACCAGCGGGTAGCGATGTGGCGGGGCGAGCTCGCCGGTCGCCGCACCTTGCTGCTGCTGGACAACGCCGGTACAGCAGAACAGGTCGGGCCGTTGCTGCCCGCGGAGCCGTCCTGCCTGACGCTGGTCACCAGCCGCCGGCGGCTGGTCGGGTTGGACGGCGCGCGGGCCGTGTCACTCGGGGTGCTGACCGACGAGGAGGCGATGATCCTGCAACGGCGCATCGTCGGGGCCCGGGTGGACGCCGCGCCGGAGGCGGCACACGACGTGGCCCGCCGGTGCGGGCATCTGGCGTTGGCGATTCGACTGGCCGCGGCCCGACTGGCGCACCGGCCCGCGTGGAGCGTCGCCGACCTCTCGGCCCGGCTCGACCGGGCTGAGACGCCGCTGCGGGAATTCGCGTTGCCCGGCCGCTCGGTCGAGGCCGCGTTCGCCCTGTCGTACCAGTACCTCAGTAAGCCGGCGCGGCGACTGTTCCGCCTGCTCGGTCTACACCCCGGCCCGGACATCGACGTGCGCGCCGCGGCGGCCCTGGCCGACCTGCACGTGGATGCGGCCGACGAGGTACTGGCCGAGTTGATCGACACGCACCTGATCGAGGAGCCGGTGACCGGGCGGTACCGGCTGCACGACCTGATCCGTGACTACGCGGCCGGCCTGGCCGCCGACGAACTGGAACGGGACCCGGCCATCGACCGGCTGCTCAGCTACTACCTGCACGCCGCAGCCGCCTGCGACAGCTTGCTGCACCTGTCTGTTGCCCGGCTACGCGCCGACGTCGGCGAGCCGCCGCCCCAGGTGACCCCTCCGTCAGATGTCCACGCGGCGACCGACTGGCTCGCTGCCGAACGTGTCAACATCGCCGCCAGCGTACGACTCGCCGCGGCGACCGGCCGCGACCAGATCACCTGGCGGCTGGCCCAGGCGGTGTGGCGGTTCCTTTACGCCCAGGGCTACCTGGACGAGTGCGTGGTGCTGTGCGAGCTCGCGATGGCCGCGGCCGAACGCAGCGGCGAGCCGCATGGGGAAGCCTCCGGGCACAACAACCTGGCCGGGGTGTACTACAAAAGGGGCCGCTGGGACCAAGCGCTGCGGCACGTCGACCGGGCGATTGCCCTCCGGGCCGCGCTCGACCAACCCCTGCTGCACGCCACCTCACTGGCCAACAAGGCCGGTTTGCTCCAGTACGCCGGTGACTTCCCTGGAGCACTGCAGGCCGCCGGTCAGGCGTCCCAGATCCTCCAGGATCACGACCCGACCGCGGACAGCTACGCCGAAGTCACCCTCGGCCAGATCAAGGGCTGGATGGGTGACGAGGCTCAGGCCGAACGCCACTTCCGGGCGAGCCTGAACAGCGCCCGCGGACCGCTGTTCAGACAGCGGCGTCGCGTGACGCTGTGCCATCTGGGAGAGCTACGCCTGTGGTGGGGACGGTTCGCGGAAGCGGTCGAGCTGCTGCGCGACGCGACAGCCGAGTGGGACGAGATAGCACCACTCATCCGTTCCAACGCCATGGCCTGGCTTGGCAGCGCCTACGGCGGGCTCGGCCAGCTCGACGACGCTCTACACCATCACAGCCAGGCCGTGGCGCTGGCGAAACAGCACAGCGAAGTCACCGGCGAGTGCAGGGTCGCCGCCCAGTACGCCGTCACGCTGCACGCCGCCGGAGACACATCCGCCGCCCTCGAACAGTTGCGGATCGCCTTCCACATCTGCGACCGGGTCAGCGTGCCGCTCTACGAGGCACACGCCGCGGCCGCCATGGCAGACGTGTGCGTCGATGCCGATCCGGCCCGCGCGGCACAATTCCGAGCCCGCGCCGACGCACTGTACACTCGGCTACACGTGGTACCGCCCGCATCCGTACTCGCCGCCTACCGCGCGGCGCAACAAGCGGCGACCCAGAGCCATGCGCCACCCGGAACCCCTAACCCGTGACATGCGCACAGCCAAGCTTCGCCACCCTGTCCAGGTCCGCGGGATCGGGATCTGGCCCGCAACCACTGCAAGCCCCACCCTGACTGGAGCCTCAGTCAGGTCGCGCATGCCTTGGGCCCCTTGACACGCATTCAAGGTTCCCAGTCGCGCGATGACAGTCACTTTGTCCCGAAATGCTGTGCGGTCAAGGGGTCCACTAACGGGCGTCCCCGAAGCGAACGGCCCCGCGCGGCCGCCGGTGTAAGGCGCTCAGCCAAGGACCAGCTTCGCTAGACCGCGAGTAAAGGGTTCTAGGAGCGGCATGCTCGATGAATGATCCACCAGGATCGGAGCTATGCCCGCCTCCGCAAGCCGTCGACCTGCAGAAACCCTTACCTTGTCGGGAAGGCGGGATTTGAACCCACGACCCCTTGACCCCCAGTAGTCAGGTGGCCCAGCGGCATGCTCACGCACGTTTGCCCAGGTCACCAGAAGCATAAGTCGGCCGAGTAAAGGAGTCCGTGGGTCCTACGCGTACCAGGCCGACGATTGGATCGCGACGGCGTTCGCGGGGCCACATCCTGCTCCCCCGGTCGTCAGGATGTCCCCGGCGCGCAGCCCGACGGCTGTGTGCGTGCCGCCATGACCAGATCCCGTCGCTCCTCAAGCACGCGTGAGGCCACCATGCTGTGCCGGAGCACGTTGTAGGTGAGGTCAGCATCGAAGCCGGCCGCGGTCCCGTCGTCGATGGCCGCGGCGAGCCCGTTGATAAACGTTCGGGCCGTCCGGTTGAGGATCGCTTTCATTGTCGATCCGGCGCCGCACCCGCCGACGTGGATGACTGTGGAGCCGAGCATGCGCAGCACCGGATCGGCTCGCCGCAGGGCGGCGGTCTCGCCGCTCGCCAAGATGGTCAGTTCCCCGCGGCGGGCACCGGCCGGCGGGCCGGACACGGGCGCGTCGAGGAACGCGGCACCCTGCGCCCCCAACAGCGCGCCGAGTTCGACGGCGGTACTGGCCGCGATGGTGCCGATGTTGACGACGGTTCGGCCGGGGTGCGCCGCGAGCACCGGGGCCGAAAGGACGCCACGGGTCGCGTCGTCACCGGCGACCACGCACACGATCAAGTCGCTGGCGGCGACCAGGTCCGCGACCGACCCAGCAGCCCGACCGACGCCGTCGCGTTCGAGCTCGGCGGCGCGGGCCGGCGTGCGGTTGAACAGCAGCGGGGGGTGCCCGCAGTCGGTCAGCCGCCGCGCCATCGCGGCGCCCATCCGCCCGAGGCCGATAATGCCGACCCTGACCGGCCCAGCCGGGGAGGGCGACCCGCCCCGGTCAGCCGTTGGGGGCGTCACGCGGGACCCGCTGTAGCGCGGTGAGGAACTGCTCGCGCATCGGTACCCGGTGGTCGTCGGTCTCGGTGATCACCCGGATAAGCCGCTCCATCGTGGCCCGGTTGTCCTTGGCTACCGCCTGCCGTGTCGCCTCGGTCAACGCGGACGGTTCCAATCCGTCCGCGGGTAGCGCGCCGCGGTCGATCAGCGCACCCTCCAGCGCGATCAGCCGCGACCTGGTCACGTACAGTTCCTGGGCGAGCTGCCAGACGAGGCTGACCAACCGGTCCACCTCCGGCGAGCCGAAGTACACGAACTCCGCGTCGGCGTTCATGGCCGCACCGCTCCCGTTCTCCCGCTGATGGTCGCTCATGCCGGCTTCTCGGCGCACAGCACGCTCCACGGGAAGTGCCATTCCGGACGGTCGCCGTACCCGCCCGGGCTCAACCCCTCGCTGCGTTCGTCGAAGGTCGCCCAGCGGTGTCCGGTGAGGCCGGCCTGCCCGCACACCCGCGAGGTGTCGGTACCGAACAGGTCGCGGAAGTACGGCTCGTTGTTGCGTTCGGCGTGCTCGTAGATGGTGACGTCGCGGACCGGCTCACCGGTCGGCCAGAACTCCAGGAACCGCATGACCCCGCCGGGACGCAGTATCCGCGCGCACTCCTGGATGGTCGCCTCGATCTCGGTGGCCGGCATCTCGTGCAG
>Ga0207661_10001556_pt1 | contig 15605 bp, 8 predicted proteins | sample KBSC713LmetaG_FD_184337 | JGI IMG/M metagenome (GOLD analysis project Ga0207661, IMG submission 184337) | Corn rhizosphere microbial communities from Kellogg Biological Station, Michigan, USA - KBS C7.1-3L metaG (SPAdes) (version 2) | ecosystem: Host-associated > Plants > Roots > Rhizosphere ...
TGGTGGGGCTGGGGCACGTCAAATTCCGCTTCCACAGGCCTCCTACCTGGACGGGAATTGTGGCCACCAGCGCGGCCTTTGTCGCCGGCTTTGTTGGCGGAGTTGCGGCATGGACATTCGCTCGACTGGCAGCGGTTCAGCCGGACTATGCCGATTTTCTGTATGACCCGAGACTCTACTCCTGTCTGGCCTTCCCGATGTTGATGGGGGTCTTTCTTTTCTCGGGAACGCTACTGGTGGGTTTTACCAGTTATGTAACCAAGGACGAAGACCGTGAATGGTGGGCGACGTCGGGCGGATGGTTTGTGGCGCTCGCGCTGGGTTGGCTGGCGTTCGCGTGTGTGGTTCTATATTCGCCGCGAGCGCTCAGCTGGCTGGATACCAGCATTAGCGCGGGGGTGACTGCCCTTACCGGTTTCATGGGCTTCGCCGCAGCAAGAGCTGGAAGTAGTTCGAAGACATCAAGCGGTCCGGAGGACGAGGGCGTCGTGGAACTTAACGGCACCACCTCGAAGCTGTTGAAGCAGTATGGTCCACAAGTGCTCATGGCCTGCTTCATGCTGTTGCTGGTCATGCTCCTGGCGGGTCTCAATGAGAGGCTTCTCATTTGGTTCGGCCCTCCCTCCGGAGCTACCGTGTGGGGATTCGTGGGGCCGGTTGTCTGGCTAGCGCTCGGCTACGGGGTGCTGTGTCTGCTGGCTTCCTGGTTCATAAACGTGAACAAGTTTTCCCTTCATGCCATGTACCGGCAGAGATTGATCCGAGCATATTTGGGAGCGTCCAATCCCTTCCGCCACCCGCATCCGTTTACCGGGTTTGATGAAAACGACAATATTTCGATGTGCGCCCTAACGGCCAATAAGCCGATGCACGTGGTCAACATGGCACTGAATCTCGTTCACGGCGAAAATTTACGGTGGCAGGAGCGGAAAGCCGCATCCTTCACATCGACACGGCTGCACACAGGCGGTCTGTGCGTGGATTATCGCCCATCGACGCTCTATGGCGGCCGTTACGCGAAGGACAAAACGCCCATCTCCTTGGGCACCGCCATCACGATCTCCGGCGCAGCGGCGAGTCCCAACATGGGGTATCATTCCTCGCCGTTGTTGATGCTGGTAATGACCCTGTTCAACGCGAGGCTGGGGTGGTGGCTTGGGAATCCACGTGGCAATCAACGGACCTGGACGTCGCCGAGCCCCCGTTGGGGAATCCGGCCGTTTTTCGACGAGGCCTTCGGGCTGACAACGGACACCAATTCCTGGGTCTATCTTTCAGACGGCGGTCATTTCGAGAATCTCGCGATCTATGAGATGGTCCTGCGGCGCTGCCATTGCGTCGTAGTATCCGATGCGGGCTCCGATCCAAACTACACGTATGCAGATCTGGCGAGCGCGGTTCGGAAGATCCGCATAGATTTCGGCATCCCGATCGATTTCGACAATCCAACCATGCCGATGTCTCCGGACAAACTGCCCACCGCACGGCACAGCGGCAAACATTGCGCAATCGCTCGTATCCGGTATTCGGCGGTGGACGGACCCGGCGCGCCTGACGGCATCTTGATCTACATCAAGCCTTCGCTCAACGGAAATGAACCCGCGGACGTGCAACATTACGCGGCGGCAGACCCGCGGTTTCCGCATCAGCCGACGTCTGACCAGTTCTTCGACGAATCGCAATTTGAGAGCTACAGACGTCTGGGATTGCATGTGGTCGAGGAACTTCTTCACGCGCCGGACGGAAAAGCTTACGAATACACTCTTGCCGAGTTCATCACCGCCGCCGGCCTCTACTCGCGCCAGAGCGTCTCCACTTGACCTCAAAGCTTCTGGGCGAAGCAAGTTACTCCACGCATAGTGAGTAGCTGACATCCTCTCGCCAGCGCGACCGTCCCTAGCGGTCTTTCCATTCCACAGTTTTCTAACGGACCCGGCGTCGAGCTTTTTTCCACCGGTCTGACCGAAGTTCTGCTCGCGAGCCTTGGAAAAGTCGAAGTTCTGAAAGCCAGCGCGTACTCGGGTGCACCGCGGAATGGGGTGCAGTACGGCCCCGCGAGCATCTGGACGTGCAAACCCGACACCAGCTCTGGGCCGAGACCTATGACGTGAAAGTGCGAGATGTCCTCGACTATTGTGACCGGGAAAATCGCTCAGGAGATCCGAATCAAGCTCCCGCTAAGAATGGCTCCCCGGCATGGATTCGAACCACATTATTGACAGGTCTTGCAATCTGCGGAAGTTATTGATTTTGCGAAGTCACTGAAGTCGTCAAAAGCATCAAAAGCCGGCACCTGGTACAAAATTGGTACAAAGCCTTTTTCAACATCGGTGCCTCGCGAACGCAACACCGAGAGCAATCTATGGGCGGCGACCATCCTCGCTCTACTCCATCGATCGGGAGGCGGCAGGCCGTCCGGCCTGGACAAACAAGGAGGATACAGCAGCCAACCTTTCGACCTTTGATGGCAGTGTCCAGGCTGGACAGAATTCACACCGAGGGTCAAGGTATGGCACCTTGAGGCATTGACTGCTGCTGTCCAGGTTGGACAGATTCAAAACAAATTACTTAGCAGACCTGGTTCATGGTGACTTCACCTTCACGCAGCCCAATCTGTTCCTAATGACGCAGCTTACAGTGTAGGTCGTTTTCTGGGGACAGTCGGCATGGTGACGCCGCCGTGACCCACCCAGTGGATTCATCGAGATACAGACCAAGGGTGCCGGCGTCACATTCATTGAAGTCGCTCTCGCGTCTTGTGTGACGCAGCCCACCTGTCCAGGTTGGACGAGGCCCCGAGCAACAATCTGAGCAGACTTGCTCAACGACGATATGGACCAAGACTCAAGCCATCTATGATTTGGCAATTCTGCAAGGCATGAATCCTGAGCAAGAATGAGCCTGCTGGCCCTCTAGCCACTAAAGCCTATGACCTAGCGCCTGAAGTAAGTAGACTAGGCCCCACAGCGCCGAGCAGTTGGTTTAGGATTCCTGCTCGCTGTTGGCCATTTGACTTGCTGAAAAGCGACCCGAGCATCTGCCCGAAGGGTGGTGTTTGGTCCGAACGAAAGGCGGTCGCCAAACCACTGGCAAGGTCCGCCTGCGGGGCTTGGGACGCCACTTCAGAGTAGTCACGCTCGACCGTAGCCGGGGGGTTAGACGCTGAAGCCCCGCGATATTGGTTTAAGACTCCGATCAAGTCATTCAATGCCATTAACTCTGACCTCGTTTCATGCGATCCGTGCGCTAGTAGGGCTCACTAACATCGATACAGTCAATAGCATTTTGTTTCACAGATTAGGAGGTGTTCGGATCTGGATTGTCGAGTGTCAGCCTGTTTAGAGCTGTGTCTACCGTAGGATGTGAGAATAAGCGTGTCCATGACGGTTTGAAACGCGGGATCTTGCCGAACCCAGTGAGAGTCTCGGCAGACATGGTAGCCAGGGCACTCGGTATCTCGGATACCAACGCGAGGTTCTCCTCGCATAGTGATGCATCGCTCAATGAGCCGGCAGTCGCTGCGCAGCCTGACGAGAGTCTACTACTGGGAGATCTTTTAACCCAGCTGGAAACCGCAATTGGGACCCGTTAGGTCGCATAAACCAACTTGACATCCGTAAGGATCGACGGGTTCTCTGCCGGTCGTAAACGACATGTGCGCCAAGTAGTTTCTGCGCCCATCGTTTGCTATAGGGACGCAAAGCGTACCCACAGATCCTCATCCCCCACGGGATCGTCTTATGAACACGTGATCGATGAAAACGCCATGCCTCAAGACTCGCGACGGGTGGAGGTTCGCGGTGGATAGAAAACGAACTTATGGGCCACGAGCCGTCGGTGCTAGGCCAGGATCGTTTCAGGCTCCAGCTAGACTTGCTGGGGCCGACTCCGTCCTTTCCGGAAACGCAAAATGCAATGCCTGGATCTCCTTGTTAGTTCGTCTTTGGAAGGGCACCTATTGACCAAAGGGTTGCGTTCGCTCTCGATATTGCTTCTGGTCGCGAGCGCGGCGTTTCCCCAGATCCGAAGCTACGAAGGAAAGGAGATTGTTCGGGTGGAGTATCAGCCTCCGGAACAACCCCTTTCGGCGGCCGACCTTGCGCGATTCCAGACGCTGATTCCCGGTGAATCTTTTCACGGATCTGAGGTGGCGACCATCATTGACGCGCTGTTTGCAACCGGACGGTATCAGGACATTCAGGTTGATGCTCACCCTGAAGCAGATGGCGTCGTTGTCCGGTTCATAACCCGGCAAGCATATTTCGTCGGCCATATAGGCGTAGTCGGGAAAATAGCCGATCCGCCGAACCGCGCCCAAGTCGCAGCGGCTGCAAAGTTGGATCTTGGCACGCTATTTCGGCCCGAGCTTCTTGTGAGCGCACAGAAGCAGATAGAGCAGTTGTTCCTAGCTAATGGCTTGTACGAGGCGAAAGTGACGCTGGATTCTGCCGAGGATTCCCAAACTCAGCAAGTAAATGTGAACATCGCAGTTAATCCCGGACATCGTGCCCACTATCAGGCGCCTGCCATTCAGGGTGACACTAAGCTTCCGAACGCTACGATCATCAAGGCGACCGGCTGGAGAACTCGGTTCATCGGCCGTTGGCGGCAGGTGACCGAATCGCTAACCAATACAGGAATCCAGGGCGTCGAACAAAGATATCAGCAAGACGACCGGCTTACTGCCTCTGTGACCCTGCAAGGCCAAACTTACGATCCCAAAACACGGCGAGTGCAGCCTACGCTGGAGATCCAAGCCGGGCCCAAAGTCGAGCTTAAAGCCGTGGAAGCGAAGGTCTCCAAGAAGCTTTTCCAGCGCTACGTACCTGTTTTTCAGGAGGGCGCTGTAGAAGAGGATCTGCTGATTGAGGGTGCACGCAATCTGAAGGATTATTTTCAATCGCAAGGATACCCTGACGCAGACGTTACCTTCCGGACATTGCCGGTTCAAAACGACGAGATGACAATCGAGTACGTCATCACCCAGGGAACGAGGCGGAAATTAGCCCACGTTGCAATCGAAGGAAATCGATATTTCTCAACCGATACGATTCGCGAACGCATGTTCATGCAGCAGAGTTCATTTCGCCTAAGGCATGGCCGCTTTAGTGAAGCATTTCGACGTAAGGATGAAGAGACGATCAGTAGCCTCTATCGACAGAACGGATTTCGGGATGTGAGCGTAAGTTCCCAAATCGAAAACGACTATGGAGGCAAGAGCGGTCAAATCGGCGTTAAGGTCACCATCAAAGAGGGAGCGCAGTGGAGCATTGACAAGTTGATTCTGGAAGGAGCTCGAGCTTCCGACAAACAACCTCTTTTGGCCCTGATCACTTCGGTGGATGGCCAGCCCTACAGTGATGTGAGTGTCGCCACGGATCGAGCCGCCATTGTCAACTTCTTTCGATCCGAGGGTTATTTGAACGCAGCCGTAGAGACTAGCGTTACGCCGGGTGCCGCGCCGCAACAAGTGTCCCTTACCTATCGCATCTCCCCGGGAGAGCAACGGTTTGTGCGTGACATACTCTTTAGCGGACTCAAAGCGACCCGACCCAGTTATGTCAAGAACAACCTGCTCATGGCTAGTCAAGGCCCGCTGTCATTGACTGCCTTGCGCGATTCGCAACGTCACCTGTACGATTTAGGGGCGTTCGCCAGCGTCCAGGCGGTTGTGCAGAACCCAGGGGGAACCGAATCGTACAAACATATTCTCCTGGATTTCGATGAAGGCCGACGGTACACCCTGAATGTCGGGGTAGGAGCCCAAATTGGGCGCCTAGGTGGAACTACGTCGAATCTCAACGCGCCGGCCGGCTCCGCGGGATTCAGCCCTCGCGTTTCCATCGAGCTGAAACGGCTGAATCAGTGGGGACTGAACCATACCATCGCCCTTCAAACAATTGTTTCGACGATCGAAAAGAAGGCGGCGCTCAGTTACCTTTGGCCGAGATTTCAAAATATCGAAGGGCGGTCCGTTACCTTTACTGCTCTCTATGATTCCTCGCGCGACGTCACAACATTTTCGTCTCAACGCGAGGAAGCGGCGATTCAGGTATTACAAAAGCTCTCGAAGCCCACCACGGTTCTGTTCCGTTACGCCTATCGCCGCGTGACCACGAACGACGTTGTCATTCCCGCTTTACTGGTGCCTCAACTTCTGCAACCGGTGCGGCTTGGCATTGTATCAGCCAATCTTGTGCAGGACCGGAGGGACAATTCGGCGGACGCGCATCGCGGGCTCTACAACACTTTGGATGTCGGTGTCACCTCGAGGATTCTTGGGTCGGAACGAAGTTTCGTACGAATTGTGGCGCGTAACGCCACATATTATCCCCTGACCCGGAATGTGACATTCGCCCGCCAAACCACCTTCGGCGTAATCTTTCCATTTGCGACGCCGCCGGGTTTGAGTGATGCGGATGAGGTGCCGCTGCCAGAGCGGTTGTTTGGCGGCGGCAATGTCTCTAATCGCGGATTTCCTGAAAATCAGGCGGGACCGCGAGATCTAGGCATGCCTGCCGGGCCTGGCGGCATCGCTACCACTCCCACGGGGTTCCCGCTAGGAGGGAACGCTTCCTTTTTCAACACCTTCGAACTTCGATTCCCCTTTCTGGGCGACAACATAAACGGTGTCATCTTTCATGATGCGGGGAATATCTTCCAGAATTTGGGAAGCGTTTCCTTTCGCGTGAGCCAACGCAATCTCCAGGATTTCGCCTACATGGTCCATGCGGTAGGCTTTGGCATCCGCTATAAGACTCCCGTCGGACCAATCCGCTTGGATCTGGCTTACAGCGTTAATCCTCCGAGCTTCGTGGGTTTTAAGGGGACATCGAACGAGTTGCTTCAGTGCAATCCGACTATTCCCGCAGATCAGTTGCCGGATGCGTGCCGCGGTCAGACACAGAGCACCCGCCATTTTCAATTCTTTTTTTCGATAGGACAGACGTTTTGATGAAGGCGATCGTCCGAAGTCTCATTGCCGGTCTGATTCTTGGAGTTCCGGGCAGTGTAAATACGTTTGGAGAGATCGTCGACGGCGTTTCGGTGGTCGTAGGAATACGTGCTATCAAGCAAAGCGATATCGATCGCGATATTCGAGTGGTAAGCTTCCTGAACCAAACTACGCCCGATTTTAGCGCGTCCTCGCGAAAGGAGGCCGCCAGCAGGCTGATTGACCAGCTACTGATCCGACAGGATATCCAGTCAACCGGCGCGTCTCCGGCGCCTATAACAGACATGGAGAAGCTCTTGATGCAGATCAAGAAAGACCGCTTTGCCGAAGACCGTCTGTATCGCCAAGCATTGCAGAAGTACGGCCTTGCGGAGGAGGATCTTAAATCCGCTCTACTGTGGCAACTCACTGTTCTGCACTTCATCGATCAGAGATTCGCCACCTCGATTTCCGTAAGCGATCAGCAAACCGAGGAATACTTCAACAGTCATCGTGCAGCGCTGGCCAAGTCGCACCCGGATGCTCGCTCCGCAAGCGATGTGCGCCCGGAAATCGAGGCTGAAATCTTGGGGGAACAGGCGAACCAGCAATTTGAGGTCTGGATCGATCAGACCCGAAAGGCTACGCGCATCGAATTTCGGGAGGCACCACCGCAATGAGCCGGCGTTCTCGAGTCTTTTTCGCAATCGGTGGCTGGCTCTTCGGATTGCTCCTCGTGCTGCTCATCGCTGCGCTGGTGATCGTACGTACCGAACGGTTTCGTAATTATGTGCGCGACAAGATCATTGCAACCATTAACTCGTCTGCAGGCGGCAGGGCCGAAATCGGTAACTTTGCTTTCAACCCTCGGGACCTGCGGGCTCATATCGACCGCTTTGTGGTTCACGGCAAAGAACCGCCTGGCGCAGCCCCATTTCTGGACGTAAAATCGATCGACCTGCAAGTGAAGCTGTTCAACGGATGGAAGAACCTGATTGGGTTGGAATCGTTCTTTGCGGACCACCCTGTTGTGAATGTAATGATGCTGGAAGATGGAGGCACAAATATTCCCTCTCCGGAAACCGTCAAAAAGCCAGGCGACACGTCTGTGCTTGAAACCGTCGTGGACCTGGCGGTCCGTTCCTTCACGATAAAGGACGGGCTGCTACAGTTTTCGGGCCGGCAGACAGACTTCAGCGCTCACGGCGAAAATCTTAATATCGCACTCAAGTGGAATCTATTAAGCCAGCGCTATGAAGGTGATGTATCCGTCAATCCGCTTACAGTGACGCCACCTGGGCGTTCCCCGCTGTTCATCGCACTCAATATACCCGTTCGGATCGAAAAAGACCGGATCGAAGTCACCAGCGCAGCCATTCTCGCTGGCCTGTCCCGATTCACCATTAGCGGCGCGGTCGAGAACATGAAATCGCCCGTCACATCGGGGGAGCTGACAGGCTCCGTTTCGCTTGAAGACCTCATGAACGTCTCGGGCACGACGGCGCCGACAGCCCTCCGAGGGACGCTGCAAATATCGGCGCGCGGGAAATTCTCTTCTGCAAGCGATTACAGCGGAAACGGCCAGATCAGCAGCACGGATATTGCACTCTCGCAAGGTGGACGCGAAGTTCGTAGCATGGCGTTGAACGCCAACATCAACGCAGATCCACGAAGGATCACGATCAAAGATCTACGCTTGCAAGCCCTGGGCGGAGAAATCAACGGAGATGCCGCCCTGGAAAGCCAGGATCGGCTAACCGCCAGAACGCAGCTTAGAAACTTCGATATTAAGACTCTCGTTAGCGCTTTTACCGGGACGCATATCAACTATGCGGGTTCAATATCGGGCACAGTTGAGGCGAACGGAAGCCTGAAATCGCCGAAGGGTGCCGGTCTAGAAGCCCGGGCACGCCTCGCAGTGTCTCCTAAGTCGTCCGGCATCCCGATTTCCGGGCGCGTTGCTGCCGACTACGATGGCACTTCCGGTACGACACTCCTTAGAGATCTTCAACTGTCTCTACCCAACAGCCGTCTGAGCGCAAACGGTGTGCTCGGTCAGCAGATTAACGTTAATCTGGAATCGCGAAATTTAAGTGATTTGTACACCGGATCAACTCCTATCCCAATTGCACTCAATCGTGGAACTGCGACCGTGACGGCGCAAGTTCGGGGTTCGCTTGATAATCCTAAAATTATGGGACACGCGGGCGTCACGCGTTTCTCAGTGAATAATCGGCAATTCGATCGATTCGAAACCGAGTTTCAGGCGTGGGCCTCAGAGGCAAGCGTGCGGAATGCACGGCTTACACGCGGAAGTCTTCAGGCGCAATTTGACGGTTCGATGAGTCTGCGCAAGTGGAGCGCGGGCAACAACGACCGGATATCGCTTACCGGGAGCATGCGGAACGGAGATGTCGCGGACATCCTCGCTCTTGCAGGACAGACCTCGGTTCCAGCGAGTGGGTTGTCGAATGCCCAGGTCAATATTACAGGGACGATTGGTAATCCGCAGGGAACCGCGGACCTCGCTGTAATGCGCGGGACGATCTACCGCGAGCCATTCGATTCGATTGAGGCGTCCGTCAGGTTCTCGGATGGATTAATCGATCTGCCCACTGCACGATTGAGCGCCGGGGCAGCCCTGCTCGAACTCAAAGGGAGCTATTCACATCCGTCCGATACGTTAGACACTGGACGCATTCAAGCCCAGATAACTAGTAACGATCTGGCTCTGGGAGAAATCCAATCGATCCAAAAACGCCACCCGGGATTGTCAGGTACTGTCCGGATAAATGCCAGCGTGGTAGGTGAGCTGCGCCCAGCTTCCGAATTTGTCCTCTCATCGATTTTGGGAGACATTCAAGCCGTGGCGCTGCGCAATCGGCGTGACGTTTTCGGAAATGTCAGCGTCACCGCGCGTACCACTGGATCCGTGGTGGATTTTCGCGGGGATTCAAATATCGCCGGTTCCACGGTGCAAGTCAGCGGGCAAACCCGACTCACGCACGACTATCCAACAACAGCTCGCGTGGCCATAAACTCCCTGCCGATCGACAAGGTGCTATCCATTGCAGGGTCTTCGTTTCCGGCTCGCGGGACGCTGTCGGCGAACGCAGATCTGTCTGGCATCAGGACGGATCTTCATTCGAGTGTGGACTTTCGGCTGACGAACGGCGTTATTTATGAAGAACCCTTCAATTCAATCGAGGGCGCGGCCAACTATACCAGCGATTCTGTTTCGTTGTCCCGGCTAGCGGTAAACACCCCGGCAGGCAGTGTCGATTTGAAGGGCTCCTTCACACATAGTCGGGCTCATTTCGACAACGGCCGGATCGATCTCCACGTAACCTCCAACCGCCTCGAGCTTGGGCGGATTGTAAATGTGCAGCACGCTCGACCGGGCCTGGTCGGAGCAGCTCGATTGACAGCCGATATCGAGGCGCTTCTGCAAACCCACGACGGTCAGCGAGAGTTTCTGCTGTCTAAGGGAGATGCGAATGGAAGCGTGTCCGGACTTACTCTTGACGGAAACCCGTTGGGCAATGCGACGCTCAGAGCGGAAACGGCCGGGAAACTTGTTTCCTTCGATCTCCAGTCCGACATTGCGAAAAGTGACATTCGAGCCAACGGGCAGGTCACTCTCGCAGGAGGCTATCCCGTCACAGCGAAACTCATATTTAAGAACGTTACCTACGCCGGTTTTCAAGGACTCATCACTGTCCCAAGTTCGACGGCACAGTTTAATGCCCTGGCCGAAGGACAGGCGGACGTTACCGGTCCCATAACAGACCTGCCCAACTTGCGGGCCAACCTTCAGCTATCCCGCTTGGAATTAACGAGCGTGACCTCGAGCAGCCGGAACTCTCCGGCCATCACGATACAGAACCAAGGACCCGTGACTCTCGCGCTGCAGAACAAGCTAATCCGCGTCCAGAACGCCAGATTTACCGGCCCCTCCATGCAGCTCTCCGTCAACGGAACGGCGCCTCTCGATCCAACAAGGTCGATGGATGTGGCGGTAAACGGCGATATCGACCTCAAAGTGCTCCCGAGCTTTAGCAGCGACATCAGCTCCGAGGGGACGGTTGTCTTGAACGCGAATGTCAGTGGTACGCTCAAGCAACCGAACGTCACCGGAAGAGCGGAGTTGAAGAAGGTATCGCTGCATTTAGTCGACGCCCCCAACGGCATATCGAGTGCGAATGGGGTGATTTTATTGAACGGCACCAACGCGACGATTCAAAACCTGACGGCGCGCGTCGGCGGCGGAGACACTTCCATTAGCGGATCTGCCAGTTTCAGCGGCGCGAACCAAAACTACAATCTCAAGATTCGTGGCACAAAGATCCGCACTCGCTACCAGGGTGCCAGCGTTGTCACGGATCTGAACTTGGACCTTCAAGGATCACCGCAGCGAAGCACCCTTTCCGGCGACGTCACCATTCAGCAGGTTACCTACGCACCCGAAAGCGATCTCGGGTCTATGCTCTACAAGGTCAGCACTCCAGCGGCGCCGTCGACAACGTCGCCCATACTGTCGAACATGCGCCTTAATGTTCGCATTCGCACGGCAACCAGCGCTATTTTCCGCACCACTCTTGCTCAGTCTGTTCAGGCTACGGCCGACTTGAGGGTTCGCGGAACTGCCGAATCCCCGGGAATGACTGGACGGGTAGATATTACGAAAGGCACATTGGTGTTCTTTGGCAATCAATACACCGTGGATGAAGGAAACGTCAGTTTTTATAACACCTCTAAAATCGAACCGATCGTCGGAATCGCATTCGAGACTAAAGCGCAGGGCGTCCAGGTCACTATGCGCGTTTCGGGTCCAATGGAGGACTTGAAATTGTCGTACACTTCCGACCCGCCGCTGCGATTCGAAGAAATCGTCGCGCTCTTGGCAGCTGGTAAGACGCCAAGCGATCCCACGATCGCGGCGCATCAGCCTGCTCCGCCCGACCAATCCCTGTCCCAATTGGGAGGAACCGCTCTGGTGCAACAGACGATCGCTAATCCTCTCGCGAATCGCTTGCAGAGAGTGTTCGGAGTGAGCCAGCTGAAAATTGATCCGACGTTTACTACCGGCTCCACGCTTCCGCAGGCGCGGCTGACCTTGCAACAGCAGGTTACGCCAGAGATTACTTTCAGCTATTCGCAAGACTTGACACAATCCAATTCGCAACTGGTTCGCGTGGAATGGGCCTTCACGCCAAGGTTTTCGGCAGTCGCCACTCGTGAAGAAAACGGAATTGTGAGCTTGGACTTCTTTTACAAGAAGCGGTTTCGTTAAATTTGTCCGCCCGCGTAACGTTTCGGCCAGGCGGCTCGTTAACACGCGATAACGGACGCTATCCGCTCGCCAGATTCCTAACGCGAAATACTGGCGGCTGCGGGTAGGTATACGAGGCGACTACTAGGCGCGCACTTCGCGATCCTCGCCGGCAGTGGCGGCGCGCTGGGGGCCACGGTGGATTAAGGCGAGCGAGGAGCGGGAGTCGGTGCAGCCGTCGGCCTGGCCACCGTCCTTCCAACCCGCGGCCGCGAAGTGGAATTGCGGCAGGGCGCGCTTCGCTCGACGTCGTCTTCGATCGTCCAGTCGCACTGGAGTAGCCAGTCCAACCTGAGTCACTACGGACTGGGGCGATCGAGACTGTGGTCAGCGCCAACGTCCGCTTCGCTAGGGCTGAAAGCGGTACGGAATCTTGTCCGTGTCGAGCGGTAACCGCCAATGGTCCGGGTCCTCATACTGATAGGCCCGATTGACCAGGTTGAGCAGCAACGCAGGTTCAGGGGAAATGTTCCGTACGCCATGGAAAACGCCTGGTGGGATGATCACCAACGCCGGCCGCAGAGCGCCGAAGCGAAACTCGTTGATTCGTCCGTAGGTGGTCGAGTTCTCGCGCCCGTCGAAAAGAACGATCTGCAGCACCCCATGGCTAGCGAACAACCGGTCTGTAGTGAATTGGTGGACGTGCCAGGCCGAAATGCTTCCGGGGTTCATGACGCTCTGAAAAACCTGGTCGACGTCGCCGTCATCCAGCATCCACTCACGCCGGAAGACTTCGCACAGAACGTCGCCGCCGTTCTTGATCACGTTCTTCATCTCCCGGACGCGCACTCCTTCAATCGCGTCCTGCAGGGAATTCCAATCGGAAGTGACACTCTGCCGGTCTTTTTGAGCACCAAGGCTGTTCGCAATCAACATTCCCGGCGAATTCGTGGGAGCGGCCATGATCTATTCTCGCGCCCCGCCCGGCGTTGGGGGCAAGCCACGAAAGCGGCGCAAATGCTGAATGAAGCCTCCCGGCTGCCGATATTTCAGGGCCATTTCGAGAGCTTGAGGATGCAGCCCCCAAGATCCGGACCATCGCCGCATTCTCTTGCGCAAGGCGATTGCAAGAAGAGAGGAACAGGATTCCGCTCTCGGCCAGCCAAAGAATGGGCCCATTCGGCGCCGAACGAAATTACGCGCCGCCATTACAACCGAATTGCAAAGCGGCGGATTGGCCTGAACAATCGAAGCGTGTTCGGCGATCGCGATCAGGACCTTCTCGCGATACTTGTCGTCGCCGTGGATGCGTTCAAAGATGGTTTGGTTCTCGAGATGCTCGCGATTGGCGTAGGCACGCGGACGGCCGCCGGAAGGCATCGAAATCGCGGTCAGATGCGGTATAAACCTCAGATCCTTGCCCAGCGATCCGGCGCGAAACAGCCAATCCTGCGAGGGGGTCGCGTGGCACTCTCGATGATGACGCCAAGGTCCGACTTCCTCCGCCAGCTGGCGGCGCATCACCCAGAACGACGCGGGCACGGACAGATGCGCCGCGTACCGGCGTTCGATAATCAGATCGCCGCAGGTGAACACGCCGTGCCTATCCAGGTTCACGAGCAGCGGCCAAACCAAGTCCGCCCCGGTTTCAGTCAACGCCTTAACGGCCGTATCCAGGTGATCGGGAAACCAGAGATCGTCGTGATTCAGATAGGCCAAGAAGCGGCCGCGCGAGAGAGAGACGCCTTCATTGTTCGGCCCCGATTGGTCGCCGACGTTTTGCGGCAGATTGACGAATCGAATGCGGGGGTCACCAATCTCGCGAATCACATCTGCCGTGTCGTCCGTGCAGGCGTCCCCCACCACCCACATCTCCCATTCGGAAAACGTCTGGCGTCGGACGGATTCTATGGCGAATCGCAGCACATTGCTGCGATTGTACGTGGCTGTGACTACGGAAACGATGGGTGGGCTTTCCAAATTCGCCATTGACCTGGACGAGCGTATTTCACCTTTGAGGATAGCCGTGACGTGTAGAAGATGCAAACCGATTGCGACTATCTGCAACTTATCTGAGGACCGGACTGCTCGACTTGACTAGCGCCGCTACTTCAGCTTCACGACTCGATCGCTCTACTCGGCAACCAAAACCGAAGTTCACTCTACAGTTTCATACGACCCTCGCCCCCTGCAAGGTCCCGATAAGCTGCATTATCGGAAGTCAGGAGGCGTAACCCTTACAGGCGATACTTCCACCCATGTTCGATTGAGCATTTAGTTGACAGGTCGGTAGTAACGCAGCCCCAAAGTGGCGGTTGGATTGCTATGATATGCGCGTGCCCGAAGTCTCAGTCGAACATTTCCTATGCCTGGAAATGGTCTGTCTAAGTTGGAGCGGCGACTCCGGCAATTCCTTGTGTGACTGCGCTATTTTACTCCAGATTTGGAACTCCGGAGCGAAGCTCCATACTGACGTCGCTGTTCCAACCGACTCCATGATAACGATCGCCGCCCCCGCCGGCGCTATAGAGGCCAAGGTTAGCGCTTGCGTACCGGAGGATTATGGCTTCCTGGTGGAGGTAACCGTGGAACCGTCTCAGGGCTGGTTTCCCAGCTCCTACCAGCCGAGCCATTTGATTGGCCACTCGTCTTCTTAAAGTTTCAACAGGAGGCGCGGATCCTCTGCTCTCCCTGGGATGCCACCATGGTTTGGAAACCTGTTGTCAGCACCGGTATAGCACGGAGCTGCTCGCGGATTTGCTCGATCCATACCACGTAGCGCGGATTAGGCGCCCAAGAATAGAAGCGTAAGAGCTCCATTTCACAATTGAATTGAGGGTCATGATAAGCCGGCAACTCCAAGCCGGCGCATGCAAATGGCCGTCCACCGACCCGACGTAGGATAGAGGCAGAGCAGTGGCGGCGCGTTGCAGTGCTGATCCCGATGGCGCCCCCGAGTTCTTGGGAAAGGCTATACATCGCCAGAGCCATTCGCACAGCCTCAGTAGTTCCGCGGATCGCGGCTTCCAAAGCCCACCCACCCATTTCTACGCAGAGCAAATTCATGCGCCGCAAAAGCGAGAGTTCCTCCTCCACGGCCGCTTCAAGTGTTTGACCCCATTCCCCTGAACGGGCCAGTGCCGAACGAGAAATATTGAGTTGCGAGAAGCTTGGGTTGTAAGGAAACGCGTGAAAGCGCACACAGCCATATACCCGGTCGTCATCGTCCACAACAAGCAAATGCCAGCTGCTCTGATCTACGTCGGCGCGGTGTTTGCCGTCGATCAGGTGGCTTTCCTGGATGGCCCCGTCTTCGAGGTACACGCTGCCGCGCAGAATTTGCATTTGCGCAAGCAAGTTGTCCCGTCGGATCGAGTCTGTGACAAGGCATCTAAAACT
>Ga0207661_10001557_pt1 | contig 15605 bp, 7 predicted proteins | sample KBSC713LmetaG_FD_184337 | JGI IMG/M metagenome (GOLD analysis project Ga0207661, IMG submission 184337) | Corn rhizosphere microbial communities from Kellogg Biological Station, Michigan, USA - KBS C7.1-3L metaG (SPAdes) (version 2) | ecosystem: Host-associated > Plants > Roots > Rhizosphere ...
GCCTCCGTACAACAGCAGCGCCGGCGCCGCCGAGGGCAGCATCATGCCGGCCATCATCACCACCCACATCGCGAAGAGCAGCGTAAGATGAAAAAAATCCCAGCGGTCCGTCATCATCCAGGCTGCGGCGCCGGTCATCGAGCCGTACATGTCGCGGCCCATCGGCACGAGCCACGCCCAGCAAAGGGCGATCGCGAGGGCCAGTGCGCCGCCGACAAGCCAGCGGTCGCGCCGCAGCAATGTTTCGAAACCGGTGGGATTTTCTGGTGACATGCGCGAGCACAAGAATCAGGACCAGTTCAAGGCGGCGTTGCGCCAGCCTGCGATCGGAAACAGCTCACCGCTCGACGAACCACTGCGATCGCCAAGTCCGCGGGTGCAGGCCTGCGGCGCAAATATCATCACCGACAAGGCCTGCCCCAAAGCGTAATCAGGCCGCGGCCTTCTCGCGAACGACACCGTGCGTGGTCCAGTGGATGTGGGCGATGTGAGCATGGGTCCCGCCAAAATCGAGCTTTAGATCGCCGCTCGCCTTGCCCTTGCCACTGATGAATTCTGCCTCGGTAAACTCGAACCCGTTCGGCAGCGTGACGCGGACCTGGTGATCCGCGCCAGTCACCGGATTACGGATGGATTCGCCGGTGCCTTCAAGGATGCCAGGCACACTCACGCGCGCTTTGCGGGTGGCGATATCGATCGAGAGATCGATCGGCTTATAAAGCGTGGGCAGCAGTTTGGTGACCGTCGTCGAGAAGACCTGCCAGATGAGTTTGCCGGGCTCGGTTTCCTTGCCGTGCGAGACGGCCTCGATCGCCGCACGCTGTTTCGGATTGGCGCGTTCGTCGATGATCGACTGAAATGTTCCGTTGCCGAGGTGAATCGCCGCCGGCCACGCGGCGCGAAGTCCCCAACGAAGCCCGTCGAGCCGCACGTCGCCAAAATGGCCTTTGTCGATTTGAACAAAAACGTAAGCGTGGCAATGGCCGCTTGAAGGCGGACCGTTGAACTGACAGGAACAGCCCCAATCGCAGCTGCAGTTTCCGAACTCCATTCCTTGCATCGACCAATCGACGAGTTTCACGGGAATCCTTTCGTTTAGTGCGGGTAGTGTGGAAGTGTGGAACGCCGGAGCCGACCGCGCGGACCACCGCGCAATCGGATGCTGCAAACGTCCGCGACGGCAAGGCTGAAACGGCAGAAGTCGACGCAGGGCGTCGTAAGGGCCGCCCCTAGCGAAGTGGCAGCTCTTTGTCAGGCGTTCGCAACGGGGTTCGTCAACGTGCCGATCCCTTCGATTTCGACGGCGATGGTGTCACCGGGCTGGAGCCAGACCGGCGGAGTGCGCGCGAAACCGACGCCCTCGGGAGTGCCGGTGAGAATGACCGTGCCGGCCGGCAGAGTTTTGTCAGCCGTCAGAAATTCAATCAGCGTGGACACATCGAAAATCATATCGGCGGTGGACGAGTCCTGCATTACGGTGCCGTTGAGAATCGAACGAATCCGGAGAAAATTTGGATTCGGGAGTTCGTCCGGCGTGACGAGCACCGGGCCGAGCGGACAGAAAGTATCGAAACTTTTCGCATGGTTCCACTGCCCGCCGCTCCAATCTCGCTGCCAGTCGCGCGCACTCACGTCATTGGCGCAGGTGTAGCCAAGGATGAAATCGCGGGCGTGTTGGCGCGAGACGTTGTGCGCCTCGCACCGGAGGACGATCGCGAGCTCGGCCTCGTAATCGGCTCTGGTGGTGGGTTGCCGGGCGGGCAGGCGAATCGGGTCGCCGGGATTTTGAATCGCGCCCGGAAGTTTCATGAACCAGATCGGGCGCTCGGGCGGCGGCTTGTGGCCTTCGGCGGCATGCTTCGCGTAATTGAGTCCGACGGCGATGACGCACGGCGGCGCGGCCATGGGCGCGAGAATTTTTCCGGGCGTGACAATGCGGTCGGTGACGCGGAACTCGCCGAGAATATCGCCGGCGATTTCGCGTGCGGTGCCATCCGGCTGACGCGCGGCATAGGCGGAACCGGAGCCAGTGAGGTGACGCAGGAGTTGCATAAAATCGGAGCCGGCCCGCTCACGTCTTCGTTTCCGCGAACGCTTCCATCCCCACGCACGAACAGACGAGATTACGATCACCGTAAACGTTGTCCACGCGGCCGACGCTCGGCCAGAATTTGCTCGCACGCGTCGCGGGCGACGGAAACGCGGCGAACTCGCGCGAATAGGAATGTTTCCATTCATCAGCGCAGACGGCACGTGCCGTGTGTGGCGCGTGTTTCAGCGGGTTGTCGATTTTGTCGGACTCGCCGTTCGCCACCGCTTGCATTTCCCCGTGAATCGAAATGAGCGCGTCGCAGAAACGGTCGAGTTCAACTTTCTCTTCGCTCTCGGTCGGCTCGATCATGAAAGTGCCGGGAACGGGAAACGACATCGTCGGCGCGTGATAACCGTAATCCATCAGCCGCTTCGCGGCATCCTCGACCTCGACGCCATGCTTTTTCCAGTCGCGGAGATCGACGATGCACTCGTGCGCGATCAAGCCGCGGTTGCCGCGATAGAGAACGGGAAAAAATTTCTCGAGCCGCTTGGCAACATAATTGGCTTTGAGAATTGCGGTCTTTGTGGCGTCGGTGAGTCCGTCCGGACCCATCATGCGAATGTACATCCAGGAAATAACGAGGATGGAGGCGGAGCCGTATGGCGCGGCGCTGACTGCGCCGGGTTTTGGGTTTTGAGTTTTGGGTTTTGAGTTGTCCTCCGAGAAAACGTGGCCGGGGAGGAATGGCGCGAGATGCGCGGCGACGCCGATCGGTCCCATGCCAGGGCCGCCGCCGCCGTGGGGAATGCAAAATGTTTTATGCAAGTTAAGATGACACACGTCAGCGCCGATGTGGCCGGGCGAAGTGAGCCCGACCTGCGCGTTCATGTTGGCGCCGTCCATGTAAACCTGGCCGCCGTGCGCGTGAATCGCCGCACAAATATCCTTGATGCTGCTCTCGAAAACGCCGTGGGTCGAAGGATAGGTGACCATCAGCGCCGCGAGGTTCTGGGCGTGCGCCGCCGCCTTCGCGGAGAGATCGGCCACGTCGATATTGCCGTTCGCATCACACGCAACCGCGACGACCTTGAACCCGCACATCGCGGCGCTCGCGGGATTTGTACCATGCGCGCTCGTCGGGATGAGGCAGACGTTGCGGTGAGATTCGCCTCGCGATTCCTGATACGCGCGGATGGCGAGCAGTCCGGCGTACTCGCCTTGCGAACCGGCGTTGGGTTGAAGCGAAATGGCGGCGAAGCCGGTGATTTCGGCGAGCCATGTCTCGAGATCGCGAAAAACTTTCTGATAACCACGCGTCTGCCCGGCCGGGGCGAACGGATGGAGCCGGCCGAACTCCGGCCACGACACGGGAAACATTTCACTCGTGGCGTTGAGCTTCATGGTGCAGGAGCCGAGCGAAATCATCGAATGGCAAAGCGAGAGATCCTTCGCCTCGAGCCGTTTGATATAACGGAGCATCTCGTGCTCGGTGTGATAGCGATTGAATACCTGCGCGGTAAGAAACGGCGAAGTGCGCCCGAACGGAAACGGGTGCGGATTTTCACCGCCGCGCGCCTGAGCAAGCAGATCGGTTTCGGTTCGCTCGCGATCGTCGCTGCGAAAAAAACCCAGGATCGTCTGCACGTCTGCAATCGTCGTGGTTTCGTCGAGCGAGATTCCGACGGTGTAATCATCGACGTGACGCAAGTTGAAACGCTTCGCTTCGGCGGCAGCGTGAATCCGTGCGGCGGAGACATTGCCGACGGTAAGCGTGTCGAAAACGGGTTCCGGATTCACGCTCGCGCCGGCCGCACTGAGACTCTTCGCAAGAAGGGCCGTGAGCGTTTTTACCCGGCGCGCAATCTGGCGCAAACCGTCCGGTCCGTGATAAACCGCGTACATCGATGCCATCACGGCGAGGAGGACCTGCGCCGTGCAGATGTTCGACGTGGCTTTGTCGCGGCGGATGTGTTGCTCACGCGTGCCGAGCGCGAGCCGAAGCGCCGCGTCGCCATGGACATCTTTTGAAACGCCAACGAGCCGGCCGGGCATCTGGCGTTTGAATGCATCTTTCGTCGCCAGAAATCCGGCGTGCGGCCCGCCAAAACCGAGCGGCACCCCGAAACGCTGCGCAGAGCCGACGGCGATGTCGGCGCCGAATTCGCCGGGCGCCCGCAAGAGCGTCAACGCCAGCAGATCAGTCGCCACGATGGCGAATGCACCGGCCCCGTGCGCAGCCGCAAAAAAATTTTCGAAATCGTGGATGGAGCCGCTTGTATCCGGATACTGGACGAGCACGCCACAGCAACGTGCGTCCGGCTGAAACGTGCGGTGATCGCCAACGATGATCTCGATGCCGAGCGGTTTCGCACGCGTCTTGACGATGTCGAGCGTTGGCGGATGGCAGCCTGTCGATACGAAAAATGTCGGTGCGGCGGGACCGCTGATTTCTTTGAGCCGATGACACATCATCATCGCTTCCGCGGCAGCGGTGCCCTCGTCGAGCATGGATGCGTTCGCAATTTCGAGCGCGGTGAGATCGGTGACGAGCGTTTGAAAATTGAGCAGCGCCTCGAGCCGGCCCTGCGAAATTTCCGCCTGGTACGGCGTGTACGCGGTGTACCAGCCGGGGTTTTCGAGAATGGTTCGTTGAATGACGCCGGGCGTGAACGTATCGTAATAGCCAAGCCCGATGAAGCTGCGGAAAACCTGATTCTGATTCGCGATCGCGCGCAGCTCGTTGAGCGCCGCGCTCTCGCTCGCAGCGGCGGGCAGGTCCAGGGACCCGCGGCGGATGTGCGCGGGCACCGCAGCGTCGACGAGCGCGTCCGTCGTCGGCTGTCCGAGAAGCGCCAGCATCTCGGCCGTTTCGGAGGCGTTGTCGCCATGGTGGCGCCGCGCAAAGGTGTCGGATGGAGCGAGGAGATCGCGAAGCGAAGACATAGGAAGATTTTTCACGCTAGAAGAGGTCGCAAGCCGCGCAATCGCGAATGCGGATTTGCAAACGGACAAGCTTCAGGAAAAGCCGCGAAATGGTGGCATCCTCTGCCAAAACGAAAGGATTTCGCGCCCAAGCCACGGCAGGCAGGGATGTCGCGAAATTGCGCGCTGCTTTAACCGTACCGAAGAAAACCGCCCCCGAGGCGGTTTGACGAAGTCGATCTTGACTCACCAGGTTGACATCGCTGCATCGGCGTGCACGCATGTTTTTTTCGGCAAATCCAAAGCATCCGACTGCCCGGAAGTATTTTGCGCGAGGGGCTTTTCTTGCGATCGTTTTGCTGCGGCACGCGCTAGCCGGACCGACGGACGCCGCGGACGGCCTGGCGGAACATCCGCTCGCGCCTTTGTCCGGACCCGGGGGGAAGACGATGTTCACGGAATTGTCGCCCGAGCAAACCGGCATCGTGACGGAGAACCATTACGCCGATCCGAAAATGACGGGTGAGCTGTATCATGAATTTGAAGTCGGTGAAATCGGGACCGGCGTCGCGATCGGGGATTACGATGGCGACGGCCGCCCCGATATTTTCGTTGTCAGCAAAACCGAGAGCTGCCGGCTGTTCCGGAATCTCGGCGGCTGGAAATTCGAGAACGTGACCGAAAAGGCTGGTGTCGGTGACCAGGGCGATGCCGCCCGGATCTGGAAACAGGGCGCGACCTTTGCGGACGTGAACAATGATGGCTTGCTGGACATCTACGTCTGCCGGTTCAACGCGCCAAATCTCCTCTATATCAATCAAGGAAACGGCACCTTCAAAGAAATGGCGCGGGCATTCGGCCTCGACGTGAAGGACGCATCGGTGATGGCGATGTTCTGCGACTACGACCGCGACGGCGCTCTGGATATGTTTCTCCAGACCAATATTCTCGACGCGAATCAGCATCCGAACGGCCAGCGCAATTATTTATTTCACAACAACCGCGATGGCACGTTCACCAACGTGACGGAACGCGCGGGGATTTTCGGCGAAGGACAGGGTCACTCTGCAGTCTGGTGGGATTATGATGATGACGGCTGGCCCGACCTTTACGTCGGCAATGACTTTCAAGCTCCGGACAAACTCTACCACAACAATGGTGACGGCACGTTCACTGACGTCATCGCCCGAGTCGTGCCTCACACGCCTTACTCTTCGATGGGGTCTGATCTGGGAGATGTGAACAACGACGGCCTGATTGATTTCATCATTACCGACATGGCGGCCACGACGCATGAAAAAGATCAGCGCGGGATGGCCGATTCGCGGGCGCGCGCCCGGGAGCAGACGACCGAAACCGCGGGCGCTCCCCAATATGAGCGAAACGCGCTCTTCATCAACACCGGCGCCGGCCGCTGCCTCGAAGCTGCGCAACTCACCGGACTCGCCGCCACCGACTGGAGCTGGTCGCCGCGATTCGAGGACTTCGACAATGACGGACGTATCGATCTTTTCGTGACGAACGGGATGGACCGCGAGGCGACCAACATCGATTTATTGATGCGCCAGATGACTGCGGAGACGGCCGCTGCACGCATCCGAATCATGCGGGACAGCCCGATGCTGGCCGAACCCAATCTCGCGTTCCGCAATTTGGGAAATCTGACATTCGAAAATGTAAGCGCCGCCTGGGGGCTCAACCAGCGAGGCGTGAGTTTCGGCTCGGCGTGCGGCGATTTGGACGGAGACGGCGATCTCGATATCATCTACGCGAATTACCAGAAAGGCCTGACGGTTCTGCGAAATGACTGCGCCACCGGCCATCGCGTCGTCGTCGAATTGCGCGGAAGAATTTCCAACAAGTTTGGAGTCGGTGCGAAAGTCCGCGTGGAGAGTTCGCTCGGAATTCAAGCCCGGCAACTGGTGCTCGCACGCGGAGTTCTGTCCAACAGCGAGCCGGTTTTGCATTTTGGGTTGGGCGGCGACACTTCTATCCAGCGACTCATTGTCTCGTGGCCTAGCGGACTGGTTCAGACCTTCACCAATCTGCCGGTCGATCGCCGCTTCACCATCGATGAGCCGGCCGGTCCCGCCCCTGCCCTCGCCCACGGACCAAAGCCCAACCCGGCGGGACAATTCACTGAAGTGAGCCGATCCACCGGGCTCGCTTTGATGTCGCAAGAGGACGACGTGGACGAGACTGCGGTACAACGCTTGTTACCCATTCGGCTTAATCAGCGGGGACCCAGCATCGCGGTCGGAGATCTCAACGGCGACGGCATCAACGACCTCGTGCTCGGCGGAACGACGCGCACTCCTCCCCGCATCCTGTTCGGATCGAGCAAACCGTTGTTCACCGAAGTCGAGGCCGCCGCGCTTGCGCCCGCCAGCCTCGTCGACGATGGTCCGGTGCTGTTGTTCGACGCCGAGGGGAATGGAACGAACGCCCTGCTTGTGACGAAAGGCGGAAACAGCCTTCCCGATGGAGCGCCGGAATATCGACCGAAACTTTATCTCAACGATGGTCGCGGCCATTTCCGACCTGCATCCGAAGAAGCACTACCGCCGCTGCCGATCAGCGCGGGAGCGGTCGTGGCTGCTGATTTCGACCGCGACGGGCGGCTCGATCTGTTCATCGGCGGGAGAGTGCTGCCGGGCCAATATCCACTCCCGCCGAGGAGCGCGCTGCTGGCGAACCGCGGCGGGAAATTCGAGGACGTCACCGACCACCTCGCTCCGGGTTTGCGTGAAGTTGGCATGGTCACGTCCGCTCTTTGGACTGATGTGGACGGCGACGGCTGGCCCGACTTGTTGCTGACGCTCGAGTGGGGAACCGTTCGCTATTTTCACAACGAGCAGGGAAAACATTTTGAAGACTGGAGCGAAAAAGCGGGTTTTGCATCCGCTGGTTCCGGCTGGTGGACATCACTGGCGGCCGCCGATTTCAACGGCGATGGTCAGCCCGACTACGTCGTCGGTAATGTCGGACTCAATACGCCGTATCACGCCAGCGCGAGCCATCCGGCGCTGCTGTTTTACGGCGATTTTCGGGGCGAAGGCGAGCAACCTCAAATCATCGAAGCCTATTACGAGGGTGATCGCCTGTTCCCGTGGCGGAGTCGCCGGGATATCGGCGCTGCGCTACCTTCCGTGCTAAAACGTTTTCCCCAGAACAATGGCTACGCTCGCGCGACATTGAGCGAAGTCGTCGGCGAAACCGCACTGAATTCGGCCCGGCGCTTCGCCGCTACGGAATTTCGCAGTGGCGTGTTCCTGAGCCAGGCGGACGGAAAATTTCATTTCGAACCACTTCCACGCATCGCGCAGATTGCTCCGCTACAGGGAATCGTCGCTGGAGATTTCGACGGCGATGGGCTGGCGGATATCTATGCAGTACAAAATTCGTACGCACCCATTCCAGCCATCGGCCGTTTCGACGGCGGAGTAAGTCAGTTGCTGCGCGGCGATGGACACGGCCACTTCCGGCCAGCATCAAGCGCCGAAAGTCGTTTGCTCGTTCCCGGCGACGCCAAGGCATTGACGACGCTCGATCTCGATGGGGACGGCTGGCCGGATTTCGTGGTGTCGCAGAACAACGGAGCCACCTTGGCGTTCCAGAACAATCCGGGGCAAGGACGCCACTCACTTTGCATCAAGCTACGCGGTCCGGCGGGAAATCCGACTGCGATCGGTGCCCGGTTGACGCTGCAGTTGACCGACAATTCCACGGAAACCGCCGAGGTCTATGGTGGCTCGGGATATTACAGCCAGTCCGCCGCATCATGTTTCTTTGGCTATACGGACGCGAATCCGCCCAAGCGTCTCGAGATCCGCTGGCCCTCCGGGAAAACGACCGAGCATTCCCTGCTGCCGGGCGCGACGAGCGCGACGTTTTCGTCCGAGAATGCAAAGTAAGTAGCGCCAAGCTTCGGTAATGCGAAGAAGGCCGCGCTGGCGCTACTTGCTAGAGAATCAGCCGCTATTTTTTCGATTCCGGCTCGACTCCGATCGCTTTCAGCTGCCCGAGGATGACGTTGGTCGCGGGCAGCGGTTTGCGCAAAAGCCCATGAGTATCCTGGCCGAAAAAGCGGGAAGCCGATTGAGTCATTGCGGCTAGCTCTCGCCCAAAATCGTGCCGTCGTTCAGGAATGCTATAACGCGTCTGCCAGAGCAGTTTCCTTTCCTTGTGCTTCATGAGCAGCTGAAAATCATAAGCCATCAGGATGACGTAGTATCGGCTCTCCTCCACCTCATCCACGATGTCCTTACGCCGCTGTTCGAGCGCGGTCATCGCATAGCCGTCCGCCTGTTTCATCTCGTCCGCGTACCCGAGGATCGCGGCATTCTCCGAGTTCAGACGATCACGGCGGTGATTTGCCATGCTCGTCATCGATAAAGACATCTGTTGCGCGCTGTCGTTTTCAGCTTTTATCGCTCCGGCCTGTGCGAACATGGCTCCCCTTCCCGAGGTGTCCGGATCACTCACCATCGCCGTGCCACCGGTGCCGTCTGGCGGTGGCGGAGGAGGAGGCATGGGCGGCGGCATGAAGCTCTGTGCGATTTGGTACTCGGATGACGAAGAGGTGCGGTCCGTGCCGGTCGTCGTTCCCCAGTAGACCATGATCAGCAGGTCCGTGTGCCGGGGATCCTTCGGATCACAGGGCAGATAATTACGCGAGGCGAGCGAAGGAGCGATCACGCGCGCAATATCGACGAACTTAAATCGGTCGATGGTGTAGTCATTTTGCGGGCCACCTTGATCGCCGCCTTCGCCGAACGCATAGGACTCCGGTTTGAAAGTGCCGTCGGATAGGACAGCGCGATGATAGGCCGGACTCGCACCCGAATAAACTGCGACCAAATCGCCGGCTTCCTCGGCTCGCGCTGCGTTCGAAATCAAAGACAGAATGCCTGTAACTGAGACGATGCCGAACATTGCCCAGCGATTACGCCACAATGCTTTTATCGGCCTGGAAGAAAAGCGCTGGTCCCGATAACACAGAGTAAAGAATGTTTTCATAAGTTTGACCCGCGGGCGTGCCTCACTGCGGATGAGGATCGCAGCGCGACCAAAGTCGAATTGGGCGCCGTTCGCCAACGACAGTTATTGCAGAATAACACCGACGCGAAGGCATCCCCTTCAACGCACACAGATGTTCGAAGTCGCAGGAAAGAGAACCGTTAATAAATCCGTGGATCAATTCCATGCCCTTCCGGCCCTGATCGCTGGAGTAAACGGTCCCCTGCCAATCGCAGGCCGTATCAGAGGCCTCTCCTACTTCGATCGGTTCAAAACCTTCTGTTTCTCGCTCTGAAACTCCTCTTCGGTTAGAATCTTTTTCTGGCGCAGCTCATCAAGCTTGAGGAGATCGTTATATAGATCACTCGTATTGGTATATTGTTTCGGCGTCGGAGCGGTCTCGACGGCACCCGATGACGCCGCCAACTCGGCGCTTCCCGGGTTCAATGCTTTGAAAACGATGGTGGCATTCGCATAGCCGGTCCCGAAAAATGGTTTTTTAGCAGTGAGATCGATGACTTTCAACTGTTTGCCCTGGCTTTCGCAAAATTTCGCGGCGTCTTGCTTCGCCAGGTCCTTGAGACGGTCCACATCGCGGTCAAATCCAGTCTTGGCCTCCCTGGTTATACTATAGGTGTCGTTGCCAAGTGGAGCCATCGATGATTTGGAAGCAGCCGCGCACGTCAGCGCGGTAACACAACAGACGAGCGTCAAAAACAGTCGAGCCGACGAGATGGTTTTCACGTCGAGAAATTTCTGCGTGCCCATCACCGAGGTCAAGACCGCGGTGTCAAAAACGCACTGCAATCAATCAATCAATCGCCTCCGCTATATAAATATAAAGCCGACTGGCTGGAGCTCCGAGCAGAGCATCGCCGAAAGATGCCTTCGATGGATCGGCCCGGAAGGGCTGGTCTTTCCTGTCGCGAGGTCGGGCCGCGAGCACACGTCGGTTTCACGACATGAAAAAAGCCCGGTGGTTGAACCACCGGGCTTGAACTTATTTCACCGGCTGAAACCGGCGAGCGATTAGAAGTCGAACGAGTTGGTCAGCTGATAACCCGCGCCTTCGACGATACGGGCGAGAGCCAAGCTGCCATCGGGGTTGACCCGCGAAGCAACCAAATGATCGTTTTCACCCACGCTTCTGACGTTGAGTTGGATGTGCCAATTTATATCGCGGGTTATCTTGTGGGTATAGCCGATCCAAGCATCGAAGTGATGCTCGTCTTCCCCGCGGAACGGTTTATTGACATTCAGTCCGCCCAACGTAACGAACGATACTGCGGCATAGTTCGGGTCATCCGAATTGGCGTTCTTGAAAGTCGGGTCGTAGGCATAACCGAGGATGCGGCCGGCCTCTTCGCGGAAGGTGCCGCCGACGTTGACCCCCTTCAGGAAACCGTGATCGAAACTATAATTGGTCACGACGTTGACGCGCCATGGCGAAACTTCCGGCGCCTCGTGACCAAGTTGGTTCAGTTCCACGGTGTAAGGTGCAACGATGCTCGAGTTCCAATTAGAACCGACGGTTGTCGTTGAGCCGTTAAACCATTCGCGGACTTGGCCGCCAGGCCCGTTCATGAACTTGGTCATGGCACCGATGAACGCTTGCGAAACCGGGTCGATATTCTCGTGGGTCGCATTCACCTTCACATAGTTGACCGTGATGTCCCAGTTCTTGATCGGCTGGAAGAACAACTCGACCTCGGTGCCGCTCGACAAGTTATCGACGGTAGTCTGGTGGTTGCCGAAGCTCGATCCGCTGCCGGCGGGTACAATGTTGGTGCCGGAAAGATCCACGCCGGCCGTGTAGGAATCGAGCAGTCTTCCCGACTTGGCGCCGACGGTGGGATTGAGCGGCGGGCTCAACGAATAACTTGAGAAAAACGTGGCCGGATAGGGAGCGTGCAGCCAGGCGTCGACGACCGCGTCTCCGCCGGCATAGACTCTACCATTCGGCGCCGTGCCGCCTTTGTGATTATAAGCATCGGCAGCAGCGGATCCCGCAGTGAAGCCGTCAGCGGCCGCATAATCCGAAAGACCAGCGGCGGCTGGCAGGCGGTTGGATATGAATTCCTGCAGGTTGGTGGCCCAAGAATAACCCCAGATTCCTTCGTCGGCGATGACGTAACCGTTCGCGCCCAAACCAGCGATGGAATTGCCGGAGGTATCGGCCAAGGTGGCGTTGGCGACTTTGGTTTTGAACTTCGTAAACTTCAGACTCAGCTTGTCGGCCAAGGTGGTGATCGTGACGCCGTATTCCTTCGTATCACCCGTTGCATTCGGGATGGGCGTGCCAGCCAGACTCAAGCGCGAAGCATCGGCCTTGAAGTTTTGCCCCCGGTCGTAGAACAGGCTGATGGTCGATTCCCCAGGCAGCTTGTCCATGAGCACCTTCGGGAGGTGATATACCACTCCCCACGTCTTACTGGTGCCAGAGACATCGGTGCGCGACGCCAGATTATCCGGATAATTCGTGCTGGTGAAGCCGCTGTTTTGATCCGTCGGCGCGACCGTTTGATAATTCGTGACGTCGTCCTTGCGCCAGCCGAACGTGCCCACCAAGTCCTTGTCGAGCAGGTAGCCCTGCCAGGTGATGCCCTTGGACGTGTCTCGATAACGAGTGCGGTTGGCCGACTGGACGAGGTCCGGAAAGTCGGCGGGGTTTTTATCGCTCAACCAAGTGACCGGCTGCTGACTCCAGCCAACGTAATTGGCCGGATTATCATACTGGTGGGTCGTGACCATACCACCATTCACATGGTCAACATACGTATAAGGAGCCTGAGGATTCACATAATTGGGATCGTTCGGGTCCGTCGGCTTGTTCCAATGCGAATTGAAATTCGTCGCCGTTTGATTTTTCGGCGGAGCGATGACGTAATCAACGCTGTTCAAGTTAGCCCCGGACGCCGAAGACGCCTTGGCCAAACTCGGCCCAAGGTAGGCAAGCCATTCGAAGCTGCGGTTGGAGTTCAACGTATTCGCCGCGTTGGCATTGGGCGAGTTGTCGATCACATACTGCGCGCTGGTGGCAAATTCCGCCCAACCGACGTAGCTCTTAACGACGGTGTCACGCTCGTAGAGCCCAGTAAGGACGTGATTGCCGATAATTTTCGCCAGGGTCGTCGAACCGAGATAGTCGGACGCGCGGAGCTCGGCGGTGGGCGTGAACCGGAAAGCATCACGAACGGTGCGCGTGGCAGAGGTTTGACCGGGGGCCGATGTGGCGGTCGCCACGTACGGTCGGCCCACGTTCGGATTCGCCGATCCGTCGGCGTAGGTTTCGTTCACGTCGACGTTGATCGCGTATTGCTGGCCCTGCAGCCAGCCCTCCGTGCCCTGAGTGTAGTCCTGGTGGTCGAAGGCGAATTGAAAGGCCAACCGGTCATCGAAGAAGCCCTGCTCCAGAACGATGTTGGAGGCTTTCCAGTCCTGCCACTCACTCTTGTTCGGGCCATCGAGCAGCTTCTTGTAGAAGTTGAATACGCTCGGATCAGTGAGGGCCCGATCGGCATAATATACACCTCCTGGAACCGTAACGTTAGGATAGCCGGGAACTTTAAAGCCGTTATTTTGAATATTGAAAGCATACTGGCTAAAAAGTGGGATGGCCATTGGCAGGAAGTTCGGGTTCGCACCCGCTATGGTATTGGCGTTGAGGCCAAAAGCCAAGTTGGGTTGGGCGGCGATGGTCTTGATCGGAGTTCCTGACGGCTGCGCTGAATTGGGGGCGTTCTGACTTGTCGGAGTCGCCTCGTAATAGTTGACGATATCGGGCCAGTAGGAGCGCCCTTGATTCGAACCTAGGCTGTAGGTGGAGTTCGCCAACGGGCCGCCCTTGGCGCCGGGCAGAAAGCTGGATCCTGCCGGGATCACAAAGTGATTGGAGCTTGTGATATCCCCCGATGTCGTGACGCCGGTGGGAAGCTGACTGCCGCCAGTAACCTGGGCCTTATTATTGATGTAGACTTGATTACCGGAGCTGTCCAACACAGGTTGGAGCGAGGTAAACTGATTTATCGTGAGTTTATTATAGCCCGGCTCAGTCACTCCACCGACACTGACGGAAGTCTGGAACCACGGCGTAATCGTGTCCATCGGCGGTAGCGCGCGGGGATTGTTCGAACGAATCTTGCCGTCTTCGTACTTAACTTTGATCGAGGTCCGGTTACCTTCACCGAACAATTTCGGATCGAAGCGCAGCGCGGCATACCAGCGAGTGTCGTTATTAAAGGCCGGCTTCTGCTCGTACTTCTCGTCGTCTTTCAGGCCGGCGACGCGAATTGCCAACACACCTTTGACGATGTCCTGGTTCAGATCGACTTGGTTGCGCACGGAACCGTAAAGACCGACGCGGTTCTCATAGTGGTATCCAGTCTTGAATGACGCATCATTGACGCTGGTATTGATAATACCGGCGGGGCTGCCCGTGCCGAACAAAATCGAGTTCGGGCCACGCTGAAGGTCAACACGGCCAACATTGAAACCATCCCACGGAATGTCCGTCAGGAAATAGTCGCGGACGTTGTCAGCTTCGTCCAACCCGCGAACGCGGGTCGTCGCGCTTACGGTGTTTTCCTGAAAGATCGGATTTCCGGCTACTCCGCTGAAATTACCGCGGATGCCGGCAACTTCCGTGCTCGGTGTATAGATCAACAGATCCTGGTTATTCTTCACTCCGGTATCCTGGAGGAATTTCGACGTAACGACGGTGATCGAGGACGCGATGTCCTTCAATTCCGTACGGACGCGAGATCCAGCAAGCGTTTCCTTCGCTTGGTATCCAATGTCTCCGGAAGCCTCGACGGTGAACGGTGACAGGACGATGGTCTCGTCATCACTCGTTTGAGCTGCTGCGGGCGTGGCTGGCGCCGGAGCTGTCTGCGCCCGGAGATGGGGCGCGGTAACTAGGCAGAGCGCGGATGCGGCAAATAAGCCACGGTTCCACGCGGTAGTGCGTTTCATAGGCATTGTAGGGTGTTAGGTGGGGACTGCTGACGGCTCTAAGAGCCGCCGCCAATACACGCGCGGCACGATGTCCGAGGGTTTCAGCGAGCGGAGTATATTCTCTCGTTCCGAATTTGGGAATGAGTTTAGTTACTTGTGAATTGAGTTTGGTTGTTCTCCGACCGTGTTGGCAAATCAGCCCGATTTTACCGGCCAATATCCCCATGCGGTCCGACTTGGATAGCCGGCGCGAGGAGGCGATCGACCAATCCCTCTAGCGGCGCAACCCTCTCTTGGCTTGGACCTTCTTACGATAGCTTCCCGGCGAATCGCCCGTGAGGCGCTTAAAAACCACACACATGTACTCCACGTGCTCAAAACCGGCGAGCTCGGCTATTTTCTTCAAAGGAAAATTAGTTTCGAAGAGCAGTTGCCTGATCTTCACAACCTGAACCCGCCGAATTTCCGCTTGCGGAGATCGCCCGAGGTACCGTCGAAACTTCTTTTCCAACTGGCTGCGCGAAGCAAACGCCTGCCGAAGCACCTGATCGACGTTGATCCCGTGGCAGGCATGCTCGCGAATATAACTGACGGCGGCCGCGACGTTCTTATCGGCGAGCGCGAGAATGTCCGTCGACTGACGGGCCACTACGCCCACGGGCTCGATCCGCCGGTC
>Ga0207661_10001558_pt1 | contig 15599 bp, 6 predicted proteins | sample KBSC713LmetaG_FD_184337 | JGI IMG/M metagenome (GOLD analysis project Ga0207661, IMG submission 184337) | Corn rhizosphere microbial communities from Kellogg Biological Station, Michigan, USA - KBS C7.1-3L metaG (SPAdes) (version 2) | ecosystem: Host-associated > Plants > Roots > Rhizosphere ...
CTTGGAGGGCGGCACGATACGCGCGACGTGGCAGAGCACGCGGAACTCGAGCATCTTCTGGGGCAAAGCGGACATTGTCGCCACATCCGTCACGGATCCTGGCTTTGTCGCCCCGGACGCCATCGCTTGGGTCCTTCTAAGTCGAGCTGGCGTTCTCGAGGGATCAGGAAACGGTGACAATCTCGCACAGGCCACGTTCGTAGAACGAGTGAACACTGTGGGCGGCCTGGCACCGTCCATCGGCTGCAACTCGGCGACGACCGACATCGGGCACAAGGCGTTTGTGCCTTACGAAGCTGATTACGTGTTCTTTAGAAGTATCACCGCGACAACCGCGGTGTCCGAACGCAATTAGGTCGGAGGCGCGAACGACTTGTCGTTCGCGCCATTTTTCTTCGCGCGAATCACCAATCGCCCGCCAAACACCCGATAAACGGTGGCCGAGAGGCCGAAGGTGGACTTCGGCCGGCGTCGGGTCACTCCTTCCTTGGCCGTCAGGATGACCATCACTTCGGTTGTCTTGGCAGATGGTGCGTCGGAAGGCGGCTGGGCGGATCGACACTGACACCTGCATCGTGGAACTGAAGGAGCATCCACCGGGCGCCTGCGGCCGGCCTCTTTCACGCCCGCGTCAGATGCGACGCGGATTGTTCCACCGAGCTCTTAGCGCGCTCTGGCCGCGTGCCTATCGATGTCCTGAATCAACGCTTCAATCGAGCTGCCACGCCCGGCCGCGTACGCCCGATCCCACCGCTCGGCGCCGAGGCGGGCGCGGGCATCTCGCTCTGCGGACTCTCGAAGGTCACGTAGGGAGTCGTCGACGACCATGGTGCCTGTGCGGTCGGTCACGGCGTCTCGCGCGCCGATGATCCGCGCCACCCAGGCATCATCGCCCTTGAGTGCGGCGGCGGCAGCCAGCGGGACCGTTGTGTACACGAACGACGACTGGTCTTTGAGGTCCCGGATGCGTGTGAGGTTGTCGCGGACCAATGCAATCGCCTCATCCTCGTTCCCGCGACGCACGGCGAGAATGGCGCGCACGCACCCGGCCGTCACCAGGAACCATGGACCGTGGTCTCGAAGTGCGGACACGGCCTCATCGAGCCGCCGTTCGGCTTCACCCCTATCGTTCGCTGCAAGAGCGACCCATGCCAGCCCCGTCAGCGCGTCCCCCCACGGACGCGCCTGCCCCTGGCCCGCTTTCACAACTCGGGAAAGCCAGTTGCGAGCCGCGTCCAGATGGCCCGCGGCATATTCGATCCATCCAAGGGCATACTCGGCGTACACGGCGGCGTCCGTGTCACCCGAACTCTGGCTGAGCGCCAGGGCGCGCGAGAGACCGGCGCGCGCGCGGTCGAGATCTCCCTGCCAGTACCGCATAGCCGCCGCGCCGATGAGCGCCCGCGATTCCACGCCTGGCGGAAGCGACGGCCGTCTCAGAATCTCCTCATACCAGTCGAGTCCCTCGACGGTATGGCCCCGGATTGCCCAAAACCACAGGAGCCCCCACGCGATGTGGGCGGCGTCCGTCACCCGGCCACGCGCGATGAGCCACGGCAGCACGACCCGGTAGCTCTCGAGATCTTCTCGCACCCGATCCAACCACTGGACCTGGGCCGGCCCGACCAAACCCACCGCGGCGAGCGCCGCTTCGATGGCGCAGTAGCGCGCCAGCCCCTCCAGCGCGTCGTCATGCTCACTCAGCTCGTTGAGTTCGTGCATCGCATAGGCCCGCATCGTATCCAGCATCAGATACAGCGGCGATCTGGCCGCGACCGCTGTCTCGGATCGCTGAAGCAGGCTCTTGTCGATCAACCCGCCGACGAGCCGGAGCGCGTCAACACCATCATCCGAGCCGTCTCCATCGCCCCCAAGAACGGCCTTCACCGCGTCGATGGAGAACAGACCCGGCAGGATGCCCAGGCGACGGAAGGCGCGCTGTTCCTCGGGGCCCAGCAGCCGGTAACTCCAGGCGACCGTCGCGTGCGTGGTCTGCTGTCGCTCGGGCAGATCACGGACGCTGACGGTCCCGGGCAGACTGTTGTGCTCGAGCCGGTGGAGCAGATCGTCGAGGGTGAGCACCTTGGCCCACGGTGCGGCCAGTTCGAGCGCGAGCGGCAGGGCATCGAGGCGTCGACAGATGGCGGCCACGGTCGGGCCGTTCGCGGGCGTCAGGCGAAAGTCGGGCCGCACGTCCCGCACCCGTTCCACGAAGAGGCGCACGGCGGGGACGCGCGCCAGATCGGCGGGCGACATTGCGTCCGCTGCCGCCTGTAACGCGAGCGGGCCGACCACGTACTCGCGTTCGCCGCGCACATGCAGCGGTGCGCGGCTGGTGACAAGCACGCGGAGCGAGGGCACCGACGTCAGGAGATCCGCGACCAGCGGCGCCGCGTCCAGCAGGTGCTCGAAGTTGTCGAGCACCAGCAGCGTGGGGTGATCCGCGCACGCGGCACGGGCGCGTTTCGGCAAGTCGAGCGCCGTCACGTCCGACAACCCGAGCGCCTCGGCGATCGCCGGGGCGACGAACGCCGGATCCCGAAGCGGGGCGAGTGCGACGAACCGCACACGCACCGAGCCGTCTTCCGCGGTCGCGCGTGCGAGCTCCAACACGAGACGCGTCTTCCCGACTCCTCCCGGTCCGATGAGCGTGATGAGACGTACGACGGGGTCGGCGAGCCACTGTCCCAACGCCTCGATGTCCGCGTGGCGGCCGATGAGGACCGTCAACGGCAGCGGCAGGAACGCCTGACTCGACTCCTCACCGGCGGCGCTGGGTGCGACCGCCCGCGCGCTCCCCAGGAACGCCTCACGCGCGGGGCCGGTCAGATCGAGAGCGGCCGACAGCGCGCGCACCGTGTCGACGTGCGGCCGCCGGCGTTCGCCCCGTTCGAGCGCGCTGACGGCGTGAACCGAGAGACCGGCAATCGTCGCGAGCTCTTCCTGCGTGAAGCCCGCGGCTTCCCGGAGTGCCTTCAGTTGTGCCCCAAATATCCCCGGAGCACCGGCTTTCATGACGCTTCATCTTACTGTGTACGGGGTCTGTAGGGTCATGGGTGAGCGCGGCGTTGCCCGGCGGCATCGCCCTTCACAGTCGTCACCTGCCATGTTTGAAGCCGCCGTCCAACGCTGCCGGCGTCCTTTGCGCGACGTAGATAAGCGGCAGCTGTTGCCGCCTCACGACCCCCAAGTTGCGCACTCTAAAGCAACGGCGCTTGCACTGTGCTTCGCTAGCGGGTCGATGAGCGCCAATTGTCCGATGTGAGTTCCGGCCGCTCTCGTTGCCACATCGCGCCGCCCATTGACTTCGATTCCTACTGAGCCGTGAATGATCAGAAGAATGTCATTGTCCGGCGCGCCCTGCGTGATCAAGAACTGATCTTTTTCAAAACGTTCTACGGAGTGAGTGGCCGGATATCGGACGCTGCAACATTCACCCTCCTCCAGCCGCTCTCGACACCGTCCGTCCGCTGGACAGTGTGGAGTAATAGAGGAGGCGACGGGAACGAAAGTCTGAGCTCCTTATCTCTGTTGAAGAAAATAGTGGAGGCGTCGGGAGTCTCAGGGACGCGAAGTAATCTTGGAGAAAAATCGGCCTGCCACGCTGGAGGCGCAGGGAACGGTGCTGTAAACGATTGAATTGAGGTGGTCCGCCTTCGCTAAAGCTGCGGCGGACAACCTTCGCGTGGCTTGCCAACCGTAGCTCACGCTTACTGGCACGCGTGAGCGAAGGTTGGAGGCGCCGGGATTTGCACCTATGCAGCGATGGTTTCGAAAGTCACTGAGAGTCGCGCTTTTCTGGTCAAACTGCTGATAGGAACAACTTTCGACGCCTTCATCCATTCCTCGGGACTCCACTCCAGTGCCCCGAAATCCACCGCGTTCGTGGAGGCATTCTGGAGGCGACGGGGTCCCTTCCCGCCGCCTCGCGTGAGCCGACCTCCGCTACAGCGCCGCAGCGAGTCCGTGAGGTTCCTTCAAGTCGGTGTCCGAGTCCAAACCATTCCCGCAGCGGTAGCCGCGAGCGTCGCAGTGAGGTCGATCGTGAAGGTCCTTACTCCGGTACGTTTTCGAACGACGCCGTGAGCGCCCGCGTGATTATTTTGCACACTAAGCACGGGTGACGAAGCTGGAGCGGGCGTTTCCGTGGTTGATTACTTGGCACGACGGCCGTGCCGATGGGGGGGCGACGTTCGGCTGAGGTGGACGCCCGCGATCTACGGGTACCCATTGCGATTCTGTGATCGTCCGTCTACACTTCTGCCGCTCCTGCGAACCGGTTCCCTAAGAATGATCCTTCTCAAGTCATCTCGTCTCCACCCGGACGAATTACGTTCAGAATCCTCGTGGCTTTACCCGGATCACGTAGCAGTCGGCCTATCCGCGAACGGCCATAGTGGGAAACGCGTCGAAAATGTCAGGGTGCTTATTGTTGACGACGATCTTGGCACGAGAGAGACTTTTGACTGGGCGCTCCGAGCAGATGGCATACGGGTCAGTACAACCGCCTGTGGCGCTGCGGCAATCAGTTTGGCGACTTCGGAGCAGTTCGATTTACTCGTGATTGATCTCGAGTTGCCCGACATGCGTGGAACCGATGTTGTTCGGGCGTTGCGAGCTCGGTCCGTCATCGCCCCTTTCGTTCTCATCAGCGCATTCCTGACCACACAGATGACGGTCGTCGCCATGCGCCTCGGCGCCTACGATGTCCTCGACAAGCCCGTCTCGGTTGACGACCTGCCCGATCTTGTCCGAACCGCCGTTCTTGCGTCACACGAGGCACGTCTTTCCTCTGTCCCGAGGTCGCCGCGCCTTAAGACCTTGCGGCACTGGACTGACGTGGGTCTTGGAGCATCGGCAGCTGAGCGATGGGCGTTCAACGTAATCAAAGGCTGCTTGGCGACGGACGACCCAAAAACGCTGAAGCTCTGGGCAGACGAAGCCTCGGTCAGCTACACAACGTTGCGCGAGAGCTGTGCGCTAGTCGGGATCAGAGCGCATGACGCCCGCAATCTGATGCGAATGCTGCGCGCGATCCTCCACATGTCCGTCGACGGAAGTGCGCTGGATACGCTTCTTGATACGGGAGACAGTCGAACGCTTGCTCAGCTGATCGAGACAGCAGGCTTCGAGTCTCCCGCCGATCTGCAAGCAGCGTCCATCTCCGACTTCTTCTGCAGACAACGATTCGTTGCCCGCGCGAGTCCAGCGCTTGCGCTGCTTCGAGATCTCGTACTCGGCGAGCTTCGGTAGTTTTTCCGGCAAATTTTCCGCGAAATTTTCCGTCGATTCCTCCTCGACGTCCTCGATGCGGTTCGCTAGTGTAGCGGCCGGTCTTCTACTACACACGATTTGAGTCGGCGAGCCGGCCGTATGGTCATGGGTGGCGCAGCATTGCTTTGCGGCTGTAGTCGGCTCGCTTGTTCCGGATCGCACAATCTCGAGCGGCCAGCGGATCGGTGGAGGCAGTCAATGGCGCGATGCACACGGCCGATTCTGACCATCCTGTTCCTCATCGCGATCGCGTTGCCGGCGCGCGCGCAATCGACGGTCTATCACCTCCACAAAGAGTCGTCGACGCTTTCTTCGGCGTGGCAACTCAAGACCGTTGGCCCCGAGCCGCCGACGACGGCCGTCCAGTCGATTGACTTAAAGAACCTCAACCCGACGAGCATCGTTGTCATGAACTTCGAAACGCAGTCAGGCGTGCCGAACAGTTCCGGCACAATCCCGGCGGGATCGACGGTGAGCATTGCACTCTGGATGAAGAAGACCGCGAACTGGGGCGTGATGTACCCGCAGGCACGACTGTCGCTGAACACTTACGACGGAGCCTATTTGTGTACGGCCACCGGCGGAACGGCCATCACCACGTCGCTTCCGGCCAGTCCGTACACCGCCAGCTGTCAGCTACAGCAGACCGTGTCAATGCTTGCGTCGGATCGTTTCTACGCCGCCGTTGGCGTGAACATGACAGCAGGCCCCAATAACCACTCTGTGAAAGCGGAGCTCGACATCGAGGGGACTCTCAACGGCAACTACAACTCCAGGATCACTATCCCCGCGATCGTGCCTCCTCCCCCATATGTCAGCGGGCTGTCGCCGATGTCGGGTCCCATCGGCACCGCCGTCACTATCTCAGGGCAATACTTCGGGTCGGCGACGGGTAACACCGTCAAGTTCGGCGGCGTGACTGCGACTCCGACCACGTGGAATAGCACGACGATTGTCGCACCCGTACCGGCCACTGCCTCGACGGGTCCGGTGCTCGTGACCGTCGGTGGCCAGAACAGCAATCAGCTGTCCTTCATGGTGACGAGCACGGGGTCGATCGCCGGAACGATCACGAAGAGTAGCGATGGATCGGCGGTCGCCGGCGCGACCGTCGATGTGCTGCGGGCGGGTGTGGTCGCCTCGTCCGCCACGTCCAATGGCAGCGGTCAATATGCAACAGGCACGCTGACATCGGGCCTCTACGCGGTTCGCGTGTCGGCGTCGGGATTCGTCCCCGAGATCCGTACGTCCGTCGGCGTGGGAGGAGGCGCTGTAACCTCGGTGAACGTCGCTCTCGGCACTGCCGGGACAATCACCGGCCAGATCAGCGCGTCAGGCGCAGGTCCGATCGCGGGTGCGGCCGTGAACGCGTCGATCGACGGTGTGCAGGCGGGGAGTACGACTACGGACGGTGCCGGCGCCTACTCGCTGGCGATCAAACCGGGAACGTACACCGTCGAAGCATCGGCCCAGGGATTCACCTCGAATGCTCAGACGAACGTTGTTGTCGGAAACGGCGGCAGCGTGATCGTGAACGTGACGCTCGATGCCAAGGCGCCGACCATGATTAGCTACATCTACGATGACCTGAGGCGTTTGTCGGGCGTCGTCGACGCGACGGGGGATACGGCGACCTACACGTACGACGCGGTGGGCAACATCACGGCAATCGGGCGCCACGCTTCGACGCTGGTGTCCATCGTCAACTTCACTCCACGCAGCGGCCCCGTTGGAACTACGGTCACCGTCTCGGGCACGGGCTTCAGTCCGATCGCGGCAAACAATACGGTCTCGTTCAACGGCACAGGCACGACGGCAACGTCAGCCACGTCGACGCAATTGACGGCCGTCGTGCCGACGGGCGCGACGACCGGCGGGCTCGCGGTGACGAGTCCCGGCGGATCGGCGAGTGGGGCAGCGTTTACCGTTGGCAATCCTCCGTCGGCACCGACGATCACGAGTTTCTCGCCGGCCATAGCCGCTGCTGGTACGCCCGTGACGATAAACGGCACAAACTTCCAGACGACGACGGCCAGCAATACCGTCACGGTGAACACCTCGCCGGCGACGGTTACGTCGGCGGTGACGTCGAGTCTGGGAATCACAGTCCCGGCGGCTGGGCGATCGGGTCGGTTGAAGGTCGCCACTCCGTTCGGTATTGCCACCAGCAGCGCGACACTCTTCGTGCCTCCTTCGCCGTACACAGCCGCTCAGGTTGGCACGACGCAGGTGCTTCCCTACGACGTGCCGACCACGATCCCGACCGCCGCAAACACCGTCTCGCTAATGGCTCTGGACGCTGCCGCCGGGCAGCGCGTCATGTTCGAAGTGTTGAACAACACCGGCACGTGCGCATTCGACCTGAAGGTGTACGACACGTCGGACGACCTGTACATCTGGTACGTCTCGGGGCAGGGTTACTTGAACCCCATTTCGATCAACTACAGCGGCGGAGGCATTCCGAGCGTCATCGAGACGCGCGTACTTCCTTACGCCGGAAGCTACACGGTCCTGATCGACGGGTGCGACACCATGACGAGCAGCGTCACGCTCACAGCGCACTCCGTGCCGCCCGACCAGGTGATCCCGATCACGGCAAACGGCTCGGCCGTGACGCTTGGTCCACTGAGCATGGGGCAGAACGGCCGGATGACCTTCAGCGGCACACAAGGCCAGCGCGTCGCGCTCGACGTCGCGAGCCCGACCATCGTGGAGTGCAACGCGCATGTCTCTCTGCTGACGCCCGGTGCGGAGGTGCCGTCGCAAACGCTGGGGTCAACGTGCGTGGGATTCATGGATCCCGTGACGCTTCCGACTACCGGACCGTACACGTTGTTTGCCGATCCAGTGAGCGCGACGACAGGTTCGCTGATCTCGCGGCTCTATCAGGTCGATCCGGATCTGTCGGGGCTTATCACGGTCAACGCCCCCGCCATGAACGTAACGACGACCGGACCGGGTCAGGCGGCGGAATATACGTTCACGGGCGCCAACCTCGATCAGATCACGGTCCACATCACCAACAACCAGATGCACGCCGACGTCGCGAACGGCTACGTATGGGTCAAGCTTCTCGATCCGACCGGCGCAACGATGACGAATGCGCTGCTGCCGTACGAGAGCTTCGATCTCCCGACGCAGACGTTGACGATACCGGGGCAATACAAGGTCGTCGTGGACCCGTACCGGGCGAACTTCGGGACGCTCTCTCTCAGAGTGACGAAGCCTTAGCGGCGGCGCGATAAGCGGGGGAGACTCCACATGTTGACATTGACCTACCGGCGTCTGGCGACCGTGCTGCTCTTGGTTGCCGGATCGTTGCTTTCCGCCTCCAGCGGTCAGATGCACGGAGCGGAGCCGGCGCGACAACCGGGCCAGAGCGCGACGCTCCTTCCCGACGGGCGATGGCTGCTGGTCGGGGGGACGAGCGCAAACGGCACTGAGGCCAACGCCTTCATCTTCGATCCGGTTACCGGATCGACGACGCCCCTCCTTCTGCAGTTGCAGCAACCGCGGAGCGGGCATACGGCGACGGTGCTGCCCGACGGCTCCGTGCTGCTCGTCGGCGGCCACGATCGCGGCGGAGCCCTGCTCGATGTGGTCGAGCGGATCGATCCGACGATGCAGCGAGTCGAGGCGCTGTCGGATGTTCGCCTGACGCCGCGTGCGGATCACTCCGCGACACTGCTGACCGATGGGCGGCTGCTGCTCGTCGGCGGCGTGGGGCCCGACGGCCGCGCCGTGGCGGATGGCGAACTGCTCGACGTTGGCACCGGACTCGTCGAAGGCCTCGCCGGTCTGCTCGGGACTCCGCGTTCACGCCATCTGGCCACGCTCCTGCCCGACGGTCGCGTCGTGATCGCTGGGGGAATAGACGCCGCCGGCAAGGCCGTCCCAGCCGAGGAAGTGTTCGATCCTCAGACAGAAGCGTTCATCCCTCTCACAGCCTTACAACCCGTACACAACGCTGGCGCGACGTTCGTTGGCTCCATTCCCTCCGACGGCGCAGCCGACGTCGCGGCCGACGTCATGATCGCCCTGCGATTCTCCGGTCCCCTACGCGTGGCCACGGTCGGCTCGCAGACGGTCTCACTGACGTCGAAGGCGGTCGTCGCCTCGAGCGTCGTGGCGGCTGAGGGAGGACGGCTGGTCTTCGTACGGCCGTCCAAATTGCTCGAACCTGGCACGACATACACGGTGACGCTCCACGGACTGATCGCGAGTGACGATCGAGCCGTGCCCGACGCCGCGATCACGTTCACGGTCTCTAGCGACAGCAAGGACTCTGTGCCCGTTGATCCGGACGCGCTACAAGGCGGCGTCAACTCACCTTGGAGACAGCTGAAGCCGCTTCAGGCCGCGCCTGGCGTCACCGCCCTCGCCGGCCAGGTGCTGAAACTGAATGGGGCACCGCTCGCTGACGTGACAATTCGGATCGAGGGCAAACGGACGCGAACGGATCGGACGGGGCGCTTCCTGCTTGCACCGCTGCAAGCGGGTCATCAGGAACTCGTCATCGACGGCCGTACCGCGAGCAGTCCGGGACATGAATACGGCGTCTTCGAAGTCGGTGTGGACGTGGCCGCCGGTCTCACGAACGCTCTTTCGTACACTAGCTGGATGCCCCGCATCGATAGCATTCACGCCGTAAGAATTCCATCACCGACGACCGCCGAGACCGTCATCACGACGCCGGCGATTCCGGGCCTCGAGGTGCGTCTGCCCCCGGGAACGATCATCCGCGACATCGACGGCGCGATTGCGCACGAAATCAGTATCACTCCGATTCCGCTCGATCAGCCGCCGTTCCCGCTCCCGGCACACGTCTACGTGCCGGTGTATTTCACGGTGCAGCCTGGCGGGGGATATGTGTATGTGGCCAAAAGCTCCGGCGACAGCGGCGCTCGGCTGCTCTATCCGAATTATCGGAACGAAGCGGCCGGAAAGCTGTTCGACTTCTGGCGATACGAGCCCGACGGGCCGGGCTGGCGTGTGTACGGTCAGGGGCAGGTAACTGCCGACCGACGCCAGATCGCACCGGAGCCCGGCGTGCGCATCTACGAATTCACGGGCGCGATGGTGAGCGATCCGAGTTTCGCGCCCGCTGAGGGTCCGCAGCCGTGCAATGAATGCGAGGCGGGCGATCCAGTGGACTTGGGAACAGGCCTGTTCGTTCTGCGGACAACGGACCTCGCTGTGGCCGACTTCCTGCCGATCGCGCTCACGCGAACGTACCGGACGCGCGACAATCAGAGCCGCGCGTTCGGCATGGGCGCGTCACATCCCTACAACATGTTTCTCATCGGCGACTCGGTAGCCTATACCTATGCGGACTTGATCCTGGCTGACGGCGGAAGAGTGCATTTCGTTCGAACGTCACCCGGCACGAGTTATCTGAACGCGATCTTCAAGCATTCGGGAACAGAAAGCCGCTTCCATAACGCCAAGATGCTGTGGAACCAGCAGTCCGCCCGGTGGAACATGACGCTGGGCGACGGGACGATGTACGAGTTCCCCGATTCATCCTCCGCTGTTTTGTCGGGACAGGCCGCGCTGACGCACGTCTGGGACAGGTTCCGCAACGAGCTGAGCCTGACCCGTGACACATCCGGCAACCTCACGCGGATTCAGGGCATCACCGGCTCGATCGATCTGACGTACGACACGAGCAATCGAATCATCCAGGCGACGGACAGTGGCGGCCGGCACGTCGGATATCAGTACAACGCCACCGGCCGTATTTGGAAGGTGACCGACGTCGCAGGAGGGGTAACCGAATACGGCTATGACAGCTTTAATCGACTGCGCACAGTGACGGACGCACGCGGTTACATTCAGGTCACAAACTACTACGATACCAACTCGCGTGTGATTCAGCAGACGATGGCTGACGGAGGAACGTACCAGTTTTCGTACACACTGAGCAATGGAAAGGTGACTCAAACTGATGTGACCGATCCCCGCGGCTTCGTGCGGCGCGTGACGTTCAATTCGCAGGGCTATTGGACGAGCGACGCGCACGCCTTCGGCCAGCCCGAGGTGCAATCGGTTGTCGTCGACCGTGATCCGGTGACGAATTTCATCGTGAGTCAGACGGACATGCCGTTGTCCCGGCAGACTGTATACGGCTACGACGATGGAGCTAATGTGTCGTCAATAACGCGGTTGGCGGGGACACCAAACGCTGTATCGATTTCCGCAACCTACGATCAGTACGGTCTCGTCACCAGCGTCACGGATCCCCTGAATCACAAGACGGTCTTCGGTCGATCGTTCGGGGGCTTCCTGGCCAGCGTGACCGATCCGCTCGGCCATCAGGTTGTGAACGAATCGAACAGACAGGGGCAAACGATCTCGACCACCGATGCCGCCGGAACGGTCCGGCTCGAATATCTCGGGAACACGAGCGTGGCGGTCACGGACCAGCTCGGCTTCACACAGCGGCGCTTTGTTGACGGAGTCGGACGGACGACGCTCTTGACCGACGCGCTCGGTCGAATGGAAGGAAGCGAGTACGACGCGCTGAACCAGCCGAAGCGTGTCACCGATGCGCTCGGCGCGATCACTCGGTTCGACTATGACGGAAATGGCAATCTGACCAGCGTCACCGACGCGAGAAATGGCCAGACAACGTATACGTACGATTCGATGAATCGCCTTAGTACCCGTACGGATCCGTTGATAAATACCGAACACTATTCGTACGACCTCGCCGGGAACACGGCCCAGTTCATCGATCGGCGCGGACAGATCACCAACTACTCGTACGACAGCCTCAACCGGCTCCATCAGACAACCTATGCCGACGGCCGGACCGTGATCTATACCTACGACGGTGGCAATCGTCTGCACCAGGTTCAGGACTCTATCACTGGCACAACTACGCTCGAGTACGACGGGCTCGATCGGCTCACATCGGAGGCAACGCAACGCCCATCGGATCCAACCGTGCATACGGTGACCTATGGATACGACGGCGGCAACCGCCGACGAACACTACAGGTCGACACGCAGCCGACCGTAAACTACGACTACGACGACGCGAACAGGCTCACGACCATTACGCAGGGAACGAGCGTCGTGACGTTCGAATACGATGCTGCGGATAGACGCACCGCGCTCATCCTGCCGAACGGCGTTCGAGTCGAATACGATTACGATGCGGCATCGCAGCTGCGAGGCTTGACCTACAAACTCGGCGAAAGTGTGCTCGGCACGCTCACCTACACATACGACGCCGCGGGGCAACGAACGTCGCTCGGAGGAAGTTGGGCGCGCACGGTCCTACCGGCCGCCGTCTCCACTACGACCTACGACGCAGCGAACAGACTGCGACAATGGGGCGTGTCGTCGTTGACATACGATGAAAACGGCAACCTGCTCACCGATGGGGCGCACACGTACGGGTGGGATCCCCAGAATCACCTCAGTGCGATCGGTGGTGCAGCTGCGGCGAGCTTCTCGTACGATCCGTTCGACCGGCGTGTCAGCAAAACGATTGGCGGCGCGAACACCGACTACTTGTATGACGGAATCGGCACCGTGCAGGAGCTGGTCGGGGCAACGCCCACAGCGAATCTCTTGCTCGGACCCAGAGTGGATGAAGTGCTGTCGAGGACCGATGTTGGGGGCGCCCGCACGATCGTCGCCGATGGCATTGGATCTGCGCTGGCGCTGCTCGATTCTCTTGGCGCCGTGCAGACGCAGTACACCTACGGACCATTTGGCAGCACAATCGCCAACGGGTCGGCGAACGAGAACGCCGCCCAGTACACGGGGCGGGAGAACGACGGGACGGGCCTATTTTACTATCGCGCACGCTACTACAACCCGACGTTCGGACGATTCATCGGTGAAGATCCCATCGAGTTCAGCGGCGGCATCAATCTCTACGCGTACGCTGGCAACGATCCGATCAGATTCGCCGATCCCTTCGGGTTGGCGAGCTGCGACTGTCCGCCCAAAGAAAAGAAGTGTCTCGAACAGCTTTTCAACACGCCTGACGTCGGGAAGGTGAAGTTCCAGTTGAAAGGGCCAAGCAAGAAATGGGCTGCCACGACGCGAAAGAACAAGATCATCGTGTACGGTACCTGCGACGAGTTCTTTGCCGGGGGCAACGAAGCGGTCGTGCTTGAGGAGTACTATCATGTGCTTGAACAATGGAACACCGGTCGCCTGAGCTTACCCAAATATGCCTGGGCGAACCGGCATGGGTATGAGAAGAACAAGTATGAGATCGAAGCACAGACCTGGGCGCGTGACCATGTCCAGGAGTATCTCAAGTGCCTTGGGCGGTGAGATGTCCATGTCTCTCCGAGTTGCAGTCGGGATTCTCACCGCATGCTGCTGCGGTACCGTCGGATGCACCGCGCTCTTCCACCCCGCGTCCGAGAGCGTTGTCATCCTCCGCGGGCGCGTCGCCGATGTTCGGCCACTCTCGATGTGCAATCTCCACTTGTACAAGGAGAATGGGGAGCTCGCTCGACAGGCGACCGTCGCATCAGAATTCAAAACCTCGCTGACGATTGCGCCGGGCGAACACAAGTACTATATCGAGGTCTCGTGCGCGGATCACTCCGGTAAGTACCGCAGCGAGCTCCACACCCTGGGTGGCATTCGCACGGTCGATCTCGGAACGGTCGAATTGAAAGAGTAGGTCTCGACATCCAGAAGATGCCAGCGCGGCGAAGGACTGGACTCTCCAACGGCCCGCCGGAGCGAGGCGCGTCGATGTCTGGAAGGCTCGGCCTTGTCCTCGCCGTGTTTGTAATCGGTCGCTTGGCCTGACATTCCCGGCCAGCCACAGCAGAAGTCGACGACGCCGCGGACTTCGAACGTCATCGCGTATGCGAAGCAGCTCGACGTGAGCCGCTTGGATCCGACGTTGGCGAAGCGGCTCCGCCCGGCGCCCTCGACCACCAGACGCCGCACCAATTTGCCGAGTCCAAGGCGAGCTCGCCGGCTGCCTCACGGAGAGCCTAGATTTCACGAGTTGGAACCAAGTGAGCCTCTGACTGCGCCAATTCGAGGACCTACGAAGCTTCGCGTAGCGGCCTGCGCTCAGTGGGTTCCCTCGTCATTAGCCGGGCTGCGCGTTATTGTGAACTTCCCGTTCGCGTTGTCGATGGCCAGGCTGGCGGCGGCAATTAGAAGTTTCTCCGCCAGCCAAGGGCGGATGACGACCTTCAGGAACTCGCCGTCGATCTCGGCGATTCGTTTCGCGAGTGGCGCGAGAACAGCCCCGCCGGCTTCGAGGGGAATGATCGCGAGGTCGCCGTGACCACTTCGACAGGGCCCTCCACCGAGACGACTTCAGCCATTCATCTCTCTGATTGGAAACGATCGTTGGGGACGAGCAGCGAACGGTATCGGCATTCCGTGGCAGCCGACAAGGTCTATGGCGACTCGTTGCTGCATCAGATGTTCCAAGCTGCGGGGAACAAACTCGCCGCGATCCAGACCCTCGATACGAACGGGAATCGCGACTAGAGTGGGCTCGTTATCTGGAGCGACGTAACGCAATTCAACTGTAGGTATGTCGATGCAGAAGCCGTCGGTGTTCGGTGTCTCGACGACGAGCAAAGGGGCCACCTCTAACACGGTCAAGACGACTCCGAATCGGACTAGTGAGGATGCGAGGGCTTCGCCTTGTGGCGACGAAGAACGCGACTCCCCAAGATGTCGCCTCCTGCGCAGCGTCATTTGCGCCGCCCATAGTGACCGCGCCGGCGGCGACGGCCACGTTGCCGACGACAGTTTCTGCATCCGCGTCGGACGTGTTGAACGAGCAAATGCAGCCCACGTACGAAATGGCGACTAGCCGCTTCCTTCTGGAGGGCGCGTTATCCGACGACGTCCTCGGGTCGGAGCACGGGACCGTAAAACTCACCGGTGACACGTAGTTTCGAAACCGCAATCGAAAGCGCGGAGGCGTTTTCAGGACGCTGTGGCTGTTGCGGAAGCAGAGATCGTTCGGTCGAGCGCGTTGTCAAGCCGGCGCCTCCTTCAATCACCGCTTCACTGCCAAAAGATAAGACGTGCATCCGTCTTATGGACGCAGACGCAGAATCGTGGAGTCATAGAGGAGGCGACGGGAACGAGAAGCCGAACGCGTTGCAATCGTTGAAAAAATCGTGGAGGCGCCGGGAGTCTCACGTACTAGAGAGAATTCCTTCGGAAAATCCGCCGCGCACGATGGAGCGCCGGGAACGGCGCTGTAAGTAACTGATTCTATTGAAGAAAGTTGGTGGAGGCGCCGGGATTTGCACCCGGGTCCGAAAATACATCCCCGCAGGACTCTACGATGCGTATCCGCCTCTGTGGTG
>Ga0207661_10001561_pt1 | contig 15586 bp, 13 predicted proteins | sample KBSC713LmetaG_FD_184337 | JGI IMG/M metagenome (GOLD analysis project Ga0207661, IMG submission 184337) | Corn rhizosphere microbial communities from Kellogg Biological Station, Michigan, USA - KBS C7.1-3L metaG (SPAdes) (version 2) | ecosystem: Host-associated > Plants > Roots > Rhizosphere ...
TCATTCAAAAGAATTAATTAATCTATATTTGCAAAATATTTTGGTAAAATAAGAAAAATTGGCAAATCCAAGAGGACAAAGCCCCTTAAGATATCCAGGAGGCAAAGCGTGTTTAACACATTTTATTACTGAAATCGCTCAACAAAATGAGTTGATAGGTGGTCGGTATGTCGAGCTCTACGCCGGAGGAGCAGGTGCAGCATTAAATTTACTATACAATAAAACTTTCTCAAGCATACATATAAATGATTACGACTACAATATATTCTCATTCTGGTATTCAGTAATCAATGAGACAGAAAGTTTTATTAAAATGATAGAAGATACACCTATTACTTTGGATGAATGGTATAATCAGAAAAAAATATATGATAGTGGACGTGAAAATCCACAGCTATTGCTAGGATTTGCAACATTTTTTCTAAACCGTACTAATCGTTCAGGCATCATATTTAAGGCTGGTCCCATTGGCGGATTTAAACAAAAGGGAAAATATGGCATTGATGTTCGATTTAACAAAAAAAATCTGATCTCTCGTATTGATAAGATAGGAAAGCATGCCTCCCAAATACAGTTAACAAATTTAGATGCTGTAAATATACTACGAAACATAAATGATTTTTCGGCTGATATTAATCAAACTTTTCTATACTTAGATCCTCCTTACTATAATAAAGGAAATCAACTATATCTAAACAATTACGAACACGACGGTCATAAAGGACTTTCTACCCAAGTAAACGAACTTCCAACTAATCTGAAATGGCTTATATCTTATGACAATACAAATCAGATAAAAAGCTTGTACAAAAAATATAGACTATCCACTTTCGATCTAAACTACACATTACAATCAAAAAAATTTGGAAGTGAATTGCTAATATTCAGTGATAATCTTAACTTAGGAACTGAAATAAAGGTAAACGGACGTTCATCACATTTAGATCTTTTTAGATATCAACAACATGAATCATCAAATACATAATATATCGCCAGATGAGTTATCTTTTGATTATAGCAATCCAAGAATAGCTGAATTCCTACCTACCTCACGTACACCTGAGAATGAGATTATTAAAATTCTTTGGAATGTGATGGGTGTAGAAGAAATAGTATTGTCAATAAAAGCAAGTGGATTTTTTACAAATGAGCCATTGATAGCTATAAGAGAAGATGGCAAAAATGTAGTACTAGAGGGCAACAGGAGACTTGCAGCCGTCAAATGCATATTAAATCCGTCAATTGCTGATTTTATTGGAATAAATAAGAATGTCTTATCTATTCCCAAGGCAGAAAAAGATACATTAATAGAAATACCAGTTATATTTGTTGATAATCGCCAGGATGCTTGGAAATTTATTGGTTTTAAACACATAAACGGCCCTGCCAAGTGGGGAAGTTATGCAAAGGCACAATACATTTCTCAAATAAAGAACGAGTTTAACATACCATTAGAAGAGATTGCTTCTCAGATTGGCGACACACACAGAACTGTACAAAAGTTATATCAAGGTCTACAAGTACTCGACCAAGCTGAAAAATTAGCAGTTTTTGATAGAACTGATATCCAAGCAAATCGATTATATTTCTCACACCTTTATACAGGATTAACATATGACAGTTTCAAGGAGTATATAGGAATAAAGGGTATTCCTGAAGATAAAACTGATCCTGTTCCAGAGGATAAAAAAGAGGAGCTAGGGGAACTATTAACCTGGATATATGGAAGTAAGAGAAAAGATATTCATGCCGCTGTGCAATCTCAGAATCCTGATATCCGTAGGCTAGAAGCCGTTCTTAAAAGTAGAGAAGCTATACATGCACTAAGAGATGGTGTTCCATTATATCAAGCCTTTGAAATAAGTCAACCAAAAGAGGAGACTTTTGAACAAAGCTTGTTAGAAGCAAAACGAGCACTACAAAAAGCACATTCTTATCAAACCGAAGGTTTTGATGGTCAGGACGAAAGCTTGATGAAACACGCTGCTTCGATTGCAAAATTGTCAGATGAACTTTACGACCTTATGGAAACAAAGTATTTAGCTCTTAGAGAATCTGGTAAGAAAAAGAGATTATTTGACGAAGATTAATCTGTCATTACTATGTTTAAACTTCCAAATCATTTACCAACTTTTCGAGATTCAGCTCAGGATTGGGCGGATTTTGCTGAATACAATGCATATTTACTAGGAAAAGTTAATCTTTTTGACATCACAAAATCCTCTAGAATGGTATCCGATGAAGAAATACTTGCAGGAATTGATGACGACACTGATAAATATATGCAACTGATCGATGAGGTAGCAACTGAAATTCTTTCAAGAATTAAAATCGGAGAAAATCTTTACCCTTATTCAATAGAGGATAATGATTATAATTTATGCTTTACACCAAGTTCAGATTTAGCAAAAGTTATATATCCATATTTACTATTTGCAACGCGATCTAAAATGAACACTGATAGAATAAAAAAAGATATTGATGGTTCATTGTTATTTGAACATCTATGTTCTATCGTAGCACAAAATTATTTTGGCAAGCGTGCCGAAGTAGATATCCTAGGCACTAGTAAGAATGATGTTAAAAGTTTCAGAGAAAAACTTCGAATGATCACCTTAAATATAGGCGAAGGTGGTGATATTCACGAAAATATTGGACATAAGCCCCAAGATGACAAGGTTGACATTATTATTTGGAAAAGCTTTAAAGATCAACAACCATCAAAAATGATTGCGTTTGGTCAATGTAAAACTGGCACAAGTTGGGTTGATCGTTTGACAGAACTTAATACAGAAGCTTTTTGTAAAACTTGGTTTACAAAACAACCAGTATTAACTCCAGTTCGAATGTTTTTTACAGCGCAATATTTTCCCAAAGAAATTTTTCGTGTGAGAGCTAATGAAGCAGGTTTGGTATTTGATCGTTTTAGAATTTTAGATTATCTTCCTTCTAATATTGATGACGATTTATTAAGTAAAATGCTAGCGTGGACGGAAGCAATAAATTCTCATTATTTAATTTCATAAATTTTGCTTTATTTTTTCATCATATCGCTAAATACGACCGTTTAAGCTATTGAACTGTGTTTACGATTTCTAAATAATTTACAACGGTTAATATATAGTAATTGAGTTATACATTTCTCAAACATCATAAGTATAATTATAATCAGATCATATTCAAATAAACACGATATTTCCAAAATGATAAAAAACTTAAGTAATGTTTATAGGGAATTTTAATTAAGATATTTTATAAATCCATCTTTCAAAAGGCAAAAGCAAAATAATTAATCAAAGTTCGCATCCTTTTTTCAAAATATAGCCAAGCCTCGCAAGGAATATTTTTGAAATGGGGTTGCACCAATTTCTGCAAAAATGCGTTTCCGACCGCAGTAAGGAAATGCATTTTTGCCTCAAAATTTACTATCCAGCAAACCAAAAAACCTGCAAAGTCCAAAACTCTACAGGTTCACAAATACCATTAAAACAACTAAAAAAACCACAATCTTATTTCAGCTCACATGAATTTTAATCGACTATCATCTACATGGTTTCTTAAACGAAAACTCAATCCTCCCAGTTTCCATATCGTAGCGAATATACCCCTGGTATTTTTTTCGTCTCTTACTTGTAAGCCCTCTGATATACGCCGTCTTACCCGCTCTCAATTTCTCAATCTGCCATCTTCTGAGCGTAACACCTCTGAAAGTTGCAGGAACACAATACTCAAAACCATTTTCTTTCAATTTCCGGTTAAAGAAAAAATCCAGCCACTGTTTCTCTGCATTAAACTGCAACGTCGCATTAAAAAGCCTGTTTCGCCTGGAAACCAAATTTTCAACAAACAAAGGTTTTCCTGAACGAAGAATTTCTCGCTGTTCCGAACTCAAATCCACACCACAGATCACTTTCATAATTCGCACGAATTCCAATCGCAGGGAAAACAATTCATTGGTTAGCTTATCCAGGCTTACCAGCGACGGAACCACCTCACCCGTTACGGGATTCACAAGCTCTACTACCCTGCCCATGTTCCCGAAATTCAAAAGATTCTGACGATCTTCCTTCGAAAACTTATGACTCATAAACTTCTTCCTGAAATCAACCCTTTTCTGAACCCGATGAACCTGAAGCACCACTTCCCCATTGTCATCCAGTCTCAACTGTAACCGTGCATCAACAGAATTACCTTCATCAACAGCACCATTCTGTACCGGTACCAGCATCGGCGTTTTAAATCCTCTCAACAGCGGCTCCAACGCACCCAGCTCCTCTAAGATTTCCATATTCAGACCCATTTCAGAAACCGAATTCCAGTTCACATCATCAACCTGAAACCGATAATTTGCATTGTATTTCGAAAAAGATGATTTCTTATCAGAAACCCTTTCCCCGGCAATCCCATCACTTTGCAAGGTCTTATTATTTCTGATAGATTCTACCGCATCAATGGATACCTCATACTGCCTCAGATCATCTTTCTCAGCGGCTGACAAACCCGCCAAATAGGACTGCAATCCTACAGCCGCTTCATAAGCTTCAAATTCCCGCACCTTAAAAAATGAATAATCTTCGGGATCTTTAAGCCGATGATAAAAATCGAAATAGAAATCCGCAAAAGAATGTTCAGAAGCTTCAATTCGCATTACCTCAGCCGAATCCTTATTTTCAGGCCTTACATCCATTACCTCCCCGTCCGCACTTACGGACTGTACCATTCCAACGGTATTACTGCTGTGACGCAGCACCAATAAGGTGCTGACCTCTGACACTGCTGTTTGATTTCCTCTATTATTCATGATCTTGATTTTTAAATGTTTAATTATTGTTATGTTTCTTATATTTCCGAACAGGGCAAATGCCCATAAAAAGGATTCTCACTGTGATCCAATACTCCGCTTATGATCCTGCACTCCATGCAGTCCGACTTCTGCTACTCAAGAATAACAATTGAGCGTGATGTCTGAATAAAAGCTAATTACGGTTCTCACTCCGCCGACCTCCGACAGCGCCCTTCCGATAAAAGATCTGTTCACTTTTTAAGGGCTTATCAGGCGCAGCAACTTATCGCTACCTAAAAGCTTTTTGATGTCCGGCGATTTCTGCTATTAATGATCTTGATACGTGTAATAACTATTCGATGTAAGTAGTTAATAGCAATTAGCTTTTTGCTACCGGATTCACATTCAGAATTTTAAGATTCAAAAACGTATTATTAAATTGTTTCAAGTACTTATACAATTAAGCAATCGCCTTAGCCTTAACGTTCTTGCAAAACAGAACTTCACACAGTTATCATCCACCAATAAAACCAAACAAAAGACGGTCTCATAAAGTGCAAGAACCACCCCACTGGTTTACATCAACCCCTCATCCGCAAACGAGAAATAGCAATCCGAAGTCAGGATCACATGATCCAGCAAGGAAATATTGAGGATCTTGCCCGCCTCCCTGAGCTGCGAGGTGATCTGTATATCCGCTGTTGACGGCTTGAGATTTCCCGAAGGATGGTTATGCGCAACGATCAGAGCCGTCGCATTACAAAGCAGCGCCGCCTGCATCACGATCCTCACATCCACCAGTGTCGAAGAGATCCCGCATTCCGAGATCTTCTTGATGCCCAGTACCTTATTCGCCTGATTCAGGTACAGCGCAAAGAACGATTCCCTATAATCCATCTCCTCCACATCAAAATGCGCCCTGAATATTTCCACCGCATCCCTTGATGTCGATATCGACCTTTCACAATTTCCCTTTCTAGAATAGCTTAATTTGATTTCGTTGACAATATTGAATTTCATCTGAATTGCTCCGTGTGCGGCGGAGACCTGTTTTTCCCGCACCTGCTGTTAAAAAACCTGTATGTTGCAGCTTGAAGGAAATCTTGACTTTCTTATTTTTACCGAAGGATATTCTCTGATCTAAAGATCGTATCATAAATTTTTAAGATGGTATGATAGAATCTACCGATTGATAAAAGATCTGATATAATTGTTCTGTTATCATGTAAGATATACGTGCTGATACCAAGGGTAATCATAAGGATCAAAATTTCAATGAACTGCATTTGCATCTTGTGAGGTTTCTGACTTTTCTATGCGGATCAACACATTCAGGCAGTCCCGATGAAAACCGGAATCAATTCCAAAAAAAAACAATAAGAAGTCATATTGATGCAGGCCTGAAATCTTTTTGCGGAGGCTCCGTGATCTCTGGTCACGGATACCCAAAAAGATTTTTTTCAGCAGGGACAACGGAATAGATTTGCTACAGAAAATCGGACAGCCTCACGGGTTAAAAGTAACATCGAAACAATGATCACTGATCAGATGAACGATACGCCGGATGCAGCTTAAGCAGATGTATAGCTACAACATCAAGATGACCTTTTACGAAAGAGCAGAATTATAATCCTAAACCTGCCTGTAAATAGTAAGTACCATTACAGTTGTACAAATGCACAGTTAAAGGTAATTCCTTATATTTGGACTATTGCTTTGTAACCATTACCAAGACCATGATCAAATCTTTTCTTTTCATTACTTTTATATTCTTTTACACTTTTTCATTTTCCCAAACTTTCAAAAATGACAGCATCAGATCATTTGTAGAAACGTCCATTAAGCTCATCAGATCAAATGCGGTCGATACGTCCAATGTCGAATTGATCGAAAGCAAATTGTATGATAAAGCTAAAGACCTCAACTTTGTCTCTGATTTGGTTCCTTTATACACCGAGGTCTTCGAACTGCTCAACGACCATCACGGAGGTTTGAAATACAAAGGAAAGACCTATGGATGGAACAAGCCCGCAGGTTCTACCAATGCTTATCTTAAGGGCAAATTAAAAACTGAAAAGACCGTGGTAAGCCAGCTAATCGATAAAAAAACAGCCTACATCAGGATACCTGGCAATGATGACTTTTCGTTTAAGAAAGTCGACAGTATTGCCAATGATATCGCAACTCACATCAACAAAGTCAATTCAGCCAAGATCAAAGGCTGGATCATCGACCTGAGAGTCAACACCGGTGGCAATATGTACCCTATCCTACTGGGTTTAAAAGAATTCATCGGCAGTGACAATATTGTTTTCGGAGGCTTCAGGAATTCGAAAGGTGAATCATCCGGAAAGTGGGAAATCAAGGACGGTAAAATGCTGATCGACGGTATCGAACTGGTCAGGAAGACAGAACTAGAAGACCCGCTTAAAAAAGATATTCCGATTGTTATCCTCACCAGCTGTTACACGGCCAGCGCCGGGGAAATGACCACCATATCACTGATCGGAAGAAAGAACACCTATATTGTAGGTGAACAAACAGCTGATTACACGACCGCCGTGCAGGGTTTCAGGATCAATAAGGAGGCAGGGATCAATCTGTCAACCGACTATGTTGTCGACCGGAATTCAAAAATTTACAAAAGCAGTATTCAACCTGACGTTGAAGTTTTACAGGGTGATAACTTCGAAGATCCCAAGAAAGACAAGAAGATCATGAAAGCAATGCAGCTACTTAAAAGATAAAATGTTTGCTTCCGCTCACTACTGAAAAATACATGCATAGACATCTGGCAATTTCTGACAGATTTATAACCAAAAAAAATATTCCATGAATACTTTTCCGGCAACAGCAAGCATATTATCAGAAAAAGATTTATGTCAATTCATTAAGGACAGGTATAATCTAAAAGGTGAATGTAGTTGCAAATTATTCAGGACGGGTGTCAATCATAGCTACTTCATATCATGTAGTGTGTTGATTTAAGTTAAGCTGCATTTTGATAGATATTGTCTTGATTATTAAATTCCTCGATCTTTTTGTAAGTTAGGGTACTTTGCCGTTTTTTTTATTGTACAAGATCTCGATGTATTCAAAGATCTCAAGCTTCATTTTTTCTTTTGTGATAAGTTTATTAAAAGTCATTCTGTATCACCATACCTCAAAAGTATCTTTATCGTTTGGCATATATAGTAAAATACGTAAGAATCTCACCCTAACACCACCTTCTTTCGCATCATATTTTCCCCATAGTGAAGATCGACCTTTCAATCTAAGATCATTGGATGTATGTTCAAGGCAGACCAGCTTCCCGTCCCCATATATTTTCATGGCGTAGTTTTCTATGGGCTCCAATTTAAACGATGGGGTATTAAAATAGAAGAGGTCGTCAGCTGCAGTCTCTTTAAGCTCAGCTTTACTGTAATAGTTTGATTGGACATATCTGAGGTCACTGTTGAAGACCAGTGGAAAATATTCATCTTTCTTTTTATCGATGATAATGTCCCTAAGATAGTTATAAGCTTCAACTGTCTTTTTTTCAAGTTCTTTCTTGTCCATTTTCCTTAGGTCCTGAGCACTACTCAAATTTGCAATATCATTGTATGGCACAGTTGCATCAAACTCAATGGTGTACTCATAGTAGGGCTTTCCTGCCGCTATAAATGTTTTTCCGTCAGCTTTCTTCAGATCGGTGTGTTCGACCAGCTTCACCTGCTTATCAAAACTGGTGACAGAATCTGCGTTGTCTCTGGAGTAAAGCGTAAGGTTGAAACGAGTATAAGGCGTCAGTTCCTTGAATCCTTCTCCCCTTTCACGTTCTGTCTGCGGATATAACCTGTAGGTGATCTTTTGCTTTCCCGATCTGGCAATGTAATTATTGAGAATGACAGGAGACATCATGCCGCCATCCTCAAAATATTGAAAGGCGGGAATGTCATTGACCAGGATATCAAAGAAACACTGTTCATGATCCACATAGACATAGTATATAGGCTCTTTGGGAAAATGCCTCACATACTTTTCATAGGACGACAAAAGGTTTTTCTCAGTGACATTGACCGGATTGGAATTAGTGATAGGGGGATTTTTAGATTGTTTGTCCTGACAAGATAATATCAGAGGGATTAGGATAATAAAAAAAAGTTTTTTCATGACAGAGCTTTTTATTGAATTAAATAATGGTTACTTCTTACTATTCTAAAATTTAATAATGGTCTTGTAAGCCATTCTAGGTCCTTACAAGTTCCGGTCCATATCCGGTCAATTTTATCTTCTTACCTTTTGATCGCAGGTATATTGTGATTTAATTCACATCCTTTTATCAGCTTTTATTTAACATAATCTCTCAGGTAAAATGAATCCCGACCGTCCTCTTTTTCCTTTTCGTCCACAAAATTCCTGTAAGTATATTTCTTACCTTTATGCTCAGGCTTGTCTTTCTCGCGTAGGTAATCACCGTAATATTGGAACCCTCCCGCAATAAAATAATCGTTAAGCAGCTTATCTCCTTCTGCAACCACATGTAAACTGCAGGATTTGAATTGTTCACCATTATATTTCCCTGTATTGTTGGTTTCCAAAAGGTAGCGCTTGTTGCCCTTATTCCAGATCCTGTACGAAAATTCCGTATCCCGGTAATAGAAATCGGTCTTCCCGAATTTCTTTTCTAACATTTTCTCAAACTCCTCTGCTTTTTTTGTGGTCTTTATCTCCAGCATGAAGGCATTCACCTTATTTGTCGTTCTGTTCTCGTAAAAAGATACATAATTGTTTGACAATATGGAAGATTCCTGTTTGTTCAAAGTTCCCGAAAAGGAATTTCCGGAAAAATGAAGCAGTGCCGGGTATGTACTGTTGTAAATGATAATGCCAGAAAGATCATTGTTTCTACTGATCTCATATTTTTTCTCAAGGCCTGATATGTCTACCGGAAATGATAATTTGTCCAGATCAAAACTATTGGACTGGCAGGCCATCAGCAACGGCAAAAGAAGTAAGGTGATCATTGTTTTCATAAAAATATTTATTTAGCTCAATTCTATTTCACAGTTTTTTATGTAGCTTTATCGGAAACCTTCATATCCTTCAATTACGGCAGCGGCATGATCAACATATTCTCTTCTTGTCTTACCAGAAGTTTGTTTGACACTGATCTATGATCGATTTCAATTCTGATTCCATGTGATCAGGTCAAACTGAGTTTCCGTTGATTTTCATTTTCGCTCAAATCATGCGCCAAAGTAACATGGTCGGCACATCAACCCGAGCCTATCAAATCAAAGTAAGATATAAAACAGGAGGACCACTTTAAAAACAGATTAGGTTAACTGTAGTAATCAAATACAAATAAGTCCGGTTTCTAACCAAACGTTATTATCTATATCCTCCCATGCCGATACCATCCCGGCAGATCTTTGTCGGATGTCGGCTGGCACGTTTACTTGAAAATATACGAAGTGTACCGTCAGCTTCCACAATATTCCAATACTAGATATAAAGAACTTAAATTACATTTTTTACCCATATCCTTTATATTTGAATGTACCAAATCAAAAAAATATAATTCTAGATGCCTAAATTCAATCTATGTTGTTTATATCTTGTAGTAAACGTGATGTTTTCAGATAAAAGTTATATCTGGGACATTTAAGTATATTATCACCTAAAATCATTCAAATATATTCAGTTATTGGTACGAATTTAAATTACTCAATAGTATATTTGCATTCATAATTATGAAATTTACAGTAGAAATCACTCGACCGGAAAAAAGATCCAACCTTGGTTATAAAACGATATATTTTACCGCATTTAAAATAAATATTATTGAAAGATACAGCAGTAAGGGTTCATTTAACTTTCATCACATTATTGTTAAGCTCAGAACTGTAGAAGATGAAATTATCAATACTAAAACGGGCGCCGGAAGAATAAAGATTGAAGAATCAGACTTTCCGACCTACGGTCGCTTGGTAAAAGCCTTGACTTCATATGAATTCCGGAATAAACTCATTGACAGATCAAAAACGGAAGATGAATTTGTAAATTTTATACTCAGCAGAATGGCCTGGCACTATCAGCTCTAGTTTATAATCATGTCCTGCAAATAATAGAAGAAATAGATATAAAGCTGCCATTATTATAAACAACGAACTGACTTTTTATTGGGTAAGACGAACTAGTTCATTAAAACATTCTATGAATTGACTCACAATAATATCAAATCAGCTGATTTATACCAAGAGAACAATAGGGATAGAAATTTCAATGAACTGCCTCGCATCTTGTAAGATTTATGACTTTTCTATGCGGATTCCTATGCAGGCAGGCAAAAGGAAACTGTGACCAATACCTTGAAACAATAAGTAAGCAGATTTGATTGAACCTCAAATCTTTTTACGGAGGTTTTGGAATGATATGCTCTCCAAATAGCCAAAAATATTTTTTATAAAAGCAAAATTTTGGTTAGTTTTAATACATAATTTCAAAATGAACAAAATGAACAAAATATTATTTTTTGCTGTGGCACTATTATCTAATTTATCATTTTCACAAACCTTAGATTCAGATAATTTTAATGATTACACAATCGGGAATCTTGGCACTCAAGGCTTCTGGTCAAATGATGGCGGCACTGCCGAGCAAGCTAAAGTGGCAGAAATAAATATTGCCGCATACGGCAAATCTTTGACCCTTCCAAGAACAACTACTTCAAATATGTGGCTGTTCAAAAATGATTTTTTAAAAACACCGTGGCTAAACAGGACATCAGGTAATAATATTGCCGAAATTTCTGCTGATTTCTATACAGGGACAACTACTGCTGTAACTGCAGCCTCTAGTTTACAATTGTATGCAGATGGTGGTGACAATTTTATGATTGGCTCTATTTTATACGATCATGTTGCTAAAGCATATAGCCTGACATATACACGAAATGGGAATTCAGCGATAGTTACCCAGCCATTAACTACTGGTGCTGCAGACAACACCTGGACACCAATTACTATATTTTATAACTATACCACTGGAGATATTCATATAAAAATAGGCGCAACTATATACGGACCTTTCGCAGGAACTCCCGCTAAGTCACCAACAGAAGTTGACATTTTTTCTGGCGGAGGCGCTTTAACTTCTGCGTTTGATAATTACGTTGCACGCGCTATAAAGATGGCGACATTGGCCGTAAATGATATTGGTTCTGTTGGTGGAGTCAAAATTAAAATTTACCCAAACCCTGCAACTGATCACATTAATATAGAGGCTGATTCTAAAGTTAAAAAAATAAAGATAGTTGATGCTTCCGGTAAGAATATAAATATTGCTGTCAGTACAGATTTAAATAAAATTGATGTCTCCCATCTCGAAAAGGGCGTCTATCTTATGGAGCTACAATTGGAAGACGGAACAATGACAGTACAGAAATTTATCAAAAAATGAAAAGTTAACAAATGGATTGATAAATTCCGCTGTCTACCACCAATGCTATTATGAAGCGTATCAAATGATGATGTACCAGCAAGAGTTTTTGCAGTCGATAAAAAAGGATATTACAAACGCCTTTAACTCGTAGAAGATAACTCTGTGTACCATTTTTAGCAGTCAAAAAACTATAATTTTTTATCATGGCGTTCTTTTTGGTAGATGATACAAAAATAGAATTATGTCAAAAGATAAATTAAAGAAAGGCGATATTGTTATGCTTAGAGAAGGCAGTCCAAGAATGAAAGTTGAAAAAGTTGTCCAAGATCTCAAGGCATATTTTACAGATGAAACCATTGATCCTGTAGTAACGTCTATTGAAACATTACACTTTCTTGATGATAAACCTGTTCACGGATTATATGCTGAAAGCCTTCTTAAAAAATTGGAGAAGCAAGGTTAAAAACTTTTCTGCAGTAAAAAAAACTTTTTAATAAATCTGGGATATCTAAATGACCTCTAATCATTGCGATATGTTTACCTCCAAAAATAAACAAGAGCAGGAATAACCTATTCTCGTTTTATTAATTATTGATTATTATTTTACTTGATCATCAAAGAGTTAATATATTCATCACTAAATTTGATACATGACAGTCTATTGTTATAGCACACAGAATGAAAGAAAGGCTGTCTCAAAAGAAGCAGCTTTTTTGTTTTTAATATAAGAGCAGGATCTGTTTTTGCGCTTAATAAAACTTCGCTAAAATTGAATTAAAACAGCTTATTATTATACCGTAATTGATGATGTAATAAAAGGACCCTTGAACTTGTCTTAATAGTATGAGAATATACTTTTTACTTCTAATTATTTCAGCACAGTTTTTTGCTCAGCCAACCAATTCCAATGTTGATGAGATCATTCAAAGGGAAATGAAGGAACGAAAGATCCCTGGATTGCAGATGGCTGTTGTGCAAAATGGAAAAATTGTTTTAAGCAGATCCTACGGAATCGCCAATCTGCAGAATAATGTTCCTGTAAACAATACAACTATTTTCCCGATCAACTCCAATACAAAGGTTTTTACTGGTGTTGCCATGATGCAATTGGTTGAGCAGGATAAAATCAAATTGAATGATCCGATTGGTAAATATCTGGATAATTTGCCCGCTGAATGGCAGAAGATCACTGTCGACCAGCTATTGACCCATATTTCCGGATTGCCTGAGATCCTGAAACTACTTGATCCAATGACAGGTAATATTGGACCACTGAAGACTGAATCTGTCATTTGGGAAAAACTCAAAACGCTTCCCCTTGAATTTAAAACAGGAGAACAGTTCAGTTACAATCAGACCAATTATTATCTGTTGGGAAAAATTATTGAAAAGTTAACCAACCGATCTTTTGCCACAAATTTCGAGGAAGATCAGTTTAATATCGCTCATCTTAAAAATACGGTATTCGGAGATTCTAGAGATATTATTCAAAATTATGCGCCATCTTATCGCTACAATAGTTACTTTGATGGAAAACAGGGTGAAGCAAAACTGACCTACACCTATACAGAATTTCCAGATTTCGTTCGGACAGGAGCAGGTCTCAACAGTACTGCTGAAGATCTGGCCAACTGGCTCATCGCCTTACAAGATGGTCGTCTCTTCAAAAAACCAGGAACTTTAGATATGATGTGGACGCCAGGTCAATTTAATAACGGGAAGCCGACCAATTGGGCAAGAGGCTGGGGAATTACAAAGCCCCGCAAAAACCACAGTGCGGTCGGCATGTCCGGAGGAAACAGATCTGTGATAATGGTCTATCCCGATGATGATCTGGCAATTATCGTATTGACCAATCTGGCAGGAAGCAGTCCCGAAGATTTTGTTGAAGAAATTGCAGGTTGCTACAATCCTGATATCGTGAAGGCAGATCCGTTGACCTATTTAAGAAAAAATCTGAGAGCAATAGGGTTTGAAAATGCCATTGATTTTGTAAAAAAAGAACAAAAGACAAATCCTTCATTTAACCCCAACGAGTCAGAGCTAAACGATTGGTCATACCGGATGATGGCCAATAAACAGGAAAAAGAGGCCTTAGAAATTTTCAAACTTAATGTGTATCTGTTTCCAAAAAGCTGGAATGTGTATGACAGCTACGGAGAGATCTTATTGAAAATGGGAGATAAAAGCAAGGCCATCGAGATGTACAGAAGATCCATAGAGCTCAATCCGGAAAATGAAAACGGGAAGAAGATCTTGGAAGGAATATCTTCTTTATAAAATTGAGAATAACAGAGCTTAAAATAAAAGTTTTTGGGGATCTTAAAAATTCGACATTAAAATTTTTAATTATATCACACTCTTTTTTATAGTTTTACAAAATGAATACTATCTATAATGAATACTTTGTCAATGGAATAATTGCAAATTTCATTAAAAAGTTATGGATTCTAGATAACGTAAACAGCAGCTCTCCGATATTAGATAAAGGTGTTCCGCCTAACGGATGTTTCACAATGGCCATTATCAAAGGAAATGGATTGAATGTAAGGCATAAAGATCAGGTCAGACATTTACCTGAAGGAATCTACTTCTGTGGTCAGATCACTGAAACATTGTCTCTTGATATTCTTTCCGAGACAAAAGCAACAATGGTCCAACTTTTCCCTTGGACACCAGCCTGTTTTGGGATCTCAGACGCTCACTTATTTACTGATAAGATTTTTCCTTCAAACGAATTAATCCATTTTAAAGAAATGAATTTAGATAGTATGATCGGTGTAAACAATGAAATGGTCTGCAGCTATCTTGTAAAAACTTTCTCTGCATTGTTTACAGCCAATGCCAAGGTTGGAGTAATTACTAAAAGCACGCAATTAATTTTGGGAAAAAGAGGTGACATGACTGTTGCTTCACTGGCAAGATCAATGAAATGTTCTGAACGCCATCTGCAAAAGTTATTTAAAGATCTTATAGGCATCAGCCCTAAGCTTTTTATCAATGTTATCAAAGTACGGGAAGCCCTGGATGATATCGTATATGCAGATCATAAATCTGCAACAATGACCCAGTTAGCCTTAGCTAATGGTTATTACGACCAGCCTCATTTCAATAATGCTTTTAGTTCGTTTGTAGGTAGAAAGCCAAAAAAATTTGATGAAAAAGATTTTTTTCTTACGATAAAAAAATAATGTGTTCGCATTTATACAATTTTCAGCTATGCAAATTGTAGTAGATTCGCCACTTTACAATTAATACACGATGAATCTACTAATCTCAACTCAGGATCCTTCCCGTCTCTTTCATAAAATAAATGTTGCGTTTACAGAAATCAGTAAAACCAGGGTTGTCATATTATCGTTTGCATTATTATTT